>ENA-OZEV01000001-OZEV01000001.1-human-gut-metagenome-genome-assembly--contig:-NODE-1-length-125028-cov-32.971722_pt1 | contig 125028 bp, 95 predicted proteins | sample MGYA00244613_ERZ653624 | MGnify/ENA primary metagenome ERZ653624 (study PRJEB26926, sample SAMN06164936) | human gut metagenome | biome: ENVO:00009003; feature: ENVO:2100002; material: ENVO:00002003...
GATTCGCCTTAGTCTCGTGGGCTCGGAGATGTGTATAAGAGACAGCAGATATACCAAACGTAAACGGCATGCGTACTGATGTTGTAGATGCATTAAAGGAAATGAAGATACCTGTGCTCCGCTGGCCGGGCGGCTGCTTTGCAGATGAGTATCATTGGATGGATGGAATCGGTCCTAAAGAGAAGAGAAAAAAGATGATCAACACACACTGGGGTGGTGTAGTTGAGGACAACAGCTTCGGAACACATGAGTTTTTTGAGCTTTGCAGACAGTTAGGCTGCAAGACATATGTGAACGGAAATTTAGGAAGCGGAACAGTGCGCGAGATGAGTGAGTGGGTAGAGTACATCACATTTAACGGAGTATCACCTATGGCTGATTTGCGTAAGGAAAACGGACACGAAGACCCATGGACTATTGACTACTTCGGTGTGGGAAATGAGAACTGGGGATGTGGTGGAAACATGCGTCCTGAGCATTATGCAGATGAATACCGCAGATACCAGACTTATGTCAGAAATTATGCAGGCAATCAGCCAATCAATAAAATCTGCTGTGGTCCAAATGTGGATGACTATGAGTGGACAAAGAAGGTGATGGCTACATGCTTCGATCATTGTGAGCCTAGATTCCATGGTCAGATGGATGGATTATCACTTCATTATTACACACTTCCGGAGACAGAGGATGACTGGAATATCAAGGGAAGTGCGACAGATTTTACAGAGGATATTTTTTATCAGACTCTTAAGAGAGGATATTTCATGGAGGAGCTCATCAATCGTCATGGAGCTATAATGGATGAGTATGATCCTGATAAGAATATAGGTCTTATTGTTGATGAGTGGGGCATCTGGTCAGATGTGGAGCCTGGTACCAATCCGGGATTCTTATATCAGCAGAACACAATGCGTGATGCGCTTGTTGCAGGTATGACATTAAACATTTTCAACAAGCATTCCGACCGTGTGAAGATGGCATGTATTGCACAGCTTATAAATGTGCTTCAGTCTGTAATGCTCACAGACGGCGATAAGATGATAAAGACACCTACATATTATGTATTCCATATGATGAGACATCATCAGGGCGCAGCTCTTTTGGACAGCTCTCTTGTAGGAGGAACTACAGTTGGTACAGGAAAGAATGAGCTTCCGAAGGTTTTTGAGTCTGTATCAGAGGATAAGGATGGAGTGATTACAGTCACACTTACAAACAATTCTCTTGAGTCGTCAGAGGATGTTGATATTATGCTCACAAATGAGGGTGACAAATACAGTGTAAGTGAGGCCAGATACATCGAAGGTGCCATGGATGCACACAATACCTTTGAAGCACCTGAGGTAGTGGATGAGAAGGATTTCACAGCATATGAAAATACACAGACCGGTGTGAAGGTTACTCTTCCGGCATGCAGTGTTGTTACACTTAGATTATCGAAATAATATGATATGAGGGTCAAAAAGTATTTTGACCCTTTAATCATAATATTAAAACAGAATTGCTCAGATTAAGGAAGGACAGATAATATGCCACGAGGATTAAATTACGACAATAAAATTTTATCTATAGTAAACGTTGCAGTGGACATGCTTATACTTGGGATTTTCTGGTTTGTCACCAGCATCCCGCTTGTTACAATAGGTGCGTCAACTACGGCAGTTTATTATACTGTAAATAAGTGCATAAGAAATAAAAAAAGCTATGCTTATGTTGAATACTGGAAAGCTTTTAAGAGCAATTTCAAAAAATCAACACTTGCTTTTATTGTATGGCTTATACCGGCTGCTTTTCTTGTGGCAGACTGCATGCTCATGAAACAGCAGCTTAAGGCCGGAACATATCTTGGAATGATGTACTATTTCTTTCTGGTATTATCGGGTGCTGTACTGGCATGGGCATTTTATCTGTTTTCATACATGGCCAGATTTGAGTGTGCGGTAAAGGAGGCCCTTAAAAAATCGCTTTTTATGATGCTTGCAAATCTTGGCTGGTCCATTTTGCTGGTTGCAGTATTTTTATTCATACTGTTCTGGTGCAGGGACATGCTATGGCTGGTTGTGCTGTTTCCGGGAGGTTTTGGATGTATAAAAAATTATTGTCTGGAGCGTGTGTTCAAGAAATACATGACACCGGAGGATATCGCAAAAGAGCTTGAGGTAAACCGTACATATGCAAGCTGATCTTTTATAATAAGGCACACAGCACAAAAGTTATAAAAACGGCTATATAATATGGAGAGAGTAGAATATGGATTTAAAGGATATAAAAATAGAGGATCCGTTTTGGGGACATATGCAGGAGCTTGTGACAGATGTTGTCATTCCATTTCAGGAAGGTGTGCTTAATGACAGACAGCCCGGAGTGGAAAAAAGTCATGCAATAGAGAATTTTAAGATTGCGGCAGGTCTTTCGCAGGGCGAGTTTTATGGTATGGTCTTTCAGGACAGTGACGTGGCAAAATGGCTTGAGGGAGTGGCATATTCACTGATTATAAAGCCGGATGCTGCGCTTGAAAAGAGAGCTGATGACATTATAGATATTATCGCCGCAGCACAGCAGCCGGATGGATATCTGAATACATATTTCACAATAAAAGAGCCTGAGCACAGATGGCAGAATCTGCTTGAGTGTCATGAACTGTACTGTGCAGGCCATATGATGGAGGCTGCTGTCGCCTATTATGATGCTACAGGCAAGGACAAGCTGCTTAAGGTAATGGAAGGCATGGCAGGGCACATAATAGACAGATTCGGTCCTGATAAGCTGCCCGGAATACCGGGACATCAGGAAGTTGAAATAGGTCTGATGCGTATGTATCATGCAACAGGAAATGAGGCCTACAAAAAGCAGGCGAGATATTTTCTCGAGGAGAGAGGAAAAAATCCCGCTTTTTTTGCTGAGGAAGCCGCAAAGCGTGATTGGAAGCATTTTGGCATGATTCCTGAGGATACAAAATATAACCAGAGCCATGCAACTATCTATGAACAGGATGAAGCGGTAGGACACAGTGTGCGTGCTGTCTATATGTATACAGCCATGGCAGATCTGGCAGCAACGGAGCATGATGAAAAGCTTTTTGATGCCTGTGAGCGCCTGTGGAATAACATGACAGAAAAGAAGATGTATATTACAGGAGGTATAGGCTCAACAGTGGAGGGAGAGGCCTTTACGAAGGAGTATGAGCTGCCGAATGATATGGCATACGCTGAGACCTGTGCATCGATAGGGCTTGTTTTCTTTGCAAAGCAGATGCTTAAAATGAGCAAAAACGGCAAATACGCAGATGCTATGGAGAGGGAATTATACAACGGAATTATAAGTGGGATGCAGCTTGATGGAAAGAGATTTTTTTATGTGAATCCGCTTGAGGTAAATCCCGGAGTATCGGGAGAAATATTTGGATATAAGCATGTCATTCCTGAAAGACCGGGCTGGTATGCATGTGCATGCTGTCCTCCGAATCTTGTGCGTATGGTTACATCTCTGGGCAGATATGCGTGGGATGAGGATGATGATGTAATATATTCACATCTTTTCATCGGTCAGGAGGCTCGGCTTAAAAAAGCAGATATAAAGGTTGTCAGTGAATATCCGTGGAAGGGACATGTTTCATACAGTATTACACCGAAGACAGGCGATGAATTTGCTGTTGCAATACATATTCCGGGATATCTGAAAAGCTTTGAGGTGACACTCAATGGTATGAGGTTAAAAGAGAATGATGAGACAAAAGCAGATTTGTTCTATTCTTATAGGGATGGCTATATCTATATAAAAAATAAATGGCATGACAACGATGTTATAGAAATCAGCTTCAATATGGATATCCGTGTAATATATGCCAATACAAAGGTAAGAGAGGATATAGGCTGTGCAGCTTTGCAGAGAGGTCCGGTAGTGTACGCTTTTGAAGGAGTGGACAATGATGATGATGTGCAGAGTCTGATGATAGATGTGTCAAGGCTTAATGAAGCGCGTATTGAATCAGAAGCTGAGGGAAAGTTAAAGGGTGCGGTTCTTTTAGATATTCCAGCAGTGAGACTTGAAGGCTCAGATGCGCTGTATTCTGAGAAGCCACCGAGACAAAAGTCTGTAATAGCAAGGGCTATACCATATTATATGTGGGGAAATCGCGGACTTAATCAGATGAGGGTATGGATGCATACGTTATTTTGATTTTTAATGATTGGTATTATTATGTATTTGAAATAAAAACCACGAGAGAAATATAAATAAACACAAATAAAGGAGAGGAACTATGTTAGCAGTAAAAAATTACAAATTCTGGTTCTGCACCGGCTCACAGGACCTGTACGGAGATGAGTGCCTTGCAAATGTTGCAGCACATTCAAAGGAGATTGTAGCCAAATTAAATGAGTCAGGAAAGCTTCCGTTTGAGGTAGTATGGAAGCCAACACTTATCACAAATGAGCTCATCAGAAGAACCTTCAACGAGGCCAATACAGATGATGAGTGCGCCGGTGTTATCGTATGGTGCCATACATTCTCACCTGCAAAGTCATGGATTTTAGGACTCAAGGAGCTTAGAAAGCCGTTACTTCATTTACATACACAGTACAATGAGGAGATTCCATACGATTCGATTGATATGGACTTCATGAATGAGAATCAGGCAGCTCACGGTGACAGAGAGTGGGGACACATTGTCACACGTATGGGCATCGAGAGAAAGGTCGTTGTGGGACACTGGTCAGATCCTGTAGTACAGGAAAAGATTGCATCATGGCAGCGTGTAGCAGTCGGTGTGGTAGAGAGCAGCCACATCCGTGTAATGCGTGTAGCCGACAATATGAGAAATGTTGCTGTTACAGAGGGCGATAAGGTAGAGGCTCAGATTAAGTTTGGATGGGAAGTGGATGCTTACCCTGTAAATGAAATCGCAGAGTCTGTTGCTGCAGTTTCACAGTCAGACACAAACGCTTTAGTTGATGAGTACTATGACAAATACGATATTCTGCTTGAAGGCAGAGATCCTGAGGAGTTCAGGAAGCATGTAGCTGTACAGGCACAGATTGAGCTCGGATTTGAGAGATTCCTTGAGGAGAAGAACTATCAGGCAATCGTTACACACTTTGGCGATCTTGGCGCATTAAAGCAGCTTCCGGGACTTGCAATCCAGCGTCTCATGGAAAAGGGCTACGGCTTTGGAGCAGAGGGCGACTGGAAGGTTGCAGCAATGGTCCGTCTCATGAAGATCATGACAGCAGGAAAGAAGGATGCCAAGGGTACATCAATGCTCGAGGACTACACATACAATCTCATGAAGGGCAAAGAGGGAATACTTGAGGCTCATATGCTTGAGATTTGTCCGTCAATTGCAGACGGTCCTATCAGCATCAAGTGCCAGCCTCTTACAATGGGTGACAGAGAGGATCCGGCAAGACTTGTATTTACATCAAAGGAGGGCACCGGTATTGCCACATCACTTGTTGATCTGGGAGACCGTTTCCGTCTCATTATCAATACAGTTGACTGCAAGAAAACAGAGAAGCCTATGCCAAAGCTTCCTGTAGCAACAAACTTCTGGACACCACAGCCTGACCTTTACACAGGTGCAGAGGCATGGATACTTGCAGGAGGAGCACATCATACAGCGTTCACATATGACCTTACTGCTGAGCAGATGGGCGAGTGGGCAGCCATGATGGGTATTGAGGCTGTATTTATCGATAATGATACAACAATCAGAAACTTCAAGAAGGATCTTATGCTTGGAAATATTTTCTACAAGTAGAATATAGTTACACTTAATAATTGAAATCCCGGGTTGTCTGTCACACTAAGGTGTGTACGGACAACCCGGGATTTATTCGGTTGTGACTCATACAAAAATGCAGTTACTTTCCTTGTATTTAGGGTTGTTTAATGTTACTATAATTTTATCAGAAAACAGGCAGAAGGAGTGCGTATATTATGGCATTAAACATTCCGGTAGGAATCTCGAATTTCACAGAAATACGACAGAATAATTATTATTATGTTGATAAAACCAATCTGATATATGAGCTTTTACAGTCACCCGGGACGGAGGTTACTATGATTACCAGACCGCGCAGGTTTGGAAAGACACTGGCTATGAGTATGCTTGAGAGTTTTTTTGATATAAGAAAAGCTTCAAAAGTGTTATTTGAGGGTCTTGATATTATGTCGCATCAGAGTCTGTGTGAAGAATGGATGAATAAATGGCCTGTAATTTTTGTGTCATTCCGTCAGGTAGATGGTCTGGATTTTGACAGTGCATGTGCGATGCTTTCTTCTGTTATCGCAGAGCTTTTTAATGAGCATTTATATCTGCTTGATGATGAGAGGATTACTGAATACCAGAGAAAGACATTTAGAAATATTGCTGCAGGAGAGGCAACGCAGACCGAGCTTAAGAACAGCTTACGGCTTCTTACAACGCTCATGAATTTGTATTATGACAGACAGGTCATTTTACTTATTGATGAATATGATGTGCCGATTGCAAAGGCAAATGCAGGCGGTTATTACAGACAGATGCTTGATATGATGAAGGGTCTTATGCAGGCATTGAAGGATAATTGCGCCTTAAAATTTGCTGTTGTAACAGGCTGTCTTAAGATTGCGAAGGAAAGTATTTTTACGGGAACGAATAATTTTGTTTCGGATTCTGTTGCAGACTCACGGCTTACCGAGTATTTTGGATTTGTTCAGAGTGAGGTTGATGAGATATTAAAGGATGCTCATATTTTAAATCAGTCGGAAAATATAAGAAAATGGTATGATGGATATCATTTTGGAGATGTGGATGTTTATTGTCCGTGGGATGTGATGAATTATGTGCTTGATTTACAGCGCAAGCCTGATGCAAAACCACTTAGCTATTGGAGAAATACAAGTGATAATGCAATTATCAGATCATTTATCGACTATGCAGGAAGCAGTATTACTCAAAAGCTTGAGACACTTCTTTCAGGAGGATATATCGTTCAGCAGGTTGATGAAAATCTGACATATGACTATCTTCATTCATCAGAAGAGAACCTGTGGAGCATTTTGTATCTGACCGGATATCTGACAAGTGTCCGGGCTGACGAGCTGGAAAATCCGCTGCCCGATAGGTTTACTGCTCTGACAATACCAAACGAGGAAATCAGGGAAATATATGAGACAACGGTCATCAGATGGTTTGATGAAAGTGCGCCGAAATGGAACAGAAGCGTATTGTTTGATGCTGTCTGGAAAGGTAATATACAGGAGCTTCAAGGCGAATTAAACAGACTCTTACGCAGAACTATCAGCTATCATGATTACAAAGAGGATTTTTACCATGCATTTCTGGCAGGAATTTTTGCCGGAGCAGGCTATATGGTGGAGTCAAATAAGGAGTATGGCGATGGCAGAAGTGATGTGGTGGTGAAAGACCAGATAAATGGCAGAGTAGCAGTGTTTGAAGCAAAATACACAAGACAGCTTGAAAAGCTTGAGAATGAGTGTGATGAAGCTTTAAAGCAGATAGAGAATCAGATGTATGCAAAGCAGCTTGAAGAGGATTATGATGAGGTGCTCTGCTATGGAATCGCTTTCTTTAAGAAGCGGTGTATGGTGAAAAATAATAATTAAAAATGAGGAAAAGCCGCTGCGTGTATGCAGCGGCTTTTTGTGTAGCTTACTATATGTTTTAATGCATAAGGCTCTCTTATAGTGCTTCCTGAAGTATCTTCACATCCCACTTATTCATCACATCGCCCTCTTTAGCTGCTTTTCCGGTGATCAGGTCAACCATTCCTGTAAGGCTCGCAGGGAGAGTCTGCTTTTCATCAGTGAAATTCATCACAAAGTAAAAGCGTGTATTTTCGCTCTCGCGGCATGTGATTTCAAGACTTGTCTCTTCAGCAATGACACCTGATACAGACACTTCATTTGTGGCTTCATCAAGCACCCTTGCAAGTCCGGCTGCCTCAAGCTGTGTGGCAACATAGTATACATGGCCTTTTCCGTAGATGTTTTTTGTGACAGCAGGCATTCCTGCATAGAAATCGCTTTCATATGTGGCGAGTACTTCTGCACCTTCCGGGTGCATCAGGTCGCACAGCAGATTGCATTTATATTCTTTTCCATCTGAAAAGCTTACAGTGTTTGACTGCTCCGGTGCGAGCGCGTCAATCTCCTCAACCCAGACACCTGCCATCTCGCGAAGCGGTCCCGGATATCCGCCCAGATGCACGTTGTCAGACTGGTCCACAATACCACTCATAAATGTTGTGATGAGAGTACCGCCGTTTTTCACAAACTGCTCAAGCTTTTCCTTCATGCCTTCCTTTACCATGTACAGAACAGGTGCGGCAATCACCTTATATTTTGAAAAATCACCGTCAACCGGAATCATATCGACTGAGATATTTTTGTTGTAAAAATACTCATAATAGTGGTGAATCTGGTCAACATATTTAAGGTCCTGTGTAGGTCCGCTTGTGTACTCAAGTGCCCAGTAATTGTCCCAGTCGAAGATGATTCCCACATCTGATTTATTACGTGTGCCAAGTGTTCTTGTGCCGAAGCTTTCAAGCTCCCTTCCAAGCTGTGCAGTCTCCTTAAATACCCTTGTGTCGTTTGTTCCGACATGTGCTATTACAGCACCGTGGAATTTCTCGCAGCCACCCTTGCTTCGTCTGAGCTGGAAGAACTGGATAGTGTCTGCACCGTGGGCTATGGTCTGATAGCTCTGTGCACGCATCTGTCCCGGACGCTTCAATGAATTGTAGTGCTGCCAGTTCTGCTGGCTTGGAGTCTGCTCCATGAGCATGAATGGCTCATCCTTAAGACCTCGCATCAAATCGTGAGTCATCGCAACCATGCTCCATGGTGTGTCGTATGCAGGGTAATTATCCCACGACACGATATCCATCTCCTTAGCCCACTTGAAATAGTCAAGACCCTTGAAGGTACCCATCAGGTTTGTTGTGACAAGTGCATCAGGAATGATAGCTTTTACTGCATCGCGCTCCAGCTTATAGCAGTTCAGCATGCTGTCAGAGTAAAAACGTCTGTAGTCTGTTGATATTCCGGCAAAGCTTGTCATGCCACCCCAGGCCTCCTCGCTGAGCTCGTTAGGTACGACTATCTCATCCCAGTCATAGAAGGTGTGTCCCCAGAACTCTGTGTTCCAGGCATCATTTACGGCATCAAGAGTCTTGTACTTATCCTTGAGCCATACACGAAACTGCTTCTGGCAGTTGTCACAGTAGCAGTATCCGCCGTACTCATTATTGATGTGCCATACAGAAATATTTTTATTGCAGCTATAGCGTTTTGCAAGCTCTGTCGCAAGAGCCTTTGCGTACTTCTGATACACCAGGGAGTTCGGACAGAAATTGTGTCTGGCTCCAAATTTATGATGGCGTCCCTCGTAGTCGGTGCTCATCGTCTCAGGATATTTCTTGACCATCCATGCAGGCAGTGCTGCTGTGGATGTTGCCATGACGATGTCGTAGTTTTCATTTGAGAGCATATCAACTATCTCGTCAAGCTCTGTGAAATTATACTCATTCTCAGACGGCTGTATTTTAGCCCATGAAAAAACGTTGATTGTGGCACTGTTGATATGGGCATCCTTAAAGTATGCCATGTCCTGCTCCCAGACCTCCTTAGGCCACTGGTTTGGATTGTAATCTCCTCCGAAAAGGATTCTTTTGAATTTTGACTGCATTTTTTCCTCCGTTATGGTATTAACCCCAATATTATGATATTCTTAAACTATAAGTGTGTTCCTTATGCACTAATCATATAATAGATTCACGGAAAATAGTATAACATCATAAACCAAATTATATAACATTCTGAAACTAAACCGTTTTTGAAAGGAGAAAGCATGCCTATTTATTTTGGAAGCAATTTCGCAAGAGAACCGTTTCAATTCGACTCTGTCGGTAATGACTGGGAGCAGGAAAGCGTTACCCGCCCGGAGGGGTATCCGCTGTACCATTATTTACAGACGAAGGAGGGTGTGGGTGAGGTAACGGTATACAGCAGAAATCAGGCTGTTTCAGACAATATTTTGTCAAACAGTCATACGATTGAGTTGCAAAAAGGGCAAGGGATTCTTATTGCTCCAAACGTGCCGCACTCCTATCACAATAAAAACATCTCATCCGGCAATAGCCTGCCCTGGAAAACAGAGTTTGCCACTTTTACAGGGACAATGGCGGCAGCCTTCAGGGAAATGTTTGATGAAAAGGAATACCGGCTGATTGATGAGAATAAGGGGATGGATGTGTCGGAAGCGATTAACAGGGCAGTAGAAGACTTTAAGGAACGCTCCAGTGATACGCAAATGCTCTCACTCGACTGTTATGGCATCATGCTTTTGCTTTCAGACCAGTCTAATCACACACACGATAATGATGACCAAAGCTATGTGCGTTTTATAAAGCCTGTTATAGATGCTATAGGAGAAAGCTACATGGACGATATCAGTGCCAAGGAGCTTGCTGAGGGTGTATTTGTATCGCAGCAATATCTATCGCGTGTTTTTACGGAGTTTATGAACTGCTCGGTGTACGAGTACCTGACCAACTACCGCATCAATAAAGCCAAGGAGTTACTGCTTATAAACAGCAGGCGTAAGGTGCAGGATATAGCATCTGATGTGGGGTACTCAGATGCCAGCCATTTTATCGTAATGTTCAAGAAACTTACAGGGATGACACCGGCGCGGTTTCGTAAGCTGCATATATAAGAGGATGCAACTGTTTCTTATATTTAATAGGGGGTTGATGTTAAGATATATTTATCAGAAATATGGTGCGAAAATGAATATAGAAGTTTTTTCTGACGGAAGTGAGCTATGGGATGATATAGCATCCGGGAAAAATAAGGATGGAGCCAGTAAATTACAGATTTATATGTAAGATAAGCTTCTCTCATTTTACTCTGCGTGATGGTACGGTTTTACAGATCAGTCAAGACCGGCAAAAAAAGATCATGGAACAATAAATAACAGGCTATATTTTTGAGCTGTTTTGGGGATTTTAGTGATTTCAGCTACTTTTTTGGAAAATTTTCCGGCTGTTTCGCTGTGGTTAGGGGAGCTGTTTTGTGGATTTCAGCGGTTTCAGCTACTTTTTTGGAGAATTTTCCGGCTGTTTCGTTGTGATTAGGGGAGCTGTTTTGTGGATTTCAGCGGTTTCAGCTACTTTTTTCCAGAATTTTTCCAGCTTTTGGGCTGGATTGGGGAGCTGTTTTAGAAGTTTTATGGATTACAGCTACCCAAGGCCTGCCTGCTATCAACTTATGGCTATTGTACATTATGCTAATTTAGTGTGGGGAATATTATGCTAAAGAATAAAAATGATGGTTCATATTGGATTTGCGGAGAGGGTATTGGAACAAAACAAAAAACGGTTTCAGGGGAGGCCACTTACCATGAAAAAGCTGGAAAACAGTATCGTGGCTATGCCGCAAATGTAACAGAGTCTGTAGGTGAAGACAAGTCCATCATAACTGATTATCAGTTTGATGCAAATACACACAGTGACAGTGATTTTCTCAAGGAACACTTATTGAATATATGCGTAAAAACAACAGCGGAACCATTATTTAAGTAAGTGGTTCCACTGTTGTTTTTGTATGTATAACATCATCTACAACCCGTATTCCATATTTATCAAGGTCAACCCTGCCGTCTATGACCTCAATCCCATCATCCTTTAGCCGCTTAGCCTGTTCATTGGCTCCGCCGAAGGCAAAAGCCCCTGACAGCTCGCCCTTTGCATTTACCACTCTGTAGCATGGAATTTCATCAGGATTGGGATTCTTGTGCAGGGCATTGCCGACAGCCCGGCACATTTTTTTATTGCCTGCAAGCTCAGCAACCTGTGCATATGTGGCAACACAACCCTTTGGAATCTTTTTTACAGCCTCATATATGAGCCGGGTCGGATTATAGGTGACAAGGTCATAGCTGTCTGCAATCATGTTTTTTATAGCATCATCCGGTATGCTGCCATCGAGAATGATGGTATTCCAGTTGTCCTTGTTCTGGTGCCAGCCGGGGATGACCGATGGGAAGGCATCCCTCCAGAAGTCTCGCCAGGCAGGAGATACCTTGACATTTAAGTTGATAAAACCATTGCGCTCGTAGGTCCACAGGAAAACCTTTTTGCTGTCCTTTACGCGGATGAGCTGCCAGTTTGGGTCGTGGAATGGTGCTTCCTGATATGTATTTGGAAATGATAAGCCGTAGTCTAATGCTTCTTGTCGTGTTTTCATAGATTTTGCCTGCCTTCTTTTTAATTATACGGTTACAGTATAACATAGAAAGAACAAATGTTTAATCGCGAAATGACAATTTATTGACATAATTCCACGTATAGTCTCTCTATCTCACCATCTTCCTTAGAATTAACAAACACAAGTGTATCATCCGATTTTATCATGAGAATAGGAGAGTATCCGTCGAATACATACAGGCTGCATTTTCCAAGGGTGCGTCCTTCATACCTGCCGATATCGTAGCTGTCTGTAGAGGCTCCGTTTGTACGCAGGAAACTGTCATCCGGCAGCTCGTCCAGAAGCTTAAGCTCTGTGATGTCATTTACATCAATCTCGCTTGTATAGCCACCGGCAGAAATAGTAAGGTTATTGTTTGTCAGAGTGATTTTTTCCTGTATATTAATCAAAGGAAGCATGCAGACAAACACCAGGATGATACAGCCGGCTGTTATTGCACAGGTGATTCCTGTGAAAATCCACGCGCCTTTTTTAGCATAATTAAACGTGTAGTTGCCGGACTGCATGCGGTTTTCAATGAGAATATGTTTGTCGTCGGGATTATAGTAGTAGCCGGTTTTCCAGTATTCATCATCGTCCACATCTATTGGTGAGGTGTTGGCAGACAGCAGTTCCTTCTTTCTGTTTAAGCCCATATAAATTGGAATAATAAATCCCAAAACGGCTATTAACTGAATGAAAATATACACATAATAGGATGATGCCGGAAGTATTCCGGTGATACCTGTGTATAATGCTACATAAATCCATGCGACAGCGTTTAGTCCGCTTAGGAGAAGCATTGCGATGCTTTTATATTTTTTCATGGTATTGTTGACAATAAGGTTGAGCTTTGAATCCATGCTGTATACGTGGCGCTCGCTTTTGTTTATAAAAGCATGAAATACCAGCGAAAGTGTGGATATTAAAACAGAGCACAAAAACAGCGAAATCATAAGGATATTGTAATGGGTGTCACCAAGCATAAAGTATGGTATATATGCTGCAAGCTCAGTAATTAAAAAGAGTGCGTGCCATTTATAGCTGACTGTCGTGGCACCGGCTTCTGCTGAAACGCGGGTGTCGATATAAACCTTTTTGCGTTGGGTTTCTATTATCCATCCGTTTTGTATTTTCAGAGCATACATTTTCCGGTGGGAGCTGTTTGGAATATGAATAATTCCAAAGATATATGCAAACATCCAGATAATATATACCAGAACAAAAACGGCAATGTTAAAAAAAACAATAAAGCATATCGCAATGGAGATAATCACATTGGCAATTTGAAAGTGTTTCATTTTGCGTTTTCCGGTGGTGACGATTTCGGTTACTTCGGCATCTTCTTTGTGAGATGATGGAATATGTACATTGAGATACATGCCGTTTTCATATTTATAGGCGTGTGTGTACGCAAATTGCATACATAGTATGATAATAAGATTTGTAATTATAAAGATAATAAACATCATAATTTCCATAGTCTGACTCCTCTGCTAAGCGGTACATGGTTTCATTTGTGAATATATTTTATCACACATTGATAAAAATTCCTCACGGCTCATTCCGGTGAGACAGGCCTCAGCACTTAAAAGCTCAAGCTCTGATTCCAGCTTTTTAGTGAAATCTGTATCATCTGTGATGGATTCGGACACAAAAGCGCCGAGCCGTCTGTCTGTACGGATAAATCCCTCATTTTTCAAAATCTGATAGGCTTTATTGACCGTCATTGTGTTTACGCCGGCATCGCTTGCAAGCTGACGCACGGTTGGAAGCTTTTCGCCGGTCTTTAGCTCGCCTTTGCCTATTCCCTTTACAATCTGGTTTCTAAGCTGTACGTATATCGGTGTACTGCTTGACATGTCGAGTTCTATTATCATGTGAACCTCCTGTATCTTACTGTTTATATGTGATAGTCTGTTTGAAATGCATCAATATTTATGAGCAGGCTGTAATCTGACAAAATTTGTAAGTGATATAAATGTATTATTTGTATTATATACAGTAATACAGAAAAGACATTCTGTCAACGGATGTTTTAGCATCAATTATATTGACATTTTGAATATTACAATTATGATTAAAGAGTTATAAGGTATCACAACGTAAAAGAATATATATGAGGTTATAAAATGAGCAGATTAATAGAGCAGATAAAACAAAAGGATGCCTGTGCCTTCACACATGGTGGCAAATTTCATGCAGATGATGTGTTCTCATCAGCCCTGCTTTTGTATATAAACCCTGAGATCAGCATAACAAGGGGCAATAGTGTGCCTGATGATTTCACAGGAATAGTTTTTGATATAGGGCGTGGTGAGTTTGACCATCATCAAAAGGACAGCAGAATCAGGGAAAACGGTGTGCCGTATGCGGCATTTGGCCTGCTGTGGGAGGCTGTTGGAGCGGATATTCTAGGTGAGGAGCTTGCGGTAAAATTCGATGAGTCATTTGTCCAGCCTCTCGACAACAATGACAATACAGGAGAGAAAAACGAGCTTGCAACGCTTATAGGCAATTTCAACCCGTCATGGGATTATGAAGGTGGCAGCGATGAGGCTTTCTTTCAGGCGGTAAGCGTGGCAGGCATGATACTGGAAAACAAATTTGAGAGATACCGTGGCAATGAGAGAGCTGATAAGAGAGTGGAGGAGGTGCTTGCAAAGCACGATCCGGCAAGCAGGATACTTGTGCTTCCTGAGTTTATCCCGTGTCAGAAGGCGCTGAGTGAGACGGATATCGCGTTTGTTATTTTTCCGTCAAACAGAGGCGGCTTTTGTATACAGCCACAGAAAAGAGAGTATTCGATGAATTACAAGTGTTCTTTTCCGGCAGAGTGGCTGGGGCTTGAAGGTGAGGAGCTGGTAAATGCTACAGGAATTTCCGGTGCGATATTCTGTCACAAGGGAGGCTTTATCATGACTGTTAAGGAGCAGGACGAAGCTGTAAAGGCATGCGAAAAGGCGCTTTCTCTTCATAAAGACAGCTCTGTGATAGTATGGTATGGCAGTAAAGGAGATACTGCAGCCATGGCATGTGACAGTCAGACAGACGAGCTGCTTATAAATGTTGCAAAAGCACGAGGAATAAAGGGTGTGCATATCTGTCATGTTGATGCAATGCCTGTTCCGCAGCTTGAATTAACAGAGCTTGACAGTGAGACAGCATATGCAGAGGTACTGATGGAGAAGCCACAGTGGAAGGCATATGTAAAGGAGCAGGTGAAACGAATTTTGAAGTACAGACCGGAGGCTGTGTATGTGGAAGGAAACGTATTTGAGACGTATCCTGTTATACGTGCACTCAGAAAGAAGCACATTCCTGTGCTTACGATGATTGAAAATAAAGAGAAAAAAATAATGGTAAGAATACCATGATTTATGTGCATTTTTGAAAAAATTTGGTATAATATTATGATTAAAGGGGCAAAATACCTTTTGATCATCATATCATATTATTTAAAAGAAATATAACTATTCTACAAGTAACAATACGAGGATGCAGCAGGTATGAAGACAATCATAAAATACGAGCTTGTCATAAATAAGGCACTCAGATCTGCACTCAATTATGATACACCGGATGAGCAGATTAATGAGTTTATCAGATTTTTTGGAAAACATATCGGTTCTGACCGCATATATATATTTGAGGATTGTGATGAGAAGCATGTCACCAACAATACATATGAGTGGTGTGCGGATGGAATAGTGCCGGAGATACATGAATTGCAGAATGTCGATATGGACATAATAGGATGGTGGTATCAGGCCTTTGGCAGTGAGAAGAATATAATTATCACAGATATAGAGCAGATAAAGGATGAGCACAGGGAATCCTATAATCTGTTAAAGGCACAAAATGTAAAAAACCTGGTGGTATGTCCAATCCGCTACAAGGATGAGATAAAGGGTTTTTTCGGTTTGGATAATCCACCGGAAAGTGATACTCTCGGACTGACCACATTCCTAGATATGATAGGAACCTTGCTTATATCATTGCTTAAGCTGCGCAATTCCTTCACAAAGTCGAATAAGGAAGCGAAGCTTAGCAGCTATTCATCGCTTTCAAGCATCTATATATCCATGGCAGTGGTAAATGTGCAGACACACAGATACCATATAGTAAAGACTTTGGATGAGGTTACACACTTTTTGGGCGTGAAGCCACAGAAAGAGGGAGAGTATAAGATAGATGAGGATTTCCCGGGGCATATAAACAGTGTGATGAATGAGTTCTGTACTAAGGCACATCGCAAGGAGGCACTTGAATTTGTGGATATCACTACAGTAGAGGACAGACTTCGTGGAAAAAATACCATAGTACATGAGCTTATGGGGAAGGTATCGGGCTGGTGCCGTGAAAGGTTTATTCCTGTAGACTATGACGATGATGGCAGGCTTTGGCATGTGCTTTACTGCGTGGAGAATATTGACGAGGAAAAGCGGCGTGAAAACAGACTCATGTATCTGGCTCAGACAGATCTCATGACAGGTATACGCAACCGCGGAAGCGGAGAGAATAAGATAACAGAGTATCTCGTCCGCAAACAGTGCGGTCTGTTATGCCTTTTAGACTGTGACAAGTTTAAGTCAATAAACGATACCTATGGACATGTGGTAGGTGACAAGGTGATAATAGCAATTGCTGATACTCTGCGCAAATCATGTCGTGATGATGATGTCGTGCTTCGCCTGGGCGGGGATGAGTTTGCGGTATTTATACCGGGGATGCTTGATAAAGAGCGGGCAGAAACTTTTTTTGACAGGCTTTTTTCAAACATAGAGCATATTGATATAGCAGAGATGAATGGAAAGCATATACTGCTCAGTCTTGGTGCATGCTTTTATGACGGAATGGATTGTATCACGTTTGACCAGCTCTACAGAAGGGCAGACACCGCCATGTATGACAGCAAGAAAAAACAGGGCTACAGTGCGACAATTTTTGATGCAAAGCAATGATAGTCCGGCATATTAAATAAAAAGAGGAGAATGAAAATGCAGACAGGAAAAGCAATATCCATTCCATCAATCCTCAAGGTGGGAAATGGAACATTAAACAAAATAGGAGAGTATTTAAAGAGTGAGGAGCTAACGAGCGTAGTCATTTTTATGGGAAACGGTCTCATAGATATGTTTGGAGATGCTATAATGAAGTCACTTTCGGATGCAGATATCACCGTGCTTGAGTACAGTGAGCTTGATACAGTTGAGATAGACGATATCATCACCCTTGCTTTTGATATACCAAACAAGGCAAAGGCAGTCGTGTCAGTGGGCGGCGGAAAGGTAATAGATGCAGGAAAATATGCAGCTTTTCTAAGAAATCTGCCATTTATCAGTGTGCCGACCTCAAGCTCAAGTGATGGTTTTTCCAGCGCCAGTGCATCACTTTTGGTGCACGGCAAGCGTACATCGGTTCCGGCAAAGCTTGCACATGGTATTATAGTTGATACACAGGTCATCCGCACAGCCCCTGAGAAGTTTATATATTCAGGCATCGGTGATATGGTGTCAAAGATTACAGCGCTATATGATTGGATTTTTGAGGAAAAGCACGGTGCAGGTGTGGTCAATGACTTCGCTGTGATGGTCGCTAAAAAGGCGGTCAACAGCTTTGTGCGTACACCTTATGAGAGCATAAAGGATGAGCTTTTCCTAAAGGAGCTTGTGGATTCGCTTGCCATGAGCGGCATAGCAAACGAGATAGCGGGAAGCAGTGCGCCGACCAGCGGCAGTGAGCATCTCATTTCACATGCGCTTGACAAAATTCTTGAGCATCCACAGCTTCATGGCATACAGGTCGGCATAGCAACCTATATCATGAGTGTGGTGCAGAACCACAGATATGTAAGGGTGTGCACTGTGCTCAAAAGGACAGGCTTTTTCGACTATGCGGCCACTCTTGGCATGAGAAAGCAGGATTTTCTGGATGCGATAGATATGGCGCCATCCATGAAGCCGTTCAGGCACACATATCTGCATGAGAAGGAGTACCGCGACGCGGCAAAGAAGCTTGTGCTCGAGGATGATATACTGAATAAAATACTGGTATAGAGATATGTATGAGAAGACTATAGAGCCGGTTGCGATTATGCACACCGGATTTGGAGAGAAATTTGGCATTCCGAGGCAGAGCGGCCTCGTACCTGAGGCGGCAGGGCAGATAATATTTGAACCCAAATACAGAAATCCCGATGCACTTCGCGGAATAGAGGAGTTCACACATTTGTGGATTATATGGGGCTTTTCTGAAAACAGAGTGGAGAAATTCACACCGCTCGTCACACCACCCAGGCTTGGAGGCCGGGAAAAGAGAGGCGTTTTTGCCACACGTTCGCCGTTTCGCCCAAACGGCATGGGACTATCCTCTGTAAGGCTTGATAAGGTTGAGTACAAAAGCAGCAAGGGACCCATAATTCATGTGTCAGGTGTAGATATGCTTGACGGCACACCAATATATGATATAAAGCCGTATCTGGCATATGCAGACTCACATCCTAAGGCATCAGATGGCTTTGCCGCAGAGCACAGATGGGATACGGTGCATGTTATCTGGCGCGATGAGGCACTTAAAAGCTGTATGGATGAAGATACCCGCATTACTGTGGAGCATATTCTGGCACAGGATCCAAGAGCTGCATACAACAAGACCAAGGATTATATCTATGGCATGAGATACGGCAGATTTGATATACGCTTTGTGGCTGATTCACATGCCGGAACGATAGAGATAGTGGATGTCGTGGAGTGCATAGACGGGTATCATAAGGTGAAGTGATTTTGATTTGCATATGGCGCCACAAGAGAGTAAAATGGTAATGCATACAAAAGGACAAATGCGTCACAAATATATTTGCAAATACATATTAAATACATATAAGGAAGGTACGTACAATGAAAACAGTAAAGGACTATATCAGAACTATCCCGGATTTCCCGGAGAAGGGCATCATGTTCCGCGATGTGACAAGTGTTATCCAGGATGCAGATGGACTAAAGCTTGCAATTGACGAGATGATAAAAAGACTTGACGGACTTGATTTTGATGTGATAGCAGGAGCAGAATCAAGGGGCTTTGTTTTCGGCATGCCGATAGCATATGCGCTTCATAAGCCGTTTGTCATGGTGAGAAAAGCAGGCAAGCTGCCATGTGAGACTGTATCAAAGACATATGACCTTGAGTATGGCACAGCAACAATTGAGATGCACAAGGACTCAGTAAAGCCCGGTCAGAAGGTGGTTCTCGTGGATGATCTTATCGCTACAGGAGGCACAATGCAGGCAGCAGCAGAGCTTGTTGAGGAGCTTGGAGGAGAGGTTGTGAAGATGCTTTTCCTTATTGAGCTTGCAGGTCTTAATGGCAGAAAGCTTCTTAGCAAGTATGATGTGGACGCAGTTGTGTCATATGATGGCAAATAGAGCTGTTATATCTGAATGAATATATTTTATATGTTTGTGCATACTGACATTAATTAAATCTATGATTTGATAAGATTAAGAGTAAGGAGAGTCGGTATGCAGCAAAAATTGGGAAAGTGGAGTCTCCGTTTTACGGAGGCTCCTTTTATATTGGAAAGCAGTTCGGTTGTAGGCACAAAGGAGGCGGACGGACCGCTTGGAGGTCTGTTTGATATTGTAGGAAAAGATGACAGGTTTGGGCAGAACACGTGGGAAAAGGCAGAGAGCTCCATGCAGCGAGATGCACTCACAATGGCCCTTGGAAAAGCACATCTGGATGCGTCCGACATGGACTATGTATTTGCAGGAGATCTGCTCGGACAGTCTATGGCCACAACATTTGGTATGGAAAACTTCCGTATTCCGTGGTTTGGAGTGTATGGAGCATGCTCCACATGCGGGGAGTCGCTCTCGCTTGCCGCGGCATTTGTGGCAGCAGGGTATGCAAGGCATGCGGTGGCAGTGACATCGAGTCACTTCGGCAGTGCCGAAAAGCAGTTTCGCTTCCCTAACCAGTATGCCAATCAAAGACCTGTGTCAGCGACGTGGACTGTCACAGGAAGTGCTGCATTTATTGTGGGCAGTGGAGCAGGTGGTAATGAGATACAGGCCGGGTGTGACAATGCAGATAGTATATCAAAAAAGGTGCAGATTGAGGGGATCACGACAGGAGTTGTGGTGGATTATGGCATAAAGGACGCCATGAACATGGGCGCTGCAATGGCCCCTGCGGCCTGTGAGCTGATAGTAAATCACCTGAGTGATTTTGGAAGAGAGGCATCCTATTACGATAGGATAGTGACAGGAGATCTTGGAAGCATCGGACAGAAGATACTGATTGACCTGTGCAGGCAAAAGGGCGTGGACATAAGCAAAAATCATGAGGACTGTGGCATGAAGATGTTTGATGCAACGAATCAGAACACAGGCTCAGGTGGTTCGGGCTGTGCATGCTCGGCAACTGTTTTGTCAGCATATTATCTGCCAAAGCTTAGAAGCGGTGAATTGAAGCGTATACTATTTGTGCCGACAGGAGCACTTCTTTCGCCTGTCAGCTTCAACGAGGGCGAGTCAGTACCGGGAATTGCACATGGTGTGGTGCTTGAAGCTGCAATTTGAAGCTGATGGCCTTCACATATATAATAGTGTTAACGTGCCGTTTTTGGGGGATGGGCTGCACGTTCAAAAAATAGAAGAAAGGCGTAAGGATATAATGGATTATGTAAAAGCATTTGTGGTGGGTGGTATAATCTGCGCCATCGTACAGATTTTAATGGAAAAAACAAAGCTCATGCCGGGCAGAATTATGGTAATGCTCGTGTGCACGGGAGCGCTTCTTGGCGCCGTCGGCATATACGGGCCATTTTCAAAGTGGGCAGGTGCCGGTGCCAACGTACCGCTTTTGGGCTTTGGCAATGTACTGTGGAAGGGTGTGAAGGAGGCAGTGGACAGCGAGGGTTTTGTTGGCTTGTTTAAGGGCGGCTTTAAGGCTTGTGCCGTCGGAGTATCGGCAGCACTTATCTTTTCGTATATCGCGGCACTCATCACGAAACCTAAGTTAAAGAGCTGATTAATTTCAGAATAATGCATAATTAACAGTAAATTGCCCATACTATCTCCAAAACGAAAAGGAGACTGATACAATGAAGAAAATGAAATATTTATTGGCACTTTGCCTGATACTTGCTGCTGCAAGCGCTTTTGCAGCCTGTGGAAACAATAGTAATGTGGCAGACACTTCAATGGTTGAAAATACACAAAGAGGTGGCTCTGCCGCCGACGATGCCGGTAAAGCCGGAAAGGATATCATAGATGGCGCCGGAAATGCCGGCAAGGATGTGATAGACGGAGCAGGCGATGCCGGAAAAGATGTGATAGACGGAGCGGGCGATGCCGGTAAGGATGTGATAGACGGCGCAGGTGATGCCGGCAAGGATGTAATAGACGGCGCAAAGGATGCCGTAGATGATGCAGGAAATGCCATAAAAAAGAGTGTTGATGGTGGAAACAACAACTAACAGCTATTTATAAAAAGAAAACAGTCACTATATATGCTTCAATGGCTGCAAAAACAAAAGCACCGACAACATCGCTGATAAAGTGCACACCTGATATCACCCGGACACAGGCAATGATAGCTGCAAGGACTGCAAGCAAAATGCCGATGAACCATAAAGGCGAGGCAGCAGGTGAGCATATTAAAACGGTAAATGCAATTATAAATGCAGAAAAAACATGCCTGCTTGGAAAAGATCTGCCGTGGGTATCCTTTGTAATGACAGGCGGCATATCAAATTTTTCGTATGGGCGTGGTCTGTTTACGATATATCTGAAAACCGATACTGCAATAAAGCCGACAAGCGGAGCAATGATTGAGAGTGCAAGCATATGACCGGCTGTAAAGCACAGATACAGCACGTATACAGGGTATGTGATAAAAACTAAATAGGTGCATATTTTATTGATTAATTCAAGCTTTCGGGCTGCCCTGTTGTTTTCACGGAATGGGGCAGTCATTTTTATGTATGTATTTTTTTTCATGATTATTTTCCATCGTTTATTTAAGAAATATTGTATTGTAACTGTCTAGAGTGGTGTCAACTGCCCTTGCGGTACTGCAGAGGTGTCATGCCATAGTGCTTTTTGAAGGCTCTGTTAAAATATGACAGGCTTTCAAATCCCACTTCACCGGAAATAGAAAGCACCGAGCTGTCTGAGCTTTGCAAAAGTCTCGCAGCCATGGTAAGGCGGTAGTCATTTAAATAGTCAACAAACGATGTGCCCATGGTCTCTTTAAAATATCTCATAAAATGAGACTCGGAAAACCCGGCTACATCAGCGATATCGGCAATGGAGATTTTGTCAGCATAATTATTTTCCACATATTTGAGCACAACCTTCATCTTATCAAGAGTCTTTTTGCTTTTTAGTGGCTTTGTCAGATTACGGCAACGGTTATCAAGCACAAAAAAGAATTCGTAGAGCTTGCTCTTTATATAAAGCTGATAGCCCTGCGGCATCGTCTTGCAAATCTCATCGCATGCATCTATTGGAGCCACGACATCCTCGTAGTATGGATACACCGGTGTAAAAACTGTCGGAACTGTGAATCTGCCGGCTAAGAGAGGTGTAAGAAAATCCTCCTTGGTGTAATCGTACTTTCCGGTAAGCAGCATCGACATGGAAAATATGATATTTTCGTACTCCATCGATTCATCCATATATTGGTCTATAGAGTGAAGCTGTCCCGGCAGTATCAGCACCAGGCTTGGCGCTGTGACATGGTACTCCTTAAAATCAACAGATATATGACCGCAGCCCTTCTTTATATAGATAAGCTCCATGTCGTCGTGCCAGTGCAGTGGAACTCCGGAAAAATCAAGAGGAATAGAGCACAGGTAGGTATTGTATGGGAACGTAAGCTCCACATGTGTTTTGTCTTCGTGATAATTTTCATATTCTAATATATTCATGATGATATTTTAGCATATTATTTATTGAAAAGCCACTAAAAATACCGAAAAATGATAGGATTGTGCAAGTTTTCGACTGTATATTGCAAGAATTGTGCAGTGTAATGGATTATACTTGATTCATCAAATGACACAAAGAAGTTAAGCACGCTAAATGAAAATTAGTTAATTTGACACATTGGCGTGTATACATGATAACAGATTTGGGAGGAAATCAAAATGGCAATCATGCAGGAAATCGAAACAAAGCTTCAGAAGGGAATCAGTGTTAGTACAGACGAGGAAGTATACTACGCATTACTTGAGCTTGTAAAAGACAAGGCAGAGAAAAAGGTTTCAAACAAAGGAAAGAAAAAGCTCTACTACATCTCAGCAGAGTTCCTTATCGGAAAGCTTTTATCAAACAACCTTATCAACTTAGGTATCTACGATGAAGTTAAAGAGACTCTTGAGAAGAACGGAAAGTCACTTGCTGAAATCGAGGAAATCGAGCTTGAGCCTTCACTTGGAAATGGCGGACTTGGACGTCTTGCAGCATGCTTCATAGATTCAATCGCAACACTCGGACTCAACGGAGACGGTGTAGGCCTCAACTACCACTACGGATTATTCAAGCAGGTATTTGAGAACAATCTCCAGAAGGAGACTCCAAACCCATGGATTACAAAGGAGAGCTGGCTTACAAAGACAGATATCACATATCCTGTAAGCTTTGGCGGATTCACAGTACAGTCAAGACTTTACGATATCGACGTAGTTGGATACAACAACCGTACAACAAAGCTTCACTTATTCGACATCGAGTCAGTTGATGAGTCAATCGTAGGCGACACAATTGATTTCGACAAGGATGACATCAAGAAGAACCTTACATTATTCTTATATCCTGATGATTCAGATGATAAAGGACGTCTCCTTCGTGTATACCAGCAGTATTTCATGGTATCAAACGCAGCAAGACTTATCATTGCAGAGGCAGAGGCAAAGGGCTCTAATTTACATGACCTTGCTGATTATGCAGCAGTTCAGATTAACGATACACATCCATCAATGGTTATTCCAGAGCTTATCCGTCTCCTTCAGGAGAAGGGCATCCTGATGGATGAGGCTATTGAGATTGTATCAAAGGTTTGTGCATACACTAACCACACAATCCTTGCAGAGGCTCTTGAGAAATGGCCAATCAGCTTCTTGGAGAAGGCTGTTCCACAGCTTATGCCAATCATCCGTGAGCTTGACAACAAGGTTCGCGCAAAGGTAGCTGACGAGAGCACATACATTATCAAGGACGGTCTTGTACACATGGCACACATGGATATTCATTTCGGATATTCTGTAAATGGTGTTGCATACCTCCACACAGAGATTTTAAAGAATACAGAGCTCAACAACTTCTACAAGTTATATCCTGAGAAGTTCAACAACAAGACAAACGGTATCACATTCCGTCGTTGGTTAATGTCTTGTAACCCGGAGCTTTCAGCATACATCACAGAGCTTATTGGTGAAGGCTGGAAGAAGGATGCAAACGAGTTAGAGAAGCTTGGCAATTTCATCAATGATGACGCTGTTCTCACAAAGCTTGTTGACATCAAAAACGCAAAGAAGACAGAGCTTGCTTCTTACTTAAAGAAGACTCAGAATCTCGACGTACCTGACAATTCAATCTTTGATATCCAGGTTAAGAGACTTCACGAGTACAAGAGACAGCAGCTCAACGTGCTTTACATCATCCGTAAGTACTTTGAGATCAAGGCAGGCAAGAAGCCATCTACACCTATCACATGCTTCTTCGGTGCAAAGGCAGCTCCTGCATATATCATTGCAAAGGATATCATCCATGCAATCCTCTGCTTACAGCAGATTATCAACAATGATCCTGAGGTAAGTCCATACCTTAAGGTATTCATGGTTGAGAACTACAACGTAACATTAGCTGAGAAATTATTCCCGGCTGCAAATATTTCAGAGCAGATTTCCCTTGCTTCTAAGGAGGCATCAGGAACAGGAAACATGAAGTTCATGCTTAACGGTGCTATTACACTTGGAACAAGTGACGGAGCAAACGTAGAGATAGCTGAGCTTGTCGGCGATGAGAACATCTATGTATTCGGTGAGGATTCACAGACTGTTATCGACAGATATGAGAGAGGCGACTACTGCTCTAAGGATTACTATGACAAGGATGCAGACTTAAAGAAGGCTGTTGACTTCCTTGTAAGTGATGAGATGATGAAGGTTGGTTCTAAGGAGAACTTAGAGAGACTTTACAACGAGCTCCTCAACAAAGACTGGTTCATGACATTCCCTGACTTTGAGGATTACTGCAAGACAAAAGAGAAGGCTTACGCTGATTATGAGGATAAGAAGGCTTGGGCTAAGAAGATGCTTGTCAACATCAGCAAGGCTGGTTTCTTCTCTTCTGACAGAACAATCAAGCAGTACAATGATGAAATCTGGCATTTAGAGGCTTAGAATTTTTCTTCCTCCTTTAAATACAAATTGGGCTTAAGAACTCCTGCGGGTGCATCCCGCGGGGGTTCTTTTTTTGCTAGAGTACGGGACGTAAGCGCAGGGGACGGCAGGCTCCCTGGCAGAAATGTAAGGGCGGGATTTACAAGTTTGGCAAATACATATATAATAAGGGGAAGAATATACACATGGAGAACTATTATGATAAAGAATAAATTTATGGCACTCACGCTTACCGTAGTGCTCACAGCAGGCATGCTTACCGGCTGTGGCTCCGACGACAAGGCAAAGGACAAGGATGCGTACAGACAGTATGGCATCAACTGTATAGAGAACGGCAGCTATGATGATGCGGTCGATGCTTTTCAGAAGGCACTGGACCAGTCGGTTGGCTCAGTGGGCGCAGAGGAGCTTGACATATGTTATTATAAGGCAAAGGCACAGTATTTAAGCGGTGACGTGGATGGAGCAATTGATACATATACGGCTATTATCGACTATGATAAGGATTCTGACGCATACTATCTGAGAGGCTGTATATATTTTGCCAAGAATGATACAGACAAGGGCTTGAAGGATTTTAAGACGGCGCTCAGTGAGAATAATGATAATTATGAGCTCTATCTTGGCGTTTATGAGACCCTGTCAAAGTATGGCATGAATGACCAGGGAAAGGAATACCTGGATAATGCCTTAAAGCTTAAGGCAAAAACTGCTGATGACTATATGCAGAGAGGCCGTATATACACCATGCTTGGAGATTATGATTCAGCAATAAAGAGTCTGCAAAAGGCTATTGATGAGAAGCTTGTCAAGGCAAACTACTATATGGGTGAGGTATATCAGAAGAAGGGCGACAATGACAGCTCGCAGAAGTATTTTAAGAAATACCTAGACAGCGGTGAGGCGGATTCGTATGATCTGATGAATATGGGACAGGCGCAGATGGACAATGGTAACTATGACACTGCGATTACTTATTTTCAGAACGCACTTGAACTTGAAAGTGTGCCGAACAAGCAGCAGATAACAAAGGCTATGATTATAGCATATGAGTATTCCGGCGATTTTGCCACAGCAAAGAGCAAAATGGAGGAATACATGAAGGATTATCCTGATGATGAGGATGCAGCAAGAGAATATCAGTTTTTGGAGACCAGATAGATTATGGCAGATACTATTAAGATAGAGGATATTGAGGAGAGAGTGGTGCTCGTCGGAGTGAGCGAGCAGGACGGTGATGATGCAGATGATTCACTTTCAGAGCTTGCGGAGCTGGTAAAGACAGCAGGTGCGACAGTTGTAGGCACACTTATCCAAAGAAGAGAAAAAATTCATCCGGGCACGTATGTCGGCACCGGCAAGGTGGCAGAGATTGCAGAGCTTGTGGAGAGTACAGGGGCAACAGGCATTGTGTGCGATGATGAGCTGAGTCCGGCACAGCAGAAGAATCTGGAGACGTACCTTGACACAAAGGTTATGGACAGGACACTTGTTATTCTTGATATTTTTGCATCAAGGGCCACAACAAGTGAGGGTAAGATACAGGTTGAGCTTGCTCAGCTCAAGTACAGATTAAGCCGTTTGTCGGGACTGGGAAAGTCCATGTCAAGGCTTGGCGGTGGAATAGGAACAAGAGGTCCCGGAGAGAAAAAGCTTGAGGTGGACCGCCGTCTCATAAATGACAGGATAGCACAGCTTCGGAGAGAGCTGAAAGAGGTTCAGAAGCACAGAGATATCACAAGGGCAAAGCGTGAAAAAAATAAAGTACCGGTTGTTGCGATAGTAGGATATACTAACGCAGGTAAATCCACGCTGTTAAATCACCTGACAGAGGCAGATGTGCTTGAGGAGGATAAGCTCTTTGCAACGCTTGATCCTACAACGCGTATTCTTGCGCTTGATGGCAAGCAGCAGGTGCTTTTAACTGATACGGTCGGGTTTATCAGAAAGCTGCCGCATCATCTGATAGAGGCCTTCAAGAGCACCCTTGAGGAGGCAAAGTATGCTGACATCATTTTCCATGTGGTGGACGCATCAAATATGCAGCGGGAAAAGCAGATGTTCATAACTTACCAGACATTGGATGATCTTGGTGTAAAAGACAAGAAATTTGTCACACTTTTTAATAAGCAGGATGCCCGCACAGACAACGAACCGCTGCATGATTTCAGGGCAGATTATACTCTTAACATTTCAGCGGCAAAGGATCTGGGATTAGATGAGGTAAAATCTCTTTTAGAGGAGATATTAAGAGAGAACAAGGTATATATTGAGAGAATTATCCCATATGATAAGGCTGGCGTGATACAGCTCATCAGAAAACAGGGCGAGCTTGTGTCGGAGGAATATGTGGCTGATGGGATACAGATAAAGGCATATGTGCCGATGGAGGTGTACGGCAGGCTCGATTAGGGTGCTGCTTCGCTATATCATTATATTAAGCGAGGAATTTAAAATGTCGAAAACGCGTTCAATCCGCTGGGACAAGCTGGACAACACAGCAAATCTGTTCCCTAGTATAGCGGGGGAGAGCATGACAAATGTATATCGGATCTCAGTCACCTTAACTGATGAGATTGACAGTGAAAAGCTGCAGGAGGCACTGGATATAGTGCTTCCGAAGTTTGGTCTGTTTAATGTGAGACTCAGGATGGGAGTATTCTGGAACTATTTTGAGGAAAATGGCAAAAAGGCACCAAAGGTGCATGAGGAAAATACATTTCCGTGCAGATTTATAAGACCGAACAAGAATCACAGCTATCTTTTCAGGGTGACATACTATAAGAACAGAATAAATCTTGAGGTATTTCATGTGCTGACAGATGGCATGGGCGGCATAAATTTCCTTAGGGAGCTCACCTACCAGTATCTGCGTCTCACACATCCGGAGATTGCAAAGCTAAAGGGCGATTCATTGACGCAGGGCACATCCTTAAATAGAGAGGACAGCTTTGTAAAGAACTACAAGTCAAGTAAGCCAAGTGGCTTTAACAGGCAGAAGGCGTATCTTTTAAAGCTGGAAAAGGTACCTGATGGAGAGTTTGGGCTGATACATGGCATGATGCCTGTATCACAGCTGAAGCAGGTCTGCCATCGCTATGGAGTTTCCATAAATGATTATCTGGTAGCATGCTTTGTGTGGAGTGTGTATCAGGAGTGTTTTCACGGCATGCCAAACGATATGCCTGTCAGGGTTGCAGTTCCTGTGAACCTTCGTCCTTATTTTGACTCCGTGACCACAAAGAACTTTTTTGTCATGATATCTGCTGAGTTCAGACCGCAAAACAGCTCCTACACATTTGAGGAGGTGCTTAAAATAGTGACGGATTCCATCAATTCACAGATTTCGAAGGAGCATCTGGAGGATCTTTTCTCATACAGTGTGTCAAATCAGAAAAATATCCTGATGAGACCGGTGCCTCTTTTTATAAAAAATCTGGCAATGAAGGCGGTCTATACACAGTCGGCACTGGCAAACACCACTACTATCACAAATATTGGAAATATAAAAGTAGAGCCGGAATACGAGCCGTATATAACAGGCTTTTATTCCTTTATACCAATGTCCAAGGGACAGCCTATGAAGGGCACCATATGCTCCTACAAGGACACGCTGGTGTTTACTTTTTCATCTATTCTGGCCGATACGATGATTCAGAGAAGCTTTTTTAAGAAGCTTGTAAATGACGGAGTGGAAGTGACAATTGAGACAAATGGAGAGTATTATGACTAAATGCATGAAATGCGGTGTGTATATTGCAGACAATACAGATAAATGCCCGCTCTGCCAGCAGGTTGTGGCACCGGTTGAATTGTCATCGGACAATCATCAGGGCACTGAAGGGGTTTTTGAACAGCATAATGATGTGCCGGATAAGTGCGTAAACGATACAGATAGTGCAGCAAAGAGGGCAGATAGTACAGCAAGCCATGACAACGGTACGAGATATCCTGACGTCAAGGGCGCATCAAGAAAATACAGATTACTGGAAAATATCATATTGTTTCTGTCTATAGTAGGACAGATTGTGCTGACAACTGTTGATTACATGACAGACCATGAGATAAACTGGAGCTTTATAGTGCTTCTTGTTGTAATCTATGCGAATGTGACGCTGCGTCTGGCAATAGTCGGAAGAAACGGATATATTTTTAAAATTGTAAGCACATTTGTGTTCACGGTGCTGTTTCTCGAGGGCATAGACCTGCTCACAGGAGCCAGTGGCTGGGCACTTACATTTGTTTTCCCAAGCGCCATACTGGCTATGGTTCTTGCAACAATTATACTTATGATAGTAAACATAAGAAACTGGCAGAGCTACATGATGATGCAGCTTTTTCTTGTGCTGATGAGCGTGATTGCGATGATACTTGTGGCAGTCAAGGTCATATGGTTCCCATATCTGGCAATGGGAGCGATGGGCGCATCGCTGTTTTTGTTTCTCGGAACACTGATTATCGGTGACAAAAGAGCCAGAACAGAGCTGAAACGGAGATTTCATATATGATAGGCTTTCATGGAATAGGAAATTCGCATATGTTTGAGGATGAAGAGATGGGAAACTACCATCCGGAAATTGAAAACGGCGATAGTAATGGTGATAATGAAACTGGAATAATAGGAGCTTTGGGTAATAAGCTTGAAAAGACATTTAAGAACTCATTATCTGCCATGAAAAGTGAGCATGTGGAAAAAGCCCATAGCAATGCAGCTGTGGCAGATGAAGAAGTCAGTATACAGGGAAAAATACTTGCTAATCTGATGGGACATATCACAAATGACCTTGCAATCGGCAAAAAAATAAAATCCGGAGAGCTCAGGAAGCGCATGAAGGAACCTGCATGGCTTGTTCCGGACTGCTTTGTAACAGAGGATATAGATATGGGCGGTTTCACTATGAAGCTTTTATCTTCAAAGGAAAACCCAAATACAGAGCGTGTGATACTGCAGCTGCATGGTGGTGGATATATGGGGGCAGTGCGCAATGCATATTATGTATTTGCAGGCCTTTATAATGAGGTAAGTGAAGGCTGCTCAGTGCTCACGCCTGACTATCGCGTGGCGCCGGAGCACCCGTATCCGGCAGCACTTGAGGATGCCATAGCCTGCTATAAATGGCTCTTGTCACAGGGATGGTTTGGCTCGCAGATTGTGCTGGCAGGAGACTCAGCGGGAGGAGGACTTGCAATGTGCCTCACCATGTATCTTCGAGACCACGTCATGCCGCTTCCGGCAGGAATAGTAGCCATGTCACCATGGACAGACCTCACAGCAGGCGGAGAGTCATATGAGACAAACTACGAAAAGGACCCACTGTTTGGGAACACAAGGGACAGTCTCATATACGTGAATGACTATCCCGGTGACCACGATAAAATGGATCCATACATATCGCCGCTGTTTGGTAATTTCAGAGGCTTTCCACCAATGCTCATACAGGTAGGCTCGATAGAGATGCTCTTATCTGACTCGGTAGAGGCCGCTGCAAAGGCAAGAATCCAGGGCGTTAAGGTGCGACTGTCAGTGTATGAGGGGATGTTTCATGTGTTCCAGATGGGATACCTCAATTTCCCGGAGTCCAAGCGTGCATGGGCGGAGGTCAAGCGTTTCCTAAAGGTGATTAAAGAGGAAGAATAGAGGAGAAGCAGATAATGATTACCGGAGAATTAAGAAATAAAATAGATAAAATATGGGAGACATTCTGGACAGGTGGTATCACAAATCCATTAGATGTTATAGAACAGTTTACATATTTACTCTTTATAAAGCAGCTTGACGAAGTTGAGACAACAAAAGAAAACGAGGCAAATTTTCTCGGTGTAGACTATGAGTCTATGTTTCCGGGTGAATGTCAGAAATATCGCTGGAGCAAATTTAAAAATCTCGGTTCAGCAGAGGAAATGTATGAGCTTGTCTTAAATGGTGTATTTCCGTTTATAAAGAATCTGCATCAGGACGGAGATTCGGCATATGCCAGATATATGGGAGATGCCATATTCAAGATTCCTACTGCGGCAATGCTGTCAAAAATAGTCGATGGAATAGATAAGCTTGAGCTGGGAGATGAAGATTCTAAGGGAGATTTATATGAGTATCTTCTCTCAAAGGTTGCAACAGCTGGAACTAATGGACAGTTCAGAACACCGCGACATATCATAAAAATGATGGTCGAACTGGTAAAACCGTCACCGGATGATACAATAATTGATCCGGCAATGGGAAGTGCAGGCTTTCTGATAGAAGCACAGAGTTATCTAAGAGAAAACCATCCGGAGCTTTTCCTTCACAAGGAGAGCCTTGAGCATTTCAATAACACGATGTTTTATGGCAATGATATGGATAGAACTATGCTTCGAATCGGAGCTATGAATATGCTGCTTCATGGCGTGGAAAATCCTAATATTTCGTACAGGGACAGTCTTTCAGAGCAGAATACGGATGTTGAAAAATATAGCTTAGTTCTGGCAAATCCACCGTTTAAGGGAAGTCTGGACTATGAGGCGGTTTCAGCAGATTTGCTTAAAGTGACAAAGACGAAGAAAACAGAGCTGCTTTTCTTAGCACTATTTTTGCGTATACTAAAAAAAGGTGGCAGGGCGGCAGTGATTGTTCCTGATGGAGTATTGTTTGGTAGCAGTAAAGCACATAAACAAATCAGAAAAGAAATCATAGAAAACAATAAGCTCGACGCTGTCATATCAATGCCAAGTGGAGTGTTTAAGCCATACGCAGGAGTGTCAACAGCAATCCTTATTTTTACAAAAACAGGCTCAAGTGATACCGACAAAGTATGGTTTTATGATATGAAGGCTGATGGATTAAGCCTTGATGACAAACGTCAGGAAATCGCAGACAATGATATACCGGATATTATTGAGAGATTCAATCATCTTGATGCAGAGACTGACAGAAAAAGAACGGATCAGAGCTTCTTTGTTCCTGTTGATGAGATTGTCTCAAATAATTATGACCTTTCAATCAATAAGTACAAGGAAATAGTCTATGAGGCTGTGCAATATGAGCCAACCGATGTGATAATAGGAAAGATTGACGCTCTGGAAAGTGAGATACAGGGTGAACTGGCAGAGCTTAAGAAACTGTTGGATGTTTAAAAGCAAATTCGTGTTTGTAAAATTCTTGATAAATAGAATGCATGTTAGACAAAAAGGCGATTAGATGTTAATATAGTATAAAAGAAGTGCTACCGATAGACGGTCAGCCTGATATATGTATTGATTAAAGATAACCGCCACAGTTTACCAGACCAGGGCGGTTATTTTTGTGTCTTGGAAAGATTAATGGTGTTTATAGCAGGAGTGATGTAGATGAGAGTAAAACTTGAGGATGTTTGTGAGCGTGGCTCATCGAACATAAAACAGTCTGATATAATTAAAATGAGTGGTAATTATCCAATTTATGGTGCGTCAGGATTGGCTGGAAAAGTAAATTTTTATCATCAGGAGCAACCATATGTAGCTGTTGTCAAGGATGGAGCAGGAATAGGCAGAACAACATTGAATCCAGCAAAATCTTCAGTGATAGGAACTATGCAGTATCTAATACCAAAGAAAAATGTATTACCAGAATATTTGTTTTATGTTGTGAGTTATATGCATTTAGAAAAATACTACACTGGAGCAACCATTCCACATATTTATTTTAAAGATTATAAAAATAAAGAATTTAACCTTGATAATATAGAGAAACAATTGGAAATCATAGATGTTTTGGGTAGGTGTAAAAAGGTTATAGAAGCCAGAAAACAAGAGTTAGTTGAATTAGACAGCTTAACGAAAGCCCGATTTGTCGAGATGTTTGGTGATTGTACAAATATGATTTCATTAAGTGAGTTATGTTTAATAATTACGGATGGTACACATCAGTCGCCAAAGTTCCAACATGATGGGATTCCTTTTATTTTGGTATCTAATTTATCAAAGAATACGGTAACTTATGATACAGATAAATTTATTAGTGCAGAAACATATAAAGAACTTTATAAAAGAACTCCAATTGAAATTGGTGATATTTTGCTTTCGACAGTAGGTTCATATGGGCATCCAGCAGTTGTAGTTGAAGATAGAAAATTTCTTTTTCAAAGACATATTGCATACTTAAAACCGAAGAGTGATATTTTAAACAGCTATTATATGCATGGTGCGCTGTTGTCGCCTGGTTGTCAGAGGCAAATAGAAGAAAAAGTAAAAGGAATAGCCCAAAAAACATTGAATTTATCTGAAATTAGAAAAATTAGGATCCCAGTTTCATCTTTGGATTTACAAAAACAGTATGCCGACTTTGTCCACCAAGTCAACAAATCAAAAGTTGCAGTTCAGAAAGCATTGGATGAAACACAAATATTGTTTGATAGTTTAATGCAGAAATATTTTGGATAAGAAACGAAGTAATATAGGAGCCTTTATGGATGTAAATAGTACCTTTGAAAAAACCGGAATAAAATGTAAAGTATTACAGGAAATTATCCAGCTAGCTAAGAAGAATTGTGTTGAAAAAGTTATTCTTTTTGGTTCAAGAGCGCGAGGTGATTATAAAGAGCGAAGTGATATAGATTTGGCTTTTTGCGGTGGTAGCAGTAGTCATTTTATTTTGGATGTAGATGAAACAACTTCAACGTTGTTGGAATTTGATATAGTGGACTTGGATAAGCCTGTAAGAAAAGAATTGTTGGAATCAATAAAAAGAGAGGGGGTAGTGCTATATGAAAAAATTTGAGAATTTTAAGGCAGCATTAGTCAATTTGAACGATATTTTTTCTTATAAAGAACCATATGGAAATGTGGAAATTGCTGGTATGGTAGGATTATATGAAATCTGTTTTGAACAATCATGGAAGGCGATGAAAGAACTATTAGAGAATTTTGGTTATGCGGAGGGTGCAACAGGATCGCCAAGAACAATTTTAAAAACAGCTTACAAGGCAGGAATGATTAGTGATGAAGAATTATGGCTGGATGCATTGGTTTCGAGAAATAATGTTGCACACGCATATAATCAGGCAATTGCAATGGATATTATACGTCAAACCAAAGAAAAGTATTATGATATGTTTATACAATTACAGAAGAAAATAGAACAGGATTGGTTATAGCAGAGCATATCGCAAGTAAAATTTTTTATGGATTATTCACAGGCTGCATAAATACAATTGCCGGAATAAATTGCATTTATGCAGGAGAAGGATGTTGGTATTTCGAAAGGAGATATCAACATGGAAGAAAAAATAGTTAAAGTTTTAAATGTAATGTCGGAGTATTTATCAATAGCTCAGATGAAAAAATTACAGGAAGTCATTCTACAAACGTTTGCAGAAAATGAAGCAGAGAAAGCAGAGATTGCAAATGATAAATTTTTGGAAATGTTTCTTGATGCAAAAACTATAGAGGGGTGTTCAGAACGAACAATAAAGTATTATAGGGAAACCGTGCAGCATCTGTTGTCACAAACCGAAACATCTGTCCGTAAAATAACAACGGAAGAAATACGTGAATATTTGTCAGATTATCAAAAGCTCAATAATTGCTCAAATGTAACAATTGATAATGTTAGAAGAAATATCTCAAGCTTCTTTTCTTGGCTCGAGGAAGAGGATTATATTCTTAAAAGTCCTATGCGCAGGATTCATAAGATAAAGACAAAAACAGTTGTAAAAAGCGTGATTTCTGATGAGGGAATAGAGAAGCTTAGAGATAATTGTAATGAAAAGCGAGATTTGGCAATCATAGATCTTTTATATTCTACCGGAATAAGAGTTGGTGAATTGGTAAATCTGAATATAGATGATATTGATCTTGAAGGACGTGAGTGTATCGTTTATGGAAAAGGTGATAAAGAGCGCAGAGTATATTTTGATGCAAAGGCAAAAGTACATCTAAAGGATTATATTAATACCAGAACCGATAAAAACAAAGCCTTGTTTGTTACATTGGATGCACCACATGACAGACTTAAGATAAGTGGTGTTGAGATTCGATTACGAAAACTCGGGAGAAAACTGTCCTTAGAGAGAATACATCCACATAAATTCAGGCGTTCAATGGCTACGAGAGCTATTGATAAGGGAATGCCGATTGAACAGGTTCAAAAGATACTTGGACATTCCCAGATTGATACCACTATGCAGTATGCTATGGTTAATCAGAATAATGTCAAAACTGCTCATCAGAAGTATCTTGCTTAGTAAAAATGAGAAAAGGTCAATTCGTGTTTGTATATTTTATAAGAATTTTGATTTTATCATATGAATGTGCAATAAATTGAAGTATTTTTAATGCAGGGGACTAAGATGGAATATAAAAAAATAAATGAATTAACTACTGTAGTTACAGGGGGAACACCATCGACAAGAAAAAATGAATATTGGGATAATGGAGATATTCCTTGGTTACAGTCGGGATGTTGCCAAAATTGCGATGTTGATTCAACAGAAAAGTATATTACAAAAGAAGGATATAATAATAGTAGTACTCATATGATGTCAGCTGATACAGTAATGATTGCATTAACTGGTGCAACTGCAGGAAAAGTGGGATATTTAAAATTTGAGGCTTGTGGAAATCAATCTATAACTGGAATTTTACCATGTGAATCCTTGAATCAAAGATATTTGTTTTTCTATTTGTTGTCACAAAGAGAGAAGATATTAGCTGATTGTGTTGGTGGAGCGCAGGCACATATTTCACAGAGCTATGTAAAAAATATGACAATTCCTATTTTAGCTATAAAAGAACAGGAGCAGATTGTAGGAGAATTAACAAAAGTATCCAATATTGTCTCACTGAGACAGGAGGAGATTCAACAATTAGATAATTTAGTGAAAGCCCGATTTGTCGAGTTGTTTGGGGATATCCGCTGCAATAACAAATTACCATTAGTTAAGTTGAGTGAGTTTGTAAATATTGGTTCAAGCAAAAGAATTTATGCAAATGAATATGTTGATAAAGGAGTGCCTTTTTACAGAAGTAAGGAAATTCGAGAACTTGGAACAGGTATGAAACCATCAGTAGAGTTATATATTAAACAAGAACGCTATGATGAGATTAAAGAAAAGTACGGTGTGCCTAAAAAAGGAGATATTCTTATAGCTGCAATAGGGGCTACAATTGGTTATTCATGGATTGTTGATACAGACACCCCTTTTTATTACAAAGATGGGAATCTCATTATTTTATCGATAAAGAATAATGTAAATCCCATATTCTTAAATTATACAATGAGAATACTTATTGAAGATTTTAAGAATAAGGATGTAGCTGGAAGCGCACAACTTGCTTTAACGATTGAGAAACTTGAGAAGATGATGGTTGTAAATCCTGACATTAAGCTACAAAATCAGTTCGCAGACTTTGTCCACCAAGTCAACAAATCAAAATTTGATACTATGACCTTCGCTCCAATATATGCTATAATAAACCTATATTTACACACTTATTTTTATCAGGGAAGGAGATGAGCAAGCATGACAGAATCAATTAAACTACCGGTGGGAATAGAGAGCTTTGATGAGATCCGTTCAGACGGATATTACTATGTCGATAAGACAAAGCTGATTGAACAGTTGGTTGACAGCCGGGGAAAAGTCAACCTTTTTACCAGACCGCGTCGTTTTGGCAAGACTCTCAACATGAGTATGCTCAAATCTTTCTTTGAAATTGGAGCAGCTTCTGAATTATTTGATGGTCTTTATATATCGCACAACAAAAAAATGTGTGATGATAATATGGGCAAGTATCCTGTGATATTTCTATCTTTAAAGAATGTGGAAGGGCTCGATTTTCAAGCTGCAAAGTATCAGATGATAGAGATAATTGCAAAGGAAGCTAAGAGATTTGCATATTTGAAGCAGAGTGATAGGCTGGACATTGACGATAAGTCGACGTATGCTTCTTTAATTCGATTAGAGGATGGCAGATATGAAATGAGAGATGAGGCACTGTATGCTTCGCTTCAAACTTTATCTGAGCTGTTATATAAGCACCATTGCAGAAAAACGGTTATTTTAATAGATGAATATGATGTTCCACTGGATAAGGCATTTCAAAATGGCTATTATAAAGAGATGGTTTCTTTGATACGTGCCATATTCGGAAAAGCATTAAAGACAAATGAGGCATTGGATTTTGCTGTCTTAACAGGTTGTCTTCGTGTTTCAAAAGAAAGTATTTTTACAGGATTGAATAATTTCAAGATTTTATCTATTACTGATACAAGATTTGATGAACACTTTGGATTTACGGATGATGAAGTAGAGCGTTTGCTGGCATTTTATCATGTGGAAAACAGGTTTGCGGAGACAAAGGAATGGTATGATGGTTATCATTTCGGAAATGTCGATGTATACTGTCCGTGGGATGTAATCAATCATGTTGACCGGATAAAAGATGATCCAATGGCAGGACTGGAAGCGTATTGGATTAATACAAGCGGAAATGAGCTTGTTAAGAGGTTTATAGATAAGGCTGGTAAGACAACCAGAGATGAAATTGAGCGTTTAATCGCGGGAGAAGCTATAGACAAGCAAATCCGTCTGGATATGACCTATGACGAAATAGACAATAATATTGATAATCTATGGAGTGTTCTGTTTACAACAGGTTATCTGACATATACAAAGATAAGTGAGGACAAAAAATATAGCCTTGTAATTCCGAACAAGGAGATTAAAGAAGTATTTAAGCTGCAGATACAGGAGTGGTTCAGGAATAAAATATTTTCCAATACCGAGCAGTTGCAGGACTTTTGGAAGGCTTTCAAAGATGGAAATACACAGATAATGGAAATGTATTTAAACAAGGTGCTGAGCAATTCGGTGAGCGTTTTTGACACAAAAGCGAGAAATGAGGAAAAGGAAAGCTCCTATCATAATCTGCTTATTGGCATTTTGAGTGGCAATGAGGACTGGCTGGTAAAGTCAAATGTTGAGGCAGGAGAGGGCTTTGCAGATATTATTGTGGAGACAGATGATCCGGATGAAGGAATTATTGCAGAGCTTAAATACACAAAAGATTTTAAAGCTATGGAAAAATCCTGTGAAAAAGCTCTGAAACAGATAAAGGATAGAAGATATCAGGAATATCTGTTAAATAATGACAGACAGAATATCATGTATTATGGAATTGCATTTTGCAGGAAGAGATGCAAAGTGCTTGTAGAAAGATAAAAGGGGTGATTACATGGAAACTAATTTTGATTACCTTTTAAAGAAAGAAGAATACGCAGATTTTGCAAAGCAGGCAGTTGAAGCAGAAAAAAGTTTATCCATTTCACCGGCCACTTGTGCCATTTTGTCGAGGCGTGCACTTGAGCTTGCAGTGAGGTTTGTTTTCTCATATGACGCGGAGCTTTCGCTTCCGTACAGAGATAATGTATCGAGTCTTATTCATGAGCCAACATTTAGAAGGATAATTGAGCCAAGGCTGTTTCCAATGCTCAAATATACCATTCATCTAGGAAATGTTGCAGTTCATACCAACAACAATATAGGCAGGGATGAAGCAATAATAGCGCTTCGTGATTTGTTTGAGTTTTGCGATTGGATTGATTATTCATATTCGAGGGAATACGATGAGAAGACATATGATGAGTCGATTCTTGCAAGCGGTAATGAAAAGCGTATAAAGGCTGATGAGCTCATGAAGCTGTATGAGGGCTTAAGCAGTAAGGATAAAAAGCTCGAGAGCGTATTGAAGGAGAATGAAGAGCTCCGCGAGCAGATGGCAAAGAAGCGTAGTCAGAATGTAAAGACAAGGGAGTTCCATGTAGATACGATAAGCGAGGCAGAAACCCGCAAGAGATATATAGATGTTGCCTTAAAGGAGGCAGGATGGGTTATTGGCAGAAATGTCACGGAGGAGGAGCCGGTTACAGGAATGCCAAACAGCACAGGAACAGGGTATGTGGATTATGTTCTTTGGGGAAAGGATAATCTGCCACTTGCTGTAGTGGAGGCTAAAAAGGCTTCTGTGGATGCTATGGTAGGAAGCCAGCAGGCGAAGCTGTATGCTGACTGTTTGCAGAATAAATACAATAGACGCCCTCTTATTTTCATAACAAATGGATTTGAATTTTTCTATACGAATGATTATATGGGATATCCAAGGCGTGAGGTTTCAGGCTTTTTCACACAGGAAGAGCTGCAGCTTGAGATGGATGGACGCACTTCAAGGATTCCGCTTGAAAATATACGGATAAGCGATGATATTACCAACAGACCGTATCAGAAAGAGGCTGTAACCGCAGTCTGTGATGCCATCACAAATAAGCACCGCAAGATGCTTATAGTGCAGGCCACAGGTTCAGGAAAGACAAGAGTGAGCATTAGTATTGTTGATGTATTAAGGCGTCACAATTATGTGAAAAATATTCTGTTCCTCGCAGACAGAAAAGCTCTTGTGAAGCAGGCAAAAAACAATTATACGAATCTGCTTCCTGATTTATCATGCTGTAATCTGCTTGACAATAAAGACGACCATGAGTCATGCAGGATGATTTTTTCTACATATCCGACGATGATGAATGCCATAGATGAGAGGAAAAACAAATATGGTGAGAAGCTCTTTAGTCCGGGGCATTTTCAGCTCATAATCTGCGATGAAGTACACCGCAGCATTTACAAAAAATATCAGGAAATATTTGAGTATTTTGATGCGATGTTACTTGGTATGACTGCCACTCCAAAAAATGAAATCGACAAAAACACATATGGAGTCTTTGACCTTGAAAGAGGAGTTCCGACATTTGCGTATGAGCTTGAAAAAGCGGTGGAAGAGGGCTATCTGGTCAATTATTCTACACTGGAATATAAGTCAAAAATAATGGAAAGCGGTATTCACTATGATGAGCTGTCAGATGAGGAAAAAGAAGAGTATGAGGATACATTTTCTGATGATGACACTGTAGGTGATGATATATCAGGAGAGGCCGTAAATACATGGCTTTTTAACGCGGATACAATTGATAAGGTTTTAAGAGAGCTTATGGAAAAGGGCTTAAAAATTGAGGGTGGAGACAAGCTTGGCAAGACAATAATTTTTGCCAAAAACTCTTTGCATGCGCAGGCAATAGTCAAGCGTTTCAATAAGCTTTTTCCGGAATATGGAGGAGACTTCATAAAGCGGATAGATTATAGTATAAAGTACAGTGATTCATTGATAGATGAGTTTAGCACAAGTGATAAAATGCCACAGATAGCAGTATCTGTTGATATGCTCGACACAGGAATAGATATTCCGGAGATTTTGAATCTTGTATTTTTTAAGAAGGTAAAAAGCTATGCCAAGTTCTGGCAGATGATTGGAAGGGGAACCAGGCTTTGCCCTAATCTGCTTGGAGAGGGTATGGACAAAGAAAGATTTCTTATATTTGATTTCTGTAACAATTTTGAATATTTCCGTGTGAACAAAAATGGAGCGGAGAATGGCATAACAGAATCACTCAATGAGAAAATATATAACACAAAAGCCCAGATTGTCAGAGAGCTTCAGGCACCGGTATACAGTGGTGATGAGATATACGCAGATTACAGAAAAAGTCTTGTGGATGATTTAAAGGAAGATGTAATTAGCTTAAATGACGATAGCTTTATGGTGAAAAGACATCTGCGTTATGTAGAGTTTTTCAGGGCTTCATCATCGTGGGATAATCTTGAGACAATAGAGATTTCGGATATCAGGGAGCATATTGCACCTCTTATCAGGCCTAAAAAGGAAGATGAGCTGGCACGAAGATTTGACTATCTGGTATACAGTATAGATCTTGGACTGCTGCAAAGCAAAAGCATACAAAGTCCGGTGAATATAGTGGTTCAGACCGCAGAAAAGCTGTCTGCCAAATACTCAATCCCACAGGTGGAAAAGAAAAAGGAGATTATCGAAAAGGTCCAGACAAATGAATTTTGGGATAAAGTCACTATAATAGAGCTTGATACAGTAAGAGAAGCTTTAAGAGGTCTGTTGCAGTACCTTGACAGACAGGTACGGCCAATATACTATACAAATTTCACGGACTCTATAACAGATGGTACACCGGGTGAACCTTTATATGGCGGAAATGACTTGAAAAATTATCGTAAAAAAGTCGAATTTTACCTGAAAGAGCATAGTGACAAATTGTCAGTGTATAAGCTGAAAAACAACAAAAAGCTGACAGAAACGGATCTAAGGGAATTGGAACGAATTCTGTGGACTGAGCTTGGTTCAAAGGAAGATTATATAAAGGAATACGGAGAGACACCGATAGGCAGATTAGTACGAAAAATAGTCGGTGTAGATAGAGCGGCAGTAAACGAAGCCTTCAGTTGTTTTATGTCAGAAGAGCGCTTGAACATAAATCAGATGAGATTTGTAAATCTGATAGTGGACTATATAGTAGCAAATGGAAATATCGAAGATAATAAAGTATTGATGGGTGAACCATTTAAATCAGTTGGAAGTATCACAACTCTTTTCAAAGATGATATGAGTACCGCAAAACAGATAATGGAGATAGTGAACCAGATAAAGCGTAACTCCGAAGAAATTGCCTGATGTATAGCGAATCTGTTTAGATATGACAGAAGGACTTAAAGCAGCTTAGAAAAATCCTTATGGATGCAACGAATGATGATTACATTATGTAGGAGAAAATAATTATGGCAAAGAAAATTTTAGTAGTAGTGGACGCACAGAATGATTTTATTACAGGAGCTCTTGGAAACAAAGAGTGTGACGTGGCAACCAATGTTATTGCAGATGAAATCAGGTCAGGCAAATATGATGATGTGATATTCACAAGGGATACGCATGATGAAAATTATCTGAATACTCAGGAAGGAAAGAAACTTCCGGTAACGCACTGTATTAAAGGGACAAACGGATGGGAAGTAGACGCTCGTCTTAAAGATGCAATGAAGGAGCGTGGAGTTGATTGTGACGATATGACTTATATTGACAAGCCGACTTTTGGCAGCAAAGAGCTTGGTAGACTTCTTGAGGAATATGACAACAGCGATACAGAGATTTATTTCTGCGGATTCTGCACAGGAATATGCGTAATAAGCAACGTAGCGATTGCAAAGACGTTCTGTAAAGACGCAGAGGTGTTCGTAATAGAAAATGCCTGCGCCTGCGTAACGCCTGAAAGTCATAAGACAGCAATAGAAGCAATGAAGATGATCCAGGTAAATATTATATAGAAAGCTATTTGTCAATTGAAAACCCTGTAAAAAAATGGTGGTCGATTTATCGGCCACCACAAAAAAATCAAAAAACTTACACACTTTACTTGACACAAACTCAGTAAATCATTCTTTAATTGTCAAGAAAATGGTATGTAGGGTTCTGAAGAGTTACCATTTTTTATAATCTTTCCATCTTTGATCACAACCATCGGTTCCTTGTGATACCATATTGCATGATAAACATCCTGATCCTGTAAAACTACCAGATCTGCATCTCCACCTTCTTGTAAAATATGGTTTTGAAGTCCGAGAACTTTCCCTGCATAAGTAGTTACCATACTATACAATTCTTCCATATCTTCAAATGTTGTCATCCAAAGTAAATGACTAGCCAGGAATGCAACTTGAAGCATATTGCATTCCCCATACGGATAATATGCATCTGCAATATCATCCTGACCAAGTGCAACCGGAATTCCTGCCTTAAGCAGATCTTTAACACGTAAATGTAATGGTCCGGTGTGTGGATCTGTCACAAAACCAATTCTTGCATCTTTTGCAAGCTGAACTAGCTTTCTAAAATAATTTTCCGGATACAAAGACATTGCACGGCAGTGCTGAGCTGTAACTCTGCCTTGCCATCCCATTTCAATTACCTTTTTACAAAGCATTTCAAGTGTCCGTTCCTCTGCATCTCCAACATCATCTAAAAGCATGGATATATCCTTATTATACTTTTCAGCCAGTTCACACATCTGTTCAACATGTTCCAGTTCATTCTCTTTCGTATACTCAATCCATGGGATACCACCAACAACATCAGTTCCCATATTTAATGCTTCTTCTATCAAATCTTTTGTTCCAGGCTCTCTTAACACACCATCCTGTGGAAAAGCTACTACCTGTAATTCTACTTTCTGTTTATATTCCTCTCTTACCTTTAGAAGTGCTTTAATTCCTTCTAATTTTCCCTTGCTGTCTACATCTGCGAAAGCTCTTATATGTGTGACTCCATGTTTTACAGCCAGTTCACACGCTTTTCTTGCATTTTCCGCAATCCATGATGCCTCATAACATGTCTTAAATTCAGATGCACTTTGAATAGAATCAAGCGCATTTCCCATTCCTCCCTGCTGGTATTCCTTAAGTGCTTTTTGTCCGGCTTTCTCCAGCGTGTATACTTTACACAAATGCAGATGACCATTTACAAATGACTCAGTAACAAGATTACTTTTTGCATCTATTATTTTTTTTGCATCCTCAGGAATACTATCACCTATATCAGCGATTTTGCCTTCCTTGATTCCTATACTTACCAGCTTTGAACTGTTTCTTATCTTAGCATTAATGATTTTTATATCATACATAAACACATTCTCCTTTACATTTTAAATATTTTTTTAGTTTTTGATGCCGTAAACTGAATAACCGGTCCTGAGATAATGATTGTTACGATTGTACATATGCCAAACTTTCCGCCTAATAATACTCCGGCAATCACCATAACAACATCCAGTATCATTCGTACTACTTTTACCTGCCAGCCGTTCTTTTCTGCAAGAGAAAAGGTTAATGCCTCATATGAACCACGTCCCAGTGAAGCTGCTGCATAAAATCCTGTTCCAACTGCAAAAATCAGGATTCCCAACAACATTATCAGTGCATTCACCAACAAATGCGTACTGTACACATGTGCATTTGCAAATAAATCAACACAGAGGCTATATACAATCTGATAAAGCATTGTACCGATATGTATCTGTGATCTGTCATAGAAAAATGCGAATACAATCATAACTATGGCTACGATCAGAGATGCCATACCTATACTTATATGAAATGTCTTGGAAATCCCCTGCCACAATACTGCAAGAGTTGCGCCTCCAAATCCTGCATACAACGCAAGGGTAATGCCATATGCCGCTATGATTGAACCAATCACAATTATTATTATTTTTTTCATCCATTCTATTTTACTCATTGATATAGCTTCTTTCTTTTTTATTCAATGTCTGCTTTTAATCTAGGAATTCTTGATGACGCTTTTGTCAGAAGTTCTTTTCCGATTTTGTTTGTATAATCTCTTTTCTCTGCTTCATTCACCCGTGTAAGTTTATGTTTCTCCACAACCTTTATTCCGTTACATATTACAGTATCTACCATTCTCGCATCACCGCTGATTACAATGCTGTCAACCGGATCATTACATCCTCCTGCATATGAGAGCTGTTTCCAGTTTAGTATTGTAATATCAGCAGCCTTATCCGGTGCAAGAGTACCAATATCATCTCTTCCAAGAACTTTCGCACCTCCTGCAGTAACCATATAAAAAATGTCTTCTGCACTACATGGTCTATCTCCATATGCCAATCTGTTAAGTAGATACGAAACTCTCATTTCCTCCATAATATTTGAAGAATTACTACTTGCCGGTCCATCAACACCAAGTCCTATTCTTTTAACTCCTGCATTCATCAAATCTTTGATTCTGCATGCACCAGAACTAAGATACATATTGGATACAGGGCAGCTTGATACACCGGTCTTTGTATCAGACATGATTCTGATATCCTCATCATCTAAATGAATACAATGGGCATAATAAAATCTTTCTCCAAGTAAATTATGCTTATAAAACCATTTTACCGGACTGCAACCAAATTTATCATAGGTAAATTCTGTCTCATGATGACTTTCAGCTAAATGACCATGCACCATAATATCGTTGCTTTCTGCAAAGTCTACAGTTGCCTTCAATATTTCTTCTGTCTCGTATTGTGCAATGCTAGGACCTATTCCTACACGACACATAGAATATTCTGAACGATCATGATAAGTATCTACCAGCCTTTGTGCATCACTCATTACTCCATCGATTGTATCAACTACTTCCTTTGGCACAATATCGCTTACCACAGAATGATAAGAACGAACCGGATGAAAACGGATTCCTAACTCTGCCGCTGCTTTGATTTCAGCATCCATCAAGTCATGTTCTCCAACCGGATGAGGATACCACAAATCATTTGATGTGGTACAACCTGATTTCATACAATCACCAAGGCTCGCATATACACCAGCCGTAGCAACTTCACTCCATAAATCCTTATATATTTCGTACATCACTGTAAGCCATGGTTCAAGTGTAAGCCCCTGTGTTGCTTTAATGTTTCTGATAAGAGATTGCCATGTATGATGATGGGTATTAATAAAGCCTGGTGTAACAATCATTCCGGCAGCATCAATTATTTCATCAAATCTGTCATATCTACCCCTAAGATCTGTTCCGACTTCCCTGATTACATTGTCCTCATATACGATGTCTCCATGTCTGATCCGGTCTCTTGTTTCAGTCATTGTAATAATCCAGTCTGCATTTTCTATTAATGTTCTTCTCATTATTTTTCATCACCTTTCTGTGTATTATCCGTTTTATTTTCTTTCAATAACAGACTAAGAACAATTGCTGTCAATGCTGTTCCAGGAACTCCACTAAGAAGCGAAGATGCCCAGAATGGGAATGCTGCGAGACTATCTGGAACCATACTAAATCCGATACCTACAGCAAGTGAAACACCTACGATCGTTGTTTCACGGTTAGTTAACTCACTGTTTCTTATAACATTCATTCCAGATACAAGAATTGTGCCAAATGCCGTCAACGCGACACCTCCAAGTATTGGGTAAGGAATTATTGAAAAAATAGCACATAGTTTCGGACAAATACTGCAAATAGCAATTACAACACCCGCAAGGCAGACTACATAGCGGCTTGTCACACCTGTAATACCGCATAATCCAATATTTGCACTTCCTGAAATCGTAGGAACCATATTAAACATACTTGAAATAATGCTACTGATTCCCTGTGCCATAATTCCGCCCTTAGACTCTTTGACTGATGGTAGTCTTTGCTCTGATAACATTGCGGCAGATGCTTGATCTCCCATAAGTTCTACTAATGCGATAAAGCAAAGTATTGAAATTGTTACAATTGGTCCAAGATTAAATTTGATACCAAAATGTAATGGTTCTGGAATTCTAAACCACTTTTCATTTGCAATCGATAATAAATCTAATTTACCAAATAATGCGCTAATCGCAGACATTATTACGATTGCAATCAAAGCAGATGCTTTTGATAAAAAGCCTTTGCCATAACGATTTAATATCAACATAATGACGATTGTTCCGGTTGCCAGCAATAAATTTATTGGATCACCAAAATCTGCTGCACCGCTACCTCCTGCACAATAGCTAATTCCTGTGTTGCATAGGGATATTCCCAATACCATAACTACAGATCCTGTTATGTATGGTTTAAACATTTTTGTTAATGTCCTATGAAATAATGTCCATGAAATCAATGTTATAATACTTCCAACCAGACAAGCTCCCGTATAAACATTTAGTCCATATTTTGAACCTAATGCAATTCCCGGAGCTACAAATACAAAGCTACATTCCAAAACAATTGGAAGCCTTGATCCTATTGGTCCTACACCTATCGTCTGAAGTATTGTTGCAATTCCTGTTACAAGCAAACATCCTGCAACAAGTATCGTTATTTCAGATTGGCTTAACCCTATTCCTGCACCTATAAGCAATGGAACCGGTATCACGTTAAACACGGCAACTATGATTTGCTGAATGCTGTATATAATTGTCTCTTTCACTGGCGGGCACTCATTTAGCGAATACCCTTTATTAATCTTACTCATACTGTATGCTCCTTTCACATTGCGTACAGAAATGATTCTGCCCACACGAACCATCTTTACATTCCTAAAACAGATAAGCCATGGGCAAGCTACCTGTCCGTAAATATAAAAAAGGCGCTAACAGGGTATCTATAATCCCTATCAGCGCCTTTGCTGTACATTATTCATTTTTAATTGATAAAAATAAAGACTATAGATACACTGTTGTGTTCAGAAACAGTAAAATCTATAGCCTTCATTTATGCCGAGACAAGCTCTATATCAATTTATGCATATAATAAACACATTACGTATATTTGTCAATACTCTTTTTTATATTTTTATCAGCGCTACTAAAGAGTACCTGTCTTCTGTTTTTTCATTTTTCTTACGTTCTTTCTATGATCTATAAATTGATAGTTGTACTTGTATGGTCAATATATTTTTTTATGTATTTCTACTTACTATTATACTTCCTCATCAAATCAACCTGTTTAATAGACCTATCAGACAACTTTGCTCTGCTGCGTTCCCGGTCTCCCGGTTTTCGTAGTCATGCCATGACACTGAATTACGCAGTCTTTCCGGTATAAAGCTGATAATACTTTCCCTTCTTTGAAATCAGCTCATCATGATTTCCCCTTTCAATAATGCGTCCCTGCTCCAAAACCATAATGCAGTCGCTGTTTCTGACAGTAGAAAGCCTGTGTGCGATAACAAATGTAGTACGGCCATGCATGAGCTTATCCATGCCGTCCTGAACAATACGCTCGGTACGTGTATCAATTGAGCTTGTAGCCTCATCGAGGATGAGCACAGGCGGATCGGCGATAGCGGCACGCGCAATGGCTAGAAGCTGGCGCTGGCCCTGGCTTAGGTTTGCACCGTCACCTGTCAGTACAGTATTGTAGCCGTCAGGAAGCTGGCGGATAAATGTATCGGCGTTTGCCAGGCGGGCAGCTGCGTATACTTCATCATCTGTGGCATCAAGCTTGCCGTAGCGGATGTTTTCCATGACAGTAGCTGTGAAAAGGTGGGTATCCTGCAAAACAATGCCAAGAGAGTGGCGCAGATCAGCCTTTTTAATCTTGTTTATATTGATGCCGTCATATCTTATCTTGCCGTCTGCTATATCGTAGAAGCGGTTGATAAGGTTAGTGATGGTAGTCTTTCCAGCTCCGGTGGTGCCGACAAAGGCAATCTTCTGACCGGGTGTTGCAAAAAGATCCACATCGTGCAGTACAATTTTCTCAGGCACATATCCGAAATCCACATCGTCAAATACCACATCGCCCTCGAGTTTTTTGTAGTCCACAGAGCCGTCAGCCTGATGGGTATGCTTCCATGCCCATAAGCCGGTGTGCTCAGGTGTTTCAGTGAGTTTTCCGTTTTCTTCCTTAGCATTTACCAGTGAGACATAGCCTTCGTCAGTCTCAGGCGTTTCGTCGAGCAGAGAGAAGATACGGTCGCATCCGGCAAGTGCCATGATGATACTGTTGAACTGCTGGCTGACCTGCGAGATAGGCATGTTAAAGCTCTTGTTAAAGGTCAGAAAGCTCGCAAGTTTACCAAGGGTCAGACCGCCAAAGCCTGAAAGAGCCATAACACCGCCGGCAAGAGCGCAGAGCACGTAGCTTAGATTTCCAATCTGTGCGTTTACAGGACCGAGCATGTTGGAGTACATGTTGGCATTGTAGGCGCTTTCAAAGAGCTCATCGTTTATTTTGTCGAAGGCTTCAATATTTTCCTGTTCGTGGGTAAATACCTTGACCACCTTCTGACCGTTGAGCATTTCCTCGATGAAGCCGTTAACCTTGCCGAGGTCGCGCTGCTGCGAAAGGAAATAGCGGCTGGAGAAGCCTGCAAATTTCTTTGTCACGACTGTTGTTACGATTACCATCACGATAGTTAGTACGGTGAGCGGAATATTTAATATGACCATTGAAACAAAAACGCTCACAACAGTGATAACACTGTTAAGTATCTGCGGAAGACTCTGGCTGATGAGCTGGCGGAGTGTATCGATATCGTTTGTATAAATTGACATGATATCGCCGTGCGCATGTGAGTCAAAGTATCGGATTGGCAGATCCTGCATATGGGAAAAGAGCTCAACACGCAGGTTCTTAATGGTGCCCTGTGATACGTAGATCATTATTTTGCTGTATGCAAACGTACTGATGACGCCGATGCCGTAGAATACGGTGACCCTTCCCATTGCTGCAAGGAGTGGTCCGTAGTCTGGATTTCCTGTCTTAAGCAGTGGTACTATATAGTCATCAATCAAATTTTTGGTAAACATGGTTCCCTGCACATTTGCAAGTACACTGACAAAGATACATATCACAACAATTATGCAGGCAGGTAAATATTTCTTGAAAATAAATCCCATGAGGCGCGCAAAAAGCTTACCGGGATTTTTAATTTTGGGTTTTGGACCTCGTGGTCCTCTTGGTCCTGGCATCAGGCAGCACCTCCTTCATCAAAGTCTCCTCCGCCGTTTGTCTGGGAATCGTAAACATCGCGGTAGATTTCATTATTTTTAAGCAGATTTTCGTGGGTGTCAAAGCCGTCCACTTTTCCGTCATCCATCACGATGATACGGTCAGCATCCATGACTGATGAGATACGCTGTGCGATGATGAGCTTAGTGGTTCCCGGTATTGTTTTTGCGAGGGCAGCACGGATTTTTGAATCTGTTGCTGTATCTACAGCCGAGGTGCTGTCATCGAGTATGAGTATCCTTGGCTTTTTAAGCAGAGCCCTTGCGATACACAGACGCTGCTTCTGGCCACCGGATACGTTGGTTCCGCCCTGCTCTATGTAGGTGTTGTACTTGTCAGGGAAGGAATCGATAAAGTCATCGGCGCATGCCATTTTGCAGGCCTCAATACATTCATCTGTGGTAGCGTTTTTGTCACCCCAGCGCAGATTTTCGAGTATGGTGCCCGAGAAAAGCACGTTCTGCTGGAGCACGACAGCTACCTTGTTTCTGAGAGTGTCCATGTCGTACTCACGCACATCGTGGCCTCCGACGATTACAGAGCCGGTGTCTGTGTCGTAGAGACGGCTTATCAGGTTTACAAGGGAAGATTTCGAGCTTCCGGTTCCTCCTATGATGCCGATGGTCTCACCGGATTTTATGTCTAGATTTATATCTGACAGAACCGGAGTTTCAGCAGTGTCTGAATATCTGAAGGTTACATGCTTAAAGCTTATGCTTCCGTCAGGCACATCGTAAAGCGGCTCCTTTGGATTGTGCAGTGTGCTCTGCTCATTTAATACCTCGCTGATTCGTCTTGCGGATGCGAGTGAGAGTGAAATCATTACAAACACCATCGAGAGCATCATGAGGTTCATCAGAATATTCATGCAATAGGTGAGAAGAGCCATCAGATCACCTGTAGTGAGAGTGCTGCTTACCACCATATGAGCTCCGAGCCAGCTTATTAACAGGATGCAGGCATACACTGTAAACTGCATGAGCGGAGAGTTGTATACCACAAGGCTTTCAGCCTTTACAAATACATCGTAGATATTTTGTGCTGCCTTTGAAAAACGTTTCTTCTCATAATCCTCACGGACGTATGCCTTTACAACGCGGATAGCGGATACGTTTTCCTGTACGCTTTCATTCAGGTCATCATAGCGCTTGAAGGCTCTGTCGAAGTATTTCATAGCCGCCTTGCTGATGAAAAGCAGTAAAGCTCCAAGCACAATGACAGCGATTAAGTATATTGTCGCAAGGCGAGGGCTGATAAAAAATGACATAGCCATCGCACATATTATGGATGCAGGGGCTCTCATAGCCATGCGAAGCAGCATCATGTAAGCATTCTGGATGTTGGTCACATCGGTTGTCATACGTGTGACAAGACTCGCGGATGAGAATCTGTCGATATTTGCAAAGGAAAAGGTCTGGATGTTGCGAAACATTGCAGCACGCAGATTCTTTCCAAAGCCCATGGCGGCCTTTGCACCATATTTTGCACCGAGACATCCTGTCAAAAGACCAAACAGTGCTGCGACAATCATCCACACACCCATGATATAGATATGCCTTGTGTCGCCCATATTGACACCGTTGTCGATGATTGATGCCATGAGAAGAGGGATTATGGTATCCACAGCCACCTCAAGCAGCATGAAAACAGGTGTCGCAATCGAAGCCCATTTGTATTCCTTTATTTGGGCACCTAGTGTTTTTAACATATGTTTTGTCCTTTCTTCTTATTTATATTTGATTAAAACAAACTTCCCACATTTATGGTAATGTGGTTAACTAAAAAAATACTTGCATTTAATTAGTTAGTGTGCTAACTATATTATAGATATACTTTTTTTATTGTCAAGAAAAATCTATGAAAGGATTTCAGATATGAAGGAGTTTACACCGGATAAATACTTAGGACACAAGATAAACCGCATCAGCAGGAGCATAGACAGATATTTTGACAGAAAAAGGTGCAGTAAAACAGAATGTATACCGCGAAGCCAGGGTATGATGATTGGATATATAATGGATAATCAGGACCAAAATATATTTCAAAAGGATATCGAGGCAAAGTTTCATCTGTCAGGAGCCACAGTGACAAATATGCTTAAAAGTCTTGAAAAAAACGGCTATATCGTTCGCACACCTATGGAAAATGATGCAAGGCTTAAGAGGATTGAGCTGACGCAAAAAGCACTGGACCACGAAAACAGGGTGAGGGAAAATATAATGGTAATAGAGGAAGCCATGCACGAAGGCTTTTCTAAGGAAGAGTTTAACATGATGCTGGGCTTTTTGGACAGAGTGATTGACAATATGGAAAAGCTTAACAAGTAACAAAAGAATTACAGAGTTGAAAAAGTAGCATAAATATTGTGGCTTTTTTTGTGCAATAAGTCAAAATGCTACAAAATATTGTTGAGCGTATTGACATAGCAACAATATCTTGTATAATTTAGATTGTCATCAAAAGACAGATGCACAGATTTGTATTAAATGATTAAAGGGTCAAAAGGTATCATCGATGCATGCTTGCATGCAATTCGATGTATACCTTAGTGACCCGCACTACACCGAGAAAGTAGCAATTTGCTGCGGAAACGCAGGAAATTAGCGGATTTCGAGGTGGAGTCAGATTACGGGAATGCGTAGCATGTAGTAATCTGATTAATCATAAATGAGGGGCAAAATACCTTTTGACCCTCATATCATTAAATAATATGGCATTTTATATGTAGCTATATTGTAATTGTTTGGTGAAAAGCCCGCTTTATATTGCAGGGCAGTGACATGAATTAATGATTACATCTCATTTATAGCTGCATATTTTGTGCCATTACACATGATAAAATGCATATATATAGTATGTGTATTGGATGACAATACTATATATAGTACGCTACATTATATGAAATATAGTATACAGAGAGGAGAAATTTACATGAAAATCATCAAGCGAAGCGGCAGTGAGGACATATTTGATGCAGCCAAAATTGTAGCTGCCATTAGAAAGGCAAACAATTCAGTGCTGGACTATGAGAAGCTTACTGCTGATCAGATTGAGGAAATTGCAAGCAACGTGGAGACTGCATGTGAGAACATGAAGCGCTCTCCAAGCGTTGAGGAGATACAGGATATGGTGGAGAACCAGCTCATGAACAAGCGTGCCTTTACCGTAGCCAGAAATTACATTACTTACAGGTATAAGAGAGCCATCGTCCGTAAGTCAAACTCTACGGACCAGCAGATTCTTAGCCTTCTTGAGTGCAATAACGAGGAGGTAAAGCAGGAAAACTCCAACAAGAATCCTACTGTAAACAGCGTGCAGCGTGACTACATGGCAGGTGAGGTGAGCAAGGATATCACACGCCGTTTCCTGCTTCCTGAGGATATAGTGGAGGCTCATGAGAAGGGGCTTATCCATTTCCACGATGCAGATTATTTTGCACAGCATATGCACAACTGCTGTCTTGTAAACCTTGAGGACATGCTTCAGAACGGCACAGTAATCAGTGAGACTATGATTGACACACCAAAGAGCTTTTCAACAGCCTGCAACATCGCTACACAGGCTATCGCACAGATTGCCAGCTCACAGTATGGTGGACAGAGTATCTCGCTTGCACATCTGGCACCATTTGTACAGGTCAGTCGTGAGAAGTTCAGAAAGCAGGTGCTAAAGGAATTCGAGAGCGTAGGCCTTGATTTGGATGAAGAAAAAATCAACGAGGTAGCAGAGCTTCGTGTCAAGGAAGAAATCAACCGCGGTGTGCAGATGATTCAGTATCAGGTCATTACACTCATGACTACAAACGGACAGGCACCGTTTATCACAGTATTCATGTACCTGAATGAGGTATCCGATCCGCAGACAAAGGCAGATCTTGCCGCAATCATTGAGGAAATGCTGCACCAGAGAATAAAGGGCGTAAAGAACGAAAAGGGTGTATATATCACACCGGCATTCCCTAAGCTCATATATGTGCTTGAGGATGATAATATCACAGAGGATTCAAAGTACTGGAATCTCACAGTGCTTGCGGCACAGTGCTCTGCAAAGAGAATGGTGCCTGATTATATTTCAGAGAAGGTCATGAAGGAGCTTAAGGACGGAGATGTGTATACATGCATGGGCTGCCGTTCATTCCTCACAGTGGACAGATGCTCACAGACAGCGGGAAATGTGGCAAATGCCAAGAACTTTGATCCAAACAAGCGTAAATACTATGGACGTTTCAACCAGGGTGTTGTCACCTTAAATCTCGTTGATGTGGCATGCTCATCAGAAAAGGATGAGGAAAAATTCTGGAAGATACTTGATGAGAGACTTGAGCTGTGTCACAGAGCACTTATGTGCAGACATAAGAGGCTTCTTGGTACCAAATCCGATGTAGCACCGATTCTCTGGCAGAACGGAGCACTTGCACGTCTGAAAAAGGGAGAGGTTATAGACCCATTATTATTTAACGGATACTCAACAATCTCACTCGGCTATGCAGGACTTTGTGAGTGTGTACGCTATATGAAGGGAGTATCACACACAGAGCCAAAGGAAGGCACACCGTTTGCACTTAAGGTAATGCAGCGCTTAAACGATGCATGTGAGCAGTGGAAAAAGGAGTCAAACATCGATTTCAGTATATATGGCACACCGCTTGAGTCTACCACCTATAAGTTTGCTAAGTGCTTACAGAAGCGCTTTGGTATCATCGAGGGTGTTACCGACAAGAATTATATTACAAACAGCTACCATGTGCATGTAACAGAGCAGATTAATGCATTTGACAAGCTAAAGTTTGAGTCCCAGTTCCAGAAGCTGTCTCCGGGTGGCGCTATCAGCTACGTGGAGGTACCAAACATGCAGGACAATATCCCTGCAGTGCTTTCAGTAATGCAGTACATTTACGACAATATCATGTACGCAGAGCTGAATACAAAGAGCGACTATTGCCAGGTATGCGGCTACGACGGAGAAATCAAAATCGTAGAGGAAGAGGGCTCAGGCAAGCTTATCTGGGAGTGCCCACATTGTGGCAACCGTGACCAGAACAAGATGAGTGTAGCCCGCCGTACATGCGGCTATATCGGCACACAGTTCTGGAATCAGGGAAGAACCCAGGAGATTAAAGAGCGAGTGCTTCATCTGTAGAAGTTAAAGGAATTGTATTTGAGACAGACCATTCTAAAAGCACAACATAAAGCATAAGAAAAATAAAACCGTCGTACCGGGCCGTAAATGGCAGGGTATGACGGTTTTACTTATGTTCTTAAATGATTAATTATTTTAATTACTCATCAAATTTTTGAGCCTTATCGAAGAGCTCATAAACCTCTTTTGAAGGCTCATTTGTGCAAAGTGTCACAACTACGGCTGCGATAAGTCCGAAAACAAATCCCGGCAGCAGCTCGTAGATTCCGGTTGATGTGAGGAATGCATACCACAATATATCAACGGCAGCACCTGTTATGATTCCTGCAACAGCACCCTTGAAGTTAAAGCGCTTCCAGAAGAGGCTGAGCATGATTGCAGGTCCAAAGGCAGCTCCAAAGATACCCCATGCATTGGAAACAAGTGCCATGATAGAGCCGGCATTAGGGTTTGAAGCGATGATGAGTGCTGCAACAGCGATTCCAAGAACGACAATACGGCCGGTCCACATCATCTCTTTGTCACTTGCCTTACCTTTTCTGATGACAGGCTTGTACACATCACTCGAGAATGCAGATGAAGCAGCAAGCAGCTGGCTGTCTGCGGTACTCATGGAAGCGGCAAGCACTGCTGAGAGCAGTATACCTGAGATAACACCCGGGAAAATCTTTCTTACAATCTGGATGAAAACAAGAGAGTTTTCATTTATAGATTCGTCAAAGCCAAGGAAAAGTCTTCCGATTACTCCGATTAAAGTTGCAAAAAATACAATAAGTAAGGTCCATGTGATTCCGATTTTTGCTGATTTTTTCAAATCCTTCTGTGATTTGATGGACATGAATCTGATAATGATATGTGGCATACCGAAGTAACCAAGTCCCCATGCCAGTCCTGACACGATATCCTGCCAGCTGGAGAATGGGTTTAAATAACCGCCCGGGAGTGCTGACGTAGATGATGTATCAAGCATAAATGCTGCAAAAATCGGTGCTATAAACATAGAACCAAGCACGAGCATGCCCTGGAAAAAATCGGTCCAGCATACAGCCGAGAAGCCGCCGAGGAAGGTATAGCCTACGATGACAACTGCTGCAAGATACATGGCAATCTGTGGATCCATTCCTATTACAGTGTGGAAAAGGGTACCGCATGCCTTTACGCTTGATGCCGCATAAATAGTGTATGCAACCAAAAACACAATTGCACATATCACCTGCAGTGCAAGTGATTTGGACAGGAATCTGTTGGTCAGATACTGCGGAATGGTGATTGAGTCGTTTGCTACAATCGAGAATTTTCTCAGTCTCGGTGCTTCAAGCAGCCAGCTTATAGTGTAGCCGATTGCAAGTCCTACAGGAATCCATACCTGACCTAAGCCCAGTGCATAGATAGAAGTAGGAAGTCCCATGAGTACCCATGCACTCATGTCTGAGGCTCCGGCTGACAGCGCCGCAACCCATGGTCCCATCTCACGTCCGCCGAGGAAGTAGGTCTTTTCTCCGCCGTTTTTGTTTTTCACGAAGAAGAAGATACCGATACCCAGCATGCACAGCAGATAGACGATAAATACAATAATTTCTGATGTTTTCATTTGTAGTACCTCTTTAATAGTTTATTTAGTAACCATGCTACCACGTTAGCGTGATAAAGGCAAGAAAAAATTAATGATAAAAAAAATCGATAGGTATTTTTTTCGTGGACTGTTATTGACATAAAACGTGATATAAAATAAAATATCGAAGTTAGCAAAAACTAATCGAAGGTAGAAGAGCAATACATAAGTTAGCGTAATGTATGTAAGTTAACAATATATATTTTTAGATAAGAGGTAATAAGGTGAAAAATAAGATAGCAGCTGCGATATTACTGACAGTCGCATTGGCAGTGACCGGTTGTGGCTCAGGTGGAAGTGATGCGACAGAGAATACAACAGCTTCGCAGGAAGGAATAAATAGTGATTTAAAATCCGCAAAAGAGTCCTCACAGGAAGTATTTGCAATGGATACATATATGACAGTGACTGCATATGGTAAAAATGCGAAAAAAGCGGTGGATGCATCTATAGAAGAGATAAAGCGGCTTGATGAATTGCTTTCAACAGGAGATGAAGACAGTGAAATAGCAAAGCTGAATGTGAATAAGTCAGCCACTTTGTCAGAGGATGGGGGATATCTCGTGCAGAGAGGAATTGAGCTTAGTACTATGACTGATGGAGCCTTTGACATAGCGATATATCCTGTTATGCAGGAGTGGGGATTTCCGACGAAGGACTTTAAGGTGCCGGATGATGCAACTCTAAAAGAGCTGCTAAAGCTTGCAGACGTTTCAAAAATAGATTACGACAATAAAAGCAGAGAGATTTCCTTTGAGGATGCAGGTATGGAGATAGACCTTGGTGGTATTGCAAAGGGATATACTTCATCAAGGATTATGGATATTTTCAAGGAGTATGACGTGGATAGCGGTCTTGTGAATCTGGGAGGCAATGTCCAGACTTACCGGACCAAGACTGATGGCAGCAAGTGGAGAGTTGCTGTGCAAAGCCCGGAGGATGAAAGTCAGTATATAGGAGTGGTTGATGTGAGCGACAAGGCGGTTATCACCTCCGGTGGATATGAGCGTTATTTTGAGCAGGATGGAAAAATCTACCACCACATTATAGATCCTGCTACAGGCTATCCTGCAGAGAGCGGACTTAAATCGGTCACTATCGTGAGTGATGACGGAACACTCGCAGATGGATTGTCAACATCGCTGTTTATCATGGGAAAGGATAAGGCGTGTGAGTTCTGGAAGGCACACAGTGATGAATTTGATTTCGTACTGCTTACAGATGATGACAGCATGTATATTTCAGAGGGGATAGCGGATGACTATTCATCTGACTATGAGTATGAGGTAATAAATGCAAAATAGAGCAGAGCAAAAGTAATATTGTACAGATAGCGGTGCTATCGGAAATATAAGAGGTATATATGAAGTTCAAGGAAGTTTTGGAAAAAATAAAGGTATATGCACCACTTGGAGTGTCACTTGTGATTGCAGCATGTGTGGTGATTTCATTGAGTGGATATCAGACAAAGGCGAGTGAACCTTCGAAGGATAAAAAGCACCAGGTTTCAGAGAGGGTGACTGATACTGAAACAGAGAATGCTGCAGAGGATACACAAACAGCCACAGGCTCGTTCGAACTTGCAGATGGTGTGTACAAGGGCTCTGCGACAGGCTTTAGCGGACCTGTGACAGTGGCTGTAACTATCATGGATAAGAAGATTACTTCCATTGATATTCTTTCATCTACGGATGATGAGGCATTTTTCAATAGGGCAAAGGGTGTAATAGACAGGATTATAGCGTCGCAATCTTTTGATGTGGATGTTGTATCCGGAGCTACATACAGTTCAAACGGAATAATCGCAGCAGTGAAAAATGCCCTGACAGGTGAGAAGGATAATGGTGTTACAGGAAAATCAAAACAGAAAAGCACATCAGAGTCAGAGTCTGACAGCTCTTTGGCAGAGATAGCGGCTGTACAGGACGCATCCGCTTACAAGGATGGCACATATTACGGCACCGGAAAAGGCTTTGCGGGCACTATGAAGGTAAAGGTTGATATATCAGGCGGAAAAATAGCCTCTATAAGCATAGTCAGCACAAAGGATGGTGATAGCTATGTAAAGAGCGCATCATCGCTGCTTGATACAATAGTCGAAAAGCAGAGCACTAACGTGGATACAGTCTCAGGTGCTACATTCAGCTCGCGTGGAATCATAGCTGCTGTAAGAAGTGCACTGAGCCAGGCAGCTGTGAGTGATAAGACAACGGGCAATAATACAGATAAACAGGGTGCTGCAGAGGCATCGGGAAATGGACAGACTGATAAAAATTCATCCGGCAGTGCATCTGAAAAGGGCACAGAAGGTACACTTCCGTATGTTGACGGTATATACTACGGCACAGCAGAGGGCTACAAGGGTGACATAAGGGTAGCGGTTGTTATCCAGGACAAGACGCTTAAAGCGATTCTTGTCACTGAAAAACAAGATGATGAGCCTTTTATCACTAATGCAATGGATGTGTTAAAAAATATGATGAAAAAGCAGAGTGCGGATGTGGATACGGTATCAGGAGCCACCTACAGCTCAAAGGGACTCATAGGAGCCGTAAAGGCTGCATTTGAGGAAGCACGAAAGACAACTGCAGGTGAGAATACCGGTGGCAGCAATTCAGATAGCAATAACAGCAATGATAATAATAGCAATATTGCGGGAGAAGAGGACAAGGCAGTCCTGTTGAAGCTTGTGCAGTCGCAAGCATCGCTTGACGGCGCACAGTACACACAGCTTAGCTGGTATCTGCTTCAGATACGTCTGGGGGATGCACAGGAGGTATTGGAATCCGCGGAGTCAACTAAGAAGGATGTAAGCTGCGCACAGGAGAAGCTTCAGGCTGCAATAAATGCACTTCAGAAAAATGATACATCCACAAATGTATACGAGGATGGCACATATGATGTATCTACACTGTGCATACCGGATGATGACATGGACTTTAGTGCATATAATCTGAGCATGAAGGTGACTATAGCAAATGACAGGATAGTTTCCATTACTGATGTAAAGGGAGATGGAGATTCACAAAATGTTTCTTATATAAAGAAAGCGGCAGATGGTACAAAAAATCAGCCCGGTATGGTTTCTGTTCTTACATCACAGACAAATGCAGACAGCATCGACTTTAGCAGCATTGACACTGTTTCCCATGCCACATGCACATCAAAGGCTATAATTGATGGCTGTAAGAGCGCACTTGAAGCTGCTAAAAAGAAATAAAACCGCAAGGACATTTACAGGATGGAGATAATATGCAGGAATTTTGGATCAGACTGGTGAGCCTGTTTATAGTTGTATCGTCGCTTTGGGGATACAACATGACAATAGATAAAAGAGAACAGGAAAATAAAAATACGCAGCATATTGCTGCAGAAACTGAAAGCACAGACAGTCAAGGAGCTTATAAGGATGGCACATACACAGGCAGTGCAGAGGGCTTTGGTGGAAATGTAGATGTTAAGGTGACAATCGAGGCGGGGAAAATATCATCGGTTGACATTACAGCGGCAGAGAAGGAAGATGGCGCATACCTGGCAATGGCAGAGGATATCATACCGTCCATTATTTCGGCACAGTCTGTGGATGTGGACACGGTAAGCGGTGCGACGTTCAGCTCAACTGCAATAAGAAATGCCACTAAGCAGGCACTTGATAAGGCGGTGAAATAGATGAGAATAAAAGATATGAATCCAAAGCTTCGAAAGAGAAAGATACAGACATGGTTTCGTGCAGGAATGCAGCTTTTATTTTTTATACTTTTTCCGTCAATGTTCACGGCAGCGTTCAATGGCGTCAAGTATATTTTTACACAGATTGGCTCAGGAAACAGAATTGAACTTACATCATTTGTAGCGGTTCTTCTGATGCTTTGCGTGTACACAATGATATTCGGCAGGTTCTTCTGTGGTTTTGCCTGTGCATTCGGAAGCTTTGGCGACGCGATGCATGCACTATATGTGTCATGCTGCCGTAAGCTTAATAAAAAGCCGGTAAGTATACCGGCGAAGGCTGCAAAAAAGCTTACATATATGAAATATGTGATACTTACAATCATATTGATATTATGCTATCTGGGAGTGTATAGCTCATTGAAGGGCACAAGTCCGTGGGATGTATTCTCAATGCTTAGGGCAGGTAATTTAGGGCTTGCCTCATATATCACAGGAGTAGTTTTGCTTGTGCTTATAATCATCGGTATGTGTGTTCAGGAGAGATTTTTCTGTCGTTTTATGTGTCCGATGGGAGCTGTTTTTTCAATACTCCCTATAGCAGCTACCTTTACCTTGCACAGGGACAGGGCAGGCTGTATAAAGGGCTGCGGTGCCTGTGAGAGGACATGTCCGTGTGACATAGGTTTACCGGATGATGGCTCAGGCAGGATATCAGGTGACTGCTTCCAGTGTCAGAAATGTAACGGAATATGTCCGAAGAGCAATATTCATACAGGTATAAAGCGGCTCCGAGGAAATGAGCTTTGGTTTACTGGTATAAGAGCTGCGATACTTATAGCTATATGTATATGGCTTGGTGTGTAGCATGCATGTATTATGGAGAACAAAACTAAATGAAAAGAAATATGACTAAATCAGGAAAAATAGCATACGGCGCCATGCTTGTGGCGCTTGCGATGATATTCAGTTATGTGGAGAGCCTTATTCCGATAAGCATAGGCATTCCGGGTATTAAGCTAGGAGTGGCAAATCTGGTCACTGTTCTTGGAATATTTTTCCTTGGGCCTTGTGAGGTACTTACTGTAGTGATAATGAGGATATTTCTCGTGGGCTTTATGTTTGGAAATGGTGTTTCCATCATATACAGTCTGGCAGGTGGTCTGCTGAGTCTTACGGTAATGCTTATTATAAAGAAAACAGACAAATTTTCGATGGTCAGTGTTAGCGTAGCTGGTGGAATCAGCCACAACATAGGACAGCTTTTGGCCGCTGCGATAGTGCTTAAAAGCACTGCAGTTGGGTATTATCTGCCACCACTTCTTGTGGCTGGCACACTGACAGGACTTTTGATAGGAATTGTTGCACAAAAGGTCTTTCCCGCAGTAGGAATAAGCGGGAAAAATTTTTTAAACGCAGGTTAGAGAATACTAACTTATTGAGAAAAGATATCAATTAAGTATATATGCTTAATATTGAAATCGGTAGCAATTGTGGATTGCAAATTAGAAGGCAGCCACATTAACTATAAAGCATTAAAATCTTAAGGAGGAAAAAATGAAGAGAAAGATTTTAGCACAGAAATTTCTTACATTTGCACTGACAGCATCGGTGACAGCCACCATGTTTCCGACAAGTGCATTTGCAGTGACAGGCAGCCAGGTGGCGGCTGACGGGACGTATAGCAGCACGGCTCATGTGACAAGAACAGAGGAAGATACAGATGATGAGTGGGATGAATATGATGTAAATGTAAAGCTGACGGTAAAGGACGGAAAGTTTTCGGATATAACTGTCTCACCTGAAAATGGATATGATTCTGACAATGACTCGTATTTCAATAAGGCATATAACAAATCAAAAGGTATAAAGACAAAGCTGGAAGGTCAGGCTGCAACAGAAGAGACAATAAACAGCTGGGATACTGTTTCAGGAGCAACACGTACATCAACTGCGGTAAAAAAAGCAGCTCTTGAAGCAATTCAGTCAGCTTCAGCTAAGGAGGAGTCAAAGCCGGCAGAAGAAAAATATGTATACTGTTATGCAGGGCTTACATGGGCAGAGTACTGGGCTGCTGAGGGAGTTCAGGCCGCCGGAAGCACAGCATCTTCAAGCGAAAAGGATTCACATAATGAATCGGATAAAGGAGCTTTTGATACGGTAACTCGTGCCACTGCAAATCATGGCCTTCACAGAGGAAGCTTCCAGTGTAATGCTATTGTCGAGACAGAAGAAGGTACGACACTCAATCTTTCATATTGGAAGACAGGCGAAAATAATCAGCAAATTGCTGTCATGACAGATGGTACTGAATATAATTACAATAAGGGAGTATTTACCAAAGATGGAACAACTCTCAAGCTAAAGGACTACAAAGTAACAGGACTTAAGTTTGTACCGGTAAAGGTAAAAGAGTCAGACTACGAGGCATTTAAGGCAAAATATACCGTTTACGAGAATGGTGCTGACTTAAAAGGCGGTTTCGGAGAGGGCAACCTTAATACAATAGACGAGATAGCGGACGTTACAGAAAATACAAACGGTCTTAAGACTGTTACGAAGAACGCTGACGGAAGCTTCAGCTTTTCTGCCAGAGCAACCGGAACCGACTCTGGTGTTAAAGATACTTCTCTTAAAAAAGCTGATGTTACAGGTGCAGTTAAGGATGCAAGCGGATCATACGGAGAGTTTTTAAGAGTTGATTTTAACGGTAACTATGGTGATCTTGGAGCCAATATGCAGGCGGTTAAGTGGACATATTATGGTAATGACAGCACAAGAACCAAAGCGCTTGCCACATATGGAACAAAGTTTGCATCAGATAACTGGATGCATAAGTCTATGGGAATCCAGCTTGGTCTCACCGATTCGCTCAGATGCAGCCTGCCAAGTGGATATGATGGAACAGGATACTGGTCTGTAACAATTTATGCATTGGGATATGAGGACTATACATATAATTTTGAGGCAACAGCTGCAAATATAGTTACACCACAGGTACCGGCAGATGAGACTTCAAAGAAAGCTCTTTCTGATAAGGTTTCGGAGGCTGATAAGCTGAACCAGGAGCTTTATACTGACAAAACATGGTCAAATATGCAGATTGAGCTTAAGGAAGCAAAGGATGCTTTAGCAAAGACTGACCTCATGCAATCTGAAGCAAAGGAAGCATTATCACACCTCACAGACGCTGTAAATAACCTGAAATCACAGTATGTACTCATGAACATTCCATATGATGAGTTTTACAAGGCTGATCTTAATAACAATTCAGTCGCAGTAGATGCCACCACATCTGCCACAAAGCAGAAGACCAGAAATACTCTGGCAGCAGGCTCATATCATGCTGATTCAGAAGGAGAGCACATAAACGGTGTAACCTTCCCGGTAAAGGTCACAGATGATTTCTATGATAATAATAAGGATTATACACAGATTACAGATGACAGTAAGGTAGATATCACAACAAATATCAAGGGCAAGGTTTCTACAACAACATATGAAGGAAAGAAGTCTCTTTTTGAGAGTGCTGACTACTCATACTATGTACTTAGTGAGGTGCCTTCATATTATAAGACAGCAACAGTAGGCACAGATAAAAAACTGTCATTTGGCATTGTAAATGGAACTAAGACGCAGATAGCTTCTGGCCAGGTGAAAACAAAGTTCAAGACAAAAACAAAGTACGGAGACTATCAGCTCAATCTTGATGGCATAAAGGATGCTATGGGCTTTGAAGATGACGATGTGGTTTACGGTGTTATTGTAAGCACTGATGACAACACAGATTATGCTATGCGTCATGTGGAGAACATCTGGAAAACAGAGGAGCTTGCATGGAGTGTGGGAATTGTTACAGATAGCCATGGATGTCCGCTTTCATCTGAGCATTATAAGTCTATGGTTGGAAAGACAATCAAAAATGTAACATACTATACAAGTAAGGGAATCTTCACTTTACCTGTAGATTACAAGGTGCTTGAGCACGCTAAGGATGCAGCTGTTGAAGCAGAAAATGCAGCTGTATCAGCAGGAAAGGCTAATCTTGACGTTACACTTCCGGATGATTTTAACGCAGAATATGCAGTTACAGATGCAAAAGGAAATGAAGTAAAGGGATTTAAGGTTACAGAGGAAAACTTAGCATCGGCAGTGTCAACATATGCAGCAAGCTATACTCAGACTAATAAGCTTGTAATTACATATCCTAAGGATGCAGAGAATACAGAGTATACGCTGACAGTATCCGATAAGAGCAATAAATATGCCCCAATCACTACCACATTCGAGCTCTATGCAGATGCAGTTTCTGCGGCATACAATAATGATGCAACAGCACCGAAGCTTGTAGTGGCAGATGGTGCATCAGCAGCACAGTTTGCAGATTTTATTGGAAAAATCAAGTCTGTAAATGTAAATGGTAAGGATTATCCGGCAACAGGCAAGGGTGCTGTAAAGCTTATCAAGGAAGATGGCACAATTGATACTACTCAGGCTCCGTTTGCTGAGGGTTCAAGCTTTGAAATCAAGGTATCAGCAACAGGATATAAGGATGAGCTTTCATTTACATATGAGAAGCCTGTAGTCATTGATACTAAAGCACTTGAGAGTGCAATTGAAAAAGCAGACACACTCAAAGAGGCAGATTACACAGCAGACAGCTGGAAGACATTCTCACAGGTGCTTTCAAGTGCAAAAGCAGTGCTTGAGCAAAAGGATGACCAGACAAAGGTTGACAATGCAGTTGCATCACTCAATAAGGCTATTGAAAGCCTAAAGAAAAAAGAAGCTGTAAATCCGGGAACACCGGGAAGTGGTACAGGAAGCACAGGTGCGGTATCCGGAGGTACAGGAAGCTCAAATGGGGCAGATACAAAAGCAGCTGTAGCAACAGGCAGCAAGTCAAATTCTACGACCACTGACACAACAGGTACTGCAGCTAAAAAAGCTACAGTAAAGAAGGCTTCAAAGACAGGTGATACAAACCCTCTTATGGGCATGCTCGCTTTGGCGTTTGCATCGATAAGTCTTGTGGGAGCAGCACTTTTTGCGAAAAAGCCAAACCGTAAATAATTTAAACTTCCCTATTGACGAATACCATGCGTTGACATATCATAGTATATAAGTGAAAGGGAGTAGCCGGCACGAAAGTGCTTACTTATCCGTCAGTACGATTGCTCATACATATCATACATATATGACAGCAATCCGGAGAGTGATTAAATGGCGAGACTTTTGTTGTTTTATACAGCAGAAGTGTCGCCTTTTTTGTATATAAAAGCCTTCTGCTGATAAGACATAGATGTATATATCAATTAATCATGTATCCTTAAAAAGGACAGCAGAAGGAGGAAAATTATGATTTTTGTAGCAATTTTACTGCTTATAGCAGGCTTTGTAGCACTGGTGAAGGGCGCGGATGTGTTTGTGGATGGAGCGGCGGCGCTCGCCGGGAAATTTGGTATTCCGCAGCTTGTGATTGGACTGACGATTGTGGCGATGGGTACGTCGCTGCCGGAGGCAGCAGTCAGCATCACTGCAGGAATAAAGGGTAATGCGGGTATTACAGTCGGCAATATTGTCGGCAGCAATATACTAAATATCCTTATAATCCTGGGAGTGACGGCACTCATCACAAATGTAGCCATACAAAAAACCACCTTCAAATACGAGATACCGTACATGCTTCTTATCACAGCAGTGCTTCTCGTGATGGGAATGACAGGCAATGAAATCACATTCATTGAGGGTGTTATACTGTGGATTTTATTTATTGCATATCTGCTTTATTTGTATATTCTGGCAAAAAAGGGCAATGACAGCGGTGATGAGCAGTCGGTAAAGCTATATCCGGTATGGAAATGTCTGCTCTTTATTGTGCTGGGCGGTGTGTGCGTCGTAATTGGAAGCCAGTTTGTTGTAAACGGTGCCACGACCATAGCAAGAGCCTGCGGCATGAGTGAGCGCTTTATCGGACTGACAATCGTTGCATTCGGCACATCTCTTCCGGAGCTTGTTACATCTGTTTCAGCAGCACGCAAGGGAAATGCCGGTATAGCGATTGGAAATATAGTCGGCAGCAATATTTTCAATATACTCTTTGTAGTCGGAACAGTAGCTCTCATTTGTCCGGTACCGTTTGAGAGCAGGTTTGTGATTGATACAGTTGTGGCAATCCTGTGCGGTGTGCTCTTGTGGGGCGGTACGATAAGACATAAAGAGCTTAGAAAGCCATGTGGAGTGGTGATGCTGCTTTGCTATGCGGCATATTTTGTATATTTGGCAGCTATGTAATGATGTATTTTTTTGAATTGCGATGACTGTGTTTAAAAAGAGTGTGATGAAGAGATAATAATTAAATTTAGCAAACTGTCAATAATTGTGCATACAAATCGACATTTTGACATTAAAATGATTGAGATTTCACGCTAAATATAAATAATTAATTAAAAATAGCACTCTTACTTGACAAGTGCTAATTGCAGGTGTATAACGTAGTCAGAACGAACGGAAGGAAGCGATTATAATGGATAAAAACCCAAAGCATCCATTGAAGAAAAAGAATAAGGCAGATGCAAAGAAGCATCAGAAGCATGTATACGAATAGCACCTTCCACTAAGGAATACTATCCAGTAAGCACAATGTACCCCAGCCCGTCACAGGGTTGGGGTATTTTGTGTTTTTGGAAGTGTTTTCAGAGACAGCCCGTGAGGCAGTTGTAAATACATTTTCACCGGCACCTTTTATGAGAGAAGCTTTAAGCTTGTCGCCATACATATAGAGGTCATTTCCACGTACAATTCCCCATTCCATCAGGAGCGCAGCCGCACCGGTCACAAACGGTGCAGCCATAGATGTCCCTGTTTTTGAAGTGTAGCCTCCGGTGTTTGAGCATGAAATAATGTCTACACCGGGCGCAATGATATCAGGCTTTATGCTGTCAAAGGCCCAGGTATAGCCTCGGCCGGAAAAGGCGGCTGTGCGGTTTGTTCGGCTGTCATAGGCTCCGACAGATATGACATTTTGAGCGGTTGAGGGGATGGTCAGGGTGATATCAGGCGATGCATGGATAAATGAGGTCTGTGCATTGCGCAGAGCACCTGACGGCAGCCATATATCCCATGAGCCGTCCTTTACAGATATGGGTTCAAGTGATATTTTCCAGATGCCGGGTGAGATGTATTCCGATCCCATGAGTTCAATGAATATTTCCTGAAAAGGAGAGTAGGGAGAGGGACCGCCGCCTGTTATATATATGTCTGTCCCATCGAGCCTGTATCTGTATGTAAAGCCCTTTGCCTGATTGGTAATTGTATCGGGAATCTCCAGCATATCATTATTTGGTGCACTAATGCGCAGCTGTATCTCATCCCAGTATTTTTTCCATAAATCAATGGAAAGAGACGGCTCAGGATAGCCTATCGCAAGCTCTGCATCGGCAGGGTATGAGCTGCCGTTTGCATGACCAAAGCCGGCTCCATCGTTACCTGAGCCGACTGAGACAGCGCAGCGGTAGTTTCCTGCTATATAGTCCAGGTATGATTCAAACAGTGAGGTGCCGCTGTGCGAGCCGTTGCTTGTGCCAAAGCTTAGGTTTATGGCGATAGGCATGTTCATATCGATTGATTTTCTTATGCAAAAGTCCACTGCCAGCATAATCTGCGTGGTTGTGGGAAAGCTGGCACCGCCTGAGGTTTTGAGTTTTACGATTATAAGAGTGCTTTCATAAGCAACACCGCGGTATTTTGTGTTTTGTTCATTACCATTTCCGTTTCCGGCAGCGATTCCTGCCACATGAGTGCCGTGTCCGGATATGTCGATGCTTGGGCAGATGCGCTGCATTTCTAAGCTGTTTTCTGCATTTATGGCTTTGGTGATTGTATCGCGGTCATATAAGGTGCCGAAAGGGATGATATCACTGTGTGAGGAATCATCGGAAACAGTCTGGTCCCACAGATAGGCGATTCTGCTTACACCATCCTGTATAAAAGCCGGATGGGCATAGTAAATTCCGGAGTCGATAATGCCTACGAGCACACTTTTTCCGGTCAGATTATATGGATTGGTGTGTACGGGAGTGATGCATGAGGCCTGAGAGCCCTCGTACACATCGTAGTTAAACTGCTTTGGCTTTTCCATATATATGATTTCATCGCACAGGGCAACGGTATTTACAAGTGATTTCTCAATTACGAGCACCGCATAGTTTCCGAGCAGCCTCGTGATGAGTACAGAAGGATACTTTTCTTTTATTTTTTCGATGTCACCGACATATTTTACTATCACTTCCCAGCTGTCACTCTCCGGCAGATAGCCGCTTGAAAGCCCTCCCTCTTTTCCAAGCTCATAAGGGGTGGACAACAGGGCGGCGGACAGCTGTGGAGAAATTTTCTCACTAAATGCTATTTCCATACTAACCTCCATTTTTTATTAGTAAAATATTAAAAAAATCTTAAAAGACAGATGCAATATATATTTGGTATGATTATGTCATAATAGTAATTATTCAGAATCACCCCACGCACATTCGCAAAATCGCACGATACTCGTGCTTTGTCTACACTCCGTTACGGTCCGCGCTGAACAAACGTCCCCCGGACGTTTAGCGCCGCTGCTACGCAGCTATTTTTACTCATATGTGTGGGGGTGGCTCTATTCGAGCCACCTTGAGAACAAGAAAACCTGCTGCTTACATGCAAGCATGACGCATCAGCTTTTTTGTTCTCAGTGGTTCTGAATAGTTACTTATAATCAATTAATTATAAGAAACAGGGAGGTCGAAATGAGTAAAAAGAAAAAGATAATCATTTCAGTGATTGCAGCTGTGCTTATCATAGCAGTGATTGTGTCAGCTGTTGTCATTGCAATGACAAAGGGAAAGAATGCAGCAAAGGCATCGGGAGTCTATGCAAACAAGGTCGCTGATGTCATGTATCAGGCGGGAAGTACTGACAGGTACAGCGGTGTCGTGGAAGCAGCCGATACCATGGATATCAAGGCTGACAGTGAAAAAACGGTAAAGGATATTCTTGTGTCAGAGGGGGATGAGGTACAGGTGGGCACACCTCTTTTTACCTATGATACAAAGGATCTTGCTGCGAAAAAGGAAAGCGCCACGCTTGAGCTTGAGAGCTTAAACAATACGCTTTCCGGCTATGATGCACAGATAGAGCAGCTCACCAAGGAAAAGAAGGAAGCGCCAAAGGATCAGCAGCTTGACTATACACTGCAGATTCAGCAGGCGCAGACACAGCAGAAGCAGACTCAGTACGATATTGCCACGAAGAAGGCAGATATAGAAAAGTATGATGAGAGCATCAAAAATGCCACTGTAAACAGCACAATGATTGGTGTTGTAAAGAAAATCAATGAGAATCAGAGTGCAGACACAGCAGATACTGCATTTATGACAATCGTTGCCACCGGTGATTACAGGGTAAAGGGCACAATTGATGAGCAGAGCTTTTTAAACAGTGGGCTCGCAGAGGGGCAGGCAGTTATAGTGCGCTCGAGAGTTGATGAGTCAAAGACATGGCAGGGTACCATCAGCAAGGTTGATACTGAGAATCCTCAGACTGATAACAGCAATTCCGGCATGTATGATGATGGAAGCAGCGAGCAGAAGGCATCAAAGTACAACTTCTATGTGCAGCTTACAGGCACAGGCGACATGCTTTTAGGACAGCATGTATATGTGGAGCCGGATTTCGGACAGACAGAGGTGAAGGATGGTATATGGATTGATGAGAGCTATGTCGTAAAGGATGGCGATGATGCATATGTATGGACACTTAATAAAAAGGATAAGCTTGAGAAGACAAAGGTTGAGCTTGGAGACTATGACGAGAATCTCATGATGTATGAAATCAAGTCAGGACTTACAAAGGATGACTATATAGTATGGGCATCTGATGACCTATATGAGGGTGAGCCGGCACAGACATGGGAAGAGTATGTTGAAAATGGCGGCGGTGAAGATTCAGTCTATGACGATATGGGCACAGAAGCTCTTGATGACCAGATGCTTGAGGGCACTGAGGGCGGTCCTGTTGATGATGGCACCATGGATGATGGCACAATGGACGAAGGTGCTGCAGATGCCACCGGTTCAGGTGACGCGGAGGTACAGTAGATGATTCTAGAACTCCAGCATATTTATAAAAACTATGACCAGGATAAGCTCGTGGTGCCGGTTTTAAAGGATGTCTCACTCCAGATTGAGGAGGGAGAGTACGTGGCAATCATGGGGCCGTCGGGCTCCGGCAAGACCACTCTCATGAATATAGTGGGCTGTCTTGATCTGCCAACATCGGGCACATATATACTTGACGGCAGACCTGTCAGTGAGCTTAAGGAAAAGGAGCTTACTAAAGTCAGACGGGATACAATTGGATTTGTATTCCAGAATTTCCAGCTTATGCCGAGAGAGAGTGCACTGGATAATGTATGCCTGCCACTCATATATGCCGGTGTGAGCAAAAAGGACAGAAGGCAGATGGGTATGGAGGCATTAGAGCGTGTAGGGCTTTCAGACAGGGCTGATTTCAAGCCAACACAGCTTTCAGGAGGACAGAAGCAGAGAGTGGCGATAGCGAGAGCTATGGTCAATCATCCAAAGCTTCTGCTTGCGGATGAGCCTACGGGAGCACTTGATTCAAAGTCAGGCAAACAGGTGCTTGAGCTCTTTGAGAGCCTTAATGAGTCCGGGGTGACGGTTGTCGTGATTACACATGACAGAAAGGTAGCCGAGCAGGCAAAGCGCATCGTCCACATCATAGACGGCGAGATAACAGAGGAAGGACAGGAGGCAGGTAATGAAAAAGAAAAAGAGAATTAAGATCATTATAATAGCTGTCCTTGTAGTTGCAGCGGGAAGCATCACAGGAGTTGTTTATTACAGGAACTCAAAGGGGCTTGCTTCCGTCATGAGTGTTTCAATGATCAGCACGACAAACGACTACACATCCATGACCAGTGGGGGAATGGTGTGTGATGATGCATGTCAGACAATCAATTTAAAGGATGGACAGAAGGTGACAGAGGTTTATGTCACAAAGGATCAGCAGGTAAAGGCCGGAGATAAGCTCCTTGCATATGATGTGACGAGTCTTTCGCTCTCGGTTGAGATGAAGCAGCTTGAGATACAGAGTCTTGAGAACCAGCTTGCATCGGAAAAGCAGAAGCTTGACAAGCTAAAGAACACTAAACCGGTTGAAAAGCAGCCCGAGACTCCTGTTACACCTGAGCCACAGCCTGACACACAGCCGTCTGCGCCTGATGAACAGCATGATGTGATATCTGATTTGTCAGAGGCCAAAGGAAGCGGTACAGAGGACGATCCTTATGTATTTACATGTACAGAAGCTTCATATGTATCAGGAGAGCTTTTGAATGCACTCTCAGAAAAGAGCGCGGTAGCGCGGTTTGTAATAGGAGATGCGGATGCACCTGATATGGAGCTTATCGTAAGAGGAGATAGGCTTGGCAGCTATGATGAAAGCGATGAGATAAAGCTTTTCCTTGCAGGCACAACTACAGCAGGAGATGCTTCTGATGATACAGAAGGAAGTGAGCCGTCCGATACCAAAACAGACAGTGCCACAGAACAGACCGCACAGACAGAAGCTGATACCGCGGCAGAAGAAAAGACATACACAGCAGATGAGCTTAAGGATGCCATAAAGGAGCAGACCAGGAGTGTTGCCGATGTTGATTTACAAAAGAGAATTGCACAGGCTGATTTAAAGGAACTGCAGAGCGAGCTTGAGGATGGCGTGGTATATGCAAAGAAGGATGGAATCGTGACAACAGTCTGTGATCCTGCCAATCCACCGCAGGACGGTACACCTTTCCTGCAGCTTTCGGGAGCATCGGGACTGTATATCAGCGGAACAATCGGTGAGCTGGATCTGGATACGGTAAAGGTAGGACAGAGCGTATCAGCAGTCAACTACATGACAGGTGATACCTATGAGGGAACGATATCCGAGATAAGCAATGTGCCATCAGACAGCGTAAACTATTATGGAGACAGCAATCCAAACTCCTCATTCTATGAGTACACTGCATACATTGAGAATCCGCAGAATCTCAAAAAGGGCGATTCACTTGAGTTGACCATAGATACATCATCAGAGGGCTCTGACAGCGGACTATATATCGACAAGTCATATGTCAGAACAGAGAACGGACAGTCATATATATACAAGGATGATAACGGAAAGCTCAAAAAGCAGTCTGTCAAAACAGGCAAGTCACTCTGGGGCTCATATGTGGAGATAAAGTCAGGTCTGACAAATGATGACTATATCGCATTCCCGTATGGAGTCAGGGAGGGCGAGAAAACCAAGGTATCCGAAGATGGTATGTATTAGTTTAGCAGGGAGGATTAAAGATGCTTGAAAATATTAGATTGTCCTTTAGGGGAATCTGGTCACATAAGATGCGTTCGTTTCTGACCATGCTTGGAATCATCATCGGAATTGCAGCAATTATTGCGATTGTTTCCACAATTCAGGGCACAAACGAACAGATAGAAAAGAACCTCATAGGTTCGGGAAGTAATAACGTAAAGGTCACACTGCAGAAGGATGGCTATGATATGGATTTATCATATGAAACGGCGCCGGCGGGAGTGACTGAGGTATCGGCTGCCACACTTGACAGCATAAAGGAGCTCGACCATGTGCAAAATGCAGCTCTTTACCGTACAAGACAGGCTTACAATGCAGTCTATTATCTGAACACGGCGCTTTCGGGCGGCAATATAACAGGTGTCGATGATGGATATTTCAATACTGCAAGCTATGTAGTCATGAAGGGCAGAGGCTTCTCAAAGAATGACTATGCAAAGGCCCGCAGGGTGGCACTCATCGATGAGAGCGTGGAGAGCAGCCTGTTTTCAGGAGAGAGCGCGCTCGGCAAGACAGTAGAGATACAGGGATATCCGTTTACAGTAGTCGGTGTAGTCACGGAAAAGGACAGCTATGACCTGGTAATAAACTCAATTGATGATTACTATATGTATGCCTATGATGACAGCCAGGGCAATGTATTTGTGCCAAGCGGAACATGGCCGGTTATATTTGGTTATGATGAGCCGCAGAACCTTTTGCTTAAAGCAGACAGCACGGATACCATGGCTTCAGTGGGAAAGGCTGCTGAGGAGATACTTAACAGCAATTTAAATGTCACAGACGGCTCTGATGTGGCCTACAAGGCACAGGATTTACAGGAGCAGGCAAAGCAGATACAGCAGCTCAGCCAGTCAACCAATATGATGCTCATATGGATAGCCGGAATATCACTGCTGGTCGGTGGTATCGGTGTCATGAATATCATGCTTGTGTCAGTCACAGAGCGTACCTCAGAGATAGGACTTAAAAAGGCAATCGGAGCGGGAAAGGGAGCAATACTTGGGCAGTTCCTCACAGAGGCAGTTGTTCTCACAAGTCTTGGAGGTCTGGTCGGAGTGCTGGTCGGAGTGATACTCTCTAAGGTTATCTCAATGCTAAACGGCACGCCGACAGCGATAAGTCCGGCAGCAGCTATACTTGCGGTGCTTTTTTCCATGGCAATCGGAATCATATTCGGTATGCTTCCTTCATACAAGGCAGCGAACCTAAACCCTATTGATGCACTGCGCCATGAGTAATTCTTATTGAAATCGCTGCTATTGTGAAAAAAATAACAATTCTTTGTATTTTGATGAATACAAGGGTAGAAAAAGTTTAAAAAATTTTGTAAAATGTTCCTAGTAGATAAATACTGTACTAGGAGCATTTTTTTAGAGGAATCAGGTCATGTGATATGGGAAGTGTCATATGGTATAATGATTCTTCTAAGTATGTAATTAATTAGGTAACAAAATATACATTATTTTAAGGAAAAGGAGATAATATGTACGCTGACGAAAACGTAATCAAAATCAAACATGCAGTTTTGCTTGAGGTCGCAAAGGCTGCATTTGCAGGTAACCTCGATGAGATCAGAGATGACATCCCATTTACACTTATTCCGGGACCGACACCTCAGTTCCGTTGCTGTATCTACAAGGAGAGAGAAATCATCCGTCAACGTGTCAGACTTGCAGAGGGTAAAGCACCAAGCGCAAACGATGACGGCAATATCATCCAGGTAATCAGCTCAGCATGTGAGGATTGTCCGATTTCAAGCTACACAGTTACTGAGAACTGTCAGAACTGTCTTGGCAAGGCTTGTATCAATGCATGTAAGTTCGGAGCAATTGAGGCAGGACGTCTCCGTTCACATATCGACCCACAGAAGTGTAAGGAGTGTGGACGCTGTGCACAGGCATGTCCTTACAACGCTATCGCTCATTTAAAGAGACCATGTAAGTTCTCTTGCCCTGTAAATGCCATTACATACAATGAGTACGGCATTTCAGTGATTGATGAGAGCAAATGTATCAGATGTGGTAAGTGTATCCACAGCTGTCCATTCGGAGCTATCGGATCAAAGACATACATCGTAGATGTAATCGATGCAATCAAGTCGGAGAACAAGCATGTATACGCTATGGTTGCACCAGCAGCAGAGGGACAGTTTGGTGTAAACATCACTATGAACAGCTGGAAGAAGGCTATGCAGGCAGTTGGCTTCAACGGTTTTGTTGAGGTAGCACTCGGAGGAGATATGACAGCAGCATACGAGGCTGACGAGTGGCTTGAGGCATACGAGGCAGGAGAGAAGAAGGTTACATCATGCTGTCCTGGATTTGTAAATATGGTTAGAAAGCACTATCCTGATCTTGCTGACAAGATTTCTACAACTGTTTCACCTATGTGTGCAGTTTCAAGAATGATCAAGGCAAAGGATCCTGATGCAGTTACAGTATTCATCGGACCATGTGTTGCCAAGAAGTCAGAGGTACATGATCAGAAGATAGAGGGCAATGCAGACTATGTACTTACCTTCAGCGAGATTCGTGCTATTATGAAGGCAAAGGGAGTACAGCTTGAGGCTGATGATACCTCATATCAGGAGGGCTCAGTATTCGGTAAGCGTTTCGCAAACTCAGGCGGAGTTACAGCAGCCGTAATCGAGAGCATGAAGGAAAAAGGCGAGGATGTTGATTGTAAGGTTTGCAAGGCAAACGGAGCAGCAGAGTGTAAGAAGGCACTTCTCCTCATGAAGGCAGGCAAGCTTCCTGAGAACTTCATCGAGGGAATGGCATGTGAGGGCGGCTGCGTAGGCGGACCAAGCTCATACAATGACATGGTATCTACCAAGAAGTTCCGTGATGATCTCTTAAGCAGAGCAGATGACAGAAAGATTCGTGACAACATCGCCAACTACCATATGGAGACATTTGAGATGCACCGTAAGGAACAGTAATAAAATGATTGTTACAGAATAATCTTTTTAAATCCCCCGACTTGTTCGGGGGATTTTTGTGATTGCTAATATCTGCAAAAAGATATGTGGTTAGTCATATTGAGAACTGAATAGTAACAAAGATATTAAATAAATTAAGTACATATTACGACTCTATCACGGGTTTTCGTGATAAAGAAACAATTGTAACACAACTGAAATATATGAAGCCAACATTAAGAAATTCTCAAGGAATTTGCGGTAGCAAAAAAGATTGTTTAACGCTATAATAGATACTGCTTGAAATAATATTATCAGGTTTGAGTAATAATATAGAGAGAATAATTATAAAATGCTAAAGAGGATTGGAAAAATGGACAAAAATAAAAAGATGATTATCGGTATACTTACGGCTGCAATAGTTCTGGTGGTGGCGTTTATAGTGTATATCACATGCTTTGATTCACACATTGAGTTCAGCAGCAAGTTCAAAAACGGTATTACTGTTGAGTATGGCAAAAAGTTTGAGCCGCCAAAAATCAAGGCGTATGTCAGAGGCAGGCTTATAAATCGAAAGGGAAAAGAGATAAAATGCACTATAGACAGTAATGTCGATGTAACAAAGATAGGTTCATACGAGATAAAAGTAATTGCTCAATACGGTAAAAAAACAGCGACACAGACCATCAAGGTTGAGGTGAGGGATAAGAAGGCTCCGGAGATTGCATTAAATGGCGATGCAGAGATGACTGTAGAGGCAGGCAGCGAGTTCAGTGATCCGGGATATACGGCAACAGACAACTATGATGGGGATCTGACAGACAAGGTATCTGTCACAGGAGCTGTCGATACTTCAAAGCCGGGAGACTATGAGATAAAGTACAGTGTCGCTGACTCGTCAAAGAATGAGATCGAGGTCAAAAGGACTGTGCATGTCACAGATACCACTGCACCGCAGATAAAGCTTTCGGGTGATGATTTTATGTCTGTAAAAAAAGGTGATAAGTACAAAGATCCGGGATACACGGCAACAGACAATTGTGACGGAGACATCACAGACAGTGTTAAGGTATCAGGAGATAAGGTAGATAAGGATAAGGCAGGAAAGTATACTGTGACCTATGAGGTCTCAGATTCATCAGGCAATAAGGCTACAGCTACAAGAGTGGTCAGTGTGTATGATCCGGTTGCCACGGCAGACACGGTAAACCCGGGCAACAAGATTATTTATCTTACCTTTGACGATGGTCCCGGAAAGTATACACAGGGACTTTTAGATTTACTTGATAAATACAATGTAAAGGTCACCTTCTTTGTTACAAATACTCATCCTGACTATCAGAACCTGATAGCAGAGGAGGCAAAGAGAGGACATACAGTGGCTATCCACTCTGCAAGCCACAAATACAACCAGATATATACAAGCGAGCAGGCATTCTTTGATGACCTTGAGCAGATGAACAGTATCATAAAGGCACAGACAGGAAATGATGCGTCAATCATCAGATTCCCGGGTGGCTCGTCAAATACTGTGAGCAAGGATTACTGTCCGGGCATTATGACACAGCTCGTAAATGATGTGACAGCAAGAGGGCTTTTATACTGTGACTGGAATGTATCGAGCGGAGATGCAAACAACAAGCCAATCAGCACGGAACAGGTAGTGCAGAATGTCATTTCAGGAGTACAGAGCCACAACGTATCAGTTGTATTGCAGCACGACATAAAGGATTTCAGTGTCAATGCGGTCGAGCAGATCATCCAGTGGGGACAGGCGAACGGTTACACGTTTTTACCACTCACTACAAGTTCACCGATGTCTCATCATCGTGTAAACAACTAAAAGCACCAAAATAATAAAAAAGCACAAAAAAGAAGAGTTCAAAATGAACTCTTCTTTTTTAATCATGATTCTTATATCTTATTCCCCAATTAACATTTTTGTAACTATCATCTTACCTAAATATATAATAAAGAAAAAGGTACATAGAAACTAGATTGCCTGAGTGGTCAAAATTATTTAACTACCTCAACGTTAACGGCCTGTGGACCTTTAGCGCCATCAGTGATATCGAACTCTACTGATGCACCTTCCTCGAGAGTTTTGAAGCCCTCCATGTTAAGTCCTGAGAAATGTACGAATACATCCTTTCCGTCCTCGGCTGTGATGAATCCGTAACCTTTTTGGTTGTTGAACCATTTTACTGTACCTTTGCTCATCGAAAGTACCTCCAAATAATAATAATGCTGCTTACGCAACTAACGTTAGAATAGCATAACAGGTTTAAGATGTAAAGCAATAAAGTCAAAGTTCTTTAAAGTTTATGTCATTATTTGCTAAAAATTTCATTACAAGCTTATCCCATTCACTGTCTAAGGTCTTATCCACTGAAAAAATATTGTAGGATATTCCGGTTGTCAGAGTCAGAAGTTTATTCTGATACCTGATATTTATGAAAAAACCACTGATATCGGACACTGTGAAAGCAGAGTGCAGACTGCTTAGGGTGTGCTCCATGTTTTCAGGTGAAAGCAGAAAGACAAACTTGAATGACGATGGAGTCTGTCTGCCCTTTATCAGGTCAAAGCAGTTTGTGCGAAGCATCCTAAAGGGGAGTATGCTATAGCCAGCTATACCATTTTCCTCAAGCTCTGTGGAGCTGTAAAAGCTCTTTTGCAGGTGACCATCTATGACGTAGGAGGCTGCCTTTGTGATGACAGCCTCCTGGAGCAGGAAGTTGTCAAAGATTTCCGTGCGAAGCAGCTTGTTCATAAAGTCCTTTGTGTCTGTCAGTTCAATTGATATCATAAATTCTCCTCATTTTCCACATTGTATGTGACAGCGAATGATTGTTCTAAGTGGTTTTGAATAGCTATCGATTATTATATCATACATCAGATTCACGGATTATGCCATAAAAATAGCCATAAAAATAAAGCCTGTTCAACTGGAATAATTGTAAAGTCCGTGGTAGAATAAATGCGTTATGCAATGAAAACAGGAGGCAATCCATGAAACAGGAAAAATTATTTGATTTACTAAAAGCGGCTGTTTCACCATGCGAGTGTGTGAAGGCTGCAAAGCAGGAGCTTTTGGAAAACGGATTTGAGGAGATAGATTATACAGGTGACTGGAAGCTTGTGCGTGGTGGCAGGTATGTCTTAAATCACCATGATACGACCATGTTTGCGTTTACTGTAGGAAGCGGCTACAACAAAAAGGATATGGTGCGAATAGCGGCAGCTCACACAGACTATCCATATCTTCGCATAAAGCCAAATCCGGATTTTATGACAAACTCATATGCACAGGTTAATGTAGAGGTGTATGGAGGACCGATTTTAAACACATGGTTTGACAGACCTCTCGGAGTGGCAGGGCGCGTGGCTATAAAGAGTGATGATGTGTTCAATCCGCGTATGGTGCTATATAGGTCTAAAAAGCCTGTCATGATTATTCCAAATCTTGCTATTCATATGAACAGGGATGTGAATAAGGGTGTCGGGATAAATAATCAGGTGGATCTGATGCCGGTGCTTGATTCAATACCTGAGGATGAAAGGACCACGGATTATTTTCTTAGCTTTCTGGCTGGAGAGCTGTCTGTGGAAAAGAGCGATATCATAGACTTTGAGCTCAATACATTTTGTATGGAGGAGCCTTGCTTTGTCGGTGTGAATGACACCATGATTTCATCACCGAGAATCGACAACCAGTCATCCTGCAGGGCACTTCTTGATGCCATAGAGGATGGAAACAGAGCTGATGGAATAAATATCATAGCACTTTTTGATCATGAGGAAATCGGCAGCAGCAGTAAGCAGGGCGCTGCCTCTATAATGCTTCACGATATGCTCAGACGTATTTTAAGAAATATGGACCTTTCAGAAAATGAGATAGATGAGAGCATATATGATGCCATGCTTTTGTCTGTCGATGTGGCTCATGCGCTTCATCCTAATAAAAAGGAAAAGATGGATATCACAAATAAGCCTGTCATGGGTAAAGGCTTTTGTATCAAGCAGGCGTGCTCGCAGTCGTATGCTACGGATGCACAGGCTATTGCTATTCTATGTCAGCTGTGTGATGAAAAGGGCATACCTTACCAGCGTTTTGTGAACCGTTCGGACAGCCGCGGTGGCAGCACACTGGGCTCGATTGCAGGTACGCTTTTGCCGGTAAAGACGGTGGATATAGGTATACCTATTCTTGCAATGCACTCAGCCTGTGAGCTTATGGGAGTACGCGACATGAAAGCCTTAAGCGACTGTGTGACGGCCTTTTTCGGGTATTTAGGGAAATAAATACAGAAACCTCTTGCATAAGTTTAGTTTTCGTGTTACTATGACGTAGTAATGAAAACTACTTGTTACGGAATGGAATAACTTTTAAAAAAGTAATTTAAACTTTTGTTATCATATAGTGCGGGAGGAATAGATATGTATAAGATTATAATAGATAGCTGTGGTGAGCTCACAGATAGCCTTAAGAAGGATGGACATTTTTGCAATGTGGCACTCGAGCTTGATGTTGACGGATACAGAATCCGCGATGATGAGAGCTTTGACCAGCACGATTTCTTAAGAAGAGTCAAAGAGAGCGTAAAGGGGCCAAAGTCGTCATGCCCTTCGCCTGAGGAGTACATGCAGGCCTTTGAGGGAGAGGCTGACCATGTATATGTTGTCACACTTTCGGGCAAGCTCAGCGGCTCATATAACAGCGCTGTTTTAGCAGTCAATCTGTACAACGAGGAGCATGAGGATTGTGGCAAGCAAATCTATGTATTCAATTCCCGCTCAGCATCTATCGGCGAGACACTAATCGGCATGAAGGTGCAGGAGCTTGAAGAGAGTGGACTTTCGTTTGATGAGGTTGTAAAGCAGACAGAGGAGTATATAGCTTCAATGAATACCTTCTTTGTGCTTGAGACACTTGATACATTAAGAAAGGCAGGGCGATTAAGCAACCTGAAGGCTTTTGTGGCAAGCACTTTAAACATAAAGCCTGTCATGGGCTCAACCGATGAGGGCTCAATCCAGCAGCTCGGCCAGGCCAGAGGCATGAAGAGGGCACTTGCCAAGATGGTAGAGGATGTTGTGGCTGCCACAAAGGACTGTGAGCACAGGATTCTTGCAATTTCACACTGCAACTGCCCGGAGCGTGCACAGTATGTGAAGGCTTGCCTTGAGAAGCTTGCCAGATTTAAGAAGATTGTCATTGTGGATACTGCCGGCATCTCAAGCATGTATGCAAATGACGGGGGCATTATTATAGCAGTATAAGGATATGGTCTTTATTTTATCGGCCGGATATATTATAATGATGGCATGGGAAATTTAGATTACACACAGGTTTTAAACAAAATAGAAAACACACGCCGTTTCGGCAATGAGCCGGGAGTGGTGGTGACAGCACAGGTCATAAAGGTGCTGAGAGAAAAAGGAAAGCAAAAGCGCACAATACCGTATATCCATGTGGCAGGCACCAATGGAAAGGGCTCGGTGTGCGCTTTTTTTTCTAGTATATTAAAAAAAGAGCATATGAGGGTAGGCACGTTTGTATCACCGCATCTGGTGGATTTTGAGGAGCGCATCACGGTTGATGGGTGTATGATACCTAAGGAGGATGTCACACGGCTTGGAAACTATCTGCTTGATATAGATTTTGGTATAGGACTTACGATGTTTGACTACTGCCTTGCCATGGCTCTTTTGTACTTTGAGGAGCAGCAGTGCGATTATATGGTCATTGAGACAGGGCTCGGAGGCAGGCTTGACTCAACAAATGCAATCGGCACACCGCAATGTGCCGTTATTACAAAGATAGGCTATGACCATATGGCTATCCTTGGCAGTGATATAGCTGATATAGCGGCTGAGAAGGCCGGTATCATAAAGGAAAACGGCACAGTGGTGGTGGAACAGCAGGATAAACGTGCCATGCAGGTGATCGAGCAGGAAGCGCAAAAAAAGCATGCACGGATAATCACTGTGGAGCAAAGTGATATAGCGCGCTGCAGCGGCTACGCACTGAGGCTTTGTGGCACATTTCAGTGGGAGAATGCAGCAGCGGCAGAGCTTGCGGCGCGGTATGTGCTGGGAAAGCGCTATGGCGGGCCGGAATATGAAATGCAATATGATAAGACAGAGCCAAAGAGAGAGGAAACAAACCTGAATAAAAGGATAAAAAGCGCTCTTGAAGAAGCTGTGTGGCCGGGGCGCATGGAGATAGTATCAAAGGAGCCGTTTCTGCTAGTGGACGGAGCACACAACAGCAATGGCGTTGATGCGCTCAAGGAAAGCCTCATGCAGATGTATCCGGGTGAGAAATTTTGCTTTTTCATGGGAGTCATGGCTGATAAGGACTACAATGTCATGATACGTGAGATTTTACCTCTTGCTGAGGAGTTTTATACAGTGACACCGGATTCAGACAGGGCACTGCAGGCATCGCACCTTGCTGATTTTATCAGAAAAGAGGGAGTTGAGGCAACAGAGCTTTCAGGAGTTGATGAGATAAGAAAGCACCTGAAAAGAGATACGAAAAATGTTGCATTTGGCTCCTTGTATTTTATTGGGGAGCTTAAACAGCACCGGATATAAACACCAGAAATATAGCAATATCGCTTGTGATCGGACTGCTGCTTGGGCATCCGTTTGGAAGGGTTAATACAGCTATTGAAAAAAGTAAGAAAAAGTCAGGCCTTATCTTATAATATAATAGTAAAAAAAGCTATATAGAAACTTAAGTTATGGTTATTATAAAAAAATAGTACTAGACATTTTTTTCCTATTGTACTAGAATGAGCATAAATGATAGTAGACCCGATATATGATAACGCTAGGTTATATCGGATCCGTAAAGAAACGGAGGATATAAAGATGGAAAAGAAGGATATCGATTGGTCAAACCTTAGTTTTGGCTACCAGGAAACAGATTACAGCTATGTTTCTAATTATAAAGATGGAAAGTGGGACGATGGACAGCTCACAAAGGATCATACAGTGACACTTAATGAGTGTGCGGGAGTATTCCAGTATGCACAGACATGCTTCGAGGGACTTAAGGCATACACAACAGAGGATGGCAGAATTGTCTGCTTCAGACCTGACTTAAACGCACAGCGTCTTAAGGATTCATGTGAGAGACTTGAGATGCCTGTATTCCCGGAGGATAGATTTGTAAAGGCAGTTGAGGAAGTAGTAAAGGCAAATGCAGCATGGGTTCCACCATACGGCTCAGGCGCTACACTCTATATAAGACCATACATTATGGGAACAAATGCAGTAATCGGTGTTAAGCCGGCTGATGAGTATCAGTTCAGAATCCTTGTAACACCTGTAGGACCATACTTCAAGGGTGGCGCAAAGCCAATCACAATCCGTGTATCAGACTTTGATAGAGCAGCACCTCACGGAACAGGACATATCAAGGCAGGACTCAACTATGCAATGAGTCTTCATGCCATTGTAGATGCACACGCACAGGGCTTTGCAGAGAATATGTACCTCGATCCTGCAACACGTACAAAGGTAGAGGAGACAGGTGGTGCAAACTTTATCTTTATCACAAAGGATGGCACATTTGTTACACCTAAATCAGACAGCATCCTGCCATCAATCACACGCCGTTCACTGATGGTAGTTGCAGAGAAGTACTTAGGACTCAAGGTTGAGCACAGAGAGGTGCTCTTTGATGAGGTAAAGGATTTTGCTGAGTGTGGACTTTGCGGAACAGCAGCAGTAATCTCACCGGTAGGAAAGATTGTAGACCACGGCAAGGAAATCTGCTTCCCAAGCGGTATGGATGAGATGGGACCTGTCACAAAGAAGCTTCGTGACACACTTACAGGCATTCAGATGGGCCATATTGATGGACCGGATGGATGGGTTCACGAGATTAAATGTGATTAATTAAGTGTGATTAGTAAGAATATGCATTTATAATAAAGCACCGGGTATTATGTTACGTCGTAATATCTGGTGCTTTTGTATTGTTTTACATACTATTTTATGTGGCATAATAAGACGATTTGTGCTAAAATATTTTTAATATATGCAAATATTTATAAAAGCTTGGGATAGATATATAAAAGCAAACAAAAGAGATAACCGGGGATAATTAAATGGACGAGTATGAAAAGATTAGACAGAGAAAGCGCGAAGAATATAGAAAGAGACACCGCGCCCAGGTCAGAAGAAAGCAGCTTATTGGCAATGGCATTGTTATAGGCGTGATAATACTTATAATTGCAACGATAATCATAGTTGTAGCTTTAAGGGGCAAAAAGGCAAAGCAGGAAGAAGTAAAGGCAGAGGTGACCAGTACTCTTTACAATCCTATACAGCCAAAGCTTGATGTACAGCTGCTGACACCCAATCCGTATTCCAGACCACAGAAGGCACTAGAGAAGGTAAACGGCATAGTTGTCCATTATACAGCAAATCCGGGTACGTCAGCCAGACAAAACAGAGACTATTTCAATGGCCTGGCAGAGACCAAAAAGACCAAAGCAAGCTCACACTTTGTTATAGGATTAGAGGGTGAGATAGTGCAGTGCATACCTTGCAATGAGATATCGTATGCATCTAATAACAGAAATAGTGACACAATATCGATAGAGTGCTGTATAGAGGATGAGACAGGAAAGTTCAACGACAGCACATACCAGTCGCTCATAGAGCTCACCACATGGCTTATGGGGCGGTATGATCTGAGTGCTGATGATGTAATAAGGCACTACGATGTGACAGGCAAGAAGTGTCCGCTATACTTCGTGGAGCATGAGGATGCGTGGGAGCAGTTTCACAGGGATCTGGATACATACATCGAAGAAAATGGTGTGCCAAAGGAAGAGGCAAGCCAAAACTGATAATATACAATAAATTAAAGGATGATTTAAAAAATGAAGGAAATTATCGGAAATCTGTTAAAAAAAGAGAATGTACGTCAGAATCTGAGCAGCCTCAGACAGGAGATTAAAGATGAAAATGCATTAGCAGAGGCTCTAAGGCTGCTTGCAGGAGAAGATGAGCTGCTTGTGTCGTTTATGGGAGCAGAAGATGCAAAAACCAGAAAGAACGCAGCGCTTCTGATAGGAGATCTTCATATGTCGCAGCTTTCTGATGAGGTTTTTAAAGCATACGAGGCTGAACAGATGCGCTTTGTAAAGGGCTCATATCTGGCGGCGCTGTCACAGCTGGACTGCAAAGAGCTCTTGCCACAGCTTATGGAGCGTGCAAAAGAGCTTGAGCATATGACAGTCACAGCTGAAAATAGGAAGCATATTGAGGAAGAATTAAACGAGATAAATAAAATCTTGATTAAATATAATGGGATAAAGCACCATACACCTGTGCTCGAGGGAGTAAAGGCTGAGCTGCTTCTGATGACAAACCGCCTTCACAGAGAGGTGGTACGACGTCAGATACCGGTTAAGGATACAAAGCTGCATCCGCTTGGAGTACTTGTAAAGACTGACAATATACCTCTTATCATGCAGGTGCGCACATTCAGAAAAATGTACTTTACCATACATGCAGCATCGCTTCTGCCAAAGGATGCACAGGAAGCAGCCGGACTTCTTGCAGAGTCAGATATGTATGATATATTAAGACGCATGCACCGTGAGGGTGGTCCGTTTTACTATCGTATTGAGAGTACGGCAGATGCGGCGTACCAGAGCAGGCTTGCGAAAGCTATCGATATGCATTTTGCGGGCAGGATGATCAATTCACCAAATGATTACGACGTGGTGATCAAGCTCATACCGACAAAAAATGACAATTTTTTTGTCTGCATGAGATTATGTTCTATACAGGATAATAGATTTGCATACAGAAAGAATGTGCTTCCTACGTCGATGCATCCGTCACAAGCGGCACTTATTGTTTCACTCGCAAAGCCGTATCTTAAGGAAACGGCACAGATCATGGATCCGTTCTGCGGAGTTGGTACACTGCTTATAGAGCGCGCACATTTAGTCCCGGCACGCGAGATATATGCTACAGATACCTATGGAGATGCAATCACTATGGGTAGAGAGAATGCTGCGTTTGCCAAAACAAGAATTAATTTTATACACAGGGATTTCTTTGATTTCAGACATGACTACAAATTTGATGAGCTGATTACGGATATGCCGGTTCGTAACCGACAGACCAAGGCAGAGATGGAGCTTTTTTACGAGAGGTTTTTCGACAAGGCCGCAGAGCATCTGGTATCCGGCGGAATCATAGTCATGTATTCAAATGAGATTGGGTTTGTGAAGAAACAAATCAGGCTGCGTGTCGAATACCGTCTGCTTCAGGAGACATGTATTCTCGATAAGAAAGACTTTTATTTGTTTGTTATCAGATATGAGGATTGATTTGCGTGAGTTTTTATGAGGAAAAAGGCGGGTCTGGACTAGCTTAAATGCATAATAAATGAAAAAAATATATAAAAATAAAAATAAGTGTTGACATATTTGGTTTGATTTGATATTATATCAAAGTCGCGTGAGACAAGCGACAGAAAATCAAATATATGCGGAAGTGTCGGAACTGGCAGACGAGCAAGACTAAGGATCTTGTGATTATTGCAATCGTGTGGGTTCAAGTCCCATCTTCCGCATTATAAAATTAAAAAGGGTTAAGCCTTAGGGCTTAGCCCTTTTTGATTTTAGAAGCGGAAGCGGACCTTGTCCCCATGGGTCCAAGGTCTCCGCTCCGCTTCGGTCGGCGCAGAACAGACATCCCCCGGACGTCTTGCAACCCATCTTCCGCAAGGCTTCGGTTGTTGCGTGGCAGGCGCCAGTGGGTCCAAGGTCTCGCCTTTGCACTCCATCTTCCGCGTTAAAATGGGGGAAGCTAAATTATACGGATTTCGTTCAAAATTGCATATTAGATCAGAAGGAGAGGACAAGCTTATGAGTCAGAAAAAATACAGTTTATTATACCCGGATACAAATGCACAATACCGGACCTTGAGTGATGTGACTATGCATGATCTGGGAATGGATCAAATCTGCAAAAAGCTGTCAGCAAAGGAGCGGGAGCAGAACTACATCCAAAACGTGATGGCGCGTATGTATGCAGATCCGGCGGTGACACAGTACCGTTGCGATATTTTCGAGGATGTCCTTCAACAGAAAAAAATGCGTGATGACCTTATGGAAATACTCGAGCGCATCAGCTTTCTGAGGGAGTACGGTAGCTTTAACCGGGAATATGATGAGAGTGCCTGCATCTGGGATCTTTTGCATCGGCTGGACGAGCTTAATGATTATATCAAGTGTGTGGATGCGCTTCATACATGTCTGGCAGCTTCGGACATTCATTCCGCAGGTTTTCTGGGTTTAAAAGCCTATGTGGAGAAAATCTATGCGGACAACGGATTTGCAGAACTGAAAAAAGATATCTCAGAACTGAAAATGGACACTTCACAGCTTAAGAGCATTACGGTAGGTATTAACTTGAATGACCGCTTTGAAGCGGACGGAATCGGTTTGATATCTGTAAACAGCAAATATTTTACCAAGTCCGGAATCCTGGGCAATTTTTATGACCATATTGCGTCAAAGGATCGGATCAATGAGGATACCATATGGAAAAAGAATTTCAAATTTCAGCCGTTTGATGTGAATGCAGATGCGGTGATTAGCACTCCTATGCAGAAGGTGATGGATACAGCTGTTATGCGGTCAGAAAGCCGGGGTGGCATTGTGAAGCTTCCCGAGGGAGATCAGGCAAAGGATGTGACTCGTTATACAGACCGAATCGTTAACCATATGATTTCCCATATGGTGAAAAGAGTCAGAGAAGTACTGAACAAATATGTTTCTATTACCATTACCGACATGACAGACTTGATTCCGGAGCTGCTCTACTATATCAAATGGGCGGAGTACATCCAAAAATTGCAGGAACAGGGCTTTACCTTTGCTAAAGCTTCTGTATATAAAGAGGGAGAAAATGAATCTGATCCGTATATGATGCAGGCACGTGGAATTTACAATTTAAAGCTTGCTGTTTTTGAGACAGAGGAGTCAGGGAATATTGTACCGAATGATATGGATTTCGACCGGAATAGAAGAGTGTATATCTTAACAGGTGCCAACCGAGGTGGAAAGACGACAATTACACAGGCTGTTGGGCAGTTGTTTGTGTTGGCGCAGGGTGGCATATATATTCCGGGAAAAGCATTTACATTTTCCCCTGTTACAGGTATTTACACCCATTTCCCGGCTGATGAGGACAAGACATTGGATTTAGGAAGGCTTGGGGAAGAATGTAAGCGTTTTAAGGCAATCTATGAGGAGGCTGACAGCAGGAGTCTGCTTTTGATGAATGAATCATTTTCTACCACTTCGTTTGAAGAAGGATATTACATTGCCAAGGACAGTGTCAGGGCAATTTTACATAAGGGAATGAGGACTATTTATAATACACATATGCATAAGCTGGCATTTGATGTGGAGGAAATGAATGAAGAGCAGCAGAAGGCAGAGCACGCAGATGGGAAGGCGTTTTCCATGATCGTGCACATGAAGGGGACAGAGCGCTCATATCAGATTGAAGTGGCGCCTCCGGAAGGAAAATCTTATGCAAGCGAGATTGCGCAGAAGTATGGGGTTACTTATGAGATGCTGGTGAAATAAGGAAATGAGCTCCAAAATCGAAACTTTGAAAGGTAAAACGGTTGTGCTTTAAACTCTGTTTTCATCATCCGGTTCGGGAATTTTATAAGATATATCTTTCTTGTCACCGGGAATATGGCGACACAGATACTTCAATGGACAAGGCAGAAACGATGTCGGAGAAGCTTGCCAGATTGCAGAAAGAAGCAGAAAGCCCTAGACAAAACAGTCGAAGAACATTTTACAAAGAAATGAGGTAACACTCCTCCTCTTCAGGAATTATGTCCAGTCAATATTGGTATTACCTGTTGGATCGAATTATTGGACTCGAGAAACATGAGCGAATCACAGAAGATGCGCAGACCAGAATGCTAAAAGAGGCAGTTCAGACTTCGTACCGACGAGGTGGAGAAGAAACAACCCAAACTCAGCTAAAAAGCCGGAGAAAAACCGGCAAAAAGTAGCTGAAACTGCAGAAATCCCCAAAACAGCTCTCCAAACCAAGCCAAAAAGCCGGAAAAAAACCGGCAAAAAGTAGCTGAAACAGCAGAAATCCCCAAAACAGCTCCCCAAACTCAGCCAAAAAGCCGAAAAAAGCCGAGAAAAAGTAGCTGAAACTGCAGAAATCCCCAAAACAGCTCCCGAAACTCAGCCAAAAAGCTGGAAAAAAGCCGAGAAAAAGTAGCTGAAACTGCAGAAATCCCCAAAACAGCTCCCAAACCCAGCCCAAAAAGTAGCTGAAATCACTATAAATCTCAAAACAGTTAAAAAAATCAGGTTATTGCTGAAGCGTATAGATTCATTAGTGGGGTAATACAATATATTAAGGGGCAAAATAATAATCCAAAACATAAATGGTATTTGAAAATTTAGCAGAAAATATATTGACTTTGTGAATGAAATTAGGTAATATATGCACATAGAACAAAAACTTTCGAGGTTTTTATCAGAAATGGTGCTTGCACCAAGTCTGGGTTTGAAAAAAGTCCGTTACAATATACAGAGATGTTATGTGTATTGTAATGGACTTTTTAGTTGCGGAAGTAAGAAACGATGGGCTATGTTGCAAAGATAGTCTATGATAAAGATAATCGTGTAACAGAAGAGAACGATGCACATGGGAAAATAAAGGAAATGAGAAACAGAATGAGAAAAATAGTAGCAGCTACAGAAGAAAATAAAGAAGAAATTTTAAAATTGTATAAGATACAGCTAGGCAGGGAGTTTTGTCCATGGGACGATTCTTATCCGGGAATGAAGGAGATTGAGTTTGATCTTGGTAGAGAATCTTTGTTTGTAATGATTGATGCGCAGGAGATTAATGCTGATGCCGGAAGCAAAGAGGACAGAATTATCGCATCGATTTCAATTGATGATGATCCACAGGTGGAGAGGCTTGATTGCTGGAGCCATAAACTGGCACCCGGGGCTGAACTTTCAAGACTTGCGGTTCATCCGGATTTTCAGAATCAGAAAATTGCGAGACAAATGCTGGTATTTGGGATGGAAGAGCTCGCAAGGAGAGGATACAAAAGTGTGCATTTTTTAGTCAACAAGCTTAATGTGAAGGCTCTGCGCTCGTATGCAGTATTTGGATTTGATACAGTGGGTGAATGCAGCCTGTTTGGGCAGCCGTTTTTGTGCTATGAAAAGAGCCTGTAAAAAAATATGATTTTTTTGAAAAAAGTGCTTGCATTTTTGAAAACAATCTGATATTATATACGAGTCGCGTGAGACAAGCGGCGAAAACAAAATACATGCGGAAGTGTCGGAACTGGCAGACGAGCAAGACTAAGGATCTTGTGATTATTGCAATCGTGTGGGTTCAAGTCCCATCTTCCGCATTGAACAATAAGACAGGGATCAAGCAAAACGTTTGGTCCCTGTCTTGTTGTTCAAAGCCGAAGCGAGCCTTGAACCCATGGTTCAAGGTCTCGCCTCCGGCTCGGTCGGCTCGTGGCATGAGGTCCCCCGGACCTCACTCGGTCTCCGCTCCGCTACGGTCGTTGCAGAACAGACGTCCCCCGGACGTCTTGCAACCCATCTTCCGCAAGACTATGGTCGTGGTAGAGCAGGCCCCATGGGTCCAAGGTCTCCGCTCCGCTTCGGTCGTTGCAGAGCAGGCGTCCTATATTGAATGATAAGTCAGGAAAGGTAAGATTTTTATGATTAGATTTAATAACGATTACAACCGCGGTGCATTTGATTGCATTTTGAAGGCACTGGCGGATACAAATACAACCAGCTATCCGGGATATGGTGAGGATGAGTGGTGCGATAAGGCTGAGCAGATTATTAAGGGGCTTATTGGCAGAGATGATTCCATGATTAAATTTATTCCGGGTGCGACACAGGCAAATTATGTTGTGGTTGCGGCGGCGCTTTCACCGGTGCAGAGCGTGATTGCAGCGGATACGGGACATATCAATTGCCACGAGGCAGCTTCTATTGAGAATACAGGTCATAAGATTCTTGCGCTTCCTAACACGGATGGTAAGATCAGTGCTGCGCAGATTGAGGCGTGTGCCGCAGAGTATTATGACAATGCAAAGCCTGAGTATCTGACAGAGCCAAAGATGGTTTATATTTCATTTCCGACTGAGCAGGGTACTCTTTATACGAAAAGAGAGCTTTGCGATATCAGTGCTGTCTGCAAGAAATACGGTATGTACCTGTTTGTTGATGGTGCGAGAATGGGATATGGACTGGGCTCAGATAAAAATGACCTTACACTTTGTGATTTTGCCATGCTTTCGGATGTTTTTTATATCGGTGGCACAAAGTGTGGTGCGCTCTTTGGCGAAGCGCTGGTTATAAATGCTGAGGATATCAAGTATCGTTTTAAGGCTTATATGAAGCAAAACGGTGCAGTGCTTGCAAAGGGCTGGCTGATGGGCTTACAGTTTGCCACGATGCTTGAGAATGGCGATTATTTTGAAAAGACAAAGCGTGCCGATGAGCTTGCTATGCAGATTAAAGCAGCATTTGAACAGAAGAAGGTACCGTTTTGGGTTGAGAGCTTTACAAATCAGCAGTTTGTGATTTTATCGGATGAGCAGAAGAAGACGCTTGCCGAGAAGTACTATTTTGAAGAGATGGAAAGAGAGAAGGATGGCACTGTAGTGCGATTCTGTACCAGCTGGGCCACAAAACAGGGGGAGATTGATGCACTGGTTTTAGATATATCAAAGCTGGTGTAGTAACAGATTTATAGTTTTTCATACATTTCGTATAGTTTTTTAAATTTATGCTTGCATTTTTCTAAACTTTTTGGTAGAATAATGCTTGTTCGCAGGAGTGGCGGAATTGGCAGACGCGCAGGCTTCAGGTGCCTGTGGTAGCAATATCGTGTGGGTTCAAGTCCCATCTCCTGCATTAACAGGGAAGTCGGTGAACGGCTTCCTATTTTATTTTGTGCAGATATTTTGAAAGCCTATTGGTTATTAATGGTCTGTAACCGTTGCCTGCTACACTGAGGGGTACAGCTGTCACAGGAATTTGATTATTATATTGGAGATGGGATTGCAGCGTGAAGAGATTGAATCTATCTTATATTAATGTAATATGTGTGTTTGTTTTGTCCTTTGCTGTTATGGAGTATGTAAATCTTTTGATTGGCAGAGTGGGCGGATTTCCGGTGCTTGCAGGGGTGCTTGTGTCATATTCCGTTATGAGATATGGCAGCTTTGCAAGGAAAAATATGGCATGCTACATGGGCATCTATATACTGACATGGTTTATCGGCACGGTAGTGTTATTCATTGCAAAATACTCAGGCTGGGGCAATATCAAAAAGCTTGGTCCGGCGCAGTATTTTAAGGCACTGTACGGCTCAACCCTGTCAGAGATATGGGGGTATTTTTTTGCAATTGTGCTCATGCTGACAGTAATTGTTTCAATTTTTCCGCTTACCGTGATAAAAAGCAGGAAAATATATGCACGGTATGTGTTGGGAAATACGCTTTTTTGGACGATAGTACTCATACCGCTTAGGTTTATAGACAAGAAATTTGTCAATCACAAGGTGATGTGGCAGGCCGGCTGTATGATGGCCTTTGCTGTGCTTTTGCTTGTGCTGGAGCTTTTCATTGTATACAGACTGGTGAAATACAGGTATTGCGATGAACATGCAGACAGGAAAGTGCGCATTCACAGACGCAGGGTTCGAAGGAAAACCATAAAAGCTGTAATAGTCATTGTGCCGGTCGTTGTCATTGCAATTATTGTTGTTTACACATATTTCATGTCGCCTTCAAACGAGCCGGCTGAGTATGAAAAGGTCGCAAGCTGTATCACAAATGATGACAGGCTTGGGCCTATGGTTTATGACAGTCAGGTGTATATTCCGATAACCATAGAGCTTGACTATGCAGGGACTGGCAGTCCGCTTGGCTATATTGTATACAAGGATCAGGACTATGGCAGCAGGTACTATGAGCTTGCAGCTTCAAACCTCTTATATATGAATAAGAACGGTGACGATACATATTTACAGATGGCGGGCAACGCATCAAATTCATACAAGAAGCTGTCTGTGGTTGAAAAAAGCAATTCATGGAAGGACTGCAGCGTTTTTCTTATGTGGGATGAGGAGTGGCAGTCAGAGTCGCGCTACAGCAAGGATGTCACAGGCTATACGGAGTGCGATGAGAATTTCATAAAAAGTCTTGAGGATACCTTTGGTGCAGTGAAAATAAATCCGGCAGACTTCAAGGACTATGATGCCTATTTTACAATAGAGGGCTACAAATCCATGAAGGATGCCATAGAGAGTGACAGTCATGTGGGCACATGGGTGGGCTGCATACTGGCAAAAGACGATAAATTTTACTATGGCAGCTACGACAATGAAATCACAGGTGGACAGCTTCAGATGCTGCGCCATGTGCTCGGCGGTAATTGATATAGCATTTAATTTTTGCCGAAAGAAAATTAAAGTAAAAAGAAATAAAAAAAGGATTTTTAAAAATCACGTCGAATAATAACTAGTGTAGAGCATAATTAGTGGAATGTAACGCTATTTGTTACATGTGTGTGTGAATAGCAGCAGAACATAACGACTGTGACAGCGAGGAGGCAGATAAATGACTATTCGCGAGCAGATAGAAAAACGTGAGCAGGAAATACTTAGTCCGTTCGCATGCCTGAGCATCAACTCAAGAGGCAGGGACTATGATGAGCCGCAGTGCGATATCAGGCCTGTTTTTCAGCGGGACAGGGACCGGATACTGCATAGCAAGGCATTCAGGCGTCTGAAAAATAAGACGCAGGTGTTTCTTACGCCAAAGGGCGACCATTACCGCACACGTATGTCGCATACACTTGAGGTGTCGCAGAATGCCAGGACAATAGCCAAGGCACTGAGACTGAATGAGGATCTGGTGGAGGCTATAGCGCTGGGACACGACCTGGGGCATACACCGTTTGGACATGCGGGTGAGCGCATCCTCAATGAGATATACGAGGGGGGCTTTAAGCATAATGAGCAGAGTGTACGCATAGTGGAGAAGCTCGAAAAGGACGGAGCAGGACTCAATCTGACATGGGAGGTCAGAGATGGTATGCTAAATCACCAGACTTCGCTCATGCCACACACCTTAGAGGGCAAAATAGTCAGGCTTTCAGACAAGATAGCCTACATAAATTCAGACTTTGATGATGCAATCCGCGCACAGCTTCTGTGCGAGGATGATATACCGCTTGAGATAAGAAATACGCTTGGACACAGCACCAAGGCCAGGCTCAATCATATGGTGCATAATATCATCACAAACAGCATGGGAAAGGACGATATATGCATGTCAAAAGAGTCCGCGCAGGCAATGCAGGATTTGCGTAAATTCATGTTCGCAAACCTCTATAACAATCCAGTCGCAAAAAGCGAGGAGAAAAAGGCCAAGGCGATGCTCAAGCAGCTTTATTTCTATTATATGGAGCATATAGAGGAGCTGCCGCAGAAATACCTCGCCATGCTAGGGCAGGGTGATGACAAGGGGCGTATCATATGCGACTATATATCAGGCATGACAGACCAGTATGCCACCACGAAGTTCCACGAGTATTTCGTACCGGTAGCCTGGGAAATAGATGGTTACTGATAATTCGTACAGACTCTTAGCAGCGTAGCGTTAGCCGGTTGTAAGAGCTAAGTGCCGCACTGCAGACGCGCTCGCCGGGCGATACAAATGACAACAAAGATGAACAGTAAGGGGATGATAAAATGCCGTACTACTCTGACGAGCTTATAGAGGAGGTACGTTCGCGAAATGACATAGTCGATGTTATAGGAAGCTACGTGCATCTTCAGAAAAAGGGAAGTACCTATTTTGGATTATGCCCATTCCATAACGAAAAGACAGGATCCTTTTCCGTCTCACCGAATAAGCAGATGTACTATTGCTTCGGCTGTGGAGCCGGAGGCAATGTATTTACATTTCTCATGCAGTATGAGAACTTCACCTTTCCAGAGGCCATGCAGGAGCTTGCAGACCGTGTGGGAATTGAGCTTCCCAAGCAGGAGATGACCTCAGCACAAAGGAGGGAGGCAGACAGGCGTACACAGCTGCTTGAGATAAATAAAGAGGCTGCAAAGTATTTTTATATGCTGCTTCGTGGACCGAGAGGACAAAGGGCGCATGAGTATTTCAAAAAGAGAGAGCTGTCCGATGAGACAATGCAGAAGTTCGGGCTTGGTTACTCGGACCAGTACAGTGATGATCTGTACAAGTATCTGCGCAGCAAGGGCTATGATGATGAGATACTTAAGGAGACAGGTCTTGTGACGATAGATGAGGTCAGAGGCGGGCACGATAAGTTCTGGAATCGTGCGATGTTTCCGATTATGGATGTGCACAACCGCGTCATAGGCTTTGGAGGCCGAGTGATGGGTGACGGAGAGCCAAAGTATTTAAACTCTCCGGAGACAAAGATATTTGATAAGAGCCGTAATCTTTACGGACTTAATATAGCAAGGAGCACGAGGAAAAACCAGCTCCTTTTGTGTGAGGGCTACATGGATGTCATAGCACTGCATCAGGCGGGCTTTGACAATGCGGTGGCGTCGCTTGGTACGGCGCTCACGAGCGGACATGCCTCACTATTAAAGAGATACACCAATGAAGTGTATCTGACATATGACAGTGATGGCGCCGGGGTAAAGGCAGCGCTGCGTGCGATTCCGATACTCAAGGAGGTAGGCATCACAACAAAGGTCATTAACATGCGGCCGTACAAGGACCCGGATGAGTTTATCAAGGCGCTCGGCGCACAGGAGTATGAGGAGCGTATCAAAAAGGCTGAAAACAGCTTTATGTTTCAGATACGGATCATGCAGGCAGGCTATGATATGGACGATCCCGAGTCAAAAACCGCATTTTATAATGAAATCGCAAAGAAGCTGCTTGGTTTTACCGAGGAGCTTGAGCGGACAAACTATACGCAGGCAGTGTCAAGAGAGTACAGCATACCATACGACGACTTAAGAAAGCTCGTAAACAGTATGGCAATGAAGGGCGGTATCGTAAAGCCCCAGACAAAGCTTAAAAGTGGAATCAATGAGAAAAATAAAAAGGAGGATGGCATGAAGCAGTCGCAGAAGCTTCTCCTCACATGGCTCATAGAGGACAATTCACTTTTTGACAGGATAAAGGGGCGTATCAGTGCAGATGACTTTACCGAAGAGCTGTACCACAAGGTGGCTAAGGAGGTTTTTTCACAGTACGAGACTACGCATACAGTAAATCCGGCCAGGATAGTAAGCATGTTTACCGATGAGGACGAACAGCGCGAGGTGGCAGGGCTTTTTAATGCCACAATCCATCAGGTGGAGGGCAAAAATGACAAGGCAACCGCACTCAGGGAGACTGTTGTCCGTATCAAGCAAAACAGCATAGACTATCGTTCAAAGCATCTGGCACCTACAGATATGGAGGGCATGATGAGGATTATTGAGGATAAGCGTGCACTCGAAGAATTACAAAAAATACCAGAATAAAGAGGAAAATAAAATGGCAAAGAAAAAGGAACAAAAAGACATGGCACAGGAGCAGGAGCTGAGACTGAAATTCCAGCAGAAGCTTATTGAGATTCTTGAGCTTGGAAAAAAGAAAAAGAATATGCTCGAATACCAGGAAATTGCAGATTTTTTCAAGGACTTAAATCTGGATCCGGAGAAGTTTGAGATGGTAATAGATTATCTCGAGCAAAACGGCATAGACGTGCTTAAAATCAGCAATGATGATGACGTGGATGATGATATCATACTCGATGAAGAGGATGAGGTAGAGGTTGAAAAGATTGATCTCTCAGTACCGGAGGGCGTCAGCGTCGAGGATCCTGTCCGTATGTATCTTAAGGAAATCGGTAAGGTACCTCTTCTCTCAGCAGATGAGGAGATTGAGCTCGCCCAGAATATGGAGGACGGAGCGGTAGCAATCGAGAAGATCAATGTACTAAAGGGCCGCCTTGATGGTGCATCGGAAGAGGAAAAGGCTGAGATAAAGGAAGAGATAAAGACACTGCAGAGGGATGTGGACAAGGGAGCAGATGCCAAAAAGCGTCTTGCAGAAGCAAACCTGCGTCTTGTTGTCAGCATCGCAAAGAGATATGTGGGAAGAGGAATGCTTTTCCTTGACCTGATTCAGGAGGGAAACTTAGGTCTTATCAAGGCAGTTGAGAAGTTCGACTACAAGAAGGGCTACAAATTCTCTACATATGCCACATGGTGGATTCGCCAGGCTATCACAAGAGCCATAGCCGATCAGGCCAGAACAATCCGTATTCCTGTGCATATGGTTGAGACGATCAATAAGCTCATCCGTGTGTCAAGGCAGCTCCTTCAGGAGCTTGGCAGAGAGCCTTCACCGGAGGAAATTGCCAAGGAGATGAGCATGCCGGTAGATCGTGTGCGTGAGATACTCAAGATATCGCAGGAGCCTGTTTCGCTTGAGACTCCAATCGGTGAGGAGGAGGATTCACATCTTGGTGATTTCATAAAGGATGATAATGTACCGGTTCCTGCAGATGCGGCAGCATTCACACTTCTTAAGGAGCAGCTTGAGGAGGTGCTTGGAACTCTTACAGAGAGAGAGCAGAAGGTACTCACACTCCGCTTTGGCTTAGAGGACGGCAGAGCCAGAACACTTGAAGAGGTAGGTAAGGAGTTCAACGTCACTCGTGAGCGTATCCGCCAGATTGAGGCAAAGGCACTAAGAAAGCTTCGTCATCCTAGCAGAAGTAGAAAGCTTAAGGACTACTTAGAGTAAGATGATTAGGCTATCCAGAAGAATGAAGGCAGTGGCATCAATGGTCACGGCCGGCTACACGCTGTGTGATGTGGGAACCGACCATGGCTATGTGCCTATTGCCCTGGTGCAGGGTAATATAATACCGAAGGCAATTGCTGTTGATATAAATAAGGGACCGCTTGAGCGCGCCAATGAGCATATAAGGGCAAACGGTCTGACAGAGCAGATTACAACAAGGCTTTCCAATGGGCTTGAAGCGATACACGACGGAGAGGTTGACTCTATTGTCATAGCAGGAATGGGAGGAGAGCTTGTTATTCACATTTTAACCGCAGGGGAGACAGTGTGCAGGTCGGCAAAGGAGCTGATTCTGCAGCCACAGTCGGAAGTGAGCAAAGTCCGTGAATATGTAAGGAACACAGGCTATAAGATAGTTGATGAGGATATGATTTTGGAGGACGGAAAATACTATCCGATGTTCAGATGTGTGCCGTGTGCGGACAATTCCGCATGGGACAATATGGACGAGACGACGGTTACTGTATGCGATTTGTACGGACCTGTACTTATCAAAAACGGTAATCCGGTGCTTCGGAAGTTCCTTGTCAGGGAACACCACAAGCTGGCTGCCATCATGCAGCAGCTAAGGACACAGGAGATGAGTGATTCCATCATGGACAGAATCGAGCAGATAAACGAGATGATGGCATACAATGAGGCAGCATATTCGACTATGGGGGCAATAAGAAATGCAGGAATATAGTGTGAAGGTGACCTTGCCGGACGGACAGGTCATGGCAGTGACAGCATCAGAAAGTGATACTTTAGAAGCTGTAGCAGACAGATTCAAGGATTATTATGAGGATGACATAATCCTTGGAATTGTAAACGGCAGGCTTCGTGAACTGAATAAGAAAATAAAAAGTGACTGTGAGCTTAGCTTTGTGACGACAGCTGACAGGGATGGCAGGCGTACATACAGAAGAAGTGTTGTGCTGCTTTTGCAGAGGGCTATATACGATGTATATGGCAGCATGACACAGCTTCATGTGATGCATTCGCTCGGAGAAGGCTATTATTGTCAGCTTGAGAAAGCAGAGGAGTGTGCGGACAGCCAACAGGAAAAGCATAGTTCTGATAACCAAGGAAGCAGCGAAAACAGTGTGCAAAGCGTGACAGAGCATGATATCGACAGGATAATATGCAGCATGTACTTATTTGTGGAAAAAGACCTACCAATTACCAAGCACAGTGCAAAAACACAGTATGCGGAGCAGCTTTTCAAGGAAAAAGGGCAGCATGATAAGGAGAGGTTATTGCACTACAGGAGAAGCTCCAGAGTCAATCTCTATGAGCTGGATGGGGTGGTGGATTATTTCTACGGATTTATGGCACCCTCGACAGGCATGCTCAAATACTTTGATATAGTGCCGTATGAGAGTGGCTTCGTGCTTCTTTTTCCGGGTGCCAACAGCAGGAGCGTTGAGCCGCTTGTGACATCAAATAAGCTGTTTCACACGCTGGATGATTCCAGGGAATGGAGCAAGATGCTTGGAATAGGCACGATAGGCTCACTAAATGATGCGATTGCAGCCGGCAGGGGACAGGAAATCATGCTGCTTCAGGAGGCACTGATGGAGCAGAAGATAGGAAATCTTGCAGCGCAGATTGCTTCGGATGACAAAAAGAAATTTGTCATGATAGCAGGTCCGTCATCATCAGGCAAGACATCGTTTGCCAACAGACTGTCAATCCAGCTTATCGCAAAGGGCAGAAAGCCACATCCGTTAAGTCTGGATGACTACTATGTGGACAGGGAGTTTTGCCCGAAGAATCCGGACGGAAGCTTTGATTTTGAGTGCCTTGAATCTATTGATATAAAGCTGTTCAATGAGGATATGAACAGGCTTCTTAAAGGAGAGGCTGTTGATATGCCTTCCTTCAATTTCAAGACAGGAAAGAGAGAGTACCGCGGAAGAAAGCTGACGCTGGGAGCTGATGATATACTTGTTATAGAAGGAATCCACGGCCTAAATGACAGGCTTTCACAGCTTATCCCGCCTGAGCACAAGTTCAAAATCTATATCTCAGCGCTTACACAGCTCAATATTGACGAGCACAATCCTCTTTCCACCACAGATGAAAGACTTATACGCCGGATTGTGCGTGATGCGCGTACACGAGGTACCAATGCCATGGAGACCATCGCTATGTGGCCGTCTGTCAGAAAGGGTGAAAGGGAGAATATCTTTCCTTTCCAGGAACAGGCGGATGTGATGTTCAACTCTGCACTTGTGTATGAGCTTGCGGTACTCAAGGTGTATGCGGAGCCGTTGCTTTTTGGCATAGAAAGAGACTGCCCGGAGTATCTCGAGGCAAAGAGGCTGCTTAAGCTCTTAGACTACTTTCTTCCGATGCCGGCTGACGGCATACCAAACAATTCACTGCTTCGTGAGTTTGTAGGAGGAAGCTGCTTTAATGTTTAAAACTAATAACAAAATGCAACTGAGAAATCTCAGTTGCATTTTTAATGGTGCACCTTGCGGCGCACGTTACTGATAAGTTATTTTACGAAACGCCAATAGGCTTTAGATTATTAAAATACGCAGGACGATAAGCCGGGTTATGTCGTTGAGTGATCATCTATCTAGGACGCCTGTTGCCAGACGCCTCAAGCAACCTACCTAAAGCTGGTGGGCCACGTCAAAGCTTTGTTTCGGTCTTGCTTCGGATGGGGTTTACATGTGCCCTCCCTGTTACCAGTGAGGCGGTAGTCTCTTACACTGCCATTCCACCCTTACCACAAAAGTGGCGGTATATTTCTGTTGCACTGTCCTTAGAGTTTCCTCCACCGGCCGTTAACCGGCATCCTGCCCTATGAAGCCCGGACTTTCCTCACCTGCGGTCTTTCGACACCTGCAGCCGCGATCACCTGTCCTGCATATTTATTTAATATACCAAGCATTTTTCCAAAAATCAAGCCCTTTTACCAACTTTAATAAACGAAATATAAAATGTTTCTTAAAAGACGATAGGTCTATTGACGGTTTTTATCTTCAATATTATCTTAATAATGTAAAGAGCGATTTAAAACCTCAAATTCATAGCGTGGACACTGTATGAGGTAAGAATTTGGCTATAATGAAAATATAGGGCGAGGCGGTAATATGAGAGAAAAATTTATCAGATTTATGAATGGAAGAAACGGGATGGACGAGCTTGCAAGGGCTGAGTCATGGGTAGTAATGATATTACTTTTGGTTTCAATATTTACAAGGTCGGCGATACTTGATATACTGGCAATAGGACTGATGATACATATGTATTTTCGTGTATTTTCGAGAAACGTAAGCAAGCGATATGCAGAGAATCAGAAGTTTTTAAATGCCAGGTATGAGTGGACCGTAAAGGCAGAGCGCAGGAAAAAGCGCTTTGCACAGAGGAAGCAGTACAAGTTCTTCAAGTGCCCTATGTGCAAGCAGGAGGTCAGGGTGCCAAGAGGACATGGAAAGATCTGTATTACCTGTCCGAAGTGCAGAGAGCAGTTCGTGAGACGCAGCTAGTATCTCAATATATACTTGTACATAAGAGCATGGAGAAGAGAAATGTTTGGATATATAACTGTCAATAAGGACACCTTGTCCGAGGAAAATAAAAAAATATATCAAAGCTATTATTGCGGGCTGTGCCAGACAATGAAGTCGCAGTATGGCAGGCGTGCACAGATGGCACTAAACTATGACATGACTTTTCTCATAGTGCTTCTGACAGGCTTGTACGAGCCGGATAGTGTGACGCGGGATGGATTTGTATGCAGCGTGCACCCTACGAAGAAGCGTACACTTCGCACCAATGAGATTACAGAGTATGCTGCAGCTATGAACATACTGCTTGCATACTACAATCTGATAGATGACTGGAAGGATGATAAAAGCCTGCCGAAGAAGACATACGCAGAGATGCTGAAAAAGGACTTTGAGAAGGCCAAAAAAGGCTATCCGGTACAGGCTAAGGCGATAGAGGACTACATTGCAAGGCTTACAGAGTGCGAGAAGAGCAATGATACCAATATTGATGCAGTTGCGGGGCTGACAGGGGAGATGCTCGGCATACTTTTTGCGTGGAAGCAGGATGAGTGGCAGAAGGATTTGAAGGAATTTGGCTGCTACATGGGAAAATTTATTTATATAATGGATGCGTATGAGGACATAGGGGATGATGTGAAAAAGAAGTCATATAATCCACTTATACAGCTCATGCATTGCTGTAATAATGACAGCGAAAAATTTGACAAATCCTGTCGGCTTATGATGACATCTATGCTTTCAGAGGCAGCAAAAATATTTGAGAGGTTGCCAATTCTCTTACATGCGGATATAATCAGAAATGTTCTATACTCCGGTGTGTGGAGCAAGTATGAGTATATTCAGATGAAGAAAAGGAAGAAACATAAATGATAGATCCATATCAGGTGCTCGGTGTCGGCCGCAGTGCAAGTGACGATGAAATAAAAAAGGCCTACAGGAGCTTAAGCAGAAAATATCATCCTGATGCCAATATCAACAATCCTAACAAGGATCAGGCTGAGGAGAAGTTTAAGCAGGTGCAGCAGGCATATGACCAGATAATGAAGGAAAAGCAGTCCGGTGCTGCCGGAGCCGGTGGATATGGCGGTGCGGGAAGCAGCAGCTCATACGGAGGCAGCTCCTATGGTGGAGCATATGGTAGTGGACCGGGAGCAGGTGATCCATTTGGAGCAGGTGGACCGTTTGGCGGTTTCTATGGCCGCTATACCTACAATAATGCAGGCAGCAGTGCACAGGATGACAATCCAAAGGTGCGTGCAGCAGGCAATTTCATCAGCAACGGCTACTACAATGAGGCACTGAAGGTGCTTGAGGAGGTACCTTTTGCTGAGAGACGCGGAAGGTGGTACTACTACAGTGCTGTCGCAAACCAAAAGCTCGGAAACACAGCGACAGCCATAGAACACATACAGCGAGCTGTGTCGCTTGAGCCAAACAACATGCAGTACCGCCAGTTTATGCAGATAATTGAAAATGGTGGCTCGTGGTATTCGGATATGGGAGACATATACGGACGCCCTAGTGGCAGGGGCAGCGAGTGCTGCAGTCTGCTAGCCACATTCCTTTGCTGGCAGATGTTCTGCTGCTAGATGTCAAGCTTTTCTGATGTTACAGATGGAAATTCATGCAAGTTATTGTGCTGGTTATTTGCAGAACGATGGACTGGTATATTAATCTGTGCAATTATTCTGAATAGTTACCTGAAAAATAAAAGATGCGGTCATACGACCGCATTTTTTATTTATGGACATGAGTAACTATTCAGATCCACACATATATGAGCAAAATCAGCTGCGCAGCAATGGCTGTATTATTCCATAGAATCCGGAATACCATCATGATCCAAATCTGCCATGTCTGCTCCGTGTGCACCGATATCCACAGTGTTTAAGGTGCGTCTTTTAAGTCTTGCGGCCTCAGACTGCTTGAGTAGATAGCTCTTTATCTCGCGTGAGTGCTTTACGTGAACGAGCTTAAGCTCAGGGTTTGTGACGTCGCCTGTGTAGCAGACTATGGTGCCGAGCTTAAAAATGCGCTCCATCAGTGATGTGGTAAGCTTTACATCAGCTACCTTATACATGTAGCAGTCATCCTCTGTGGTGCTTAAGAGTCCGGACTCTACAGTGATAAAGGACGGTGTGACGGTATATTTTGTGAAAGTCCACGGCAGACCGAGAAACAGCAGTCTCTTTCTCTCCTTAAACATTACAGCATCGTCATCATCGATTGCGCCGGCGGTGGTGTTTTTGATTTGTGATTCATTTACAGACATATTATTCTCCTTTTTGATGTTGAAATTGTCGTAATTGTATGAAAACTTCACTACAATTGCTAAGCATTCAGAACAGTTATATTCTGACATATATTCTACAACAAAAAAGTATAAAAGCCAACTTGAATATTGTGCTAAGTTATTATATGATAGAAAAAATGTAAAAAAAATTGTTACGCGAAAAAGAATGGAGGCAAATTATGCGTCACTTAATGAGTCCGTTGGATTTTTCTGTAGAAGAGTTGGACAAGCTTCTGGATCTTGCAAATGATATAGAGGCTCATCCAGAGAAATATGCACACAAGTGCGATGGAAAGAAGCTTGCAACCTGTTTTTATGAGCCAAGCACGAGAACCAGGCTTAGCTTTGAGGCTGCCATGCTTAATTTGGGAGGCTCGGTGTCAGGTTTCCACAGTGCTGATTCGTCATCTGCGTCAAAGGGCGAGAGCGTTTCAGATACTATCAGGGTTATTTCCTGCTATGCGGATATCTGTGCCATGCGTCATCCTAAGGAGGGTGCACCGCTTGTGGCTTCAGAAAAATCGCGTATCCCTGTAATCAATGCAGGCGATGGAGGTCATCAGCATCCTACACAGACACTTGCTGATCTCCTTACAATCCGTTCCATCAAGGGTAGATTGAATAATATCACAATCGGCTTTTGCGGAGATTTAAAGTTTGGACGTACAGTGCATTCACTGATCAATGCACTCATCAGATATGACAATGTGAGGATTGTGCTTATCTCGCCTGAGGAGCTTAAGGTGCCTGACTATGTGCGCGATGATGTGCTTCGTGCCAACAATATCGAGTTCAAGGAGGTAGAAAAGCTCGAGGATGCCATGGGAGAGCTTGATGTGCTCTACATGACGCGTGTCCAGAAGGAGCGTTTCTTCAATGAGGAGGACTATGTGCGTTTGAAGGATTTCTACATTCTGACAAAGGAGAAGATGGAGCTTGCAAAGGATGATATGATTGTACTTCATCCGCTCCCACGTGTGAATGAGATTTCTGTTGATGTGGATGATGACCCGAGAGCATGCTATTTCAGGCAGGCACAGTATGCGGTTTACGTGCGTATGGCGCTTATTCTGACATTGCTTGGATTGGCTGAGGACTAAAGGAGGATAATATGCTGAATATAAGTGGAATACATGAGGGCTTTGTGCTCGATCATATCAAGGCAGGTATGAGTCTTCAGATTTACAGGGATTTAAAGCTTGACAAGCTCGACTGCACAGTTGCAATCATAAAGAATGCAAAGAGCAGCAAGATGGGCAAGAAGGATATTATCAAGGTAGAGTGTCCGATAGAGTCATTAGACCTCGATATCCTTGGATTTATCGACCACAATATCACTGTAAATGTGATAAAGGGTGACAAGATTGTGGACAAGATGGAGCTTAAGCTGCCTCATCAGGTGAAAAATGTCATCAAGTGCAAAAACCCAAGATGCATCACTTCAATTGAGCAGGAGCTTGACCAGATTTTCGTGCTTTCCGATGAGAAAAACGAAATCTACCGCTGCAAGTACTGCGAGGAGAAATACGAAGGAGTTAAATAGTATCAGTTATGTATGCCAACGTGATTGTGGATATATCCCACGAAAAACTGGATAAGACATTTCAGTACAGCATCCCGGATGAGATTTTATGCGACATCCGTCCGGGTGTGTGCGTGGATATTCCATTTGGCAGCCGCACTATCACAGGCTATGTGATTGAGGTCACGGATAAGCCTGAGTACGACCCGGCAAGGACAAAGCCTCTTATCGGGGTAAAGGCAGACTCTGTGGCTGTGGAGGCAAAGCTCATCGCACTTGCGGCATGGATACGGCGCAATTACGGCTCTACCATGAATCAGGCGCTTAAGACTGTTATACCTGTAAAGAAGCAGGCTAAGGAGCAGGTGAGCCGCAGTATTGCACTGAAAATAGACAAGGTAAAGGCAAGGGCGCAGCTTGCGCTTTGCGAGGCAAAAAAACAAAAGGCAAAGGCCAGGCTTTTTCGTGCGCTGATCGATGCTGATGAAGGGGCGCGCCTTGAGTATTCCTTTGTGACAGGCAAGCTGTCGGTGTCGGCTGCCACTATAAGAGCGCTTGAGCAGAGCGGCTTTATCGAGGTCATCACACAGAGCGGCTACAGAAATCCTGTGGAGCATATGAGTGCGGACACCTATGATAAGGTGCTGAATGCCGCGCAGCAGAGTGTGGTTGATGCGATAGAAGGCGACATTGCCGCCGGTCTTAGAAATACTTATCTGATTAAGGGGGTCACCGGAAGCGGCAAGACAGAGGTGTACATGGAGCTTATAGCACACTGTATACAGTCCGGGCGTCAGGCGATTGTGCTGATTCCCGAGATTGCCCTCACTTACCAGACCGTGATGCGTTTTTTTGCAAGATTTGGGAACAGGGTTTCGATAATCAATTCAAGACTTTCAAATGGTGAGCGTTATGACCAGTTTGAGAGAGCTAAGAATGGTGATATTGACATCATGATTGGCCCGCGGTCGGCGCTGTTCACACCTTTTTCAAATTTAGGACTTATCATAATAGATGAAGAGCACGAGAATTCATACAAGAGCGAGTCGGTGCCGCGCTATCATGCCAGGGAGGTGGCGATAGAGTATGCGCGCATGTCCGATGCTATTGTGGTACTTGGCTCTGCAACACCGTCGGTGGATAGCTTTTACAAGGCGAAGACAGGCGTTTACAGGCTTTTGGAGCTGGATAAGCGCGTGGACGACAGACCTCTTCCAAAGTGTGAGGTTGTCGATTTGAGGCAGGAGCTTCGTGAGGGAAACCGCTCGATTCTTTCAACCAGGCTTCAGGAGCTCATGGAGGAGAGGCTTCTAAATGGCCAGCAGACCATGCTTTTTTTAAATAGAAGGGGCAAATCGGCATTTATGTCGTGCAGAGCGTGCGGTTTTGTGGTAAAATGTCCTCATTGCGATGTATCACTCAGTGAACATAGCGGCGGAGTGATGGTCTGTCACTACTGCGGCTACAGACAGCCGGTGCCTAAGGTGTGTCCGAGCTGTGGCTCGAAGTACATTAGCGGCTTTAAGGCCGGCACACAGAAGATAGAAGCGATGGTGGCAAAGCGTTTTCCGCAGGCGCGTATACTGCGCATGGATTATGACACCACGAGGGCGAAGGATGCGTATGAGAAGATTCTGCAGGCATTTTCCAATCATGAGGCCGATATACTTATCGGTACGCAGATGATTGTAAAGGGGCATGATTTTTCAAATGTCACGCTGGTTGGTGTGCTGGCGGCGGATATGTCACTGCATGTGAATGATTTTCATGCGGCGGAGCGCACCTTTGCTCTGCTGACACAGGCGGCAGGGCGCGCCGGCAGAGGAAAGCTGCCCGGCAATGTGGTTATCCAGACCTACGACCCTGACCACTATGCCATCCGGACTGCCAAAGAGCAGGATTATGAGGCTTTTTACGATAAGGAGATAGAGTACAGGAGGCTTATGCATTATCCGCCTGTATGGAATATGCTTTTAGTCCATGTCACATCACCTGATGAGAGTGAGTGCGGCAGCATGGCACAGCAAGTGTACGATATAGCGGCGCAGATGATATCGCATGCAGATGAAAATCAAAGCCCGGATGATAGGCATCAGATTCAGCTCATCGGTCCTGCGGATGCGACCATCGCCAAGGTAAATGACATATACCGCAAGGTGATTTACATGAAGACATCTGACTATGCGGCGCTCATTTCAATAAAGGATGGCATAGAGCAGGCTGTGAAAGCTGATACGGCAATGAAAAATGCTAATATCTCATTTGATTTCAATCCGATGAGTGGATTTTGATAGATATAGAAGGAGGCAATTATGGCACTTAGAACTATTAGAGTGGAGGGAGACCCTGTACTTGGCAAGGTCTGCAGAGAGGTTACGGAGGTGACTCCAAAGATAGTAACACTTATTGATGATATGCTTGAGACTATGTATGAGGCCAATGGTGTAGGACTTGCTGCACCACAGGTTGGCATATTAAAGAGGATCGTTGTTATCGATGTGGGCGAGGGTCCAATCGTGATGATTAATCCTGAAATTATCGAGTCTGACGGAGAGCAGACCGGCGATGAGGGCTGTCTTTCGATACCGGGAAAGGCCGGACAGGTAACACGCCCGAATCATGTAAAGGCCCGCTTCATGGGTGAGGATATGAATGAGTATGAGATAGAGGGAGAAGAGCTTTTGGCCAGATGTATCTGCCACGAGCTTGACCATCTCGACGGACATCTCTATGTGGAGAAGGTTGAGGGCGCACTTCACGATGTGACATATGAGGATACACAGGAGTAATCATTAGGATGACATTTGTTATCTGAGCTTGGAAAATATCTGGGAGGCAGTAAGATGAGAGTAATTTTCATGGGAACACCGGACTTTTCGGTGGGAACACTTGAGGCAATTATAGAGGCAGGGCACGAGGTGGCACTGGTTGTCACACAGCCCGACAAGCCAAAGGGCCGCGGCAAGACAATGCAGTATACACCGGTCAAGGAGTGTGCGCTTTCGCACGGTATTGAGGTATTCCAGCCGGTTAAAATAAGAGAGACTGCTAATATAGAGTATCTCAGAAAGTTTAATGCAGATATAATAATTGTGGTTGCTTTTGGACAGATTCTGTCAAAGAGTATTCTTGATATGCCTCGATACGGCTGTATCAATGTGCATGCTTCACTTCTGCCAAAGTACAGAGGTGCGGCTCCTATCCAGTGGGCTGTGATTAACGGTGACGAGTTTACAGGTGTCACTACCATGAGGATGGATGAGGGCGTCGATACCGGCGATATGATTGCAAAGAGTACAGTCAGACTCGCACCTGATGAGACCGGCGGCAGCCTGTTTGATAAGCTCTCAGCAGAGGGAGCAAAGCTGTGTGTGGAGACCATGAAGATGATAGAGGATGGCACTGCAGAGTATACTCCTCAAAACAGCGAGGAGGCCACACATACATCAATGATCAGTAAGGAGCTTGGCTTTATCGACTGGACAAAGCCGGCTGTTGAGATTGAGAGGCTTATAAGGGGGCTTAATCCATGGCCGAGCGCATACACCCACTTAAACGGTAAGACATTTAAGGTGTGGAGTGCAAAGGTGATTGACGGCAGCGATGATTATGAGCCGGGCTGCATTTATCATATCGGAAAAAATGATATGTATGTACAGACAGGAAAAGGAGCATTATCTTTAGTAGAGGTACAGCTCCAGGGCAAGAAGCGCATGGATACAGGTTCGTTTTTGAGAGGCTGTCATGTGGAAGAGGGCTCGTTCTTCACATTATAGTTATTCATTATAAGTAATTATTGACAAACTACTATACGCATTATAATAAGCAGCAAGGAGAGATGATACATGGGATATTATTACTGGGATCCGACATATATACTCGTTGTGATAGGTGCAGTGATATGTATGATCGCATCGGCAAGAGTTAAAGGTACATTTAATAAATACTCGCAGCTGAGAAGCATGTCAGGCATGAATGGCGCACAGGTAGCTCAAAGAGTGCTTCAGGCGGCAGGCATATATGATGTGCAGGTGCGTCATGTGTCAGGCAGTCTGACGGACCACTATGATCCGCGCACCAAAACGGTGAATTTATCTGATCCTGTGTACAATGCTACATCGGTCGCAGCACTTGGCGTAGCAGCCCATGAGTGTGGACACGCTATACAGCATGCAAAAAGCTATGCACCTCTTTCAATCAGGAGTGCACTTGTGCCTGTAGCTAATTTTGGCTCAATGCTTGCATGGCCGGTCATTCTTATCGGCTTGTTCTTTAACACACGCTCGTCAGGGCTTATTATTGATATAGGCATATTGTTGTTTTCGGCAGCAGTGCTTTTCCAGCTCGTGACATTGCCGGTAGAGTTTGATGCTTCAAGACGTGCGCTTGTCATGCTTCGTACACAGGGCATACTTGCAGATGACGAGCTTAAGTACACAAGAAGGGTGCTCAAGTCAGCGGCACTTACCTATGTAGCCAGTGCGGCGGCTGCTATTTTACAGCTCCTTCGTATAATACTTATCACAAACGGACGCAGACGGGACGACTGATACTGTTTTAGCTGCAGGTAGGTTAAACTATATGACATCGAATAAGAATATAAATAATCATAATAATAAAAATAGCCAAATAAACAAAAATAATATACCGGGCAGACCGGCAAAATCAAATGTGGCAGCGCATAATGAGCACTCTGTAGATACGCGTGAGCTTGCCCTTGAGATGCTTATTGAGATTAATGAGCGTGGAGCCTTTTCACATATCGTGCTTCGCAGTGTGCTTGACAAGTATCAGTATCTGTCAAAGCAGGACAGAGCCTTTATGACGAGGCTTGTTGACGGCACTATCGAGTATATGCTGCAGCTCGACTATATCATAGACTCTTTTTCAAAGACAAAGGTAAGGAAGATGAAGCCCTTCATCAGAAACCTTCTTCGCATGAGCGTCTACCAGATAAAGTACATGGACGCGGTGCCGGATTCAGCTGTATGCAATGAGGCGGTGAAGCTTGCAAAGAGGCATAAGTTTGCACAGCTTTCGGGCTTTGTAAACGGTGTTCTCAGAAATATTGCAAGAAATATAGATTCAGTACAGTTTGATACCTTAAGCATCCGATACTCTATGCCACAGTGGATAGTGGACAGATTTGTTGCGACATACGGAGAGAAGAAGGCAGAGGAGATTTTCAAGGCCTTTCACAATAAGAGCACAATAAGCATCAGGACAAACCTGACCAGGTGTACTCCGGATGAGCTTCGCGCGATGCTTGAGGCAGAGGGTGTGACGGTCACAGCGGTTGATGAACTTAATTATGCGTTTGTTATATCTGGATTTGATTATTTGAATGGCTTGCAGAGCTTCAGAGACGGGCTTTTCTATGTGCAGGATATAAGCTCCATGCTTGTCGCACAGACGGCTGCTCCAAAGAAGGGCGACTATGTGATAGATGTATGCGCAGCACCGGGCGGCAAGAGCACCCATATAGCTGAGCTTTTGCAGGGAAGCGGCCATGTGCTCGCGCGTGACCTGACCGATAACAAGGTCGATATGATTGAGGAAAATATAGAAAGGCATGGCCTTAACAATATGTCGGCAGAGGTGTGGGATGCCACAGTACCTGATGCTGATTCGGCAGGAAAAGCAGATATACTGATCTGTGATCTGCCGTGCTCAGGGCTTGGAGTGCTCGGAAGAAAGAAGGACATCCGCTACAAGATGACACCTGAGTCTGTAGATGAGCTTGCCGCTCTTCAAAGACAGATACTTGATACCGTGCATACATACGTGAAGCCAAACGGAGTGCTCGTGTACAGTACATGTACGATAGATGAGGCTGAGAACGAGGACAATGTGAGGTGGTTTATTGAAAAGCATCCGGAGTTTGAGCTGGATAAGAACTTTGCTGAGGGCACCGGAATGGAACAGATACTGCCCGGTGAGCATGGAAGTGACGGATTCTTTATTGCAAGATTTATAAAAAGCAAATTATGATATTAAAGTAAATCATGAATTAATAAATATAAATTGATTCGAATTAGTAGAATTATAAAACAATAGTTAAATGCAGATTTAATAAAAATAATATGGAACAGATAAAAGAACAACTAACTGACATCAAATCAATGAATATGGATGAGCTCACAGAGTTTATCATATCGCTCGGAGAAAAGAAATTCCGTGCGAAGCAGATATATGAGTGGATTCATGTGAAGCATGTGGAAAGCTTTGATGAGATGACCAATATTTCAAAAAAGTTCATACAGGTATTAAAGGACAATGCAATACTCATCTCGCTAAAAAAAGAGGAGGTGCAGGTGTCAAAGCTAGATGGCACGAGAAAATATCTCTTTGCACTCGACGATGGCAATGTCATAGAAAGTGTGCTTATGAAGTACAAGCATGGAAACTCTGTATGCATATCTTCGCAGGTTGGCTGCAGGATGGGGTGCAGATTCTGTGCATCCACTCTTGACGGTCTCGTCAGAGGGCTTAGGCCGTCCGAGATGATTGACCAGATTTATCAGATAGGCAAGGACATAGGAGAGCGCATCTCAAATGTAGTTGTCATGGGCACAGGTGAGCCGCTTGACAATTACGACAATCTGCTGCGCTTTATAGAGCTTCTTACTGATGAAAACGGTATCAATATCAGCCAGCGCAATCTGACAGTTTCCACATGTGGTCTCGTACCGCGCATGAAACAGCTTGCAGATGAAAAGCTTTCTATCACGCTGGCGCTTTCACTGCATGCATCCAACCAGGAAAAGAGAAAAGCTCTCATGCCGGTTGCAAACAGCTATGATATACATGATGTGGTCGATGCATGTAAATATTATTTTGCACAGACCGGCCGCAGAGTCACCTTTGAGTATAGCCTGGTAGGCGGAGTGAACGATACAGCCGAGGATGCAGCAGAGCTTTCGGCACTCGTACATGGCATGAACTGCCATATAAATCTGATTCCGGTAAACCCGATAAAGGAGCGCGATTACGTGCAGTCCAACAAGGGTGTTATAGAGGCTTTTAAAAATAGGCTTGAAAAAAACGGAATTAATGTTACTATTAGAAGGGAAATGGGCAGAGATATAGACGGTGCCTGTGGACAGCTTCGCAAGAAGCATATAGATAAGGAGAGAGGAATAAACTAGATGAAGACGTTTTCCATTACGGATGCAGGTGCTATTCGTGAGATGAATCAGGATTTTTATTTCTCGTCTGACACTGCAGTAGGAAATCTTCCGAATCTTTTCATCGTAGCAGATGGAATGGGAGGACACAAAGCCGGTGACTATGCTTCCAGACACACTATAGAGCGTGTGGTTGCATCGGTATCGAGAAATGCCGGGGATGAACCGGTATCCATCATCAAAGAGGCTATCAACAAGGCAAATGAGCTTTTGGTGGCTGAGTCTCGTGAGGATGAAGCTAAGCGTGGAATGGGTACCACCTTAGTCATAGGAACTATTATAGGAAACAAGCTTTTTGTGGCCAATATAGGTGACAGCAGGCTTTATATTGTAGGTGGCACAGAGCAGATCAGACAGATTACCAGGGATCATTCACTGGTTGATGAGATGGTCAGGATGGGTGAGATAAATGCCGACGAGGCGAGAGTTCATCCGGACAAGAATATCATCACGAGAGCTGTCGGGGCAGCAGATCATGTGGAGGCAGATTTCTTTGAGGTCGAGCTATGTGAGGACGACAGGATTCTTCTGTGTACAGACGGACTTACCAATATGGTGAGAGATGAAGAAATATGCGATACTATTAGGCAAAATGATAATATCGAGACAGCAGCGTCACAGCTTGTCGCCATGGCCAATGCAAACGGTGGCCGCGATAATATCACAGTAATGATTATTAAACCATTTTAAAACGAGGTAATAACAGATGTTAGAGATAGGAAGTTTTTTATCGGATCGATATGAGATCCTAAGCAAGGTTGGCGCAGGCGGCATGTCCGATGTATACAAGGCAAAAGACCATATACTGAGTCGTTTTGTAGCTATAAAGGTTTTAAAGCAGGAGTTTTCGGAGGATAGTTCATTTGTGACCAAGTTCCGTGCTGAGGCACAGTCGGCAGCAGGACTTGAGCATCCGAATATCGTAAATATCTATGATGTAGGCAGCGAGAATGGTCTGTACTACATTGTCATGGAGTATGTCGAGGGTATCACACTTAAGACTTATATCGAGAAAAAGGGCCAGCTGTCATTCAAGGAGTCTGCAAGTATTGCAATCCAGGTGGCAAGGGGCATAGAGGCCGCTCACAATAAAAATATCATCCACCGTGATATCAAGCCGCAGAATATCATTATTTCTACAGATGGCAAGGTAAAGGTGACAGACTTTGGAATTGCAAAGGCTACATCTTCAAATACAATAAGCTCAGATGTGATGGGCTCAGTACACTATGCATCTCCGGAGCAGGCAAGAAACGGCTTCGTCGATGGCAGAAGTGATATTTACTCACTGGGAATCGTAATGTTTGAGATGGTTACAGGACGTGTGCCGTTTGACGGTGATACCACAGTGGCAGTTGCACTGCAGCACTTACAGGAGGAGATTGCAAGGCCAAGCATCTACGCACCGGATCTGCCGATCAGCTTTGAGAAAATCATCTTAAAGTGTACACAGAAGACACCGGATCGCAGATACCAGACTATTGAGGAGCTTCTCACAGACATAAGGCGCTCTCTTGCGCATCCTGATGAGGATTTCGTCACAATAGCACCACTCGTTGACGGTGGCAAGACCAAGGTTATAAGCCCGGAGGAGCTTGACAAGATAAAAGAGGGCAGAGGTGTCGCAGAGGACTTAAACGATGATGATACCGATGCAGATAATGATGATGAGTATGCTGACGATGAAGACGATGATGATGAATATGATGAGTCACTCTTAGACGACGATGCTGACGAAGAAGACGATGACGATGATGATGACGGCAAGCTTTTAAATCCAAAGATGGATAAAGCAATCACGATCATGGGTATAGTAACAGCCGTAATCATTGTAATAGTTATCATATATCTTGCACTTTCAGTGGCAGGAGTGTTTAAGTTTGGCGGCAAAAAGAACTCAGAGTCACAGCAGACAGAGTCACAGACACAGACCGAGTCTGAATCAGAGTCAGAGACACAGACTGAGACAGAGGGCCAGATGATTGACATCAGAGGCATGTCAGTGGATGATGCTCAGAAGGCAGTAGACCGCTTAAAGCTTGACCTCACAGTATTTGCATTTGAGACAAAGCAGTCAGATGAAAAGGACGGCACAATCCTTGATCAGGATGTCAAGGCCGGAGATACAGTAAAGCGTGGTTCACAGATTAATGTAGTTATCGCAGGAAAAGGTGATAGTACATCAGAGATGGTCAAGATACCAAGTGTAATCGGAAAGACCAAGAGCTCGGCAAAGAGTACACTCGAGTCAGCAGGCTTTAGTGTCACCTTCGAGTATGGAGATTACAATAACAGTGTAGCAGCAGATGTAGTAACAGCACAGTCACCATCAGCAAAGAACCAGGCCGCAAAGGGCAGCACAGTAACAGTCACCCTTTCACCGGGCCAGAAGCCAATCACCGTGCCAAACGTAGTAGGCGCGTCACAGTCACAGGCAGAAAGCGCCCTCGCAGGAGCAGGCCTCAAGTACACCTATGCCGACTCCCAGTACAGTGACACTGTAGCCGCCGGCAACGTAATCAGCCAGACCAAATCCGGCGAAACCGTAGCCGCAGGCACCACAATCACACTGACACTCAGTAAGGGTAAGCAGGAGATATCGACTAACGTAAGTAAGACGGTTAAGCTTGATGTCGGAGATGTTAATATCACAGGTGGTTCATATTCACTTGTGGGTTCTGACGGAAAAACTTATGCAAGCGGAAGTGATGTAACATCAACTTCAGTTACAGTAAGTGGAACAATGAACTGTAAAACAGGTACAGTAACGGTTACATGGCAGTATACAGAGCCTGTCAAGGATGAGAATGGAAATGTAACAGGTGAAAAGCCAGGAGAAAAAACGATTTCTGTACAAGTACCATAATTTGTATATTGTAAAATAAAATCATAATTTGATGAAAACGTGGATGGCAATACAAGGAAAGTGGGAGCATTCCCAGTATAAGGAAAACGAGCCGTAGCGCAGCTACGTCAAGTTTTCCGTATCGCCATCATATTTGTAAATACACACAATACACATATAGCGCATAAAGCAGCAACCCAATACATGTCCTTATTGTAGCCACCGGATAGCACCCACGAAGTGGCGTGCTATCCGAACCCCACTCCCACACCAACCCGCGGACGAGAACCTGAACTCGCGGAGAAGGACTGTAGATAGCGGGGCAGACATGTGTTCCGAGGAAAAAATATGAATTGCCCCGGGGTGCCATAAACCTACCGAGGAAAAAACAGGGCAGAGCAAGCCATAGCCTGTCCGTAGGAGAGCCCGGGGCTGGCTTCATATTTTTTAAGAGGAATATATGCCTGCCCCCGCCACCCACACAACCTCAAAGCGCGGCATGCACCCCGCCGAAAGCGTGACTCCTGCAAATACAAAAGCACACAAGGAAAACCATGACAGGAAAAATTATTAAAGGAATTGCCGGCTTCTACTACGTCTACGTAGAAGAAACCAAAGAAGCAAAAGAAACTGCCACAGGCGGCACTCTCTACGAGTGCAAAGCAAAAGGCACCTTCAGAAAACAAAAGATAAAGCCGCTGGTTGGCGATATAGTCGACATAGCAGTCCTCGATGATGAAAAGCACATAGGCAATGTCGAGCGTATACTGCCACGGAAAAACGAACTTATCAGGCCGGCTGTGTCCAATATAGACATGGCCCTGGTTATTTTTGCATCCGCAAAGCCGGATCCCAATTTCAACCTGCTTGATAGGTTTTTGTGTATGATGGAGTACCAGCATGTCCCGGTTACCATATGCTTCAACAAAAAGGACTTAATCACACCTAAAGAGCAGCAGGAGCTTAAAAGCATATACGAGCCGGCTGGCTATAGAGTGCTTTTTACCAGCACGAAAACAGGTGAGGGCATAGATGAGATAAAGCACATTTTAGAGGGAAGGACGACCACGGTTGCAGGTCCCTCGGGAGTTGGCAAGTCATCTATCATCAACTGTCTGCAGGATGATGTGCAGATGGAGACCGGACATATAAGTGAGAAAATAGAGCGCGGAAAGCATACGACCAGACATTCTGAGATTATCCCGATAAAGGATGGCACGTATATCATGGATACACCGGGCTTTAGCTCGATGGATGTGCCGGGCTTTGAAAAGGAAGATCTGTGGACATGTTATCCGGAGTTTGTAGAGTATGAGCCATATTGCAGGTTTCAGGGTTGCAGTCATATAAATGAGCCGGACTGCGGCGTGAAGGAAGCTCTTGCAGATGGGAAAATATCGCAGGTGCGGTATGATAATTATAAGCTTTTATATGAGGAGCTTAAAAACAGACAAAAGTATTAATTTAAAGCATAATCAAACGGAGGAAAACATGAACTGTTTATCACCATCAATTTTATCAGCGGATTATTCAATACTCGGAGAGCAGCTTAAGCAGCTTGATGAGGCCGGAGCACAGTATGTGCATATAGATGTTATGGACGGCAGCTTCGTTCCAAGCATATCAATAGGACTGCCGGTCATAAAGACAATCAGAAAGTGTACAGAGCGTATGTTTGATGTTCATCTGATGATAGATGAGCCGGTCAGATATATAGATGATTTTGCGACAGCAGGAGCAGATATCATCACAGTCCATGCGGAGGCATGTAAGCATCTTGACAGGACAATCGAGGCAATAAAGGAAAAGGGCATACTGGCAGGTGTAGCATTAAATCCGGCTACTCCGCTCTCAGCCATAGAGTATGTGCTTCCTAAGGTGGACATGGTGCTTATCATGACTGTAAATCCGGGCTTTGGAGGACAAAAGCTTATTCCGTACACTGTAGACAAGGTGCGCGACTTAAAGGCACTTCTTGAGAAAACCGCAAATAAGGCTGATATCGAGGTGGACGGTGGTGTTAATCTTGAGAACGTGGAGACACTGCTTGCGGCAGGAGCCAATATCATTGTTGCGGGAAGTGCGGTGTTTAACGGAGATATAGAAGAAAATGTAAATGGTTTTCTGAATATCATGATGTAACAGATGCAGGTTAAAACGGAAATGCTTCCGGGGCTGTAGCAAATGTGGATATGTTATTTATAAGAAGGTGGACAAAATGAGGTATTTGATTGTATGTGGTGGAAAAATAGATAAGGAATTCGGCTTAAATGAGATAAAGACTGACGGAATAGATGCCATAATTGCGGCTGACAGCGGAATGGATTTCCTGTACGAAAACGGTGTCACGCCTGATATAATTGTAGGTGATTTCGATTCAGCCACGACAAAGGCATTGGAGTTTTTTGAGAGAAAGGGACAGACCGAGATACACAGGCTCAATCCCATAAAGGATGATACTGATACAGAGTATGCCATAAGACTTGCCATAAGAGAGGGTGCAAGAAGCATAGTGTTGCTTGGAGCAACAGGAAGCAGAATAGACCATGTGCTCGGCAATATTTCACTTCTGGGAATAGGATTGGAAAGTGGAACTGATATCAGTATTATCGACACAAACAACCGTATAAGAATGGCGGATAAGCCCGTAACCATTGAAAAATCAGCACAATATGGCAGGTTTGTTTCGCTTATAGCAGTGACAGACGACAATGAGGTGAGCCTTAGAGGCTTTAAGTATCCTGTTACGGATTATTCCTTTGACAGATTTACATCGCTTGGCATATCCAATGAAATAATTGATGACCATGCAGTGATTGATATCCATAGGGGAAAATTTATCATTATTGAGTCAAAAGATTGACTTTTTAGGAATTTGGGACTATTATATTTTTAGAATTATTTCGGAAAATATGTATGGTCATACAGTAAAGACAGATGAGAAAGGACACTATGCATTCTTTTAAATCAGATGAATTTAAGATAAGAGTATTGACAAAGGACGATGCGGAGGAATACAATGCACTGCTTCGTTATGCTTTTCAGGTAACAGAGGCAGATCTTGCCGAGACCGGTTGGAAGGATGATGAAATCAAGCAGTCGAAGTTTCCGGTGCTTGAGAGAGCTGATGTGCTTGGCTGCTTCAATATCATAGACCAAAAAGAGGAGCTTGTGGCTCAGTTTGCGGTATATCCGCTCGATATGAATATATATGGTGAGCGCTACGAGGTAGGCTTTGTCACAAGTGTGTGCACGTATCCTGAGTACACAGGCCACGGTCTCATGAAGAAGCTTATGAGAAAGAGTCTTACGAGGATGCGCGATAGCAACAAGTCGTTTGCCCTTTTGTATCCATACTCCATACCTCTTTACAGAGGACTTGGCTGGGAGATTATCTCAAACAAGATGACATATGTGATAAAGGACAGACAGATTCCTACAAAGCTTAAGGAGCCGGGCTATGTGCGCCGTGTGCAGTGGGATGACGAGCAGTTTAAGAAGCTTCATACTCACTTTGCCGCGAAGACTCACGGCTGTCTGTACAGAAACAATCTGGCTTGGGAGGAGTACTTCCGCTGGGATGAGGACGATACGATGGTCGCCATCTACTATAACGAGGATGATGAACCGTGTGGCTATATGGTGTATCTTATCAGCTCCGATGTCATGCACATCAAGGAGCTCATCTACTTAAACCGTGAGGCGCAGCTTGGTCTGTGGGAGTACATTCATGCGCACGATTCCATGATTGATGAGGTCAGAGGCAACAACTATTACAGCGAGCCAATCGCTTTTGAGCTCGATGACAGTGATATAAAGGAGACAATAAGACCATACGCCATGGGCAGAATCATCGACGTGGCGCAGTTTATATCACAGTATAACTGTGACCCGGATGGCCCGGACGGCTGCTTTAGCTTCGAGATAGCAGATGACCTGCTTCCGTGGAACAATGGCACATTTGTCATTGATTTTGAGAAAGGGCACTGTGCTCTCACCGACAAAAAACCACAGCATCACCTAAGCATGTCTATTGGCACGTTTACCACATTGCTTTTAGGCTACAAGAGTGCTGAGAAGCTTTTGCAGATGGGCAAAATACAGGCTACGTATGATGCTGTTGCAAAGCTTGACGATATTTTATATCATGAGATACCATATGTATCTGACTACATATAATGATAAAAGGTCAAAAGGTAAAGGAAAATAATATGTCAAATTATGTGATTAGCTGCTGTTCAACAGCAGATCTTACCAGGGAGCATATGCTCGAGAGAAATATTAAGTACGCATGCTTTCACTATGAGCTTGACGGTAAAGAGTATATGGATGATTTAGGACAGTCCATGCCACTGCCAGATTTCTACAAGGCAATGGAGGCAGGTGCCATGACAAAGACCTCGCAGATCAATCAGGAGGAGTACATGGAGTACTTCAGGCAGTTTCTGGATGAGGGATATGATGTGCTTCACTGTACACTAAGCTCAGGTATATCAGGTACAGTCAACTCGGCGAGGCTTGCAAAGGAGGCTCTTAAGGAGGAATACCCTGACAGAAAGATATATGTGATTGATTCGCTGGCAGCATCGTCAGGCTTTGGTCTTTTGATGGATAAGCTCGCTGACCTTAGGGATAGCGGCATGGATATTGATACACTGGCTGATTGGACCATGGAGCACAGACTTGAGGTGAATCACTGGTTCTTCTCATCAGACCTTACATTTTTTATCAGGGGCGGCCGTATCTCAAAGACAGCGGGATTCGTGGGAAATGTGCTGAATATCTGTCCTTTCATGAATGTGAGCAATGAGGGAAAGCTTATTGTGCGTGAGAAAATCCGCACCAAAAAGAAGGCAATAAAGGAGATGCTTGTGAAGATGCAGGCACTCTGCAAGGATGGTGCCGATTATTCGGATAAGGTTTATATATCAAATTCTGCATGCTATGAGGATGCTAAAGCCGTAGCGGATCTGATAGAGGCTGCCTTCCCTAAGATGAATGGAAAAGTAGAGATAAATGATATCGGTACGACTATAGGAAGCCACACAGGTCCGGGAACAGTTGCATTGTTTTTCTGGGGTAATAAGAGAGAGGATTAGCCGGATATTTTAGTCTAAATATCTGATTAGAATAATCAAAATCAATAAAGTTGATTATATTTTTATAAAAAATTAAATTACATCAATCAAAGTGATTAAATATAATCATTCCAATAACTGCGCTTATGTGTTACAATTATATCAGTTCAAACGAAAAGAGGTTTTAAGATGAAAGGATATGAAAAATACGAGCGCAGTTATTTTCTGCCTCCTGAATGCACTTATGACTGGGTTAAGAAGGATTATATAGATAAAGCACCACTGTGGTGTTCGGTTGATTTACGTGATGGCAACCAGGCTCTGATCGAGCCGATGAGTCTTGAGGAGAAGCTTGACTTCTTTAAGATGCTTGTAGATATAGGCTTTAAGGAAATCGAGGTAGGTTTCCCGGCAGCCTCTGAGACAGAGTTCAATTTCACGAGAGCTCTTATTGAGAGGGATATGATTCCTGATGATGTCACTATACATGTGCTGACACAGGCCAGAGAGCATATCATCAAGAAGACCTTCAAGGCACTTGAGGGAGCACCGAGAGCAGTTGTACATCTGTACAATTCCACATCTGTTGCACAGCGTGAGCAGGTGTTTAAGAAGTCAAAGGAAGAGATAAAGCAGCTTGCAGTTGACGGAGCTGTTTTACTGAGAGACCTTGCAGCAGAGACTGACGGTAATTTCCGTTTCCAGTATTCACCGGAGAGCTTTTCGGGCACTGAGGTGGATTATGCGGTTGATGTGTGCAACGCTGTGCTTGATGTATGGCAGCCAAAGGCTGATAATAAGGCCATCATCAATATCCCTACCACAGTAGAGAATGCTATGCCACATGTTTTTGCCACACAGATAGAGTATATCAACAAGCACCTCAAGTACAGGGACGGAGTAGTGCTTTGCTTACATCCTCATAATGACAGAGGCTGCGGTGTTGCCACATCAGAGCTTGGTGTGCTTGCAGGAGCTGAGGAGATAGAGGGTACGCTGTTTGGAAACGGTGAGAGAACAGGAAATGTAGATATCGTGACACTTGCCATGAATCTTTACTCACACGGAGTGGATCCACAGCTTGATTTTTCAAATCTGCCTGAGATCAGGGAGAAGTATGAGACATTTACCAGAATGAAGGTAGGCGAGAGACAGCCATATGCGGGAGACCTTGTTTTTTCTGCTTTTTCAGGCTCACATCAGGATGCAATCTCAAAGGGCATGGCATGGAGAGAGGAAAAGAAGCTTGATAAGTGGACGGTTCCATATCTGCCTATAGATCCAAAGGATGTCGGCAGGACATACGAGGCTGATGTTATCCGTATCAACAGCCAGTCAGGAAAGGGCGGAGTGGCATATATCCTTAAGCAGAGCTTCGGTATCAATGTGCCGCAGCAGATGAGAGAGCAGGTCGGATATATGGTCAAGCAGGTATCGGACGAGGAGCACAAGGAGCTTTCACCTGAGTGGGTACACAGTATCTTTACAGACAATTATGTGGATTTTCATCCATATTTCACTATACCGGAGTGCCATTTTAAGCAGGTAAACGGCATTTTCGCAGAGGCGGTTATTTTACACAATGACAGCACCAGAAAGGTAGATGCCAATGGAAACGGCCGTCTCGATGCAGTCAGCAATATAATTAAGCAGTATTTTGACATCAGCTTTGAGCTCACTGTATACGAGGAGCATTCGCTTTCACATGGATCTTCATCAAAGGCTATGGCATATGTGGGTATCACAGTTGACGGCAGTATGTTCTGGGGCGCAGGTGTGGATGAGGATATCATCAAGGCATCAATCGGAGCGCTTGTTGTTGCGGTAAACCATTATCTTGCCACCAAGGCTGACAGTCACGTGAAGGATGAGCGCTATATTGCCATGCTCAACTTCATCCAGGCCAACTATAAGACAGTATCGCTTGCAGACATGGCTGCACAGTTCAACCTGACAGAGCCGTATATCTCCAAGTACATAAAGGAGAAGTCAGGTAAGACTTTCGGGGAGCTGGTCACCAATGCCAAGATGAAGAAGGCACGCACACTGCTGAGAAACAGCATCACAACTGTTGAGAATATCGCAATCGAGGCAGGATATCAGAACGTGGAGCATTTTAACAGACAGTTCAAGAAGCTGTATGGAATGACACCGCTTGAGTACAGAAATTCAAGCACAAAATAAGCGGATACAGCATTTTAATATAACCGGATCAATATGCTAAATGACAATTCATTCAGCTGTATTGGTCCGGTTTGCTTTTTAGTATTGCATTTTTTATGTGAAAATCTGCATTAAAATTGTATAAAAATGGGAACAATGGGCTATTGATTGTATTTTATCAAGTAATTTGTTGTTTTTACAACGGATTATATGTACAATTCGGGTATAATATAAATAAAAGATAATTATTCAGAACTACCGATAACAAAGCAGATATTGAGAATTTGTGTTTGGGATGAATAGTTATAATATAAAGCAACTATTTGAATTATAGTTTAAGAAAGAGAGGAACGTACATGAGCAATAAAACTAGCGCAGTTGTTAAGACAAACCCAAGAAAGGCTGTCATGATCGGATGTGGATTCGTTGGTTCGGCATCAGTTTTTGCACTTATGCAGAGCGGTCTTTTTTCTGAGATAGTTCTCATTGACGCTGATAAGGACAAGGCTGAGGGAGAGGCGATGGATATAAGCCACGGTATTCCTTTTGCCAGACCTATGAAGATATATGCAGGCGGTTATGATGATGTGGCAGATGCTGCTATCATTGTTGTTTCTGCAGGTGCAGGCCAAAAGCCGGGCGAGACAAGACTTGATCTGGTAAATAAAAATGTCGCAATTTTCAAGAGCATTATTCCGGAGATTGCAAAGAGAAATTTCGGTGGAATCTTACTTATCGTTGCAAACCCTGTAGATATTTTAACACAGGTGGCACAGAAGCTTTCAGGACTTCCTGAGGAGCGTGTCATCGGTTCAGGTACCGTGCTTGACAGTGCAAGACTTAAGTACGCGCTTGGAGAGCACCTTGAGGTGGACAGCCGAAGCGTACATGCATTTATAGTAGGTGAGCATGGAGACAGTGAGGTGGTTGCATGGTCATCAGCCAATGTTTCCGGAGTGGAGCTTCACAAGATGTGCGAGATGAGAGGTCACTACAAGCACAAGGAGAATACAGAGGAAATCGCTGCAAACGTAAAGAACAGTGCTTACGAGATAATTAACAGAAAGCATGCGACATATTATGGTATCGCTATGTCGGTCAGACGTATCTGCGAGGTAATCATGCGTGATGAGAAGTCTATTCTTCCTGTTTCACACATGATGCACGGACAGTACGGCATCGACGGTGTGGTTCTCTCAATGCCTGCAATCGTTGGAGCAAACGGAGTGGAGAGCGATATCCCAATCGAGTTAAACGGTGAGGAAGCTTTAAAGCTCAAGGAGTCTGCTGATGCACTTAAGAGCATACTTGACGGGCTTGAGCTGTAAATATCAGGCTCTTAATATTAATTTTGTAATATAAAACTTATATAAAATACTATAAATTCAGTATGGTTTGGGGTATAATGATAACTGTCGGGCTGCATATATTATGTGCTCGGCGGTTATTTGATTTTATGGCAGATAACTATTTAGAATTACTGGGAAAAAGGAGTATATATAATGAGCGAAAGAAAACAAATCCATCAGGAGTTTCTGACAGGCGAAAGAGCCCTGTTTGCAAGTAACAACCTGGATATATATGATACAATTTTTGATGACGGAGAGTCACCTCTTAAGGAGAGCCATGGCATTAGCCTGACAGGCTGTTTTTTTAGATGGAAATATCCGCTATGGTACTGTAGTGACATAGCTGTAAAGGACTGTACATGGTTTGACATGGCGCGTGCGGGTGTCTGGTATACAGACAATATCTCTGTCACTGATTCAATAGTTGAGGCACCTAAGAACTTCAGGCGCTGCAATAACCTAAAGCTTAAAAATGTGACATTTCCAAATGCCCAGGAGACCCTCTGGAGCTGTGATCATGTCGATATCGAGAATGTCTCGGCAAAGGGAGATTATTTTGGCATGAATACAAATAATCTTATCATGAAGAATTTCCAGCTGGTCGGCAACTATTCGTTTGACGGCTCAAGGAATGTAGAGGTGCACGATTCAAAGCTTATCTCAAAGGATGCCTTCTGGAATACGGAAAATGTCACAGTCTACGATTCATTTATTACAGGTGAATACCTTGGCTGGAATGCAAAGAATCTGACACTTATAAACTGTACAATCGAGAGCTTGCAGGGGCTTTGCTACATCGACAACCTCGTTATGAAAAACTGTAAGCTCATAAACACTACATTGGCATTTGAGTATTCTTCGGTAGATGCAGAGATTTGCAGTAAGGTGGACAGTGTTTTAAATCCGACAAGCGGAGTGATAAGGGCAAAGGAGATTGGCACACTGACTATCGAAAAGGACAGAGTTGACTCATCAAAGACTAAGATAATATGTGAGGGAAAATAATCTATGTATGATTTTGACACCGTTGTAGACAGAAGAAATACAGGCTCACTAAAGTGGGATGTGGCAGAAAATGAGCTCCCGATGTGGGTAGCAGATATGGATTTTAAGACAGCTCCACAGATAATAGATGCAATATCAGAGCGTGTTTCTCACGGAGTGTTTGGCTATTCCATCATTCCGGATGAGTGGAATGATGCGTATATTTCGTGGTGGGACAGACGCCATGGGCTTAAAATCGAAAGAGACAGCCTGATTTTTTGCACAGGGGTCGTACCGGCCATATCATCTATAGCTGTCTCTTATACACATCTCCGAGCCCACGAGACTAAGGCG
>ENA-OZEV01000014-OZEV01000014.1-human-gut-metagenome-genome-assembly--contig:-NODE-14-length-76114-cov-12.579432_pt1 | contig 76114 bp, 69 predicted proteins | sample MGYA00244613_ERZ653624 | MGnify/ENA primary metagenome ERZ653624 (study PRJEB26926, sample SAMN06164936) | human gut metagenome | biome: ENVO:00009003; feature: ENVO:2100002; material: ENVO:00002003...
TGGTGGTGCCGGACTTGGAGATGACGTTGATGGAGAAGCGCTTGCCCTTGCACAGGCTGATGATATTGTTCAGGTAGGTGGGGCTGATGCTGTTGCCGCAGAAGTAGATCTTCAGACCATCCTCCAGCTCATTGTGGTACATGCCCTTGACGGCCTCCACAACAGCGCGCGCGCCCAGATAGCTGCCGCCGATACCGGCCACGACCAGAACGTCGGAGTCCTCGCGGATCTTGGCAGCAGCTGCCTTGATGCGGGCGAACTCTTCCTTGTCGTAATCCCGGGGCAGGGTCATCCAGCCCAGAAAATCGCTGCCGGGGCCGTTCTTGGCTTCCAGCTGCTTGTGGGCGGCTTCTACCTGCGGGTAGATGGCTGCATATTCCTCTTCGCTGATGAAGCTGGAGAGGTGTTTCGTGTTCAGTGCGACACTCATTTTATTAAAACCTCCAAACGATCTGCCGGGCCTTTGCCCTGCGAGGAAATATCTTGGTATAAGTGTACCGTTCCCTCCGGGTAAAGTCAAGGTCAAATTCCTTAGATTTCATACAATTTTAATAGTGTTTTTTTGTTTCTTCATCCAGATTTGTTCAGGTATCCAACAGCCCCGCCGGGCGTCCGGCGTACTTTTGTGCGCTGAAGCGCCTTTTTCGGCACAGGGTCAGGCTGCTGTCCCCCGCAGGCTGTCCCACAGCAGCTGCAAGGCGGTGCCAACATCCATGCACGGCGCATCGGCGGCGGCGCACACCGGGTACTCTCCCTGTACTGCTTCGCCGCACAGCAGCTGCGCCTTGCCCACCGTCTGTCCCCGGGTCACCGGGGCTTCCAGCGTGTCGGGCAATTCCAGCTGCACGGTCAGCTGTCCGGCGCTCTCGGCGGGCAGCAGAGCGGTGGCGGGCAGAGCAGCGTAATCCAGCGGAACATTTTCCTCCGTGCTGCCCTTTACCTTTAATTGCAGTGGACGCTCCTGCGGCAGGGGCACCGGTGCGGCGCGGTAGGCCGCAAAGCCGTAGTCCAGCAGGGTGGTGGCGGCTTCGAACCGTTCCTTGCTGGAAGGTGCACCCAGCACCACGGCGATGAGATTCAGCCCGTCCCGTGTGGCGCTGGCGGTAATGCACACGCCCGCTCCGCCGGTGGTGCCGGTCTTGAGCCCGGTGATGCCGTTGTAACGCCGCAGCAGCTTATTGGTGTTCACCAGCTGGGTCTGCCCGCCCCGCAGGGTGTCCGTCCAGATGCCGGTATAGTGCAGCACCTCCGGGCAGGTGTTCAGGATGGTGCGGCTCATGATGGCAACATCCCGTGCGGTGGAAAGATGTCCCTCGGTGTCCAGCCCGCAGGCGTTGCGGAAAGTGGTGTGTTCCATGCCCAGCTCTGCGGCGCGGGCGTTCATCTGCTGCACAAAGGCAGGCTCGCTGCCGCCCACCAGCTCTGCCACCGCCACCGCTGCGTCATTGGCAGAGGACACACAGATGGCCTTGAGCATCTCGTCCAGCGTGAACTGCTCCCCGGGCTCCAGCCAGATCTGACTGCCGCCCATGTGGTAGGCGTGCTCGCTGACCGGCACGGCGGTGTCCATAGTCAGCCGCCCGGCGTGCACCGCCTCAAAGGTGAGCAGCAGGGTCATTACCTTGGTAATGGAGGCGATGGGCATGGTCTGGTCGGCGTTCATCTCGTAAAGCACCGTGCCGCTGGTCTGGTCGATGAGCATCGCCGCGCGGCAGGGCAGAGTAAGCTGCGGCGGGGTGACCGTCAGGGTCTGCACTGCCGGTTCTGCCTGCGTTTGCACCGCCGGTTGAATACGCAGCCCCTTGCCCTGTGCCGTGCCAAAGGCCAGTGCAAACAGCCAGAAGCAGACCACCCCCGCGCACAGCAGTGCCAGATTTCTCCGTTCCATTTCCGTCCCTCCCCGTGCGAAGTCTCTTGCTGCTACTGTATGCAGTGGTCTTTTCAGGCATGCCGCTCGTCAATTTTGCCGTACTATTTTTCATATTGTGTTCGTTTTCTGTTAACTTTGGTACCTGTCCCTTGACTTTTCACGGCAAAACTTGTAAAATTGAACTGTTCCCAGAAGGGAGCAAGCCCAGTTTCATACAATCATGCAATCACAAGGAGGGTCTCATTATGAATCTTTCCCGCCGTAACTTTATGAAGATCGCCGGTCTGTCCGCTGCTGCTGTTGCAGGTGCCGCCCTGTTCACCGGCTGCTCCGGTCAGCTCATGCTGCCCGTCCGGTTCTCTGCTACCGTGATCGGTAAAGAGACCCAGAACGCTCTGGACACCCAGCAGTTTTCTGTCGTGGCCGACCTGAGCGAGGACGCCCAGAAGAACGCCATCAACGCTTTTGTGAGATCTCAGCTTCGCCAGCCTATGTACGAGGTCGATTTCATTGAGCGCAAGACCGATACACTGGACGGCAAGGAGACCGATTATCTGTTCGTTACCCTGAAAAACAGCTAACGGCTCGTCATTCCTTCCTGCAGCTTTGGGACGCGAGATTTTTCGCGTCCCTTTTTGTTTTGACGCACTGCAAAAGACCGGTGTCTCCGTGCAAAAACAGTCTTGCACCCCGGTGGGCTTCTGTTATATAATGAGAAGAAATGCAAAACACCCCCGTTTTTATCGAAAGGATCGTTCCCCATGCGAGTTTGTTTTTATACCCTCGGCTGCAAGGTCAACCTGAACGAGACCGGTGCGCTGGAACAGCTGTTCCGCGCCAACGGCTTTACCATTGCGCAGGAAGGCGAAGCAGCGGATGTGTTCATTGTGAACAGCTGCACCGTGACCAACTTCGGCGACCAGAAGAGCCGCAAGTGGCTGCGCCGCAAAAAGCGCGAAAACCCCGGTGCGGTGACGGTGCTGACCGGCTGCTACCCGCAGGCCTTCCCGGAGGAGGCCGCACAGTTCATGGAGGCCGATCTTGTGTGCGGCAACGGCGACCGCAAGGCCATCTTGGAGAACGTACAAAAGCTGTTGGACGGCCACGAGCGCATCGTAGCCATTGCCCCGCACCAGCGCGGCGAGCAGTTCGAGGAGCTGCCGGTGGAACGGTTCGAGACCCACACCCGCGCCTTTATCAAGGTAGAGGACGGCTGCAACCGGCAGTGCGCCTACTGCGTCATCCCCCGCGCCCGCGGGCCGGTGCGCAGCCGCGCCGAGGAGAGCATTCTGGCCGAGCTGCACCAGCTGGCCGCTGCGGGCTACCGCGAGGTGGTGCTCAGCGCCATCTCCCTGCCCAGCTACGGGCTGGACACCGGCACGAATCTTGTGGAATTGGTGGAAAAATGCGCACAGGTGCCGGGCATCGAGCGCATCCGTCTGGGCAGCCTTGACCCCGATATGCTCACCCCGGAATTCATCTCCCGCTTGGCAGCGGTGGACAAGCTTTGCCCCCAGTTCCACCTGAGTTTGCAGAGCGGCTGCACCGCCACCCTGCGCCGGATGCGCCGGGTGTACACCGCGCAGGAGTACGCACAGGTGGTGGAGCAGATCCGCGCCGCCTACGGCAGCCGCCCGGTCAGCTTTACCACCGACTGCATCTGCGGCTTCCCCGGCGAGACGGCAAAGGACTTTGAGGAGAGCTGCGCATTTTTGAAGAAGATCGGCTTCCTTAAAGTGCATGTGTTCCCCTACTCCCGCCGCAGCGGCACCCCGGCTTATGATTTCCCGGATCAGATCCACGAGCGGGAAAAGCAGGAGCGCAGCCGCCGCATGAACGCCGTAGCCGAACAGGTGCGCTGCGAGGCACTGGCCGCCTTTGAGGGCACCGAGGATGAGGTGCTGCTGGAGACTCCCCTGTCCGGTACGCTGTTCACCGGCTACACCCGGCTGTACATTCCGGTGGTGGTCTCTGCCCCCGGCTGCGAGAGCGGGCAGATCGTGCGGGTAAAGCTTGGCCGCTACGATGGCGAGCGGGTGCGTGCAGCACTTTGCTGAAATTTTTTCATTTTACTTGTACATTCTGTGCATCCGCATGAATACAATAAATTTTTAACAAATTTTGTGTTTTGCTCTTTCCATACGCATGTCTTTATGTTAAAATGAAGATGGATTTATCGGGTCCGGCGTGCTGTAAGCAACCAGCACGGTACCATCCGTGCCCGTATAGCGCCGTTTTTATGCTCTGCACACAGGGCAGGCGGCTCCGTTTTTTGGCTGTTTCTGAGCAAGGAGAGATTGGAATGAGTTTCAGAGGAATCAATACTACGGTCATCCAGATCCGCCGTCAGGTGTTTACCGAGGTCGCCCGCATGGCTTACGCCAATGTCAAGGGCGAGCAGGCCAACCACCTGATGCGCAAGATCCCCTACACCATCATCCCCGGTGAGGAGGGCAAGCTGCGCAAGGACATCTTCCTGGAGCGTGCCATCGTTGAGGAGCGCGTGCGTCTGGCTATGGGTCTGCCCACCCGCCGCATGGACGAGCACAACAGCGTGGTCTCCGGTCTGGAGGATGCCTCCATCGCCGATAAGTACTATGATCCCCCGCTGGTCAACGTGATCAAGTTTGCCTGCAACCGCTGCCCCGAAAAACTGGTCAAGGTGTCTGACCTGTGTCAGGGCTGCCTTGCACACCCCTGTATGGAAGTGTGCCCCAAGAAGGCCATTACTTGGGAGAGCGGCCGTTCCACCATCGATCAGGACAAGTGCATCAAGTGCGGCCGCTGCGTCACCGTCTGCCCCTACAACGCCATCGTCAAGACCGAGCGTCCCTGCGCTGCTGCCTGCGGCATGGGCGCTATCCACTCTGACGAGCTGGGCCGTGCCGAGATCGATTACAGCAAGTGCGTGTCCTGCGGTCAGTGTCTGGTAAACTGCCCCTTCGGTGCCATTGCCGACAAGGGTCAGATCTATCAGCTCATTCAGGGCTTCAACCGCGGCGACCGCATCTATGCGCTGGTCGCTCCCGCCTTCATCAACCAGTTCCCCTCTCTGGCTTCCACCGGCAAGCTGAAGTCCGCCCTGAAGGCCATCGGCTTCTGCGACGTGGTGGAGGTTGCCATCGGTGCCGACCTGTGCACTGTGGACGAGGCACACGACTTCCTTGAGGAAGTGCCCGAGAAGCTGGACTTTATGGCTACCTCCTGCTGCCCGGCATGGAGCATGATGGCAAAGACCGCCTTCCCCGGCCTTGCCAAGAACATCTCCATGACCATGACCCCCATGGTGTTCACCGCCCGCATGATGAAGCAGGCCGACCCCGATGCCCGTATGTGCTTCATCGGACCCTGCGCCGCCAAGAAGCTGGAGGCCTCCCGCCGCACCGTCCGCTCCGACGTGGACTTCGTGCTGACCTTTGAAGAGCTGGCCGGTATCATTGAGGCAAAGGACCTGGATCTGGACAATCTGGAAGTGGATCCCGCCGAGATGGATCTGTGCTACGCTTCTGCTGCCGGCCGCGGCTTTGCACAGTCCGGCGGCGTGGCCAAGGCCGTTGCTGACAAGATCAAGGAATGGCGTCCCGACATGGAGGTGAAGATTGCCTCCGCACAGGGTCTGGCCGACTGCAAGAAGCTGCTGATGCTGGCCAAGGCCGGTAAGTACAACGGCTACTTGCTGGAGGGCATGGGCTGCCCCGGCGGCTGCATCGGCGGTGCCGGTACCATTGCCGACCCCGTGCGCACCGCTGCTGTGCTGAACAAGTATGTGAAGGACGCCACGTTCACCGACCCCGAGCAGAGCGCCTTTATGTCCAACATCCACATGCTGAAGGACGATCCCAACTTTGAGGTCTGAGCCGCTATAACGTAACCACCCAAAAGGACGCTGCAATGCCGCAGCGTCCTTTTTTATCGCATCTTCCACATTCTGTGTTGGATTCGAAACATTTTTGTGAAAGACTGCCAAGGCACATTGACAAGGCCGTCCGGCCATGTTATGTTAGCATTGACAAATCAGTACTTTATGGGGCATCATATACTCTGTTTCGCCATGCCGCAATTGCGGCAGAAAGGATAAAACCATGACTACTGCCTTAAAACGTACCGGCGCTGCCCTGCTGACGCTGCTGATGTTCTGTATGCTCACACTGGGCGCTTCTGCCGCCGCGAATACCCCCGTGGGGGTCAAATTCTGGAAGGAAAACTCCGACAAGGAATCCATGGCCAACTCCGGCATTGATTCTGACCGCGAGGCTACCCTTGCCCGCCAGTCCAACGGCACCTACACCCTGACGCTGCCTGTCAAGCAGGTGACCAAGCTCAATGTGACCGGCTATCTGACCGGCCTGACCATCGGCGATGTGACCTACACCGGCACCCTGACTGGCGAGATCGAAAAGGGCAACGGCATCCTGACTATCAAAAACCTGCCCGCTTCGGTGCTGACCGGCAGCGATGTGAATAAGGCGCTGACCGTGACCTGCAACATCCAGATGGATCTGAGCCTGCTGGGCGAGATCAACACCACCGCCCGGATGTGCATCTGGGCAAAATAAACCGCACGATAACAAAAGCGCCGTTCCACCCGGGACGGCGCTTTTGCTGTTCAGCAGTCGATGTGCTTTTCCACAAAGTCGGCGGCCATTTTATCCAGCTGCATCACCGCATTTTCCGCGCCCTTCATCACCTTGCGCACATTGCGGCGCATCTGGCGCTTGCTCTGGGTAGCCATCATGGCACCGGCAGCCCCAAGGACTGCACCGGTGGCCATGCCCACCACCATGCCTGCGGCGGAATTTTCTCGCTGTTTCATCCTGAATTTCTCCTTTCGGCCTGTCATGACAGGGCTTGCAGTGCTATTATTTCCGTAAAAGAATCTGGTATACGCTTTTTTTATGCAGCAATTTGTGGTATACTGTTCTATGATGCTTTTTATAAGCCGCTGTGCGCGGCTTTTCAGCAAGGAGGTTTTCCTATTTGCAAAAACCCGTTGAACCCAAAAAGATCCTTTGCATCCACGACTTGTCCGGCGTGGGCCGGTGCAGCCTTGCGGTGATCCTGCCTGTGCTGTCGGTCATGGGCTTCCAGCCGGTGGCGCTGCCCACGGTGGTGCTCTCCACCCACACCGGCGGCCTTGGCACCCCCGCCCGGATGGACGGCAGTGCCTACGGCATGGCCGCACTGGAGCACTACCAGACCCTTGGACTGCAATTTGATTGTATCTATACCGGCTATCTGGGCGGCGAGGCGCAGGTAGCGCTGGCTGAAAAAGCCTTTGCCCTGTGGCCTGCCGCCTACAAGGTGGTGGACCCCGTAATGGGCGATAACGGCAAGGCCTATTCCACCGTTACCCCGGCACTGGTCGAGCGCATCCGCAGCCTGTGCCGCGCGGCAGACCTGATCTTGCCCAACTACACCGAGGCGCAGCTGCTTTTGCAGCAGCAGCCCGTGACGGAACAGCTGGACGATGCCGCCGCACAGGCGCTGGCAGATGCTTTGCAGCCGTTGGCCTCCAACGCGGTGGTCACCGGATTGCCGCTGGGCAAGTACATCGGCTGTGCCGGTACTGGCGCAGACCGCTTCGTCATCAAAAAGCTGCATATCAGCCGCAGCTTCCCCGGCACGGGGGATTTGTATGGTGCCGTGCTCATCGGCTCGCTGCTGCAGGGCAACGCCCTGAGCGCCGCCGCCGATAACGCTGCGGAGTTTGTTTCGCTGGCCATTCAGGGCACGCCCTGCACGCAGGACACCCGCTTCGGCGTGTGGTTTGAGCCGCTGCTGCCCCGCCTGTGCCCCCTGCGGGAGGAACCGGAGGGCATTTTATGATGGACAAGCCGACTTTGAATATCGTGCTGGTAGAGCCCCGCATCCCCCAGAACACCGGCAACGTGGCGCGCACCTGTGCCTGCACGGCCTGCCGTCTGCATCTGGTGGGCCCCATGGGCTTTGCCATTGATGACAAAAAGCTCAAGCACGCCGGGCTGGACTACTGGCACTATCTGGACATTACCTACTACGACGGCCTTGCGGACTTTTTTGCCCGCAACAACGGCCCCTACTACTACTTTACCACCAAGGCACCCCAGCGCTACACCGATGTACAGTACCCGGACGGGGCTTATCTGGTGTTCGGCCGCGAGGACGCCGGGTTGCCGGAGGCGCTGCTTGTGGAAAATCAGGAGCACTGCATCCGGATGCCCATGCGGGACACCTGCCGCAGTCTGAACCTTTCCAACAGCGTGGCGGTGGGCGTGTACGAGGTGCTGCGGCAGTGGGATTTCCCGGAGCTGCTGGACCACGGCCACCTACGAGATTATGAATGGAAATGAGGGAAATTATGAGCAAGATCGCAATTCTGACTGATTCCTCCTGCGATATCCCGCAGGAGATGGCCGAAAAATACGGCATTGATATCATGAGTTTCCACATCCTGCTGGATGATGTGGACTATGTTGAGCGTGTGGACTGCACCAACACCGAATTCTACGATAAAATGCGTGCGGCAAAGGGTGTGCCCTCTACCGCCGCCATTACGCCCATCCAGTTCTGTGAAAAATACTGCCAATATGTGGACGAGGGCTACACGGATGTCATCCATGTGCCCATTAACAAATCCGGCTCCTCCACCTACAACAACGCCCTGATGGCACAGGGGATGCTGCGGGAGGAGCGCCCGGAGCACCATCTGAACATCCATCTGCTGGACCCCCACACCTATTCTATGGTGTTCGGCTGGTATCTGTGCGAGATGGCACGCAAACTGCAGAACGGCGCAGAGATCCGCCATGTCATCCACGAATTTGAACGGCAGATGAACTGCATGGAGGTCGTGCTGGGGCCTTACAGCCTGAGGCAGATGAAAAAGAGCGGCCGCATCTCTGCCGCAGCAGCCGTCATGGGTGAGTTGATGGGTATCCGTCCCATCATTACCCTGATCGACGGCAAAACCAAGGTAGAGGCCAAGGTGCGCGGCGATGAAAAAGTCGTGCCCGCCATGGTGGAGCTGTGCCAGAAGCGCGCCGGGGATGTGGAGGATTTTGAGTATATGATCGGCCACACCAACATCCCGCAGGCCGCTGATCTGGAAAAGGCCTGCCGCAAGGCCTTTGGCAAGCCGCCGCTGGCCGTGTTTGAGCTGGGCGGCGTGGTCTCTGCCAACACCGGCCCCGACACCGTAGCGCTGACATATACCGGCCACCCCAGAAGGTAAAAACATCCGGCAGAGGGCTGCCGCAGAATAGCATACCTTCAAAATATTGAAAGCTCCAAGGCAGCTTCTCAAAAAAAGGGTAAAAAAAGCTGAGCACCTGTGAAAGATCAGGTGCTCAGCTTTTTTACATTTTTCGTTGACGCTGTTTCGCAGCAGTCCTTTTTGTTATTTATTTCTCGTGTTTTACCCGCTGGATATCTCCCAGATCGTAGGGGGTGTTCTGGTAGACGTAATAGTTCAGCCAGTTTTCATACAGCAGGTGGGCGTGGGCGCGCCAGCGGAACAGCGGCGGCTTTGCGGGGTCGTCATCCGGGTAGTAGTTGACGGGCACATGGATGGGCAGGCCCTTGGCTACGTCCCGCTTATACTCGGCATCCAGCGTATACTTATCGTACTCCGGGTGACCAGTGACGAAGATCTGCCGCCCGTTCTCGGTGCTCATGAGGAAGGGCCCGGCGGCGTCGCTCTCGGCCAGAATGCGCAGTGCGGCGCAGTTGTCCACATCCTCCCGGCAGATGCCGGTGTGGCGGCTGTGGGGAGCGTAGAACACCTCATCAAAACCGCGCACCAGCGGGTTTGCCGGGCGGGTGACCCGGTGCTCGAACACGCCGAACATCTTTTCCGGCAGCAGCTGCTTGCGCACGCCGTAGTGGTAGTAAAGCCCGGCCTGTGCGCCCCAGCAGACATGAAGGGTGGAGTAGACGTTCGTTTCGCTGAAGTCCATGATCTCGCACAGTTCGTTCCAGTAGTCCACCTGCTCAAAATCCATGGTCTCCACCGGCGCGCCGGTGATGATCATACCGTCGTAGCGGTTGTTCTTTACCTCGTCAAAGGTCTTGTAAAAGGCCTCAAGGTGAGCAGCCGACACATGGGTAGCAGAGTGGCTGGCGGTCTGCAGCAGGGTCATGTGCACCTGCAGCGGGGTGTTGGCCAGCAGCCGGGCAATCTGGGTCTCGGTGGCGATCTTGGTGGGCATCAGGTTCAGGATCAGGATCTCCAGCGGACGGATATGCTGCGCCAGCGCCCGCTCCCGGTGCATGACAAAGACGTTTTCTTCATACAGGGCGTCAAAGGCGGGTAAGGTCTTAGGGATGATCAGCGGCATAGGAAAGTCGCTCCTTTGCTAGACGATTCAAAAATGGCACCGCGTTCGCTTTGCCATCTTCAGGGGTATCATGATTTTTGATTTCACGGGAAGGCATCACACCTTATCCAGTGCCTGCGCGATATCGGCGATAAGGTCCTCGGCAGATTCCAGACCGCAGCTCATGCGCACCAGCTCGGCGGGCACACCGGCGGCAGCCAGCTGCTCGTCGTTCATCTGGCGGTGGGTGCTGGAGGCAGGGTTCAGGCAGCAGGTGCGGGCATCGGCCACATGGGTCTCGATGGCGGCAAGCTTCAGCTCCTTCATAAAGGTGCTGGCGGCCTGACGTCCGCCGGCCAGACCAAAGCTCACCACGCCGCAACTGCCGTTTGGCAGATACTTCTGCGCCAGTGCGTGGTAGGGGCTGCTTTCCAGCCCGCAGTAGTTCACATAGGCCACCTTGGGGTGGTTTTCCAAGAACTGTGCCACCGCCATACCGTTGGCGCAGTGGCGCTGCATCCGGACGTGCAGGCTTTCCAGACCAAGGTTCAGCATATAGGCGTTCATGGGGGACTGCATGGAGCCGAAGTCCCGCATCAGCTGCGCGGTAGCCTTTGTAATGAAAGCTCCCTCCTTGCCGAAGCGCTCGGCGTAGGTGATGCCGTGGTAGCTGTCGTCCGGGGTGCACAAACCCGGGAACTTCTCGGCGTGCGCCATCCAGTCGAACTTGCCGCCGTCCACGACGGCACCGCCCAGCACTGCGCCGTGGCCGTCCATGTACTTGGTGGTGGAGTGGGTCACGATGTCCGCGCCCCACTCAAAGGGGCGGCAGTTGACCGGTGTGGGGAAGGTGTTGTCCACCATCAGCGGCACGCCGTGGGCGTGGGCGGCCTTGGCAAACTTTTCAATGTCCAGCACGGTCAGGGCGGGGTTTGCGATGGTCTCGCCGAACACCACCTTGGTGTTGGGCCGGAAGGCGGCATTCAGCTCCTCCTCGGTGCACAGGGGGTCTACGAAGGTGGCGGTGATGCCCATTTTAGCCATGGTGACCGAGATGAGGTTGAAGGTGCCGCCGTAGATGGTGCTGGAGGCCACGATGTGGTCCCCTGCCTCGCAGATATTGAACAGGGCAAAGAAGTTTGCGGCCTGTCCGCTGGAGGTAAGCATAGCGGCGGTGCCGCCTTCCAGCTCGCAGATCTTTTTGGCTACCATGTCACAGGTAGGGTTCTGCAGGCGGGAATAGAAATAGCCGTCTGCCTCCAGATCAAACAGCTTGCCCATGTCCTCGCTGGTAGCGTACTTGAAGGTGGTGGACTGAATGATGGGGATCTGACGGGGTTCGCCGTTGCCGGGGGTGTAGCCGCCCTGCACACAGATGGTATCACGGTTCATACAACATACTCCTTTGCTGGTTTTTTGGTCGGGAAGGACGATTCCCCGCAGGAGGGACTGCCTCCGGCGGGGAATCGAAAATTCAAAGCTTCTTATTTCCGCAGGCGTTTATCGCTCTTGGTTGCCCACAGGGTACCCACAGACTGGAACGCCTGCACCATCAGCACCAGCAGCACCACACAGACGATCATGATGTTGGTCTGGTAGCGGTAGTAGCCGTAGGACAGGGCGATCTTGCCCAGACCGCCGCCGCCGATAACGCCGGACATGGCGGAGTAGCCCAGAATGGTGGTCAGCGCAGTGGTCATGCTGGAGATCAACCCGGGCAGGCACTCCGGGATCATGACCTTGGTGATGATTTGGAACGGGGTAGCGCCCATGCTCTGGGCAGCTTCCACCACGCCCTCATCCAGCTCCCGCAGACTGGTCTCCACCAGACGTGCCACAAAGGGGAAGGCGGCGACCACCAGCGGAACGATGGTGGCCTTGGTGCCCACCGTAGTGCCCACGATGGCGCGGGTAAGCGGGAACACACAGATCATCAGGATGAGGAAGGGCACGCTGCGCAGGATGTTGATGACGATGTTGATCAGATGCATCAGCCAGCCGGGCAGGGGCAGAATGCCATCCTTGTCACCGGCTACCAGCAGCACGCCCAGCGGCAGGCCCAACATCAGCGCAAAGGCGGTGGAGAGCACCGTTACATAAAAGGTCTCCCAGATGGCAAAGCCGTAAGCTGCGATATTCATATACCGGTCACCTCCTCTACCGTTACGCCAGACTGGCTGCGCATATATTCCACAGCCTGCTGTGCGACCGCAAGTTCTGCGGGCAGCTTGAGCAGCATAGAGCCGTAGCACTGGCCGCTCAGATCGCGGGTATCAGCGCTGAGCACCGACACCAGAATGCCTTTTTCGGCGGCAAGGCTTGCCACCAGCGGCTTTGCAGTGGAGGAACCATTAAAGGTAACGCGCACCACATGGTCATCCGGCGCAAAGCAGGAAAGATCCCGCGCTGCGCTGCCGCCGTTGGGAGCCACCAGACGCTTGGCAGCCGCCGTTTTGGGGTTTGCAAAAATTTCCTGTACCGAGCCCTGTTCCACGACCACACCGCCGTCCAGAATGGCCACGCTGTCGCAGATTTCCTCCACCACGCTCATCTGGTGGGTAATGACCACCACGGTGATGCCCAGCTTGCGGTTGATATCCTTGATCAGAGTCAGGATGGAGTGGGTGGTGTTGGGGTCCAGCGCACTGGTAGCCTCGTCGCACAGCAACACCTTGGGGTTAGTAGCCAGTGCGCGGGCAATGGCGATGCGCTGCTTCTGACCGCCGGACAGCTGTGCCGGGTAGGCGTTGGCCTTATCCGGCAGCCCCACCATCTCCAGCAGCTCCATGGCGCGCTTTTCGGCCTCCGCCTTCTTTACGCCTGCCAGCTCCATGGGGAAGCAGACGTTCTTCAGGCAGGTGCGCTGCATAAGCAGGTTGAACTGCTGGAAGATCATGGTGATCTCCCGACGGCGCTTGCGCAGCGAGGCGGGAGACAAAGTCTCCATGGCCACGCCGTCGATCACCACACTGCCGCCGGTGGGGCGCTCCAACAGGTTGATGCAGCGCACCAGCGTGGATTTGCCCGCACCGGACATGCCGATGATGCCGTAGATTGCGCCATCGGGAATGGTGAGGTTGATGTTCTGCAGCGCTTTCACCGCGCCATCCTTCATCTGGAAGGTCTTGGAAAGATACTTGAGTTCGATCACAGAAATTGCTCCTTTAGCTTATCCCTCGATGGTAGATTATCCCTCGATGGGTGCCAGACTGTCCTGCTTGCCGCCGTAGACGCCCATGGGCTCTACGTGAATACCGGCAACAGATACCAGATGGGTACCCTTTTCGGCGTTGAAGTTGTCCAGATACGGCTGATGCTGGAAGTAGTTGGTGTCTACCTGACCGTCCTCGACGATCTGGTTGGGGATCACATAGTCGTCGTACTCCTGGATGTCCAGCGTGATGCCCTTGGCGGCAAGGATCTCCTTGCACACCTCCAGCACCTCGCAGTGGGGAGCGGGAGTAGCGGCGCAGCTGACGGTCTGGCCGTTCAGAGCGTCATAGTCCACAGTGGAATCATAGCCGTCGGTGGGGTTCTCCACAACGGACACCACGGAGCCCTTGTAGGTCTCGTCCATGAAGTCCTTCACCTTCTGGCTCTGCAGGGCAGCAGCCAGAGCCTTGATCTTAGGCTCCTCCTGATTGCCGTCCTTGCACACCAGAATGTTGACGTAAGCAGAAGAGCCGTCCTCCATGGCCAGTGCATCGGTCATGGGGTTCAGACCGGCAGAGATGGCGTAGTTGGAGTTGATGACGGCGTAGTCCTCGTCCTGCAGGACGTTGGGCACCTGAGCGGCCTCCACCTCGTCCACGGTGACGTTCAGGGGGTTCTCCTCAATGTCGTTCTTGGTGGCGGTCAGGCCTGCGTCTGCCTTCAGCTTGAAGAAGCCGTTCTTCTCCAGCAGGGTCAGGGCGCGGGCCTCGTTGGTGGTATCGTTGGGCACAGCCACCTTGATCTTATCCAGCTTAGCAGCGGCAGAAGATGCCACGCTGCCGGATGCAGCGGCGGAAGAAGCAGTGGAAGAAGAACCACCGCAGGCAGTCAAGGCAGCGGCTGCGGCTGCCACACCGGTAACTTTCAGAAAATCGCGACGAGTAATCATAGTTTTGTTCCCTCTCTATTGTTCTCTATTATGTACTGCGGCCCGCACGGCACCTTTCCGCGCGCGGCCTTGAACGGATGCATGAAAAAATGCCCCCGTCCTTACGAGCCTTAGGCTCTGCAAGGACGGAGGCATGAACATACTTCCGTGGTACCACCTTGGTTCACTGCATCCTTACGGATACAGCCTCGATGCTGCGGCAGCATGTGCTACTTACAGCCGGACGCTGTAACGGGCGCATCCCGTTGCGGGCTTAGCACTCCTGCGCCTCGTCCGCACGGCTCCGAGACCATTTTCAGCTTTCTGTTTCCTGCCCTTTTCCACCGCCCGGGCTCTCTGGTAAGGATCAATGCGAAGGCCTACTCTTCTCTTCACAGCCATTTTTGTGATATTGACACTATAATAAACCCATCGGCGGCATTTGTCAACACCTTCAACGAAGTTTTTGGGTAGGGATATGGCTTCCGGTCTGCTGCCGCATCCGTTTTGCTTGACAATGCGCACAAAAAGGGTTATACTATAACTACAAAAGGCACTGCGACAAGCGGTTGGCCCTTTAGGTTTTTAGTTTAACTTTTATCCAAAGAAAAACCGTCACCTGTGGGGGGTGGCGGTTTTTACTTTCTTACCTTGATCGTAAACGTAAATCCAAACAAGTGGAATGTCAAAGTAATAGGCATGTTCTCACCTCCTTCCGGAAGTGAGAGCCAACCGCCTGCCGTATGTGCAGTACCTTTCGATCGCTTTTCAGCGACAGGACAATTATAACATATTCCGACCCTTTTCGCAAGAAAGCTCTGGTGTTTCCAGAGCTTTTTATTATACGCCCTTGTATGCGGCTGGTGCACATGATAAAATAGGGTATCATCTTTTGCAAGGAGAGCAGGCAATGAACAGCAGAGACCCTTTTCCCGATGAAGAGCTGCGCCGCCGCATCATGGATTTTATCATGGCCGCAGGGCAGACCCTGCTGGAAAACGGCGCGGAGGTGTTCCGGGTGGAGCAGACCATGGAGATCATGGCGCGCAGCTTCCATTTGCGGGAGTTCCACGTTTATGTGCTGACCAACGGCATTTTTGCCAGTGCCGGCACTGCCGAGATCAGCGAGGTGCGCAACGTACCGGTGCGCACCACCCATCTGGGGCGGGTGGCGGCGGTGAACGAGCTTTCCCGCCAGATCGCCCAGACCGGGATGACCTTGGATGAAGCCGAGAGCCGTCTGGTGCTGGCGCGGCAGCTGCCCTTCCCCAAAGATCACGTGCAGCTGCTGTCCGGGCTGTGCGGGGCGTTCTGCTTTGCCATGATGTTCGGCGGCAACCTGCGCAGTGCACTGGCAGCTGCCGGGGCGGGACTGGTGGCCAGCTGGTATCTGCTGTGGTGCGGGCGGCATGAAGTGCCCGGCGGCTTCCAGAAGATCAGCACCGCCGCGCTGATCACGCTGGTGTGCATTCTGCTGTGCAATCTGCTGCACACTTCTGCAAGCCACGCCATCATCGGTACGCTGATGATTTTGACCCCGGGCATCGCCTTTACCATGGGCATCCGGGACTTTGTGCAGGGCGATTACCTTTCCGGCACCATCCGCATGATCGACGCTTTGCTCATTGCCGCCAGCATTGCCATAGGCACCGGCCTTGTACTGCGGCTGTACACGGTATTTACGGGGGTGGTCGTGGTATGATGTCCCTTACTGCTGCACAACTCAGCGAGCTGACCGCGCAGTTTTTTCTGGCCGGGCTGGGCACGCTGAGTTTTGCCATTCTGTTTGCGTGCCCCCGGCGCTGCCTGCCTTACTGCGCACTGGTGGGTGCTGTGGGCTGGCTGTGGTATGAACTGCTGACCCTGCTGGGCGCAGACGCCGCCACGGCCTCCCTGCTGGCGGTCATTCCGCTTACCATCCTTACCCGCGTGTTTGCCATTACCCAAAAAACGCCGGTCACGGTGTTTTTGCTGACCGGCATTTTCCCGCTTGTGCCGGGCGCAGGCATCTACTACACCGCCTACTATTTCATCCAGAACGAAAACACCCTTGCCCTTGCCAAGGGCATCAGCACCTTTAAAATCGCCGTGGCGCTTGCCATCGGCATCAGTCTGGTGCTGTGCGTGCCTATCCCGAAAAAACGGCGAAAATGACTATATGTAAAAAAGGACGGCAGTCGTGTGACTGCCGTCCTTTTTTACATTAAACGTTAAGAGCAAAAACTGCCCAAAGACTTAGTTTTTCTTTGCCTCGACACGAACGGTATTGTTGCTCCAGTTGATGGTAAACGGACCATCGCCCACGACAGTATAAGTATCACCTGCATACTGTTCTGCCACCTTCTTGGTGATAGTCTTCTGGCTTGCATAAACCGTGACGCCCTCAAAGATCATCCGATCGACTTCCTTGCCGTCAACTACCTCATAGTAATAGATATCCACCGGCACTTCGATTTCGTCCAGCATCACCTTAACGCCATCTTCACCGGTAGGAAGCTTAGCGATCTTCAGCTCGCCAGTAGAAACGGTCTTATAGCCAACCGGGAAGTAATTGTTGGGGATCTCAGACACCTTAACAGTGGTCTTATCCTGTGCAACCTTGAGGTAGTTCTGATCGCCCACGGTAGCGCCATTGCACATAAAGACAACCTTGACGTCCTTAGTCAGGACTTCTTCAGCAGAGCAACCAGCCAGCACGCCAGCAGCAGCAACAGCCAGAGTAGCGACACCTGCGCCCTTCAGGAACTGACGACGAGAGATATTAGGCATAATAATCAACCTCACAATCTTTCTTTCAAGCACGCCTTACACTGCATGTAACGCGTTTACACCTATATAATACCTTTACCTACCCCCCATTGTCAAGTATTTCATGGAAACATTCACCAAAAAAATACAAGGATACAAGAATAAGTGTCACTATCCTTTACAATACAGCCGCCGTATCCGCAAAAAACCACGCCGCAGCCATTGCTGTGCGCCGGTGCATCTGTTATACTTTATATAGTTTTTTTCCGTTTTGTATTTTACCGGATAAAGGAGCGATTTATAATGTCTGTTATGGAACTTCTGACTACCCGCCGCACCTACCGCCGGTTTGCACAAAAGGCCGTGCCGCAGGATGTGGTGGATGATATCGTACAGGCCGTGCGGCTGTCCTCCTGCGGGGCAAACCGGCAGGCGGTGCGTCTGGTGCTGGTGCAAAGCCCGGAGATGGTGGCCAAGGTACAGCCGCTGGTCAAATGGGCTGGCTATCTGCCGCCGGAGCAGGGCACGCCCAAGGCGGACGAGCTGCCCACCTTTTATGCAGCTGTGGTGCAGGATACCGCCATTCCCGGCGACCTTGCCACCGACACCGGCATTGCACTTGCCAACATGACCCTTGCCGCATGGGACAAGGGCGTGGGCAGCTGCATCATGGGCGCGATCAATAAGCCCGCCCTGACCGCGCTGCTGGGCATTGAGGAGCCGCAGAAGCTGGCCTTTATGGTGGCTTTTGGCTACCCCACCCACAAAGCCAGCATCGTCCCCATGACCGAGCAGACCGGTGTAAAGTACTATCTGGACGAAAACCGCGACTACTGCGTGCCTAAGCGCAGCGCGGAGGAGCTTGCAAGAAGCCTGTAAAAGCCGGTTTATACTGCATATATTCACATATTTTCTCCGTTATTGCATAAATGTTTGCAAAATCGTTTCAATTTCACGGATTATTATGCACAAGTATTGACTTTTCGTTTTGTACAAACTATACTAAGTGCGTTCCCCGAAAGCGCGATGAATCGCATCCCATCGGGGCAAAGCGAACTATATTGCATAGATTGAGGAGTGTTTGAATATGAAAAAGATCTCTCGCCGCAGCTTCATGGCTGCCGCTGCTGTTTCCGTTGCTGCTCTGGCTCTGACCGCCTGCGGTGGTTCCGCAAGCTCTGCTGCTTCTTCTGTGGCAAGCTCTGCCGCTTCCTCCGAGGCTGTTTCTTCCGCCGCTGCCGCTGAGCTGACCACCGTGGAGGCTGGTAAGCTGACCATGGCCACCAACGCCACCTTCCCTCCGTACGAGATGACCACCGACTCCGGTGAGATCGAGGGCATCGATGTGGACACCGCCAAGGCCATTGCTGAAAAGCTGGGTCTGGAGCTGCAGATCGATGACATGGAGTTTGATGCCGCACTGCTCAGCGTGCAGCAGGGCAAGGCCGACATCGTGATGGCTGGCGTTACCGTGACCGACGAGCGCAAGGCTGTGATGGACTTCTCTGACAGCTACGCAACCGGCATCCAGTCCATCATCGTGCCCAACGATTCCGACATTGCTTCTCCCGACGATCTGGCCGGCAAGAAGATCGGCACCCAGCGCGGCACCACCGGCTACATCTACTGCTCCGATGACTTCGGCGAGGACTCTGTTGTGGCCTACGACAGCGGCCTGACCGCTGTGCAGGCACTGAACAACGGTCAGGTGGATGCAGTGGTCATCGACAACGCTCCCGCTACGGAGTACGTTGCCGCCAACCCCGGCCTGAAGGTGCTGGACACCAGCTACGCCGAGGAGGATTACGCCATCGGCATGGCAAAGGGTTCTGCACTGGAGGACGCTGTCAACAAGGCTCTGGAGGAGCTGAAGGCTGACGGCACCCTGCAGGCCATCGTGGACAAGTACATCAACGCCAACTAAGCCGCGTGCCCTGTACCATTCCCGTACCCAAGGAGGCGCCCCGCTCCGGGGCACCTCTTTTTTTAGAAAAAAGTGGTTACAATTTATTGACAAACAGAAAGCGAGGATGTGAATGGCTGCGCAATACGAACTGCTCAAAGAGCTGCTGAACAGCGGCACAAAGCTAAGCTTTGGACAGGATTTCTTTTTCAAGTTTTATCAGGCCTTTCTGCTGAAGGACCGCTGGATGCAGTACATCAACGGCGTGGGCACCACCCTGCTGGTCACCGCACTGGCACTGGCGCTGGGCGTGGTGCTGGGCAGCGTGGTGGCGCTGGTGCGCGTGACCCACGACCAGCAGCGCCCCGGCCACAAAAACGCGGTGCTGGGCTTTTTTAACGCGGTGTGTCAGGTGTACACCACCATCATCCGCGGCACGCCTATGATGGTGCAGCTGCTGATCATGAGCATGGTCATTTTTTCCAACAGCCGCAACTTTACCATGGTGGGTGCACTGACCTTGGGCATCAACTCCGGCGCGTATGTGTCCGAGATCATCCGCGGCGGCCTGATGGCCGTTGACCCCGGCCAGATGGAAGCCGGGCGCAGCCTTGGCCTGAACTACATGACCACCATGGTGGTCATCATCATCCCGCAGGCCATCCGTGCGGTGCTGCCTGCACTGGGCAACGAGTTTATCGTCCTGCTCAAGGATACCTCCCTGATCACCACCATTGGCGGCAAGGAGCTGCTATATGCCGCACAGGGCATTATGAATCGTACCTATGAAGCCATGTTCCCCCTGCTGGGCGTTGCACTGATCTACCTGATCCTTGTTATGCTGTTTACATGGCTGCTGAGCAAGTTTGAGAGGAGGCTGGCACAAAGTGACCGATAAGATTTTGGAAGTACGCGGCCTGACCAAGACCTATGGCGGCGTAAAGAAGCGCGGCGCAAAAAAGGCCGACCCCACGCTGGACGTGCTGAAAGGCATCGACCTTGACATCTACCGCGGCGACGTGGTTTGCCTGATTGGCCCTTCCGGCTGCGGCAAATCCACCTTTCTGCGCTGCCTGAACCGGCTGGAGACCCCCTCCTCCGGCTCCATCAAGTTTGAAGGCGTGGAGGTGGACGAAGCGCACATCGACCCCGTGCGCCAGAAGATGGGCATGGTGTTCCAGCACTTCAACCTGTTCCCCCACCTGACCGTGAAAAAGAACCTTGAGCTGGCACCTACCCTGCTGAAGCTGAAGGACAAAGAGGCCATCTCTGCCCGTGCAGACGAGCTGCTGGCCCGCGTAGGTCTGGCCGACAAGGCCGACGTCTACCCCAAGAGCCTGTCCGGTGGTCAGCAGCAGCGCATTGCCATCGCCCGCGCGCTGGCTATGGACCCGGACGTGATCCTGTTCGACGAGCCCACCAGCGCCCTTGACCCCGAGATGGTGGGCGAGGTGCTGGAGCTGATGAAGGAGCTGGCACACACCGGCATCACCATGCTGGTGGTCACCCACGAAATGGGCTTTGCCCGCGAGGTATCCAACCGGGTCATCTTCATCGATGATGGCAAGATTCAGGAGGACGAGCCGCCGCAGGAGCTGTTCACCAACCCCAAGCACCCCCGCCTGAAAGCCTTCCTCTCCAAGATGCTGTAATAATATAAAAAATTCAAGCCCGGAAGGTCGGTAGACCTTCCGGGCTTGTTTCGTTGAATAATGATGCGCTGCGGCTTAAAGCTCTGCCAGAATGGCGTCGCCCATGGCGGTGCAGCCAAGGCAAGTGCAGCCGTCGCTCATGTTGTCGGCGGTGCGCAGACCCTTGTCCAGCACACGGCTCACAGCGTTCTCAATGGCATCGGCTTCCGCTGCCATGCCAAAGGAGTACCGCAGCATCATGGCAGCAGACAGGATGCAGGCGGTTGGGTTTACGATGTCCTTGCCTGCAATGTCCGGGGCAGAGCCGTGGATGGGCTCGTACAGGCCCCGGGTGCCGTCGCCAAGGCTGGAGGACGGGATCATGCCGATGGAACCTGTGATCATAGAAGCCTCGTCCGACAGGATGTCGCCGAACATATTCTCGGTGACGATCACGTCAAACTGCGCAGGGTTCTTCACGATCTGCATAGCGCAGTTGTCCACGAACATCTCGCTGTACTCCACGTCCGGGTACTCGGCCTGCAGCCGGTGCATCACAGTGCGCCACAGGCGGCTGGTGTCCAGCACGTTGGCCTTATCCACGCAGCACAGCTTTTTGCGGCGCTTGCGGGCGGTCTCGAAGCCGATGCGGCCAATGCGCTCGATCTCGTGCTCCGCATAGGGCATGGTGTCCACGGCCTGCTTTTCGCCGTTTTCCAGCGTGTGGGTCTCGTGATTGCCGAAGTACACGCCGCCGATCAGCTCCCGCACAATGATAAAGTCAATGCCCTGTGCCACGATCTCGGGCTTTAAGGGGCTGGCAGGCGCCAGCTGCGGCCAGATCTTGGCGGGGCGGTTGTTGGCGTACAGCCCCATGCCGGCGCGCAGCCGCAGCAGGCCTTTTTCCGGCCGCTGCTCCCCGGGCAGACCCTCCCACTTGGGGCCGCCCACCGCGCCCAGCAGCACGCTGTCGGCGGCAAGGCACTTATCCAGCTCGTGCTGGGGCAGCGGGTCGCCGTACTTGTCAATGGCCTCGCCGCCCATGGCGGCAGCAGTGTAGTGGAAGGTATGGCCGTACTTTTCAGCCACCTTATCCAGCACCCGGAGGGTCTGCTTTACGATCTCCGGGCTGGAGCAATCGCCCCAGATGACAGCAATATTTTTTTCCATGAGGTACTCCTTTTACAATAATTAGCAGCGCCTGCAAACCACCCCTTCCGTCACGGCTTACGCCGTGCCACCTTCCCCAAGGGGACGGCTTTTCGCGGTAGTGGGAAAGTTTGCGGCATTGCTGTAAGGCGCCCCCTTGGGGGAGCTGCCGAACGAAGTGAGGCTGAGGGGGCTTATTTCTGGATTGCCTTCATCAGGCCACCGGCAGAGATGATGTTCTGGATAAAGGGCGGGAAGGGCTCGGCGTGGAACACCTTGCCGTTGGTTTCGTCGGTGATGACGCCGGTGTCAAAGTCTACCTGAACGGTGTCCCCTGCTTCGATGGCATCCACCGCCTCCGGGCATTCCATGATGGGCAGGCCGATGTTGATGCTGTTGCGGTAGAAGATGCGGGCAAAGCTTTTGGCAATAACCACCGCAATGCCGGCAGTCTTGATGCACAGGGGTGCGTGCTCGCGGGAGGAGCCGCAGCCAAAGTTCCAGCCGCCCACCATGATATCGCCGGGCTGCATCCGGTTCACAAAGTCCTTGTCGATATCCTCCATGCAGTGGCTGGCAAGCTCCTTGGCGTCCTGCGTGTTCAGGTGGCGTGCCGGGATGATGACATCGGTATCCACGTTATCCGGGTATTTGAAAACAGAACCTCTTGCGTTCATGCTCATGCTCCTTTCGGGTCAGACCGTGCGCGGGTCGGTGATGTAGCCGGTCAGGGCGCTGGCGGCGGCGGTGGCGGGAGAAGCTAGATAGACCTCACTGTCCACATGACCCATGCGTCCCACAAAGTTGCGGTTGGTGGTGGAAACGCAGCGCTCGCCCGCTGCCAGAATGCCCATGTAGCCGCCCAGACAGGGGCCGCAGGTGGGGGTGGATACGATGCAGCCCGCATCGATAAAGGCGGTAGTCCAGCCCCGCAGGATGCACTCCTTATAAACAGCCATGGTGGCGGGGATGATGATGCCGCGCACGCCCTTGGCGATGTGCTTGCCCTTGAGGATGTTGTAGGCGGCTTCCATGTCCTCCAGACGGCCGTTGGTGCAGCTGCCGATGACCACCTGATCGATCTTGATGTCCTTGCCCTCGCTGGCAACATGGGTATTCTCGGGCAGGTGGGGGTAGCTGACGGTGGGCTCCAGTGCGCTGAGGTCGATCTCGATGGTCTTTTCGTACACGGCATCGGGGTCGGCCTCATAGAACACCGGCGGGCGCTGGCTGCGGCCTGCCAGATAAGCCTTGGTCACCTCGTCCACCGGGAAGATACCGTTCTTGGCACCGGCTTCAATGGCCATATTGCAGATGCACAGGCGGTCGTCCATGGTAAGGCCAGCCACGCCCGGGCCGGTGAACTCCATAGACTTATACAGTGCGCCGTCCACACCGATCATGCCGATGATGTGCAGGATCAGATCCTTGCCGGACACCCGGGGGTTAAACTTGCCGGTAAGCACGAACTTGATGGCAGAGGGTACCTTGAACCACGCCATACCGGTGGCCATGCCTGCGGCCATATCGGTAGAGCCTACACCGGTGGAGAAGGCACCCAGCGCACCGTAGGTGCAGGTGTGGCTGTCCGCGCCGATCACGCAGTCACCGGCGGTGACGATGCCTTTTTCCGGCAGCAGGGCGTGCTCAATGCCCATCTGACCGACATCGTAGAAGTTGAGGATATCGTATTTATTGGCGAACTCCCGGCACTGCTTGGACTGGGTAGCGCTCTTGATATCCTTGTTGGGTACAAAGTGATCCAGCACAATGGCGATATGCTCTTTATCAAACACGCGGTCAAAACCGGCGCGTTCAAACTCGTTGATGGCCACCGGGGTGGTGATGTCGTTGCCCAGCACAATGTCCAACTTTGCGTTGATGAGCTGGCCTGCCTTGACCTCCGGCAGTCCGGCGTGTGCGGCAAGGATCTTCTGCGTCAGGGTCATTCCCATGGTAGTTTTCTCCTTTTTATCGATTATTGATCGCACTGACGAGGGCACGGACACCGGCCACGATGATGTCGGTGTCGGTACCGGCACCCCATGTGACCGTGTTGTCGCCCCAGACAAGCCCCACATAGGAGGCTGCGCGGGAGGTAGAGCCCTCGTCCAGACTGTGCTCAGAGTAGTTTTCCAGATGGAAGTCCATGCCGGTGGCGCTCTGGATGGCGTTGGCTACGGCATCCAGACGGCCGTTGCCCACTGAGGTGACCACCTTGCGCTGCCCGTTCAGCTCCAGCGTGACTGTGGCGGTAATGCCGTTTACCTGTGCAAAGTGGGCTTCCACCACATTCAGCGGCTTTGCACGGTTGAGGTAGGTATCCTCGAAGATGTGCAGCACCTCGGCGGCGCTCAGCTCCTTGTGGCTGTGGTCGGACACGCTCTTGACCTTATAGCCCAGCGCCTCCCGCATCTTGGGGGGCAGATTGTAGCCGTAGTTCTGTTCCAGCACAAAGCCGATGCCGCCCTTGCCGCTCTGGCTGTTGATGCGGATGACGTCGGCGTCGTAGGTGCGGCCGATGTCGTGGGGGTCCACCGGGATGTAGGGACAGGTCCAGCGGTGTTCGCCGGTCTGCTTGCGGTACGCCATGCCCTTGGCAATGGCGTCCTGATGACTGCCGGAGAAGGCGGCAAACACCAGCTGCCCGGCGTAGGGGGTACGCTCGTAGATGTGCATCCGGGTCACTCGCTCGTAGGTGGCGCAGATGGCGGGCATATCCGAGAAGTCCAGCTTGGGGTCTACGCCGTGGCTGTACATATTCATAGCCAGCGTTACGGCGTCCACATTGCCGGTGCGCTCGCCGTTGCCAAACAGGCAGCACTCCACGCGCTGTGCTCCCGCCAACACTGCCAGCTCTGCGCAGGCCACGCCGGTGCCGCGGTCGTTGTGGGGGTGGGTGGAGATGATCACGCTGTCGCGGTACTTCAGGTGCTTGTCGCAATACTCGATCTGGTTGGCGTACACATGGGGCATACTCATCTCCACGGTCACCGGCAGGTTGATGATCATGGGGCGCTCCGGAGTGGGCTGCATGATATCCAGCACAGCGTTGCACACCTCTACGGCGTAATCCACCTCGGTGCCGGTAAAGCTTTCGGGGCTGTACTCGAACAGGAAGTTGCCCTCGTACTCCTCACTGAGCTGCTTGACCAGCTTTGCGCCGTCCACGGCGATCTGCTTGATCTCTTCCTTGGACTTATGGAACACCTGCTCCCGCTGCGCCACAGAGGTGGAGTTGTAGAAGTGGATCACCGCCCGGGGTGCGCCCTTGACGGCCTCGAAGGTGCGGCGGATGATGTGGTCGCGGCACTGGGTCAGCACCTGCACGGTGACATCGGCGGGGATCATGTCCTTTTCGATCAGAGTGCGCAGGAACTCGTACTCGGTCTCACTGGCGGCGGGGAAGCCCACCTCGATCTCCTTGAAGCCGATCTTTACCAGCATCTGGAAGAACTCCAGCTTTTCTGCAAGGCTCATGGGCACGATCAGTGCCTGATTGCCGTCCCGCAGATCCACGCTGCACCATGCGGGAGCCTTTTCTATATGGTCTTTTTTTACCCAGCTGTCATAACCGGCAGGTACCGGGTAGTACCCCGGTGCGTACTTGGTAGCGTCCATCATCCTGTTGTCCTCCCGAAATAGCATAAAGCCTTCACCCCTTGGGGGAAGGTGGCGCGTAGCGCCGGATGAGGGGTGATTTCCCGGCAGCAGCTGCTTGCCTGCGCCCTCATTAGTCACCTGCGGTGACAGCTTCCCCCGACCGGGGGAAGCCTTTTGCCCTACTGCAACCGTTGTACGAAAAAAGGCTCCCGTCTTTCAAGGCGAAAACCTTGAGAGACGAGAGCCTGTAAATTGCTTTTACAGGGCACCCGTGGTACCACTCTCCTTGCTGTACGGTCAGGTACAGCCACTTTGCACGATCGGCCAAAACAGCGAATCGCTGCCCCTGTAACGGTGGGCGTCCGTCAGAACCTACTTGTCCGTTCAGTCCTGCCGCTCAGGGGCCAGTATCCGAAGTTCTCTGCACCCGTCTTGCACCACCCGGCGGCTCTCTGCACGCAGAAGAAAGATCGTTTTATCCCCGTCAACGCATTTGCACTTTGTTGAAAGTGAGATAATTTTAGCACGCCTGCCAGAAAGTGTCAAGAAGTTTCGTTCAGGATAAAGATGAAAGCATTTCATAATGCCATGGGATAAATCATGAAAAATTGAGGTCATTGCTCCCCTGCCCCCTCATCCGGCAAGCCCTTTGCGCACCTATAATATGGTAACTGAGCGGCTTTAGCCCTCTTTGTTAAGAAACTGCTAAGTTTTTGCAAAGTTGCCCTCGCTGCGCTGTTGCCGGGCGGCAAGGTGTGGTATACTGGACGCAGCAAACGGGTGGAAGCCCACTTTATATAGAAGGAGGAACATCCCATGAAAGAAGTCAAGCCATCCAAAAAGCCGCTGGCTATCTACTATGCCATCGTGCTGCTGGTGCTGCTGGTCATCAACCTTGTGGTCATGCCATGGCTGGCCGAGCGTCAGGTGCAGGAGGTAGACTACGGCACCTTTATGAGCATGACCGAGCAGGAAAACATCGGCAAGGTGGATATCCAGTCCAACCAGATCATTTTTACGGATAAGGACAACAAGCAGATCTACAAGACCGGCTTGATGAACGACCCCGGCCTGACCGAGCGTCTGTACGATGCGGGCGCGCAATTCTCCAGCGAGATCGTGGAGCAGGGTTCGCCGGTGCTCAGCTTTCTGCTGTGGTTCGTGCTGCCCATCCTGCTGTTCAGCTTCATCGGCAACCAGATGAACAAAAAGCTGATGGAAAAGGCAGGCGGCGGCCCGGGCTCCATGATGTTTGGCGGCGCGGGCAAATCCAACGCAAAGGTGTATGTGCAGTCCACCCACGGCATCCGCTTTGCGGATGTGGCCGGTGAGGACGAAGCCAAGGAGAACCTGCAGGAGATCGTCAATTATCTGCACGACCCCAAGCAGTACGAGGAGATCGGTGCTTCCATGCCCAAGGGCATTCTGCTGGTAGGCCCTCCGGGCACCGGCAAAACCATGCTGGCCAAGGCCGTGGCAGGCGAGTCCAACGTGCCCTTCTTCTCCATCTCCGGCTCGGAGTTCGTGGAGATGTTCGTGGGCATGGGTGCCTCCAAGGTGCGTGACCTGTTCAAGCAGGCCAAAGAAAAAGCACCCTGCATCGTATTCATTGATGAGATCGACGCCATTGGCCAGAAGCGCAACAGCGGCCAGTTTGGCGGCAACGACGAGCGCGAGCAGACCCTGAACCAGCTGCTTACCGAGATGGACGGCTTTGAGGGCAACACCGGTGTCATTATTCTGGCGGCTACCAACCGCCCGGATTCCCTCGACCCTGCCCTGACCCGTCCCGGCCGGTTTGACCGCCGTGTGCCCGTGGAGCTGCCCGACCTGAAGGGCCGCGAGGAGATCTTGAAGGTACACGCCAAAAAGGTGAAGATCGCCCCGGGTGTGGACTTCAACACCGTGGCACGCATGGCCTCCGGTGCCTCCGGCGCAGAGCTGGCCAACATTGTGAATGAAGCTGCTCTGCGTGCCGTGCGGGCAGGCCGCAAGAGCGTGACGCAGGCCGACCTTGAGGAGAGCATCGAGGTGGTCATTGCCGGCTACCAGAAGAAGAACTCCATCCTGACTGACCACGAAAAGTGCATCGTAGCCTACCATGAGATCGGCCACGCCCTTGTGGCGGCCAAGCAGTCCAACTCTGCCCCGGTGCAGAAGATCACCATCATCCCCCGCACCTCCGGCGCACTGGGCTATACCATGCAGGTGGACGAGGGCAACCACTACCTGATGAACAAGGCCGAGCTGGAAAATAAGATCGCCACCCTGACCGGCGGCCGCGCCGCCGAGGAGGTAGCCTTCAATTCCATCACCACCGGCGCGTCTAACGATATCGAGCAGGCCACCAAGCTTGCCCGCGCCATGCTGACCCGCTACGGCATGAGCGATGAATTTGACATGGTGGCGCTGGAAACCGTGAACAACCAGTATCTGGGCGGCGATACCTCGCTGGCCTGCAGTGCCCAGACCCAGCGCGAGATCGATCAGAAGGTGGTAGAGCTGGTCAAGACCCAGCACGAAAAGGCCATCCGCATCCTGACCGAGAACCGCGCCAAACTGGACGAACTGGCACAGTACCTGTACCAGAAGGAGACCATCACCGGCGAGGAGTTCATGGATATCCTCAACCGCGATGATACCGAAAACAAACCAGAAAATCCCTGAAAATAAAAATTTTTGAATCTTTTGCAATAATCCGGCCGCCGTATCCGTTTACAAAGCAGATACGGCGGTTTTCCATTGTGAATGCGCCGCAGCTGAACCATGGTTCCAAAAAAGATTATGATGCAAAAAAACAAGGCAGTCCCTGCGGCTGCCGTTTTCAGGAGGTATTTCCTATGAAGATGCTGAACAAAAAGTTTGTCCGTACCCTGAGCTGTGCCGCTGTGGCGGTGTGTGCCGCTGCCATGCTGAGCGTGGGTGCATTTGCCGCCGAGGTGGATTCCACCTGCGTGGAGGGCTATCTGCCCCCGCAGGAGCAGATGGTGCAGGGTGACATCGCACTGCACAGCGGTGACGTTGCCGTGGGCGAAAAAGACCCCAGCTACGGCGGCTACGGTGCCCCGGAGGGCAATCCCATTCAGGGCAATATCATGCTGATCTCCGGCGATGAGCTGGCCGACACCGCAAAGACCGAGGCACGCTACACCGTGAAGGGTCTGCTGGGCAAGCAGCTGCTGTACACCGCCCGCCAGAAGGACGGCGTGCTGACGCTGGACGTCCCCGCCGAGGTGGCTACTTTCCGCACCACCATCGAGGATATGCAGACTTTGCAGGCCAACGGCGTGAAAACGCTGGTGCTGGTGACCGAGAAGAACACCACCACCCTGAACCTCTCGCTGCTGTGCGAGGGACAGAAGTCCGGCACCCGCGTCACCCTGCGGCACCTGGGCAGCAATGCTACCCTCTCTGTGGGTCTGCGCTGCCGCCGCGACCTGCTGATCGGCCGCTAATCGGAAAAACGGCAGTATAATTTGTGGTTCAGAAACGCCCACAGGCGTTTCTGAACCACTTTTTTAATGATGACAAGACCCCCGGCGGGCAGCCGGGGGTCTTGTCGCACACTTATGGAGACCAGGACAGGAATAAAAGGAAGATCACATTCCCTTTGCGGGAAAGAGAATCGCTGCTTACTTGCCGCGGACGGCTGCGAAGCCGGCTTCCAGATCGGCAAGGATATCATCAATGTGCTCGGTGCCGATGGACAGGCGGATGGTGTTCTGGTAGATCTGCTGCTCGGCCAGCTCGGCATCGGTCAGCTGGCTGTGGGTGGTGGAGGCCGGGTGGATGACAAGGCTCTTCACGTCCGCTACGTTGGCCAGCAGAGAGAAGATCTTCAGGTTATCGATGAAGGTAAAGGCCTCCTCGCGGCCGCCCTTGATGTTAAAGGTAAAGATGGATGCGCCGCCGTTGGGGAAGTACTTCTGGTACAAAGCGTGATCCGGGTGATCCGGCAGCGAGGGATGGTTCACCTTTTCCACCTGCGGGTGGTTGGCAAGGAACTCCACCACCTTTTTGGTGTTCTCTACATGACGCTCAATGCGCAGGCTCAGGGTCTCGGTGCCCTGCAGAAGCAGGAAGGCGTTGAAGGGGGAGATGGTAGCACCGGTATCACGCAGCAGAATGGCGCGGATGTAGGTGACAAAGGCAGCCGGGCCTGCGGCATCCGCAAAGGAGACACCGTGGTAGCTGGGGTTCGGGGCGGCAATGTTGGGGTAACGGCCGCTGGCCTTCCAGTCGAAGTTGCCGCTGTCCACGATGATGCCGCCCAGCGTGGTGCCGTGGCCACCGATGAACTTGGTGGCAGAGTGCACCACGATGTCTGCGCCGTGCTCGATGGGACGGATGAGGTACGGGGTGCCAAAGGTATTGTCAATGACCAGCGGCAGGCCGTGCTTGTGGGCAATGGCGGCAATGGCATCAATATCCGGGATATCACTGTTGGGGTTGCCCAGCGTCTCCAGATACACAGCCTTGGTGTTGGGCTGGATAGCGGCCTCCACCTGTGCAAGGTCGTGGGCATCCACGAAGGTGGTGTTGACGCCGAACTGGGTCAGAGTGTGCGCCAGCAGGTTGTAGCTGCCGCCGTAGATGGTCTTTTGTGCCACGATGTGGTCACCGGCCTGTGCCAGTGCCTGAATGGTGTAGGTGATGGCAGCTGCACCAGAAGCGGTAGCCAGTGCTGCCACGCCGCCCTCCAGCGCTGCGATGCGCTTTTCGAACACATCCTGCGTGGAGTTGGTCAGACGGCCGTAGATATTGCCTGCATCGGCCAGACCGAAGCGGTCGGCGGCGTGCTGGCTGTTGCGGAACACATAGGACGTGGTCTGGTAGATGGGCACCGCACGGGCATCGGTGGCGGGGTCGGCCTGCTCCTGACCGACATGAAGCTGCAGGGTCTCAAATTTATATTCAGACATTGTTATTTACCTCTATTAATATACCAAAAGTATTATTATTGTGTACAAAAAATCCCGATGCGTTTTCAAAGGCGCACCGGGCAGTGTGGTCTACCGGAGCTGCTGCTGTCACATTCGGGGGCACATTCGCGCAGCCGAGGGCAACATACAGTACACATCCGATGCCGGTGCCCGGTGGGTATGCATTCGCCCACAGCGATAATTCGCGTGCAGCAGTTCTTTCCAGATCAGCTTCATCTTTGTGCCCTCCTTCCGGTAAAACTTTTCCATTCCTCTATGTACCACCCGCCGGGGAACCTCTGTTTCATTTCCCTACAAGACTGGTGGATTGGATGTTTGCATTATATCCCGTTCTACCTAGTTTGTCAATAGGTTAATTCCACTTTTTTCAAGGATGTATTTTTTGCATGATAATTTTGCCCGTACTGCCACCGCCCGACAGCATTTTGTACAGCGACCCCTCTGAACAAAAAACGAAGCCCGGAACGTCTGCGGACGCTCCGGGCTTCGTTTTCTCATAAAATGGTCAGGCCTGCTTTGTCTGTTCCGTCCGGGTGGAAATGCCGAACAGTACAAAGCCGATGACAAACAGGATGGCAATGGAGCCCACACCCACGTTGGCGCTGCCGGTCAGCTGGCTGCCCACGCTGACGATCATGGTGCCAAGGAAGGATGCACCCTTGCCGCAGATGTCGAACAGGCCAAAGTATTCGCCAGATTTTTCCTGCGGGATGATCTTGGCAAAGTGGCTGCGGCTCAGTGCCTGCACACCGCCCTGGAACATACCCACCACCACGGCCAGCACCCAGAACTGCCACTGACTCTTCAGGAAGAAGGCAAAGACGGCAATGCCGGTATAGGCCGCGATGCACACCGGGATCAGGGTCTTGGATTCATATTTCTGGCTCAGGCGGCCAAAGATCAGCGCCGAAGGGAAGGCCACGATCTGGGTGACCAGCAGCGCCAGCAGCAAACCGGTGGTGTCCAGCCCCAGTGCCGTGCCGTAGGCGGTGGCCATATCAATGATGGTATACACGCCGTCAATGTAGCAGAAGAAGGCCAGCAGGAACCAGAACACCTGCTTGTCCTGCGGCAGATGCTTCAAGGTCTGCCCGATGCGCACAAAACTCTGGCGGATGGCGTGCTGCTCCACCTCCACATAGTTGATCTGGCGGTATTTTTTCAGCAGCGGCAGGGTGACCGCCAGCCACCACACAGCAGTAATGACCAGCGCGATAGACAGCGCGGTCATCTGGCTGAGCCCCACTGCGCTGCTGCCCAGCACCAGCGCCAGACAGACCACAAAGGGCACGCAGCTGCCGATATAGCCCCACGCGTACCCGCGGGAGGACACCATGTCCATCCGCTCCGGGGTGGTCACATCGCCCAGCATGGAGTCGTAGAACACCAGACTGCCGGAGTAGCCGATCTTGGCAATGATAAAAATGACCAGAAAGGCCAGCCATGTGCCCGCCAGACCCATGGCACAGCAGCCGATGACGCCCACGAAAAGGCAAAGCATGAAGATGGGCTTTTTAAAGCCCTTGGTGTCCGCCAGCGTGCCCAGAATGGGGCCCAGAATGGCGGTGACCACCGTGACGATGGAGCTTGCGTAGCCCCAGTAGGCCAGATAGTCCACCTTGCTCACCCCACCGGCCTCGGCCAGTGCATTGAAGAAGATGGGCACCAGCGTGGCGATCATCAGCACAAAGGCCGAGTTGCCCACATCGTATAAGATCCATGCCCGCTCCAGCGGTGTCACCTTGAATTTTTCAGTTTTCATCGTATTTCCCTTTTCCCCTTGCACCGCCGGGCGGTGCAGTTTTTAAAATTCCCCAAAGGTATGGTCGTAGGCAGCGTCCAGCGGCTCGTCCGTGTCCAGCTTTGCCACATACTCTAAGATCAGCCGCTCTGCCAGCGGCAAAGCCTTGGCGTACAGTGCATCCAGCTTGCGGTTGCTCTCGGTGCACTGCGGGTTCGGCTGCGGGTTTGCCACAAGGCCGTGCATCCCATCATACTTGCCCAGCACCTTCATGCCGGTCAGCACCACCCAGCGCTTGACCGGGTTCGAAGCCTGCAGCACCTTATGCACCAAGATCATCCCCTTCAGGGCTTCCAGCGCGGTCTGCTCCGAAATATCCTTGTAGAACGGCGCAATGACCCGGGCATTTGCCGCGCTGGGGTGGATATGGCTGGCGGTAAAGAAGGTCAGCGGGTCATAGCCGTCCCGGCGCAGCAGCATATTGTCGAACTCAGTCTCGATCTCGCAGTGGGTCACACCACTCTCCCGGGTAAACTGCTCCACAAAGGGGTGGCAGGTGCTGTCCAGCGCAAAATGGCACACATAGCCCAGCGCGTAGGCCAGCGCAGCCTCGCGGTCGGCTTCCTCGTGCACCACCCGCCGTGCCCGGTCAAAGAACATTCTGCCCGGCTCGTCGTGCATGGCGTTGCCCAGCGCAGCGACCGGGGTGGACTTTTCCGCATGGTAATAGAACAACAGATCCGGCCCGTGCAGGCCGATATCGTACAGCTCCCGGTGCGCCTCCAGCTTTTCCCGCAGCGGCGCGGGCAGATGGTCCAGCACATTTGCGCCAAAGCGGCGGTGTGCGTAGGTAGAGGGCATTTCTCATTCCTCCTTCTTGCAGTGCCAGCGCCCGCCGCCCTGTTCCGGCTGCACTGACCAAAAATTCTATCGCTTCCAGTATAGCAGAAAGTTTGCCGACCTTCTACCCTTTTGTGTCTGTTTTCTGTAAAAAGTTTTAATAATTTTGCTGTGCTTCCCGCCGCTCCTCCAACCACAAAAAGGACCTCCTGAAAGGCCCGCAGGCCTTTCAGGAGGTCCCTTTCTAATCATTCAGGCTCACACGCTCTCATAGCCCTGCGGCATCTCGCTCTTGCGGTCGCGGGACATCAGGTTGCGCAGCGCGTCGCTGGCGCTCATGCCCTCCTTGACGATGGCGTTCACCGTCTGAGCGATGGGCATTTCTACATGGTACTTCTCAGCCAGCTCCATGGCGGCGGGCAGGGCGTTGATGCCCTCCACCACCATGCCGACCTCCTTCACAGCCTGCTCCGGGCTTTCGCCCTTGCCGATCAGGATACCGGCGCGGTTGTTGCGGCTGTGCATACTGGTGGCGGTAACGATCAGGTCGCCGATGCCGGCCAGACCCGCAAAGGTCTGGACATTGCAGCCCATGGCCACGCCCAGCCGGGCGATCTCGGCAATGCCGCGGGTGATCAGGGCGGCGCGGGCGTTATCGCCGTAGCCAAGGCCGGTGGAGATGCCGACACCCAGCGCGATAACGTTCTTCATGGCGCCGCTCAGTTCCACGCCCTTGATATCAGTGTTGGTGTACACGCGCATACAGGTGTTGCTGAACACCTCCTGCACCACCTCGGCAGCCTCCAGATCCGGGCTGGCGGAAACGATGGTGGTGGGCAGATCCAGCGCCACCTCCTCGGCGTGGGTGGGGCCGCTGAGCGCCACCAGACGTACCGCGCGGGGGCCGTTTTCGTGGCTCAGCTCGTCGGCAAGGATCTCGGTCATAGTATATAAGGTATCGGGCTCAATGCCCTTTGCCACATCCACGATGATCTGGCCGGAGCGGATATAGGGCCGCGCCTTGGCCGCCGTGGCGCGCACGAACACCGACGGCACCGCAAACAGCAGCACGTCCTTGCCGGTGCACACTTCCTCTATGCTTTTGGTAAAACGCAGCTCCTGCGGGATGACCATCCCCGGCAGATTGGGGTGCACCCGGGTGGCGGAAAGGTTGTCCACCTCGGCTTCAATAGCCGACCACACCTGTACATCATTGCCGCTGACGGTCAGCATCCGTGCCAGAGCCATGCCCCAGGTACCTGCACCCAGAACACCAATACTAAACTTTTTCACGTTCGTATCCTCCGTGTCTGCACCGGACAGAGGGAAAGCCCCCTGCCGGTGGATTTGCGCCGCGCCGGGCCGTTGCCCCGCACCCGCGCACTGTTATGTTCATTGTACACGAAAGCGCCCACAGCGTCAAGCATCTGCCGCATTGCACAAATATTTAACAAGTTTATGCAATTTTTCGGTCACATCACACGTTTTGTGCAAACTGTTTGCGCTGCGGGGCATTTCATGCTATTATAGTATTCTGGTAGGTTTTGTAGGGATTTGTGATTCGGTCTCTTGACTTAGACCCTACTTTAAGGTATATACTGCTTTAGCCGGCAAAAGCCTTGCCGGTCTGCGCATTTTATTTTGAGGAAAAAACGATGTTTGAAGCACTTTTATCCAACCGCACGGTCAGCGTGCTGGTGGAGGCGCTGCCCCGCATCCTGACGGCAGGCCTGACCATGACCATTCCGCTGACCCTTCTCTCCTTCTTTTTTGCCATGATCATCGCAGTGGCGGTGGCGCTGGTGCAGTACGCCAATGTGCCGGTGCTGCGGCAGATCGCCCGGTTCTACATCTGGGTCATCCGGGGCACGCCGCTGCTGGTGCAGCTGTTCATCATCTTTTACGGTCTGCCCAGCGTGGGCATCATGCTGAACGCCTTTCCGGCGGCAGTCATCGCCTTTGCCTTCAACGAGGGTGCTTACTGCGCCGAGACCATGCGCGGTGCACTGGAAAGCGTACCGCAGGGGCAGCTGGAAGCCGGGTACTGCGTGGGCATGAGCTGGTGGCAGATCATGCGCCGCATCGTGCTGCCGCAGGCGCTGCGCACCGCCGTGCCCGCGCTGTCCAACTCCCTTATCGGCATGATCAAGGACACCTCGCTGGCGTCCAACATCACGGTGGCAGAGCTGTTCATGGCCGGGCAGCGGGTAGCCGCCCGCACCTACATCTTCCTGCCCATCTACTGTGAGGTGGCTGTGGTGTATCTGCTGTTCTGTACCGTTATCACCAAGCTGCAGGCGCTGCTGGAACGTCAGCTCAACGCCCGCGGCTTCCAGTAAAAAGGGAGGTGCGCACCTATGGCTATGTTAGAGATCCGCAATGTGCAAAAAACCTTTCGCACCTACGCAAAGCCCGGCCTTTTCCACCGCCCCGGTGCACGGAAGGTCATCAGTGATCTGCCCGTGCTGCGCGGCGTAGACCTGACCGTGGAAAAGGGCGATGTGTTGGCCATTCTGGGGCCGTCCGGCTCCGGCAAGACCACCCTGCTGCGGTGCCTGAATTTTCTGGAGACTGCCGATGCCGGGCAGCTGGTGTTTGACGGCGAAAGCTTTGACCTTGCCCATGCCAGCCGCGCCGACATTGCCCGGCTGCGCAAAAAGACGGCCTTTGTGTTCCAGAACTACAACCTGTTCCGCAACAAGACTGCCCTGCAGAATGTGACCGAGGGGCTCATCGTAGCGCGTAAGCTGCCCAAGGAGCAGGCAGAGGAAATCGGCATGAAGATGCTTGCCAAGGTAGGCCTTGCCGACCGTGCCGACTACTACCCCCGCCAGCTTTCCGGCGGGCAGCAGCAGCGGGTGGCGATCGCCCGTGCCCTTGCCGCCGACCCGGAGATCATTTACTTTGACGAGCCCACCAGCGCCCTTGACCCGGAGCTGACCGGCGAGGTGCTCAGCGTGATGCGGCAGCTGGCCGAGGAGGGCATGACCATGCTGGTGGTCACCCACGAGATGGGCTTTGCCCGCAACGTTTCCTCCAAGACCGTGTTCATGGAGAACGGCGTGGTGGTGGAGCAGGCCCCCTCTCAGCAGTTCTTTGCATCCCCCAAGGAAGAGCGTACCCGGGCCTTCCTGCGCAGGATCGCCCACACGGAATAAAACCACTTCTCTTTTTGCATTTTTCACGACAGAAAGGAATTTTTACTTATGAAACGCAGAACCTTTATTTCTCTGATGGGCGTTATGGCCGCAGCCGGGGTGCTCAGTCTGACCGGCTGCTCTTCCAAGGACACCGCCGCCAGTACTGCCAGCACTGCCAGTTCCGCAACGCTGAATAAGCTGGACAGCATCCAGAAGAGCGGCAAGCTGGTGGTGGCACTGGAAGGCGCATGGCAGCCGTGGAGCTACCACGACGCCTCCGACACGCTGGTGGGCTACGATGTGGAGGTATCCCGCGCCATTGCCGAAAAGCTGGGCGTAGAGCCGGAGTATGTGGAGAGCGACTGGGACAGCCTGTTTGCCGGTCTGGACGCCGGCCGCTACGACATGGTGTGCAACGGCGTGGAGGTGACCGAGGAGCGCGCCAAGACCTATGCTTTCACCACCCCCTACGGCTACATCCACACTGCGCTGGCTGTACGCAAGGACAATACTGACATTACCAGCTTTGAGGACCTGAAGGGCAAGACCACCGCCAACAGTCTGGCTTCCACCTACATGGAGCTTGCCGAAAGCTACGGCGCTACCGTGCAGGGCATCGACACGCTGGAGGAAACCATCCAGCTGCTGACCGCAGGCCGCATTGATGCCACCCTGAACGCAGATGTTTCCTTCTACGACTACCTGAACGTCCACCCGGAGGCCGATTTCAAGCTGGTGGCGCAGACTGCCGAGGCCTCCCATGTGGCCATCCCGGTGCTCAAGAGCGAGGACACCGCCTATCTGGACGCGCTAAACACCGCCATTGAAGAGCTGCGCGCCGACGGCACCTTAAAGACCCTGAGCGAGAAGTATTTCGGACAGGATATCTCTTCTGAAAACTGAGAAGCTCGACCCTCTCAGTCTGCTCACTTCGTTCGCATCCAGCTCCCCCGAAAGGGGGAGCTTTTTTGTTATCTGCCAGTCCGTGCAGTAAAGCTTCCCCTTCGGGGGAGCTGGCGAGCGCAGCGAGACTGAGAGGGTAAATCCCCTATTGACTTGTGCAATATTATATGCTATATAATATTATAGAAACAGACCACGCCGAAAGGAGGCTGTTCCCACATGAGTTTTCCCATCAGTGCCGCGCTGCTGGACGCCATTGTACTGTCCGTGGTGGCGCAGGAGCCGGAAGGTACCTACGGCTACAAGATCACCCAACAGGTCACCCACACGCTGGAGCTGAGCGAATCCACCCTGTACCCGGTGCTGCGCCGGCTACAGAAAGACCAGCTGCTCACGGTCTACGATGCGCCCTTCAATGGCCGCAACCGCCGCTATTATCAGATCACCTCCGCCGGGCGGGCGCAGCTTGCCGCCTACGCGCAGGAGTGGAGCCGCTACCGTTCTTCCATTGACACATTTTTCAGAGAGGTGGAATGATTTATGACCCGTACTGCATTTCTTGCTGCGCTGGAGCAGCTTCTGGCTCCCTTACCGGAGGCTGAGCGCAAGGACGCGTTGAGTTATTACGAGGATTATCTGGATGCCGCCGGGCCGGAAAACGAAGCCCGCGCCATTGCGGAGCTGGGCAGCCCGGAGGAGGTCGCCCGCAAAATTCTGGACGAACAGACCCCGGCAGACAGCTCTGCCGCCCCGGCATCCCCTGTCCGCAAGCCGCGTTCCCGCTGGCGCATGGTGCTGGGTGGCGGGCTGGCGGTGCTGGTGCTGGCCTGCTTTTTCTTCCAGCACTCCAAGGCCACCCCGGTGCAGCCGGTGGAGCCCATTTCTCCTTCCTCAGAAATTCCTGCTTCCTCTGCGGAACCAGCTGCCGAAAGTTCCTCTACGCAGCCCACAGTTCCCGTTTCCACTCCAGACGGCTTAACTTTCTCCCTCTCTGCTGAGATGGTCAGCGATAAACTATCGCTGGAGTTGGACTATGGTACCATTCTCTTTGTTGTTGACCCAAACGCTTCCGACATCACGCTACAGTTTGATGGCTTTAGAACTCGGTATCTCACCCATTCCAACAAAAAAGACGGAACCGCAGAGTTTTCCTACCATGTCCCGAAATACTACGCTCTTCCTGATATTGACAGTGCTGTGCTTACCATTACAGCTCCGGAAAATATCCTGCATAAGGTAGACATTGATCTTGCTATGGGCGACGTCGACCTTGGCACGCTCTCTGTGGAAGAACTGGATCTGGAACTTGCCATGGGTGGCGTTTCTGCCGACAGCCTGACTGTGAAAGACGCGGATTTTGATCTTGCCATGGGTGACTGTCACATTGACCATCTGACCGCGCCGGAATTCGATGCCGAACTTGCCATGGGGGACTGCACGATCGGTATGCTGTCCGGTGCTCAGGATGTCAGCATCTCGGTCATCACTGGCGATACTGACCTGACTCTGGAGGGCAGCGCCTCGGACTATCTCCTCGTCACCAATGAACTTAAGGGCACCTCGATCCATGATGGCAAGGCAAATACCTCTCGTAAAATTTCCCTCGATTCTGTCACCGGCAATCTCTCCATCTCCTATACGAATTGACCCCTGAACGCAGAATACCCCCGGCATCCGAACGAAACGAAAACGGATGCCGGGGGTGTTTTTATGCTTCCCTGTGAAAATACTCGTAGATGGTCTGCGCCAGCTGTTTGCCCACGCCGGGGGTGTTTTCCAGCTGGTCGGGGGTGGCTTCCTTCACCGCGCCCACGCTCTTGAACTGCGTCAGCAGGGCTTTGGCGGTTTTGGGGCCTACGCCCGGCACCTCGGTCAGGGTGGAGGAGTAGCTTTTCTGCTTCATCTGCTGCTTGCGGTAGGCGTTGGCAAAGCGGTGGGTCTCGTCCTGAATGGCGGTGATGAAGGTAAAGGTACCGCGGTTCATGTTGATGGCAATTTCCCGCCCGTCGCTGTCCACGATGGCGCGGGTGCGGTGGTGGTCATCCTTTACCATGCCGTATAGCGGCACATCTGCCAGTGCCGTACCGGCAAGCGCTTCCTTTGCGGCGCTCACCTGTCCCCTGCCGCCATCCATCAGCAAAAGATCCGGCTTCTGCCCGAACCAGTTGCCGCTTGGCTGACCGTTTTCGGCCTGTACAGCGTATTTTTCGTACTCTGCCGCCCGGCGGGAGACGGTCTCTGCCAGCGAGGCGTAGTCGTCCGTGCCCGCCACGGTCTTCATCTTGAACTTGCGGTAGCCCGCCTTGAAGGGCTTGCCATCCTTGAAGGTGACCATGCCGCAGACGCTGCTGCCATCGCCCCAGTTGGAGATATCGTAGCTTTCAATGGCGCGGGGCGGCTTTGAAAGCCCCAGCACCTGTGCCAGCTCGTCCAGCAGCTTTTCCTCCCGGGCGTAGCGGCCGCTCTCCCGCGCCAGACGCTCCACCGCGTTGGTGTGCGCCATCTCCACCAGATGCGCTTTATCGCCCCGCTGGGGCACATACAACTGTATCTCGCTGCCCCGTTTCTGGTTCAGCGCCTGCTGCAAAGCTTCCATGTCCGGCGGCAGCGCATCCACCGCGATAATTTTCGGAATTTGTTCATCATCCAGATAGTACCGGGGCAGAAATTCCTCCCGCACCGCGTCGATATCCGAGGTATCGTGGAACAAAAACTCCCGCTTGTCGGTCAGCCGTCCCTCCCGGAAGCGCAGCACCGCCGCGCACACGCTGTCCGGCGTACCGGCCAGCGCCACCACGTCCATCTCCACGTCCGGATCTACCACCACCTTCTGCCCTGCCGTCAGCTTGGTGATGGCGTTGATCTGATCCCGCAGAAGAGCGGCGGTCTCAAATTCCAGCCGGTCGGAGGCCTCCTGCATCCGCTCGTTGAGGGTTTTCAGGATATCCTTTTTGCCGTAGCGGATGAGGTGCACCGCGTTTTTGACCGCCTGATTGTAGGTCTCGCAGCTGATCTTGCCGCTGCACACTGCCATGCACTTGCCAATATGGGCGTTCAGGCAGGGGCGCCCTTTGCCGATCTCCTGCGGGAAGCGCTTGGAGCAGCGCGGCAGCAGAAAGGCATCCATGGCCGTTTCCGCCATCTGCCGCGCCGCAAAGCTGGAGGTGTAAGGGCCGATATACTCCGCCCCGTCCTCCTCCTTTTGCAGGGTGAAGGAAAGGCGCGGCCAGTCCTCCCGGGTGACGCGGATATAGCTGTAACCCTTGTCATCCTTGAGCAGAATGTTGTACTTGGGGGTGTGCGCCTTGATCTGGCTGGCTTCCAGCACCAGCGCCTCGAACTCGCTCTGACAGACGATGACGTCAAAGGCGTAGGCGTGGGCGATCATCTGGCTGACCTTGTTATCGTGGGGCACGCCCTCGCGGAAATACTGGCTTACCCGGATGCGCAGGCGCTTGGCCTTGCCGATATAAATGATGGTGTCGCTTTTGTCCCGGATGATATACACCCCGGGCAGCAGCGGCAGCATACAGGCTTTTTGATAGAGTTCGGCCTTAGTCATGCAGCACCTTCCTCCGTATTTGTGGGATGGGGCGTCCTGCAATGGAAAGCCCTTTGCTCCCGGTAAAAAGCTTATCAAAAAAGCGGCAGGGAGCCCCCGCCGCTTTCTGTTGCTTGTGATACAGACTTACTCTGCAAAGCCGGACTCCACCAGCTTGATCAGGCCGTCCACGGCAGCCTGCTCATCAGCGCCGTCAGCGATGATGCGGATGGTGGTGCCGCCAACGATACCCAGAGACAGAACGCCCAGCAGGCTCTTTGCGTTCACGCGGCGTTCTTCCTTTTCGACCCAGATGGAAGACTTGAACTCGTTTGCCTTCTGGATAAAGAAGGTAGCCGGACGAGCGTGCAGACCAACCTGATTTTCAACGGTAACTTCTTTTACGTACATAGTAAAGCGCTCCTATCTAATATCGTTTTGGTGTACAAAAGCATAGTGTGCCTGTTGTGTTACACTCATTTTAGCGCAAGTCGAAACGGTTGTACAGTCCCCTTTTGCATTTTTGGCGCTTTTCCCAATGAAACAGGGAGCATTTTTCAGGTTTTGTACAAAGACAATAAAATTATACCCCGAAGGTTAGAGGGGTAATACAAAAGTTTTCAACAGCTTTTAGACCGCCGGGGAGTTTTGCCCTGAATTTTGTGTATTTTTACCGATATTTCCGGTACCGGCTTACTCCTGCGCAGGGCCTGCGTAGCGCATCTGCACCAGTGCGCATTTACGCGTCACGGTGGGGTATTGCTTCGGGTCAAATTCCAGACTGGTGCTGCCGTCCAGCTGCCAGCCCATGCGGGTATACAGCGCAATGGCGCGGGTGTTGGTGTTCAGCACACTCAGCACCGGGTGTGCGTGCTCCGGCAGCTTTTTGCGGGCAAAATCCAGCAGCTTTGCGCCGATGCCGTTGCCCCGGGCTTTTTCCGTGACGAACAGGTGCTCGATATGCCCCGCCTTGTGGCTGACGCACACCATGCCGTCCGGCACATCCTTGGTGGTGTGCAGGTAGCACACCCAGCCCGCCGCCTTTTCCTGCTGCAATTGCAGCAAAAACTGCGGCTCGGTCAGAGTGCGGCAGTATTCCGGCGTCCAGTTGTCGGCGCAGACAGCCTGCCGTCCCTCGGCAAACAGCTTTGCGGCGGCGGCAAACTGCTCGGCGGTCTTTACCAGCCGGACATTCTCGCCCCGCTTCCACTTGGGCACTTCGGCAATGGGGTGGCTCGTACACCACTGCTCGTACAGCTCCGGGCGGCGCAGACGGGTGCGGGTGCGGCTCTGCTCGCCGCGCCATGCGTCAATTTTTGCATGGTCGCCGCCCAGCAGCACCTCGGGCACAGCACGGCCTTCCCACACCTCGGGGCGGGTGTACTGGGGGTATTCCAGCAGGCCGTCCCAGTAGCTTTCCTCCTCGTAGCCCTTCTGCTCGGCCAATACGCCGGGCTTCAGGCGCAGCACGCTGTCTGCCACCACAAGGCTGGCAAGCTCGCCGCCGGTCAGGATATAATCACCAATGGAGATCTCCTCGTCCGCAAAAGCTTCGATGACGCGCTCGTCAATGCCCTCGTAGTGGCCGCAGACCAGCGTCAGGTTGTCATATTCAGCCAAGCGCTTTGCGTGCTCCTCGGTGTAGCGCTGACCGCCCGCCGTCAGAAACACGATGTGCGGGGCGGGACGCCCCTGCTGGGCCACCTCGCGCTGCACTGCGCGCAGGCAGTCCGCGATGGGCTGGGCGTACAGCACCATGCCGCAGCCGCCGCCGTAAGGGTAATCGTCGGTCTGCTTCTGCTTGTTCAGGGTATAGTCCCGGATCTGGTGGCAGTGGGTCTCAATATAGCCCCGCTTTGCTGCCCGGCCGATGATGCTGGCATCCAGCACCTGCTGGCACATCTCCGGGAACAGGGTCACGATATCCACACGCATTCCCATGGCTTACTCCTCCTCCCGCTCGCTGTCAAAATCGTCATCCAGCAGACCGGGGATGGGGGTAACAAGGATATACCCCTCCGGCGGGTTGCGCTCTTTCAAAAAGGCATCCACCCCGGGGAACATATACTCCTTGCCGCCGGGTGCTTTGACGGTGTAGATATCCTGCGCACCCGGGTGGTCCACACTGGTCACCACGCCGTACACCTTGCCAGTGTCGGCGTCCCGCACTTCGCACCCGATGAGGTCCGCCACATACCACCGGCCTGCGGGCAGGGTGGCATCATTGCGATCAAAGTAGAACACCTGCCCGCGCAGCGCCCGGGCGGCATCCATATCGCTGACCCCCTCCAGCTGGAGCAGCGCCATCTGCCCCTGCGGACGGATGGAAAGGATCTTATACGCCTTGCCGCCCTGCGCCGAAGGGTACAGGCGGCCCACTTTTTTCAAAAAATCCACCCCGTCGCACCAAAGCTCCAGCTTCATTTCCCCGCGCACACCGTGGGTGGTAACAACTTTTCCGGCTTCCAGATATTGCTGCATAAATTCGCTCCTGTGTTATCAAACTTGTGCCAATACGCCCTCATCAGTCTCACTGCGTTCGACAGCTTCCCCCGGCCGAGGGAAGCCTTATGAGAGTGCACCAGCCGGGAAAGCCTTCCCCCAGTCGGGGGAAGGTGGCGCGTCCGCGCCGGATGAGGGTGCTTCCTCTTAAGTCTAAACAAAAAGGCCCCTTGCCGCAAGGGCAAAGGGCCAGTAGGGTGCTCAGTCGATCTCAACAAGGACCTTTTCATCGACCCGCACAGCAGCCGCGCGCATCACCACACGAATGGCTTTTGCGATCCGGCCCTGCTTGCCGATGACACGGCCCATATCTCCCTCTGCCACGCTCAGGTGGTAGACGATGGTACCGTCCTCGCGGGGCTCGTCCACCGTAACCTTAACGGCATCCTTGTCCTCCACGAGACCGCGGGCAACTGCCAGCAACAGCTCCTGCATGAGTCAGCCCTCCCTACTTACAGAACGTTGGACTTCTTCAGCAGGACACGAACGGTATCAGTGGGCTGAGCGCCGTTAGCGATCCACTGCTTTGCCTTCTCGGCATCGATCTTCACCTCAGAGGGCTCCTTGTTGGGATCGTAAGTGCCGATCTCCTCGATGAAGCGGCCATCGCGGGGGAAGCGGCTGTCAGCAACGACAACACGATAGAAGGGAGCCTTCTTGGCGCCAACGCGGCGCAGACGAATCTTAACTGCCATAATAGATATCCTCCAAAAATTGTTGTTTTTGATATATGTTACAAACCCCGCCGGGGTTGTATACCGTTGTTATTTCAGTCCGCGGAAGGCGTTGGGGTTGCCCATCATGCCGCCCAGACGGCGGGCAAAGCCCTTGGGGCTCTTCTTGAACTGCTTCATCATCTTCTGCATCATCTCGTACTGCTTGAGCAGCTTGTTCACGTCCTCCACGCGGGTACCGCTGCCTGCGGCAATGCGGCGCTTGCGCTTGGGGTTGATGATGGAGGGCTTTTCCCGCTCCTCTTTGGTCATGGAATAGATCATGGCCTCGATGCGGTCAAAGGCTTTTTCGTCGATCTGGCTGGCGTCGATACCGGATGCGCCGGGCAGCATACTGAGCATCGCGCCTGCGCCGCCCATCTTGCGGATCTGGGCGAACTGCTCCAGCATATCGTTCATATCGAACTTGTTTTCCATCAGACGCTTGGCGGTCTCTTCAGCAGCCTTTTCGTCGGCGGCATCCTGTGCGCGCTCGATCAGGCTGAGCACATCGCCCATGCCAAGGATGCGGCTTGCCATGCGGTCCGGGTGAAACACATCCAGATCATCCAGCTTTTCGCCGGTGCCCTGAAACTTGATGGGCTTGCCGGTAACGGCCAGCACGGAAAGCGCTGCACCGCCGCGGGTATCGCCGTCGGTCTTGGTGAGGATGATGCCATCCACGCCCACCGTCTCGTTGAAGGTCTTTGCCACATTGACGGCATCCTGACCGGCCATGGCGTCCACCACCAGCAACGTCTCGTCCACGGGAACGGCAGCCTTGATGTCCACCAGCTCCTGCATCAGCACGTCGTCGATCTGCAACCGGCCTGCCGTATCCAGAATGACGATGTCGTTGCCGTAGTCCTTGGCGTGTGCCAGCGCCTTGCGGGCGATCTCCGGCGGCTTTGCACCGGGCAGGGTGAACACCGGTGCGCCGGCCTGCTTACCCACCACCTGCAGCTGGTCAATAGCCGCAGGGCGGTAGATATCGCAGGCCACCAGCATGGGGCGGCGGCCCTGCTTGATATAGAACTTGGCAAGTTTTGCCGCGTGGGTGGTTTTACCGTTGCCCTGCAAGCCGCAGAGCATGATGACCGTCTGACCCTTGTTCTTGATGTTCAGGCGGGCGGCCTCGGTGCCGCCCATGAGGGTCACCAGCTCCTCATTGACGATCTTGACTACCTGCTGGGCGGGGGTCAGGCTTTCCATGACCTCCTGACCCATGGCGCGCTCGGACACCTTTGCGCAGAAGTCCTTGGCAACCTTGTAGTTGACATCGGCTTCCAGCAAAGCCATCCGCACCTCGCGCATGGCGGCCTTGATATCTGCCTCGGTCAGCTTACCGTGACCGCGCAGCTTTTTGAATACACCGGCAAGGCGGTCGGTCAGGGATTCAAATGCCATTGTGCGGTGCTCCTTTCAAAATTCGATCAGCTTTCGTTTGCTTCATCCATCGAGCGGATGATCTCCAGCATTTTTGTCAGCGTTTCCACATATTCCGTGGTGGTGATATTAGCGCGGGGGCCGGTGCACTCGAACCGGGTGTCAATGACCAGCTGTTCCAGCTGTTCCAGCTTCTGCTGCACCCGCCGGTAGCGGGCTGCAAAGCCTACCTTTTCTTCCAGTTCCTTCAGGGTGGTCTCGCCGTGCTTGATGGCGTCCCGTGCGCCCTGCCGGGTGATGCCGAAGTTTTCGCCGATCTCGCTCAGCGATAGATCATCGTTGTAATACTGGCGCAGCATCTCGCGCTGCTTCTGGGTAAGCACCTCGCCATAAAAATCCAGCAGATACCCCATTTCCAGATCTTTTGCCATTGCTGTTGACCCCCGGTGCTCTGCTGTCTGTGCTTGCTGTGTTGTAAAGTTTTTTTGCTTTACGGATGGAGTATACCAGAACCCCTGCCCCTTGTCAAGGGGATTTTGGAGTTTTTTCTGAAATATCTGCCCAAAATTCGCTGTTTTTGCCAAAAGGCATCTTGACGCAGCCGGGGGCTTTGCGTTAGGATAATAGTGTTGTATCCCAAGAGAAAGGAGTGCCCTTGTGCCGATCTACTCTAATTTTTACCAGACCCTTACCACTGCCTGCCCCATTGTGGAGCTGCGGGGCTATGCCGCCGCCTGCGGGCTGAAGGGGCATCTGTACGCGTATCTGGATTTTAACGGCCCCACCGGCACCGCCCGGGACGGCCTTGCCGAGGGGATGCTGGCCCTTGCCATTGAAAAAAAGCAGCTTGCCCCGGGGCAGCCCATCATTGAGGCAGCCTCCGGCCCCTTTGCCACCGCCCTTACGCTGGCCAGCCTGACCGCCGGGCACCCCATCGTGCTGGTGATGCCGGAGGACGCCCCTGCCCTGCGGCAGGAGTACCTGCTGCGGCTGGGTGCGCAGATCCGGCACAGCCCTGCCCGCAGCGGTCTGGCCGGGGCGCGGGCGCGGGCGGCGCAGACCGCTGCCGCGAACGGCTGGTATTATATGAACTGGCTGGCCAACGATGACAACCCGGAGTACCACCGCCGGGTCACCGGCCCCGCCATCGTGCAAAGCATTGCCCGGCAGAACAAGAGCCTTGTGGACGCCATTACCATCGGCGTGGGCAGCGCCGGCACGGTGACCGGCGTGGGCGAGACCATCAAGGCATGGACGAACGATGTGCGCATCGTGGCGGTGGAGCCGTATGAAAATCAGGTGCTGGGCGGCGGGCTTACCGGCCCCCACGGCATCCCGGATATCGGCTACGGCATCGTGCCGGAAAACTACAACAGCTATGTGGTGGATAACGTTTCTGCCGTGGCCAGCCGGGACGCCCAGCGGGCTGCCCAGCAGGTGCTGCGCACCGATGCCATCCCCGCTTCGGTCAGCGCCGGTGCTGCCCTGCACGCCGCCGCCCAGCTGCTGGCCAACTGCAACAGCCGCGCGGCGCTGGCCATTTTCAGCGGACGCGCCAGCATCGTGTAAGCGGCTGCTTCTATCAATAGGAAAGAAGGACGTTTTTCATGACCAAGGACATGACCAGCGGCGCCATTACGCCGCTGCTGATCAAATTTACCATTCCGCTGGTGCTGGGCAACCTGTTCCAGCTTACCTACAACGCCGCCGACAGTATCATCGTGGGCAAGTTTGTGGGCGAGGATGCACTGGCTGCCGTGGGCACCTCGAACCCTCTGATGACCCTTGCCATCCTGTTCATCAACGGGATGTGTCTGGGCGCGGGCATTCTGGTCAGCACCGCCTTTGGCGCGGGGGATACCGAGCTGGTGGAGCGTCAGGTCTCCACCACCGCCATTGCGGGCACGGTGTTCTCTTTGACCTTCTCTGCCCTGTGCGTGCTGCTGGCAGACCCGCTGCTGCGGCTGCTGCAGGTGCCTGCGGCCATTCTGCCCATTGCGGTGAACTACCTGCGTATCGTGTTTGCGGGGCTGATCTTCACCTTCTTCTATAATTTCCTTGCCGCCACCATGCGTGCGCTGGGCGACAGCAAGAGCGCACTGTATTTTTTGATGATCAGCGCGGTGCTGAACATTGGCGGTGACCTGTTTTTTGTGGAGGCGCTGGGCTGGGGCAGCGAGGGCTGCGCTCTTTCCACCGTGCTCAGCGAGGCCGCCTGCTGCCTGCTGTGCGTGGTGTACATCCGCTATAAGGTACCAGTCTTACAGCTGGGCAGGCGGTGGCTGGTGTATGACGGCAAGCTGCTGCGCAAAACCGTGAGCTACGGCTGGGCCAGCGCCATGCAGCAGGCCACAGTGCAGCTGGGCAAAATTGCGGTGCAGGCCATCGTGAACACCATGGGCGTCAACGCCATGGCGGCTTTTACCGCCGCCTCCCGCATCGATGACTTCGCCTACACCCCGCAGCAGAACATCGGCCACGCCATGACCACCCTGATGGCGCAGAACCGGGGCGCTGGCAAGACCGACCGGGTACGGCAGGGCTACCACTGCGGTATGCGCATCGAATTTGTCTATGCGCTGTTACTTACCGGTGTCTGCCTGCTGTTTGCCGAGCCCATCATCCGGCTGTTTGCCGCCGACCCTGCTGTAGTGGACCTTGGCGTGCGGTTTTTGCGCACCATCTCGCTGTTTTATCTGATGCCCGCCGCCACCAACGGCATTCAGGGCTTTTTCCGGGGCATGGGCGATTTGAAGGTCACCCTGAACAGCAGTATGCTGAACATGGGCGGCCGTGTGGCTGCCGCCGCACTGTTTGTGCTGGTGATGAAGATGGACATCGAAGCCCTGCCCTTCAGCTACGCGGTGGGCTGGCTGCTGATGCTGCTGTACGAGCTGCCCCTGCTGGTGCGTTTTCTGCGCAGCAGCGAGATGTAAGATAAAAAACAATGCCGGAGCATCAACGCTCCGGCATTGTTTTTTATAGATATGTTTTACTTGGTGCCGTAGATACGGTCGCCTGCATCGCCCAGACCGGGCACGATGTAGCCGTTCTCGTTCAGGCGGTCGTCCTGTGCGCCCAGATAGATGTCCACATCGGGGTGTGCCTCGTGCAGAGCCTTGATGCCCTCCGGTGCGCCCAGCAGACCGATGAACTTGATGCGCTTTGCGCCGTGCTTCTTGATCTGGGTGATGGCGTCGATGGCGCTGCCGCCGGTCGCCAGCATGGGATCCAGCACCAGAACGTCACGCTCAGCGATATCCTGCGGCAGCTTGCAGAAGTACTCCACGGGCTGCAGGGTCTTTTCGTCGCGGTACAGGCCGATGAAGCCCACCTTGGCAGCGGGCAGCAGGGTCAGCATACCGTCCAGCATACCCATGCCGGCGCGCAGGATGGGCACCAGAGCCAGCTTGCGGCCTGCCAGCACCTTGGTCTTTGCCATGGTGATGGGGGTCTCGATCTCCACCTCTTCCAGCGGCAGATCGCGGGTAGCCTCGTAGCACAGCAGCGTTGCGATCTCACCAACGAGGTCACGGAACTCCTTGGTGCCGGTCTGTTTGTTGCGCAGCAGGCTGATCTTGTGCTGCAGCAGCGGATGTTCAACGATCATCGGGGTCATAAAAACACGCTCCTTAATTTATATAGAACATTCTATCGGGTACTGATCTGTGGCCTTGCCCGCCCGGTGGGCGCACAAATAGCTTTTTTCACAGAGAAGCTTGCAGTGCAAGCTTCTCTGTGAAATTACAAAAATTTCAATCAGCGGTTTTCCAGTGCGGTCAGCTTGTCGATGCGGCGCTGATGGCGGCCGCCCTCAAACTCGGTGTTCAGGAAGATGTCCACCAGCTGGCAGGCAAGGCCTGCACCCACTACACGGCCGCCCATGCACAGGGCGTTGGCGTCGTTGTGGCGGCGGGTATACTCGCAGCTGAAGCTGTCGGAGCAGCAGCAGGCGCGGATGCCCTTGATCTTGTTGGCTGCCATGCTGATGCCCACACCGGTGCCGCAGAACAGCAGTGCCTTCTCGCACTGGCCGCTCACCACTGCGTCACAGGCGGGCACAGCCATATCGGGGTAGTCCACGCTGTCGGTGCTGTGGGTGCCAAAGTCAATATACTCCAGACCAAGCTCCTCCAGATGTGCCTTGACAGCCTCTTTCAGTTCAAATCCGCCGTGGTCGGCGGCAAGTGCGATGGGTTTTGCCATGGAAAAACGTCCTTTCCCTGTGAGTGGTCACAGTTCCGCTTTTATTGTTTGTTTGCTGCGGCTTCGGCAGCCAGACGCTCCGCCCGCTCCCGCTCCGCCTGACTGAGACGGTGGTAGTCCGGCAGCAGCGCCTCCGGCAGCACAGCCTGCCCGGCTGCGGCCATCTGCTTTGCCACAAGTGCTACGGCAGCGGCACGGCCGCCCCGCAGCGCCGGGGGTGTTTGCAGCACACCCGGTACATTACTGTATTTATTATAGCACAGACCCGCGCCATCACCAACAAAAAACAGGGGCTTTTTGCAATTTTCTACAAAATCCGCCAGATCTGTCACCGCCCGGGCGTCATCGTCCAGCAGGCGGGTGTGGGTGGCAAGGTCAAATGCAGCACTGTATACCTGTGCGCGGCGGGCGTCCAGTGCGCAGAGCACGGTACCCTCGCCGGTGTGGGCAGCGGCCAGCGCTTCCAAGGTAGACACCGGGGCGCACAACGTCTCGCGCGGGAAGGCCAACCCCTTGACGGCGGCCAGCCCGATGCGCAGGCCGGTAAAGCTGCCCGGGCCTGCGTTGACGGCGTACAGGTCGATGTCCGCGCAGGTCAGCCCGCACATCTTTAAGCAGCTGTCGATCATGGGCATCAGCGTTTCGCTGTGGGTCATGCCGCCGTCCAGATATACCTCGTACAGCAGGCGATCATCCTGCAGCAGAGCCACACCGGCGGTCTTGCCCGCCGTATCCACGGCCAGAATATTCATACCGTCACCCCCTCAATGGTGATCTTGCGGGTGGTATCGTCCAGACGTTCGATGTTCACCCGGATGGGGTTTTCCAGCGCCAGCAGGTCGGCAAAGTTTTCGCTCCACTCTGCCGCCACCACAGCGCCCTGATCCAGATAATCGTAGAAGCCTGCCGCACACAGATCGTTCTCGGTGGAGATGCGGTACAGGTCAAAGTGCGCCAGCGGGCGCGGGCCCCGGTAGTAGTTCACGATGGCAAAGGTTGGGCTGGACACCGGGTCGGTGCAGCCCAGACCCTCGGCAAGACCCTCGGTAAAGGCGGTCTTGCCCGCGCCCAGACCGCCGGTAAAGGCGATCAGCGCCCCGGGAGCCAGCACAGCGGCCATCCGCTTGCCCAGCGCCACCGTCTCGGCGCGGGAATGGGTGATATATTCTGACATGAAGGTTACCTCATCGTTTCAAAAAAGGGATGGCAGATGCTCTGCCATCCCTAAGTATAATATAAAACGTACAAAAGTGCAATGGTCAGGCGGCGGCAGGGGTCCGCTGCTCTGCAGCACTGTTCGTTGCCGTGCCGGGCGCGGTGAGCCGAGCGGTGCCGTCGCCCTGAATGATGGGATAGGACGCCGCCGGGTGGGGACGCCGCCCGGTGTTCTGGTTGAGGTACCATACGATGTCGTTTTCGCCGTAGACCTCAAGGCCGTAATCAATGGCCTGCTGCAAGGTCTCACCCTCGATCAGGCGGTTCACGGTCGCCCACAGCATACTGCGGGAGTACACGCTGTACACGTTGTTCACAAAGCCCGCCACAGCTGCTGCCCCGCCGGAGAGCAGCCCGTCCGAAAGGGCGGTGTCCACATGGCCGCTGCGGCCGTAGAACTCGCAGGTCTCCGAGAGCACGATGGTGCCGTTCAGCTTGCCGCCCCGGTAGGCATTGCGGAAAAAGTCTCCGGTGACGGCGTAGCAGCCGTTCACCTTGATGACCCGGTGGCTAAGCAGCTCCAAGCCGTAGCGCAGGTCGTTCCAGAAATCAGATTTTTCCAGCAGCAGGATGATGGGCGCGGTGGCCTGCTTTTTCCACAGCCAGCCGTACTCATAGGTATAGTACGCGCCGTGGGCACTTAGGATGGCAAGGTCGTAGTCTGCCATCCGCTTCAGGTCGGAGACGGTCACCATCATGTCCAAATGGGTGTCCAGCCCGTAGCCGTTCCAGTAGTCCTTCATATAAGAATAGTAGGGGTAGCGGTTACTGTTGACTCCATTATCAAAGGCATAGTAGATGACCGCATTGCCCACCGTGCCGTTTTCGGCAGCGAGCAGGGCGGGCGCATCCTCCATCTCCGGCCCGGGCAGGGCGGCGTCCGCCTCGCTCTCGGTGTCGGTGAGCAGAATACCGCCCAGTGCGCCGCAGCTGTAAGTAAAGCTTACCATGCCGTTTTTCGCATCCACATAGATGCTGTCTTTTTTCACAAGCCCCTGTGCCGCCAGTTCGTCCAGCTGCGCCAGCGCAGCCACCTGACGCTCTTCCTCCGACATTCCGGCGTAAGCGGCACTGTCTGTCAGGGCGGTGACGGCGGCATCCGTCTGCTGCATCTCCTTTACCTCGGAAGCGGTCAGGGTCTGGGGGGTGCCGGTGGTTTCCTCCGGCGCGGCAGCCACTGCCGGGCACACTGCCGTGAAGACCAGCGCAATGGCACACACCGCGCTGAGCAGACGGCGATAAACTGTATGTTCCATTTCTTCTTTTCCGTTCCTCTCCCCCGGCACACCGCCGGGGCTGTTGTGCGCAAGGCTGCGCCCACAGGTTCATTGTAGGCTGCTGCCGGAGCTTTGTCAAGCATCCCGGCAATGTTTTACCATTCCGTCACACCCGGCGCATTGCATTGGCGCAAAGGTTTGTGTATAATAGCAGTATGCTGGGTTTTTATCGCCTGTACACAGGCACGCCCCGGCAGACTGTTCTGACGAAAGGCGGTGCTTTCTTTGGATAGCATTCGACAATATTTTAAGCGCACCGATAAGATGTATCTGCTGCTGTGCATTTTCAGCAGCGTGATGGCGGTGCTGGCACTGTCCTCCTGGGCAGCCAAGCAGGGCAACGGCTTTGCCACCGATGAGGTGACCGGTGCCATCATCGGCATTGGCGACTACCGCCGGGCGCTGGTGCAGGCGGGCGCTGCCGCCATTGGCATCGTGATCGCGCTGCTGCTCTCCTGCGTGGACTACCGCAGCCTTGTAAAGGTGTGGCCGGTGCACGTTGTGCTGACGTGGGGTCTGGTGCTGCCCACGCTGGTCATCCGCAACGTGTCCATCGGCCCGCTGACCATCGGCTACAACGCCGGTGATACCGACAACTACTCTTGGTATAAACTGGGCGGCTTTACCTTTCAGCCCACAGAGCTGGCAAAGATCAGCTTTATCCTGACCTTTGCCATGCACCTGAACAACGTGCGCAGCCGCATCAATGAGCCAAAGGAGCTGGCAAAGCTGCTGCTGCATCTGCTGGTGCCCATTGCCATCATCCATGTGCAGGGCGATGACGGCACCGCCATCATCTACGGCATCATCGGCTGCTGCATGATGTTTGCGGCGGGGCTGAGCTGGAAGTATATCTTTGCAGCCTTTGCGGCGGCGGGCGCCGCCGTGGCGGTGGCCTTTGCCTTTTTCAGCGATAAGATCGGCAAGGGGTACCAGTGGTACCGCATTCTGGCGGTGCTGGACCCGGAAAACACCACCGGCTGGGCCCCCAGCGAGACGGTATGGAAGAACATCATCTACCAGCAGCAGCGCGGCGAGATCGCGCTGGGCTCCGGCGGCATCTTTGGCAACGGCTTATTCGGAGGCCGGTATTACAGCGTGCCCAACGCCCACAATGACTTCATCCTCAGCTGGATCGGCAACGTGGCGGGCTTTGTGGGCTGCTGCGTGGTGCTGGGCGTTCTGCTGGCGCTGGTGATCAAGACCTTTGCCACCGGTGCCCGCAGCGAGGATCTGCTGGGCAGCTACATCTGCGCCGGTATCGGAGGTGCCCTGATGGCGCAGATTGCCGTGAACGTGGGCATGAACCTGCGGGTTCTGCCGGTCATCGGTGTCACCCTGCCCTTCTACTCCGCAGGCGGCAGCTCGGTGCTTATGCTGTATATCTGTGTCGGTTTAGTACTATCCGTATACTCTCACAACACTAAAAGCCTGTTCAGTTAAAGAATGTTCTATAAGCAAGGACGTGCAGCCCGCGGGCTGCACGTCCTTGCTTTTTAGGTAATTTTAAAACAAGCAGCTTTTGTCGCGCTCCGCAGAGCGCGACAAAAGCTATATTGAACAAACAAAAATTCCATAAATCATGCCCAGAGCAAAGCGGAGGGCATTCAAGAGCGTCCCAGCTTTTTCAGCTCCACTACCGGCCAGCCAAGGGCGCGGATGGCGCTTTCATCGTGGGTAGCCAGCAGCACCGGCTTGCCCGCGCAGCGCTGCCGCAGCAGCGCCGCCGCCCGCTGCAAGGTGTCCGGGTCCATGCCGGTAAAGGGCTCGTCCAATAGCAGGGTGTCGCTGGGTGCCCACAGCGCCCGCAGCAGCGCCACCCGCCGCTTTTGCCCGCCGGAAAGCCTGCGGGCGGGCAGCTGCAAGGCGGCAGTATCCATTCCAAGCTGTTGAAAATCGCTTGTAATTTGCTCTTTGTACTGGTTTTCCGCCCCCGGCAGCACCAAGGTGACGTTCTGCACCGCGTTCAGCTGAGGACAAAGGCGGTCTTCCTGAAAGACCGCCGCCACCCGGCCTACGCCCTCCACGCTGCCGGTGGTGGGGCGTTCCAGCCCCATCAGGATGCGCAGCAGGGTGGTCTTGCCCCAGCCGCTGGGTGCCCACAGCACCACGGGAGCATCCACCTCCATGCACAGGTCTGTGAAGAGCGGCGCTGTGCCGAACCGTTTTGTCAGGTGTTGAAGCTTCAGCATTTTGTCCCCTCCTCTCCCAGCACTGCGCCAACGGCCTTATCCAATGCAAACAGGAACAGCTTTTCAAAGCCTGCGCTCAGCAGAATGATGACAAAGGTCCACGCAAACAGTTCCCCGGTGGAAAGGGTGATCTTGGCGCGGTACAGCGCATCGCCGATGCTGCCGTTGGGCAAGCCGATGACCTCGGCCGCCACGCCGCTTTTCCAGCAGATGCCCAGCGCCACGCTGCACCCCTGCCGGAAGGCCGGCAGCACCGCAGGCAGCCAGATTGCCCGCAGGCGGCGGCCTGCAGGCAGACGGAACACCGCTGCCATTTCCAGCAGCTGCACGTCTGCCCCGGCAATGCCAGTGCGCACCGCGCCGTACAGCACCGGCAGCACCATCAGAAAGCTGATAAGCACCGAAAGGGCACTGCCCCGCACCCAGACCAGCGCCAGAATGATAAAGCTTGCCACCGGCGTAGCCTTGACCAGCTGCATCACCGGAGCCAGCAGCGCATCGGCGGCGCTCCACCGGGCGGCGCACACCGCCAGCACCACGCTGAACACTGCGCCCAACCCAAAGCCCAGCAAAATGCGCCCGGAACTGAAGCACACCCGCTGCCAGAAATCTGCCCTTGGCAACAGCTGTACCAATGTGCGCAGCGCCTGCACCGGCGATACCAAAAACACCTCCTGCCCGATGGCCATGGCTGCGGCCTGCCAGACCGCCAGCCAGAACGCCACCGCCAGCAGACGGCGAAAAAACTGCTTGTTCTGCTTCATAAACTGTCCTCTTCCCCTGCCTATTATAAGGTATAGTATACCATACCGCCCCGCAAAGGGGAATGACCTGTGCACCACCTGCGGCGGGTCGGCTTTCAATGTATATACTTTTATTCAACCGTCGTATGCTTGACATGAATTTGTATCCAGTGTAAACTGGAAACAATATGCGGTGCAACTTTGGCACCGGCGTAGGAAAGAGGGGACAGTATTGACGCAAGCGCTCAAGGGCCGCAAGCTGATGCTTGTCGGTTTTACGTTATTTTCCATGTTTTTCGGGGCGGGCAACCTGATCTTCCCGCCCGATCTGGGTGCAAAGGCCGGGGCAAACCTCTGGCCCGCCTTTCTGGGGCTTGCTATCAGCGCCGTGGGTCTGCCGGTTGCGGGGGTCATCGCGGTGGCGCGGGCTGACGGTCTGGACAAGTTGGCCGGGCGGGTGCATCCGGTGTTCGCGCAGGTGTTCATGATTTTGATCTATCTGTCCATCGGGCCGTGTCTGGCCATTCCGCGCACCGCAAGCACCTCCTTTGCCATGCTCACCCCGCTGCTGGGCAGCAGTGCCGGGCTGCTTGCAGGCATCTTTTTAAGCTGCACTGAAGAATAAAGGAGATATTACTATGATCCAGCCTATCATGCACGACCCGCTGTTTCTGGCGCAGAAGTCCGCCCCTGCCACCCCGAAGGATGCCCCTGTCGCGCGGGACTTACTGGAGACCCTAACCGCCCACGCCGATGGCTGTGTAGGCATGGCTGCCAACATGATCGGCGTGCTCAAGCGCATCATTGCAGTGGAAGCTGAGGACGGGTATCTGGTGCTGTTCAACCCGGTCATCCTGAAAAAATCCGGCCAGTACGAAGCCGAGGAGGGCTGTCTTTCGCTGGAAGGCGTGCGGAAAACAAAGCGCTACCAGAGCATCAAGGTGCAGTACCAGACCATGGACGGCAAACCGCGCATCAAGACCTTTACCGGCTGGACGGCGCAGATCATCCAACACGAGATCGACCATTGCGATGGGATCTTGATTTAAGTTTTTTACCACGCACAAAGCCCCCGAGGGTGTGTCCCCCGGGGGCTTTGCTATGCTGTAACAGAGATGTCGCAATTTTAGCCTTTAACGCCACCAAGAGCAACGCCACGGACGATAAACTTGGACAGCAACAGGTAGACAACGATGACCGGCAGAATGGCGATGGCCACCATCATGTACACCTTGCCCATATCGAACTTCAGGAAGTCCGCGCTGCGCAGCTGGGCGATCAGGATCGGCAGGGTCTTTTTGTCGGCGGTGTCCAGCACCAGAGCCGGGATGAAGTAGTTGTTCCAGCTTGCCACGAAGGAGAAAATGGCCTGCACAGCCAGAGCCGGCTTCATGATGGGCAGCACGATCTTATTAAAGGTATAAAACTCGCCTGCGCCGTCAATGCGGGCGGCTTCCACGATCTCCATGGGAAGGGAGGCGTCCAGATACTGCTTCATGAAGAAGAACACGGTAGGTGCTGCAATGCTGGGGACGATCAGGGGGATGAAGCTGTTTTTCAAGCCCATCTTGGAGATCAACTGCAGAAAGCCCAGTGCGGACACCTGTGTGGGCATGGTCATGATGAGCAGGATCAGGGCAAAGGCGGCTTTTTTGAACTTGAAGTTATAGGCATAGATGCCGTAGGCCGTCAGAGCCGAGAAGTAAACGCTGAGCGCTGCCGAGCAGGCAGACACCAGCAGGCTGTTGCGGATGCCGCTTACCACAGGGATGTTTGCGTCCGTAAGCACGTTGCGGAAGTTTGTGATGATGGACTTGCCCGGCATCAGCGAGAAGCCCTTCTGGATCTCGAAGTGGGTGCGGGTGGAGTTGATGATCAGCACATAGAAGAAGAACAGGCACAGAAAGCTGATCAGCACCAGCACCAGATAGCACCACGCACGGCGGGCGGTCAAGATCGCCTTTTCGGACTGGTTTTTAGGCGTATGTGCCATACTTATTTCCCTCCTTTGGCAGCAGCCTTTTTGGCTGCCTTCAGTTCCTTGCGCTGAGCCTTGGTCAGGCCGTCATCTTCCTTGGTCAGCGAGAAGTACACGACGACGCACAGCACTGCACACACAAGGAACAGCACCACAGATACTGCACCGGCCATGCCGTAGTTCTTGCTGAACAGGTGGTTGTTCAGGTACATGATCATGGTGGTGGAGGTACGGTCGGGGCCGCCCTTGCCGTTGGTCAGGATCTGCGGCACATCGAACATCTGCAGGCCGCCGATCATGGAGGTGATCATCACATAGACCAGAATGGGACGGATCAGGGGCAGGGTGATCTTCCAGAACATCTGGTTCGGGGTGCAGCCGTCCAGCTCCGCAGCCTCGTATAGGGTGGGATCTACGCCCATAATGGCTGCCATCAGCATGATGGTGGTGTTGCCGAACCACATCAGGAAGTTCATCAGGCCCACAAGGCCACGGTTGCCCCACACGGTATTCAAAAAGCTGATGGGGGTCTTGATCCAGCCCATGCTCAGCAGCACTGCGTTCACCGGGCCGTTATCCGAGAACAGGGCGAAGAACAGCATTGCGAAGGCCGAGGCCATGATCAGGTTGGGCATATAGATGACCGTCTTGAAGAAGGTCTGTCCCTTCAGCTTCAGCCGCAGGTCGGTGAACCATGCCGCCAGCAGCAGCGAGACGACGATCTGCGGGATAAAACCGATGATCCACAGGATCAGCGTGTTGCTGAAATACTTGGGTAGATCGGTCGCGAACAGGGTGATGTAGTTTTTCAGACCCACAAAGTTGGGTCCGATGATCTTCAGACCGCTGCGGTAATACTCAAAAAAGCTGTAATAGATAGTGGATGCCAGAGGGATCAGCTGGAATACCGCGAAGATGATAAAGAACGGTGCAATGAAGATATAGCCCCATTTCGCGTAGCTGATCGACCCTTTCTTCTTTGTTTTTTCTCCCATGAGATCTCCCTCCTGCCGGGTCACAGCAAAACCAAAGGGGCGGGCGAGATACGCCGCCCGCCCCTTTGCTTCAATTTTCAGTTCGGAGTAAAACCGCTTATGCGGGCCAGACCACGTCGGTCAGCTCGGGGTACTTCTCCTTGATGGCGGTCTCAAAGTTTGCCTTGGCGGCATCCTCCTCCACGTTGCCGGTGAAGTAATCCTTGAAAGCGTTCTGGAAGCTCTCGTTCAGGCCCTGATCGTACGGGCCGGCGTTGGACATATCGATCTTGGTTGCAGCCTCTGCAAACAGAGCGATGTGGTTCTGGCCGCCGAGGAAGTCGGACTTGTAATCGCTGCTGGCGATCTCGTTCATGGCCTTCTCGTTGTTGGTGTAATCCTGCGTATCCATGGTGATCTGCTTCATGATGGCTTCATCGCAGGTCAGCTTCAGCATAACGTCCTTGATGGTCTCAAGGTTGTCGCTGCCGGCTGCGCCGCAGATCCAGGTGCCGCCCCAGTAGTAGGGCTGAGGGCCTTCGCACACAGCGTAGTCGCCGTAGATGCCGTTGCCAACCTCTTCCTTGCCGCCCTCAGCGGTAGGAGTTGCCAGAGAGTTGCCCAGCAGGGTGAAGTTGATGCCCCAAGTGGAGTAGAAGAAGCCGAACACCTTACCGGTGGGGCCCTGATCGGAAGCCCACTGGCTGTCCCACAGGCTGGACTTGTTGTTGTAGCCCTTGTCGGTGTACTCCTTGGTCTGATCCACCCACTTCATCAGGTTCTCGTCCACGGTAACGGTGGTGCCGGTGACCCAGGGTGCGGAGACGTTGTTGGAGAAGGTGCGGTAAGCATCGTCAAAGCCGGACAGCATCTTGTAGCCCTTGGCAGCAGCCTTGGCAGCTACATCGTTGAATTTATCCCAGTCGGACAGGTAGGTCTGCACTTCGGCGGGGTCATCGGTGCCCAGCACCTCCTTGGCAATGCTGCGGCGGTATGCGAACAGACCCGGGGTAGCCTGCCAAGTGGTGCCGCGCTGGCTGCCGTCCACAGAAACGATATCCTTGGTGTACTGGTACTGGCCAGCCAGATCAGAATCGGTCAGGCCGATATCCTTCTTGACATCCAGAACATAGTCGGAGTCCACATACTTCAGAGCGTAGTCAGCCTCGATCAGGAAGATGTCGATCTTGTCGTCATCGGCAGCGGAGTCCTGATTCAGCAGAGCCTCGTCCAGCTTGTTCTGGTAGTTGTTGTTCTCGTTGGCGTTGATGGTCCACTTCACGGTGGTGCCGTCCTTCAGGGTGGTGGTGGACTTGTCGGCTGCGATCTCCTTGACCTCGGGATAATAGTCGTTGAAGCGGCTCTGGAACTCATCATTCCAGCACCAGATGTTCAGCACCTTGCCCTCGGCAGCAGCCGGAGCAGAAGCAGCAGCGGAGGATGCGGGAGCCGCAGAGGAAGCAGCAGTGCTGCTGGAAGAGCCGCCGCCGCAGGCTGCCAGAGCAGCACCAATCGTCACGACACCGGAAGCGAGCAGGAAATTACGACGAGAAATCTTTTTCATAAGGGTAAACCTCCTTCATGGTTTTCCAATTAAAAAATTCATACTCAAAAACTCCGCGCCGGGAGTTGTGGGCCTTTGTTAAAGGATGCGGACGGAGCCGCCGTCCAGCAGTTTGCCGGACACCCGGATCTGCTCCGGCAGAGTCACACGCGGATGCTCGATCAACTCGATCAGCTTATCCGCTGCCAGCCTGCCAAGGGATTTGGTGTTCTGCTGGTAGGTCACCAGCGGGGGTTTGACCACCCGGGAGAGATAGATGCCATCGTATCCCATCACCGAGATGTCCTCCGGGATGCTCAGACCCGCTTCGCTCAGGGCGTTGTAGCCGCCCAGTGCGGAAAAGTCATCCGGGAAGATGATGCAGGTGGGCCGCTGCGGCAGTGCCAGCAGCGCCCGGGTCTCCTCTGCGCAGCGATCCACATCGTGGTACACACCGCAGCGGACGTACTCCTCCGGCACCTTCAGCCCCAGCTCCTCGCAGGCTTGATAGAAGCCTGCCAAGCGATTCTCGGTAACGGCGGTCTTTTCGCCGTGGATAAAGGCGATGCGCCGATGTCCGCAGGCCCATGCCTGCTGTACCAGAGCCTTTGTGCCAACCACGTTGTCTGAAAGGATCGCCATCCGGTTGTTGAACACATGGTCGATGGTCACCACCGGCACATCGCCGTTGACCAGCTCCACCACCTGCGGATCGTAAAAGTTCACGCAGGCGATCACCACGCCGTCCACACCCCGGTAGTGGCAATGTTCCAGATAGCTCATGGACTTGCCGCTGATGTTGTGGTTGATGAAGGTGATATCATAGCCGCGCTTTTCTGCTTCTACCTTGAAGCTGTCCAGCACTGCGGAGAAGTACTCGTGGGTCAGGCCGCTCTGCTTTTCATCTACGAACAGAACGCCAAGGTTGTAAGTACGGTTGGTTTTCAGCGCCCGGGCTGCTGCGTTGGGCAGATACCCTACGCGGCGGGCCGCTGCACGGATGCGTTCCCGCGTGGCCGGTGCGATGTCCGGCTGGTTGTTCAGCGCCTTACTGACAGTTGCGACGGATACGCCGCACTCTTTTGCCAGATCCTTCAGGGACGGCATCTTATGGCCTCCTTCCAAGGAAAGGAGCTGCGGAATGTTTCTCGCGAGTTCCTTAATCGTTTTCGCAATCTCAATATATCGCATTCTGCACCAAAAATCAAGCGAAAACGTAAAAGTTTTAGCTCAGCTGCATCACTTTTGGCATTTCGTTTCAATTCCACCTGTAATAATTGTGCACTTCGATTCACTTTCGTTACATTTCGATTAAAATAGAAAAATTTTCGTTGCAGTTTCGTTATGGTTTTCGGTGTCAAAGGCCGTATGTATATATTACTTTTAAAATGGGGGGTTCTGGTCCTTCGTTCTGTCTTTCACCGGTATGCGCAGCACCGAAAGCCGTCGAAAACCGCCGGGGCTGCGCAGATTATTTTAAAATTTCCGCCGAGATTTTTGCAAAAAGCTCTTGCATTTTCGGGTGGGATAGGGTATGCTTAGCGTGATGAGATTGCTTCTTTCGCAACGTCTTAATCGTTTTCGCAATCGACGCACTGCCCACCTGACAAGGCGCAGTTTTAAGGAGGAAGCATTATGAAGTTCGGATATTTTGATGACCAGAATAAAGAGTACGTCATCACCACCCCGCAGACGCCCCTGCCGTGGATCAACTACCTTGGCAGCGAGGACTTCTTCAGTCTAGTTTCCAACACGGCGGGCGGTTACAGCTTTTACCGGGACGCCCGGATGCGCCGCCTGACCCGCTACCGCTACAACAACTCCCCGCTGGACATGGACGGCCACCGGATCTACATCAAGGACGGCGACACCGTGTGGAACCCGGGCTGGCAGCCCACCAAGACCCCGCTGGACAGTTACAGCTGCCGCCACGGTCTGGGCTACACTATTTTGGAGGGCAAAAAGGACGGCGTGACCGCTCGGCAGGAACTGTTCGTCCCCAAGGGCGATGCCTGTGAGCTGGACCGGGTGACCGTGTGCAACGGCAGCACCATCGTCAAGGAGCTGGATCTGTTCAGCTATGTGGAGTTCTGCCTGTGGGATGCTGTGGACGACGGCTCCAACTTCCAGCGCAATTTCTCCACCGGTGAGGTGGAGGTAGAGGGCAGCGTCATCTACCACAAGACCGAGTACCGCGAGCGCCGCAACCACTACGCCGTGTTCTGGGCAAACTGCCCGGTGGACAGCTTTGACACCACCCGGGATGCCTTTTGCGGCGTATACGGCGGCCCGGCAGACCCGCAGGCCGTCCGCGCCGGGCACTGCTCCGGCAGCATTGCCCACGGCTGGGCACCGGTGGGTGCACTGCACATCCACCTGACCCTCGCCCCCGGCGAGAGCCGCAGCGTCCTGTTCGGTCTGGGCTACATTGAGAACCCGCAGCAGGAAAAGTTCATTGCACCGGGCGTCATCAACAAGACCCGCGCCCATGCCATGATGGAGCGCTACGCTACGGATGCACAGGTCGATGCCGCCCGCGCCGCCCTGCGCACCCACTGGGAGCAGCTGCTGTCCACCTACCATCTGGACTCCGGCGAGGAAAAGCTGAACCGCATGGTCAACATCTGGCACCAGTACCAGTGCATGGTCACCTTTAATATGAGCCGCTCTGCCAGCTACTTTGAAAGCGGTACCGGACGCGGCATGGGCTTCCGGGACAGCTGTCAGGATCTGCTGGGCTTTGTGCACATCATCCCCTCCCGCGCCCGGGAGCGCATTCTGGATATCGCCGCCACCCAGTTTGAGGACGGCAGCGCCTACCACCAGTACCAGCCCCTGACCAAAAAAGGCAACCGGGATATCGGCACCGGCTTCAACGATGACCCGCTGTGGCTCATGGCCGGTACTGCTGCCTACCTGCGGGAGACCGGCGACTGGTCTATTCTGGAGGAGCAGGTACCCTTTGATAACGACGCCACCAAGGCACAGACCCTGATGGAGCACCTGCGCCGCAGCTTCAACTTTACCTGCACCCATCTGGGTCCCCACGGCCTGCCGCTGATCGGCCGCGCCGACTGGAACGACTGCCTGAACCTGAACTGCTTCTCCGAGCACCCGGGCGAGAGCTTCCAGATCACCGGCCCCAGCGAGGGTCCCGTAGCCGAAAGCGTATTCATTGCCGGTATGTTCGTCAAGTACGGCCACGAATACGCCCAACTGTGCGACCATCTGAATCTGACCGAAGAAGCCGCTGCCGCCCGCAAGCACATTGATGCCGTGGAGCAGGCCACCCTGACCGCCGGTTGGGACGGCGCATGGTTCCGCCGTGCCTACGATGCTTTCGGCAAGCCCGTCGGCAGCAAGGAGTGCACCGAGGGTCAGATCTTCATTGAGCCGCAGGGTATGTGCGTCATGGCCGGCATTGGCAAGGAGAGCGGACAGGCCGCGCAAGCGCTTGCCAGCGTGGAGGAGCGTCTGGACACCAAATACGGCGTGGTGCTGCTGCAGCCCGCCTACACCAGCTATCAGCTGAATCTGGGCGAGATCTCCAGCTATCCTCCGGGATACAAGGAGAACGCCGGTATCTTCTGCCACAACAACCCGTGGATCAGCTGCGCCGAGGCAACGCTTGGCCACGGCGACCGCGCCTTTGCGGTGTACCGCAAGACCTGCCCCGCCTACATCGAGGACATTTCCGAGATTCATCGCACCGAGCCCTACGTTTACAGTCAGATGGTAGCCGGTAAGGACGCCCCCACCTTTGGTGAAGCCAAAAACAGCTGGCTGACCGGCACAGCGGCATGGACCTTCTTCAACATCAGCCAGTACATTCTGGGCATCCAGCCCACCTTGGATGGCCTGAAGGTAGACCCCTGCATCCCTCACACCCTGTCCGGCTTCACCGTGACCCGCCGCTTCCGCGGTGCTGTGTACCACATCACGGTGGATAACGCCGCCGGGGTGCAGCACGGCATCAAGGCCGTTACCGTGGACGGCAAGGCCATCTCCGGCAACGTTCTGCCGCTGGCTGCCGCCGGGACTGAGGTAACGGTGCAGGTGACCATGGGTTAACCCGACTTTTTCTGCTTTTTCATATTATTCTCCTTTCTGTGACCAAAGCCGCTGCGCAGACCCCTGCACGGCGGCTTTGGTTTATAATGAAACAGTTTAATGATTGAAAATGCGCTCCGCATTCGCTCTGCGCATTCCAAATCGTCCCCTTCCCTCTTGCATTTTTTGGGAAAGAGGTGTAGAATACAGTCACAATCAAACACAGGGGAGCTCGTGCAGCGGGCTGAGAGGAAGTATAGCAAGCTTCGACCTTTTTACCTGATGCGGATAATGCCGCCGTAGGAAGTCATACCCTTTATGATTTTTTGCAGGAGGAGCCGTGCCGGGCCCCTCCTGTTTTTTTGTGCCTCTGCGGAGGTTCCGCAGCCGGCTGAGGGGGAGCGCCCTGAGCCTTGGATGAATGCAGCGATGGGAAGCCGTGTTCCGGCGTGAGAGGAAACCAGTAAGTTTCGACCGCACCTTCCGTACCTGTTCCCGCCTTGCGGCGGGCACGGGCTGTTTTGTTGCGGGAGCGCCGGTATTCATCCTGCGCTGCCGCAGATGGTTGAAAAGGAGCCAATTTATCATGAAGAATCTTTCTGTCAAAAAGCTTGCCCTCGCCGGTATGTTCTGTGCCCTGTGCGTAGTGGGCAGCGTGTTCAGCTTTCCCATGTTCGGCAGCAAGTGTGCCCCGGTGCAGCACATGGTCAACGTGCTGTGCGCCGTTCTGCTGGGGCCCTGGTGGGGCGTGGGCGTAGCCTTTGTGGCTTCCCTGCTGCGCAATCTGCTGGGGCTTGGCAGCCTGATGGCTTTCCCGGGCAGTATGTTCGGTGCGCTGCTGTGCGGCCTTGCATACCACAAGACCAAAAACCTGATCGCCACCGTGGTGGGTGAGGTGTTCGGCACCAGCATTCTGGGCGGCCTGTGCGCATGGCCCGTGGCCATCTTCCTGATGGGCAAGAGTGCTGCGGATATCGCCTTCTACGCCTACATCGTGCCCTTCCTCATCTCCACCGCCGTGGGTGCGGTGATCGCCGGTGCTGTGGTGTTCAGCCTGCAGCGCTCCGGCGCTCTGCGCTCCATGCAGAACAGCCTTTCCTGAGCGGAGGTGCCGGGAATGCTCAAAACCGCCTTTGAGAACCTGCGCAGCCGCAGCCCTCTCATCCACAACATCACCAACTACGTCACCGTGAACGACTGCGCCAACATGGTGCTGGCCTGCGGTGCCTCCCCCATCATGGCCGATGATGCCGCCGAGGTGGAGGAGATCACCGCCATCTGCGGCGGGCTGAACATCAACATCGGTACACTGAACAGCCGCACCGTCACCAGTATGTTGTTGGCGGGCAAAAAGGCCAATCAGCTGGGTCACCCTGTGGTGCTGGACCCGGTGGGTGCCGGCGCTTCCCATCTGCGCACCGACACCGCCTTCCGCCTGCTGCGGGAGGTGCAGTTCACAGTGATCCGGGGCAACATCTCGGAGATCAAGACCCTTGCCTCCGGTGCAGGCACCACCAAAGGCGTGGATGCAGACGTGGCCGACAAGGTGACTGAGGAGAATCTGGACAACGCTGTGGCCTTTGCAAAGGCTTTTGCCGCCCGCACCGGTGCGGTGGTAGCCATTACCGGTGCTATTGACATCGTGGCCGATGCACAAAAAGCCTACTGCATCCGCAACGGCAACGCCATGATGAGCAGCATCACCGGCACGGGCTGCCAGCTCTCTGCCCTGACGGCGGCCTTTGTCACCGCCAACCCCGACCAGCCGCTGGAGGCCACCGCTGCGGCGGTGTGCGCCATGGGTCTTGCGGGTGAGATTGCCCACCAGCGGCTCACCCCGCAGGATGGCAACGCCACCTACCGCAATTACATCATTGATGCCATTTACAACATGACCCCCGAACAGCTGGAGAAAGGCGCGAACTATGAAGTGCGATAAACACACCATGCTCCTGTACGCGGTGACCGACCGCGCATGGGTGGGCGAGCAGACTCTGTATCAGCAGGTGGAAAGTGCCCTGAAGGGCGGTGCCACCTGCGTGCAGCTGCGGGAAAAGCAGCTGGGCGACGCGGATTTTTTACAGGAAGCCATCCAAATCCACGCTCTGTGCCAGCAGTACGGTGTGCCGCTGTTTATCAACGATAACGTGGAGGTGGCCTTGCAGTGCCACGCCGAGGGCATCCATGTGGGGCAGGACGATATGGCCGCCGCACAGGTGCGCCAGCGCGTGGGCGACGGTGTAATGATCGGCGTTTCTGCCCACACGGTGCAGGAAGCGCTGGACGCTGTGGCGCACGGCGCGGACTACCTTGGCGTAGGCGCGGTATTTGCCACCCACACCAAGACGGATGTGAGCGAGATGCCCCGGCAGACCCTGCTGGACATCTGCAACGCCGTGGATGTGCCGGTGGTAGCTATTGGCGGCATCCACAAGGAGAACATTCTGCAGCTCAAGGGCACCGGCGTGGACGGCGTGGCGCTGGTAAGTGCCATCTTTGCCGCAAAGGACATCGAGGCCGAGTGCCGCGAACTGCGTGCCCTTTCGGAGCAGATCATAAAGTAAGCTATCATCCCGCGGCAAACCGGGGGCACCACCTTGGGCCGCGTTACAAAATTCATGGAGAAAACCAACATGAAAAGCGTATTTTGCGCAGGTGCCGGCATCCAGAGCGTTCTGTTTTTTCTGAATGACGGTTACCTGTCTGCCACCCTTGCCTGCGGGTCGGGAGTTTCTCCGAGGACCGTCCGCTGGGGTGGGACCCTGCTGCCGCAGGCAGTAGGGCGGGCGATGGAATGGCCTGCAACAGCAACGACCGCCGCCAGTGGCGGAAACAGGAAGTTGCTGTTGGGGCAGCGGCCAGCAGGATGCGAGTGCTGCTCAATGCACGAAGCATCCGCTGGGTGCCGCAACCCGTACTCGTGTCCGAGGAGAAAGCTCCCGGCACACAGGCTCCCCCGCATCAATGCATGACCAGCACCCTGCTGTTCAGAGATAAACTGTCATTTGGAGGAACACAGCGTATGCAGACTTATACCACCCAGATGGATGCCGCCCGCAAGGGCATCATTACCCCGGAGATGGAGATCGTAGCCAAAAAGGAATACCGCACCACCGAGGAGATCCGCCAGTGGGTCGCCGAGGGCAAGGTAGCCATTCCCGCCAACAAGCACCACAAGTGCCTGAACCCCGAGGGCGTGGGCTCCATGCTGCGCACCAAGATCAACGTGAACCTTGGCGTCTCCCGCGACTGCAAGGACTACAACATTGAGATGCAGAAGGTGATGAGCGCCGTGAACATGGGCGCAGAAGCCATTATGGATCTGTCCAGCCACGGCAACACCCAGCCCTTCCGCCAGAAGCTGACCCACGAGTGCCCGGTGATGATCGGCACTGTGCCGGTGTATGATTCGGTCATCCACTACCAGCGGGATCTGGCAGAACTGACCGCACAGGACTTCATCGATGTGGTACGCCTGCACGCAGAGGACGGTGTGGACTTTGTTACCCTGCACTGCGGCATCACCCGCAAGACCATCGAGCAGATCCGCAAGCACAAGCGCAAGATGAACATCGTGAGCCGCGGCGGTTCTCTGGTGTTTGCGTGGATGAGCATGACCGGCAACGAGAACCCCTTCTACGAGCACTTTGACGAGATCTGCGAGATCTGCGCCGAGCACGATGTGACCATCTCTCTGGGCGATGCCTGCCGTCCCGGCTGTCTGGCTGACGCCACCGACGTGTGCCAGATTGAAGAACTGGTGCGTCTGGGCGAGCTGACCAAGCGCGCATGGGCGCACAACGTGCAGGTGATGGTAGAAGGCCCCGGCCATGTGCCCCTGAATCAGGTCGCTGCCAACATGGAGGTGCAGAAGAGCATCTGCATGGGCGCCCCCTTCTATGTGCTGGGACCTCTGGTCACCGATATCGCCCCCGGCTACGACCACATCACCGCTGCCATCGGCGGCGCAGTGGCAGCCGCCAGCGGTGCAGCCTTCCTGTGCTATGTGACCCCCGCCGAGCATCTGGCTCTGCCCAACGTAGATGACGTAAAGCAGGGCATCGTGGCCTCCAAGATCGCCGCTCACGCCGCCGACATCGCCAAGGGCATCCCCCACGCCCGGGACATTGACGACAAGATGGGCGATGCTCGCCGCGTACTGGACTGGGATGCACAGTTTGCCTGCGCGCTGGACCCCGAGACCGCCAAGGCCATCCGCGACGCCCGCCTGCCCGAGGACGACCACAGCGACACCTGCAGCATGTGCGGCAAGTTCTGCGCTGTGCGCAGCATGAACAAGGCGCTGGCCGGTGAATACATCGATATCCTGTAAGCTTTCCCCGCGCTGAAAGGCGCTTCTTCCTCCGGGACTGCTGCACAAACCGTGCGGCAGTCCTTTTTTTGTGGGACGATTTAAAATGCCCTCCGCTGCCGAGCTGCGGCACATTCAGTGGAATTATTATTTTGCATTTGCTGCACTGCGTTCAGTTTGGTCAATCTATTCTATCAATTTTTTAGATTTTACAATTCTTCTGTGCTGTACTATAATGAAGTAACGACTTTGTTTTTCAAAAGTACAGGAGGCTGTTTTCTTGATAGTTGATCTGATCGAAGCGCTTTACCGCCTGCTGTGGGGCGATTTATTCACCCTGCCAGTGGCGGGCGGCATTGGCATCTCCTTCATGGTGGTGCTTCTGTTTGCAGCCGGTATCGGCTTTACCCTGCGCACAAGGCTGCTGCCGGTGCGCCTGTTCCGGGATATGATCGGCGCGGTGTGCGAAAAAAAGCAGGCTGCGGGCGGGCTTTCCTCCTTCCAGACACTGGTCATCTCCACCGCCACCCGGGTAGGCATGGGCAACCTTGTGGGCGTGGTGGCCGCTGTTTCGGCGGGCGGTGCGGGCGCGGTGTTCTGGATGTGGGTCACCGCCCTGCTGGGTGCTTCCACCTCCTTTGTAGAGTCCACTCTGGCGCAGAAGTACCGCGTACCGGACCCGCTGTACGGCGGCTGGCGGGGCGGCCCGGCCTACTACCTTCATGTGCTGGCAGAGCGCAAGCGGGGCAAAAAGCTCAAGCGCTCGGTGTGCGCAGCGCTGTTTGCAGTGTCCGGTCTGATCTGCTGGTGCGGCATCAGTCAGGTGATTTCCAACTCGGTCAGTTCTGCCTTTGAAAACGCCTTTCACGTCCCGCCGCTGGCCACTACCGTGGTGCTTACCCTGCTGGCGGCGCTGATCGTGCTGCGCAAAAACGCCACCGTAAAAAGCCTTGACTTTATCGTGCCGGTCATGGCGGTGTGCTACTTTGTCATCACAGTGGGCATCGTGGTGCTGAATCTCCGGCAGCTGCCCGCCGTGCTGGCACGCATCTTTGCCGAAGCCTTCGGCCTGCGTCAGGTGGCCGCAGGCGGCTTTGGCGCAGTGCTGATGAACGGTGTCAAGCGCGGGCTGTTCTCCAACGAAGCGGGCAGCGGCTCTGCCCCCTGCGCCGCTGCCGCTGCCGAGTGCGACGACCCGGTAAAGATGGGTCTTGTGCAGGCGCTGGGCGTATTGATCGACACGGTGGTCATCTGCAGCTGCACCGCCTTTCTGATGCTGCTGGTGCCGCAGGAGATCACCGCCGGGCTGACCGGCATGGATCTTTTGCAGACCGCCATGCAGTACCATCTGGGCAGCTTTGGCATCGTGTTCATTGCGGTGATCTTAGCACTGTTCAGCTTCTCCACCTTTCTGGGGGTGCTGTACTACGCCCGTGGCAATGTGGCCTACCTGTGCGGCGACAACTGGTGGAGCCAGACCGCCTACAAGCTGCTGGCGCTGGCCATGCTGCTGGTGGGCGGCACACAGGCCTACACCGTGGTGTGGGATCTGGGCGATGTGGGCATCGGGCTGATGACCATCTTCAATATGCTGGCGCTCGTTCCCCTTTCCGGCGAGGCGCTGGCCGCCCTGAACGACTACGAAAAGCGCAAAAAAATAAAATAAGACCACAAAAACGGGCTGCTGCACAAGGTTCTGTGCAACAGCCCGTTTTATATTCGCTCCTAAATCCAGAAAGTCAGCATTTATTTACAGATACTTTTACTTTAGCTTGCTCGCCCTCTCCGTCTTTGCTTCGCAAATCCAGCTCTCCCAAAGGGAGAGGCCTTGGCAAAGAGATGAAGTTTGCGTGGGCTGCCAAAGGCTCTCCCTTTGGGAGAGCTGGCGCGTTAGCGCCTGAGAGGGCGAGGTCGCTGACCATGTGCAACAGCCCGTTTTGTAATATGCTAAAACTTTCAGCTATGCTGCTTCAGGGCGCAGACAGCGATGCTCAATGCGCTCCATGCGGCCTGATACATCAGCACCGTGGCGATGGACAGCTGCCAGATGCTGCCCGCATAGGTCAGCAGCACCGCAATAAACACCGAGAAGCATACCGACACCAGCTGCACCGTGGTGGCGCTGGTCTCGGCATTCTGTGCCTGATCTGCGGCCTGCAAGCCGCCGGTCAGGCTGGCAAAGCCCCTGTGGTGGTACAGGCAGCATTTGGGCTTTGCCGGGGCTGCATCGGCGGCTTCAATAGCCTGACACTGGTCGCCGTCCAGTACCGTGACCATGCCCTCCGGCAGATGGTAGGTCTCGGTGATGTGCCGCGCCGTCAGGCTGGGATCCTTGCTGGTGACCAGCAGACGGATGTTCTCCTTTTGCAGAGAAGCAAGACTGCGTGCCACATTGCGGCCGCCCACATAGCGCAGCACGAACATGGCGTGCAGGTTGCCGGACACTGCCAGATACAAAATTTGCAGCTCGCCATTTTTGGAGTGGCTGTCCTCGTAATCCTGCTCCGGCAGGGTAACGCCCTCCTGCTCCATGTAGCGGCGGGTGCCGATGAGGATGCGGTTATTGTCGCACCATGCCGAGAAGCCCAGCCCGGTGTGCTGCTCCAGATCCTTGACCGGGAACAGGATATCGGTGCGGTCCTCGATGATCTGGCTGAACAGCCCGCGCAGGGTGTCGCAGCTCTCGTTCAGCACACTGGCTGCATACAGGATAGCGCGGTCGATGCGGCCGCCCTTGAAGATGCGGATATCCTCCAGCGTTACGCTGTCGGCGGTAAACAGGTCATCGGCGTCCAGCTCAATGGTGTCGATGCCGCCCAGCTCCTCAATGGCCGCCCAGCCGGGCACCACAGCGCCCACAGCGGCAGCAGCTCTTTGCAGACGCAGCGCCGCCAGACCGGGCACCAGCACCGAGGAAAGGGGTGCGCCCATGCACAGCACGGCAGCCGCCGCAGCCACGGCGCAGTTGATCCCGCCGCCGAACAGCAGGAAGGCTACGCAGCTGAGCACTGCCGCCGCCAGCAGGATACAGGCCACCTTCCGGGCACGGCGCTCGCTGGCACGCTCGCTGAGGCTCTGCTCCACAAAGTCATTGCTGGCGGTCTGTACCGGGCGGCTCAGCAGCACCCACGGGTCCTTCTGCTCCAGATCCCGGGCGAGGGCGCGGATCAGGTCTTTATCGCGGGTGCGGTAAGCGCCCCGCAGTTCGCCGCCCTCTGCTGCCAGCGCGTAGCCGCCCTGCACGGCAGCCAGCATCACCCGGCTGCCCACCAGCGCCAGAAACACCCCCAGCGCAGCCATACCGGTCAGCAGACCGATGCCCTCGGTGCTACGGTAGGCGTTGGCATTCAGCATGGCCACCACCGCCTGCAGCAGGGCCGCCACAGCGGCCAGCGCGGGCATGGTGTCCGCACTGGGACGGCCGCGCAAACCGGTCAGACCGTCCCGCAGCACCGGGTAGCCCACAAACAGGCTGGCGGCAAACAGCAGCAGATTGGCGGCATAGAACGCCGCCGGGGCAGCGTCCGGGTCCAGCACCGAAAGCGGCGGCAGCAGACGCTCTGCCGTCAGCCCAAGGTGCAGCAGCACCACGGCCAGAATGCCAGCCAGCACACACCGCAGGGTCAGTTCTGCAGCCATGTGGTGCAGCTTGTCGGCGGTGGATTCCGGCACAGTATCCTCGGCAGGGGCAGCCGCTTGCGCTTCCGGTGCGGTCTCCAGCTGTGCCGGGGTCGCGGCAGCTGCCGGTGCGGATACAGAGGCGGCAGTCTCCGCTGCGGGGGTGCCGTCCTGCTCCAGCGGGAGCAGGGGCAGGCTCATAGTATCCTCTTTTTCCGGCTTGCGGGCAGCGGGCTTTTCGTCCTCTGCCGTGCCGAACATCTGGAAAATAGACTTTTTCTCCGGCTTTTTTGGCAGCGTTTCCGGGTCTGCCGGCGCGCTGGCAAACACCACCGGCGGCAGCTCCTCGGCGGCGTTCTGTGCAGCCTTTGCCGGGGCTTTCTCCGGCTCTGCCGCAGGCTGTGCAGGCGCGGGCTGCACCTTGGGCTGTGGCGCTGCCTGTACGGGCTTTGCGGGCTGCGGGGCAGGCTTTGCCTTGCCGCTCATGCCGTTGAGCATATCCTTCAGCTGCTGCATCTCCCGCTGCTCCAGTTCCTCCTGCGGCAGCAGCGTCTCCGGGGCGTTCTTCGCCTTAGGCTGCTTTTGGGGGGCTGCAACAGGCTGCGGCACCGGCTGGGGCGCGGGCTTTTCCGGCTCCGGCTGCACGGCAGCAGCCGCCTTGGGTGCAGGCACCGGCTCTGCCGGAACTGCCTTGGCAGGCTCTGGGCTGGCGGGCTGCATCGGCATTGCCGGAACAGGGTCTGCGGTACGCAGTTCCAGTGCCATGTCCTCCTGCTCCGGCTGTACCGGCTTTGCATCTGCCCCCAGCAGGATCTCACCAGTGGGGATCTCCAGCACCGGCTGTGCCGGGGCGGGCGTCTCTTCCTTGTCGTGGCTGAACAGCTTGCCCAGCAGCCCAGCCTTGGGCTTTTCCTCCACCGGGGCAGGCACGTCCCGGCGGGTCATCTCCTCGGGCAGATCGATCACACTAGTGCTGAAAAAATTGCGGAAACGCTCCTCTGCCGAGAGCTCCCCCGCCTGCTTGCCCTTGCGTTCATTTGTATTGTTCGGCATCCTTGTCCCTCCCACTGTTCTGGATGGAGTTTACCGCTTGTTTTATTCTTCTACGGCGCGCTGCGACTGGATCTCGTACAGGATAATGCCTGCCGCCACCGAAACGTTATAGCTGTCCACGCCGGTGCCGGGGGCAGCCATATCCAGCCGCACCACGCCGTCACACAGCTTCTTGACCAGCTGGGATACCCCGCTGCCCTCGCTGCCCAGTACCAGCGCGATGGGGCCGGTCAGGTTATTCTTGCGCAGGGACACGCCGTCCATGTCGGCGCAGTAGACAAACACGCCCTGCTCCTTCAGGCGGCGGATGGTTTCGCCGATATTGGCCACGCGTGCCACCGGCAGACGCTCGGCAGCGCCTGCGCTGGACTTGATGACGGTGGGGGTAACGGATGCACCACCCCGCTTGGGGATGACGATACCGTGGGCACCGCACAGCAGTGCGCTGCGCATGACTGCGCCCAGATTGTGGGGGTCCTCAATGCCATCGCTCAGCACCAGAAAGGGCGGCTCACCCTTGGCCTTGGCTGCGGCCAGCAGATCCTCCACGGTCGCGTACTCGATCTCGCTGGCAAAGGCCGCCACGCCCTGATGGCTCTCGGTGCCGGTCATCAGGCGCAGCTTGTTAGGGTGCACCCGCTTGACCGTTGCTCCGGCCTCTTTGGCCAGTGCTGTATAGTATGCCGCCACTGCCGGGGCCATCCCCTCGGCAATAAGCACGGTGTCCACACCGGAGCCGCTCTTGAGCAGCTCGGTCACCGGGTTTTTGCCGTAGATCAGGCTCTCACTTTTCTGCTGCGGCTGCTCTGCATCGCAGCGCGGACGGCGCGGCTGGTTACGTTCTTCCATCTTTTTATGCTCCTTCCGTTCCGGGCGGGCTGCGCCGCACCGGAACGTTTTATTTTGTTTATGATAATCCAAGATAAAGTATACCATATCTCGCCCGGCTTCGCCACAAATTGCTGGGATTTTATTTTCTGACGCCTAAAATTTTTTCAGTAAAACGCAGCTTCCCCGCCGGACAGGGCAGCTGTAAAAATGTTTTGCCCGCTGCCCGGGCAGCACGGCGCATTTCCGCTGTTTTGCCAAAGCAAAAAGTTTTCCACAAAATGTGTCTATACATTCCGTAAACAGCCTATGATTTTTCCACAAGTTGAAAACTCAGTGGAAAGTGTGTAAAAGTCCAGCCGTAGCGCCTGTTTTTCGGGTGGAATTAAACAATTTCCACTGGGTTTTCAACAGCAAGTTCCCCCATATCCTGGCAAAAGCCTTACAATTTGTAAAATTCAAGTCGGAATTATGACAATTTTTTGAACCAGAAATTGTCCGCTTTTGCAATTTCCTCCAACATCATTTTGACGAATGTTAAAATCTGTTGAAAACCCGTGCTACTTCCGCACAAGGCGGATGTTGCATTGTATATGGATTTTTGTCGCCAAGCGCAGAGTATTTCTGCCGCAGCCGCATCAGCCGCTTTGTGCCGTGACTGTTCCGCAGCAGCTCTATGCAAGAAAAAGCGCCTGTTCGGATTGATTTTAGGCGCAGTTTGGGGTATACTAGCCATGTGGGCTTGTTAAACCATGCACAATGCGGTGTGTGGCAGAGCCGGAACCCCGATAATTTTTGGAGGTAATGAATAATGTTGGTAAATGCAACCGAAATGCTGCTCAAGGCACGCGATGGCCACTACGGTGTGCCGCAGTTCAACATCAATAATCTGGAGTGGACCAAGGCAGTCCTGACCGCCTGCGAGGAAATGAAGAGCCCCGTCATTCTGGGTGTTTCCGAGGGTGCAGGTAAGTACATGACCGGCTTCAAGACCGTTGCCGCCATGGTCAGCGCCATGGTCGATTCCATGGGCATCACTGTTCCCGTTGCTCTGCATCTGGACCACGGCACCTACGAGGGCTGCAAGGCCTGCGTTGAGGCCGGCTTCTCCTCCATCATGTTCGATGGCAGCCACTACTCCATCGAGGAGAACGTGGAAAAGACCAAGGAGCTGGTCGCTCTGGCACACGCTCATGGTATGAGCATCGAGGCCGAGGTCGGCTCCATCGGCGGCGTTGAGGACGGCGTTGTAGGCGCCGGCGAGATTGCTGATCCCGAAGAGTGCGCAAAGATCACCGCTCTGGGCATCGACTTCCTGGCTGCCGGCATCGGCAACATTCACGGCGTCTACCCCGCAAACTGGAAGGGTCTGGACTTCGAGGCTCTGGACCGCATCCACAAGGCCACCAACAACATTCCTCTGGTTCTGCACGGCGGCACCGGCATCCCCGACGAGATGATCGCAAAGGCCATCAGCCTGGGCGTTTCCAAGATCAACATCAACACCGAGTGCCAGCTGGTGTTTGCTGAAGCCACCCGTAAGTACATCGAAGAAGGCAAGGATCAGCAGGGCAAGGGCTTCGACCCCCGCAAGCTGCTGGCTCCCGGCGCAAAGGCCATCGAGGCCAAGTGCAAGGAGAAGATCGAGCTGTTCGGCTGCGCAGGCAAGGGCTAAGCTGAGGCTTGTATCGTAACCGGTACACCACCCAATAAAATATGCGTCCCCGCCGCACTGTTATGCACAGTGCAGCGGGGACGCTTTTTATTTTGAAATTCGATAATGCCCCACGATGTCGGTTCGTTTTTCCAGAATGTCCTGTTCGTAAGCTGTCTGCCATGGGTCATTGTGGTGAATGATATAAGGCACTCCGTTTTTATTTCGCCGGTCGGACACGATGCCGATATGTCTTTCAAAGATCACAATATCGCCGCCCTGCCATTCCTCTATTTCTGAGACATCTGTGGTCAGGGCAGCTGCTGTGTGTGCAAAAAACACCTTCAGGTTTCGTACCCGTCGGAAATCTATGTTTGCATCCGGTTCTTCCACCATATAATCCTGTGGCTGCTCCCGGATATCTGCGTCCACAAGCTCTTGTAGATCATATCCCGCATTCTTCAACGCATATGCAACTACATCGGTGCAAACGCCATAACCATCGTCAGGATAACCGGTCTCATAATAACGGTTTTTGTATTTTGGATGTGTGCTCACATAGGCCAGTGCGCCGTTCAGAATATCTAACTGATCGTCTACGCCGTCATCATCCCGATCTACGCTGCTATGAAACTGCGATATCCTGCCCCGATAATCGTCCTCCGGCCGGGTTGCCGTGGTGCGCTGATAATGTGTCTGCACATAAAATACGATGCTGCAGAACAGTAAAAGCGCCAGTACCGCTATATAACGCTTTGCTGTATCCTTGCGGGTTCTGTCCGAACGCATATTCTCACCCCTTCCTGCTTTGAGGATACCAACTTTTTCCCTGTTCTGCAACCCCTTGGCATATATAGCGCAACAAAAAAGCCCTGAGACTTTCATCTCAGAGCTCTTTGTTAAGTCGGCGACTACCTATTTTCACAAGCCGTTTCCAGCTAACTATCTTCGGCACAAGTAAGCTTAACTTCTGTGTTCGGAATGGGAACAGGTGGAACCTTACCGTCATCGACACCGACCGATCTGACTGAATCAGTATAACACATTTCTGTGTATCTGTCCAGTATTTTTAGAAGGACGTGCCTTCAAAACTGAATAATCACTGCTGACATTTTTTCGTTGACTTAAAAGTCTCAAGCGAATTGTGGTCAAGCCCTCGACCTATTAGTACACGCTTGCTGAATGGATCACTCCACTTACACATCGTGCCTATCAACCTTGTAGTCTTCAAGGGGTCTTACTTGTTTGAAACAATGGGATATCTTATCTTTGGGTCGGCTTCACGCTTAGATGCTTTCAGCGTTTATCCGATCCGTACATAGTTGCCCAGCTATGCCCTTGGCAGAACAACTGGTGCGCCAGAGGTACGTCCGCTCCGGTCCTCTCGTACTAGGAACAGCTCCCATCAAATATCCTGCGCCCACGACAGATAGGGACCGAACTGTCTCACGACGTTCTGAACCCAGCTCGCGTACCGCTTTAA
>ENA-OZEV01000021-OZEV01000021.1-human-gut-metagenome-genome-assembly--contig:-NODE-21-length-63188-cov-14.901620_pt1 | contig 63188 bp, 113 predicted proteins | sample MGYA00244613_ERZ653624 | MGnify/ENA primary metagenome ERZ653624 (study PRJEB26926, sample SAMN06164936) | human gut metagenome | biome: ENVO:00009003; feature: ENVO:2100002; material: ENVO:00002003...
CGCGGACATTTGGTAATAAAATATATGTTGATATTGAAATCCGTGTGGATGGCAAACTGACTTTGTGGGAGGCACATGCGATTGCAGAATCCGTGCACGACTCGGTGGAAACAGAGTTTTCAAAGGTAAAACATATTATGGTTCATGTGAACCCGTGCTAGAATGACAAGGAGGTTTGGCAAGATGCAAAAGAGAAATCCAAAGTTTTGAATATTTGGCATTTGATACGAAAGTTTTCAGCATGTTAATTAGGGATGGTCTTTTTCAAAATTTCCATAATCTACAAGAAAAAATTCGCTGGGAGTGGGTACAGATGTGCGGGTATGAGGCATGCGTATTTTGCATGCCCATACCCCTGCGCATTTGTCTGAGCGGGAGCGCCCACTGCCAGTGAAATTTTTCTTGCAGATTACGGAAAACTGAAAAAACTCACTTGACACATCCCCAAATATCTGCTAATATAAATCACGTTGAAAACTTCATAGTTTCAGATGCGGGTGTAGTTCAATGGTAGAACACTAGCCTTCCAAGCTAGATACGTGGGTTCGATTCCCATCACCCGCTTTGTGTGTTCGTAGCTCAGCTGGATAGAGCAACGGCCTTCTAAGCCGTGGGTCGGGGGTTCGAATCCCTTCGAGCACATGCGCGTTCCTGCGAGCGATGTTAGCGCTCTAAATGGTACGATAACATTTCTATGGTGGGTATAGCGCAGTTGGTTAGCGCGCCAGATTGTGGCTCTGGAGGCCCAGGGTTCGAATCCCTGTATCCACCCTTTGCATTAATGCAAATAGTGTCGTGCGCATTATATGCGTATCCGTGCGGCGCACGAGTATTACTCAAGGGCTATCGCCAAGCGGTAAGGCACAGGATTTTGATTCCTGCATTCGTTGGTTCGAATCCAACTAGCCCTGTTATGCACTGAATCACACCCGATGTAAGTGCAGAAACGCAAGGTACTTGTTTCTTTGTACATAAATTTACCTTGTAAGAGCAGAATGTGTAGCTGCTATAGTTCTACCATAGTTTAATCCACTAACGGATGAGGCATCAGCTTTACAGGAAAGCCAATCGTGTAAGGTTCAACTCCTTGATGCCTCTTATTATAAATAAGAAGAAAGGGTGATAGAAATCTCGAATAGTTGAGATAGGAAACGGAGAATAATTAAATATCAAACATAAGGAGTGGTAACAATGAAAAACGAAGAATGGAATGAAGATCAAATGAAAATTCTTCATGAATACTGCGACAATGAAATGGCAGAAATAAAAAAGATGTGCAATTTAATTATTATGAATGCAGGTGGAATTAGTGGAAAAGAATATGATGACATATATAGTTTGGCACAATTTCTTTTGTTTAAATGCGTAAAAAAATATGATGCGAACAATAAAAAAGGTGCTTCTTTCAAAACTTTTTATAGAGGAATACTTAATCGAAGATTATATGCTACATATTTACGAGATAAAAATCGTCAATGTCGAAGTAATACAAGAATAGACAAAGATGGTAATAGAGTATTTCTGCCAGATGTATCACTTGATGCACCTACAAAAGATTGTGTTGATACATTAGAAAGAATTTCTATATCTCCTACATTAGAGGATGATTTCTTTAAGCCAGATTTAAAAGAAATAATAAAAGAATATCTAAATAATTTGTCGGATGAGCAGTTAGAGGTAGCAAATTTATTTATGGAGGGCTACCATGCAAATGATATAAAAGATATTTTACATATAACACAAACTGAATTTAATAATCGTATGAACGGAATGAAATCGTATAGAAATATTTCGATTTTATTATAAAACACATTGAATAATAGGAGGAATAAACATGGCAAGACCTAGAAAACAAACATATACAATGAGTCAATACTTGGATAATGTTAGCGAAGGATATATAAAAAATGATGCTGACACTCAGAGAAATCCTGCATGGAAAGCAATTATAGATGGACTATCAGTTACAATTCTAACTGATGACTATATTCCTCCTATTATCCTTTCAGAAGAAGATAGTGGACAAACTAAAATTGTCGATGGTGGAAGTCGTACAGCAGCTTTTCAAATGATTAAATTAGGCAATTATAAAATCAAATCGTCTGTAGAAGATTCTATCATTAAATATAAAAAGATGATAAAAGACAATGAAGGAAATATATCATGGGATGATGCAGAGTTTGATATACGTAACAAAACATACAGTCAGTTTCCAAAAGAACTTCAGAAGAAATTCGATGAATATCAGGTTGAGACAGTCATTCATGAACATTGCAACAAAAAAGAAACTGCAAAGTATATGAAACGTTATAATGAGCGAAAAAACTTTACGACAAGCCAAAAGCAATTTTTGTATTTACCAAATTTTGCAGATCGGATTAGGTCAATTATGAAAAGAAATTTCTTTATTAATTGCTGCAATGTTAAAGAAACAGACAGAGAGAATGGAATCCTCGAAAGAATAATTAGTGAGTCTGTTATGACTATGTTTCATTTTAATAAATGGAACAAAAATGGAAAGAAATTAGCAATATATTTAAATGACAATGCAACAGAAGAGCAATTTAATATATTGGATAAAAATATTAGTCGATTAGGGAAAATAGTTGATGCAAATACTAAACAGTTATTTACCGTTAAAGATTCTTTTATCTGGATTACATTATTTAATAAGTTTTCAGAAAAAGGATTAGATGATGAAATGTTTAATGATTTTTTAACGGCATTCATTAATTCTTTAAGAAAGACTTCTGTTGATGGCAAATTGTTTGATACTGTTGATGAGAATGCAAGTACAAAAGATAAATCAGTTATTGCTGATAAATTACATATTTTGGAAACTCTTATGAATGAATTTTTACATATTGATAGTACAGAAACAGAGAATAATGTAAGCGAAGAGACAACTGATGATGTTGAAGAAACAACACTCTCATTTGTGCAGAAAAACGCAAATCCAGAAGCGACAGATGAGGACGTAAATGCTTATTCTGACCTTATAAACTATTGTTTCGATCACAATGGAATTGAAGTCAATGCGCCAATCTATCAGCAGTGTCAAACAGCTCTAATCGCTTTGATGGCTTATGCTTGTGAGAATGAAAATGAAGACAAATTTGAGGAATGGATTAATAAATATAAGAATACAAAAAAGTTTAGTCCATCTCAGAAAGTAAATTATGACTTCATGAAGAGAAGCTTTGATAAGATGGTGGCAAATGCATAATACATATATAAAGGAGAAAAAACAAATATGAAGTTAGCAGACATTATAATCCCAAATTACCTCGCAGAGTCTGTACCAAATGAGGCGAAGATGAATAGAGCAAAAAGATATTTTATAGAGCATGGGGAACTGGACAAGCCAATTATCATCAACCATGACAAAGAGCTGGTAGATGGATACATAGGATACTTGGTACTTAAAGAGTTTGATGTGGAAGATATCAAACAATATAGATATGAATATGAAAGAGAAAATAAAGTAGTTACATACATATATGGAAAACACCCGAATCAGCAGAGTGATAAAGAATACGTTTGGAGAGTTCCGACTTCTGAAAAATGGAGAATGTTTGTAGAGAATATATCTGTAGGAGATATAGTCATGTGCTACACAAAATGCGGTGTTAAGCCGGTAATTATATCAAGGATTATAAGATCTGATTTCAGACCAATGGATATTCCAAAGAATATGAAGATTAAAAGAATTGCTAAAAATCAGAGGTTATAGATTATGATGAATACTGAATTTGAAATATTACATGATACATTCTTCCGAAATGGAAATATGAACCATTTGGAAGAATGTAATAGCGTAAATTATCATGCAATAACGCATGAAGACACAGAAATACTTGGTGCATTTTGTGATGTAACAGGTTTTCATGGCAATGATTTACAAAAACTGTTGATACTTGGATATATGAGTTGGCAAAGGGAGAATAAATACATATGAAAGATAAGTTAAAGGAGGATTAAAAAATGCCAGTTTTGATAATTTTGGTCATTATAGGACTATTAATACTATGGTTTTTACTGTCACCATTTTTTACAGAAATAGGCTCATTTGTCTATAAGATAATAAAAAATAGTGTGACAGAAGAAATAAATAAAGATGAAAAGGAGACAAAAGAATGAAGAAACTAGGAGGATTTGTAACAGTAATTGTACTTGTAATTGTAGCAATCATATGTATGAAATCTTTAGTAAGAGTACCTGCTGGCTATGCAGCCGTTCAGTACAATGCGAACGGTGGAGTAGAGAAAAAGGTACTTGATCAAGGTTGGCATTGGAAGAGTCCAATGGTAAAGACAACATTATATACAGTTGGTCTTGAGCAGTCATATCTTACAGCTTCTAAAAAAGGAGATTCGCCAGATGATGATAGCTTCACGGCAAGTTCATCAGAGGGTAAATCAATGACTTTAGAGCTTACTTATACATACCAGTATAAACAAAATAGTGTTGCAGACGTTTTTACAAGATTTAAAGGTCAGAGTGGTAAAGAGGTAAGAGATAGTTTTATCAAACCTAATATTGTTTCTTGGACTAAAGAGATTGTTGCAAATTACAAAGTATCCGATATTCTTGGTTCTGAAAGAGCGAATATTAATAGTGCAGTTTCAGATTATCTTGCAAAGAAATTTGAGCCATATGGCATTACAATTAGTAACGTATCTTTAATCAATATTGATGTTGATAAAGATACAATGAAAGCAATAAATGCTAAGATCAAAGCTCAGCAGGATGCGGAGACTCAGGCAATTCAGAATCAGACTAACATTGACAAAGCAAAAGCTGACGCTGAAGCAGAGGTTACAAAAGCCAAGGGTGATGCAGACGCAAAGGTTATTGCAGCTCAGGCAGAGGCAGATGCAAATGCAAAGATTAACAGTTCAATTACCGATCAGCTCATTCGTATGAAAGAGGCAGAAGCAAGACTCAAGCATGGATGGGTAACAGTACAGGGTAGCGATACTGTAGTTACAAAGGATGCTGATTCAGACCAGTAAATAGAGAATAACTTGGTGTGGTGAAATTCCACACCATCTCTAATGGGCTGTGGCGAAATTGGTTAGACGCACTGCGTTTTGACCGCAGGTTTTGTGGGTTCAAGTCCCACCAGCCTAGTTAGAAAAAATATAAGGAGGATATTAAAAATGCCAGAGAGTGATTTAAAGATTATTAAAAACTGCTCAGATGATGAGAAGAGAGAGCATTTACACGCTATGAGCAAAGAAAGACTTGTAGAGATGATAATTAGATTAACAAGGAAGTAAGGTAAAACTATGTCAGTTAAATTTGCAAAAGATATCATAAAAGAAATAAATAACAGTGATAAAATTCCTGTCAAAAATGATTGTGCAACTGGCGATGAATTTGAGAAATGGCTAAGAAGAGAAAAGAAGACAATCGTGATTGAACTTGAAAATTCTCTTTCTTTGGATTGCGAGGTGAAAAGATGTCAAAATTAAAAGATATATCAGATTATGAAAACGAAATATTGGAAATATTTCATACAAGATTTAGCGATCTACCTTCAAAATATTTGTCTGATGATGGAAGTGCATTGTTTACAAGTACGGAAGCATTGATGGTATTGGAAGATACATTAAATTGTATTTTTAAAGACAAGTAATGTTCGATTTCTTTGGAAGAGAGGTGAAAATAAATGGCATGTGATTATTGTGCGTACCGTTATTCTTATGATTGTGATGATGGTTGGAATCGCCATAAAAATTGTGAAAGTTTTAAGTTAAATTGGGATAGTTTATCTGAGAAAGATAAGAAAACTATTCAGAAGATTTTAGATAGAAGAGGAGACTAAGTTATGGAACAGATTCAGGAAAATGAACAGTGGAAATTAAATGGAAACTGTGAAAAATGTAGAAGAAGTAATTATTGTTCAACGTCATGCACTCGTCATAATAGGCGAATAAGAGCAAAATTTAAAGGTCTTGTTGCAGATACAATGAATAAAATGACGGGTGGAGTAATGAGAGAAGCTATTGATAAGGCAGTAAATGGAATTTTGTAAAGAACAAAAACCAAGTAAAACTTCGTTTCATTGTAAAAAATTCTGAGCGATTCAGCTCAATAAAATTCCCAAATTAAAAAGAGAATATAGATATGTAACCAATAACATTCATATATAAAAATTATAGAAAAGGAGAGTAAAACAGATGAATGGATTGAGTAGTAAAGAAGTTCTCAAAAGTAGAGAGCTTCATGGAAGTAATAAGCTTCCTGAACCAAAATTGGACAAGTGGTATGACTTCGCAAAGGAGGCATTAAGTGAGAAAATCACAATGATTCTTATTGCAATTGCAGTATTGCAGTTATTCCTTGGATTCATGGGAGTAATGGATTTATCAGATCCAATTATGATTCTTGTTGTATTAGCAATTGTAACATGTATTGCTGTTAAGACTGGACTTGGTGTTCAAAAATCAGCAGCTGAGTTAAGAGCCAAAACATCAGTTAGGTATTGTGACGTAATTCGTGATGGCAAAGTTCAAACAATTAACAAGGATGAATTGGTAGTTGGTGATCTCGTTTGTGTAGGGATGGGACAAGAGATTTTTGCAGATGGATATCTCATTGAAGGTAAGATTTCTGTAAACAATGCAGCTATTAATGGAGAAACAAAAGAGTGCAAGAAAACACCAATTGAAGGATACGTTCATAAGAAAACTGCTTCAACAGATGCTTATACGAATCAGAATTGCTTATTTGCTGGTACAACAGTAATGTCAGGCGAAGGAAAAATGATTGTTACTGATGTAGGTGTGAATACAGTAAATGGCGATACGCTTGTTAAAATGCAAACACTCGAAGCACCAAAGACAGCATTTGATATTGCACTTGATAATCTGAGCGACTTCATTTCTAAGTGGGGAACAATCGCAGCCGTTATTACATTTGCGGTACTTACAATTTCAGGAATTGTACAGGTTGGATTTGGAGAATATTTTAGCGGTGGTGTTCTGAATATTATTCAGAAAATCGCACAGAACTTCTCAGTAGCATTAACAATTATTGTAGCTGCTGTTCCCGAAGGATTGCCTCTTATTGTAAAACTTGTAACAAAACAGAATGTAAAGACAATGGAGAAATTCAATATTCTTGCTAAGAATCCTGGTAAAATTCCAGAGTTAGCATATGTTGATATTATCTGTACTGATAAGACAGGTACTCTTACGACAGGTATTATGACTCCAAAGAAGATTATTGATGGCTTTGGTAATGATGTAAATAAGGATTCAGTTCTTTGGAATAATATCAAGGCAAACATTTCTTTAAATAATAGTGCAACATTTGATTCAGAAAACAATATTACAGGTGGTAATTCAATTGATAGAGCAGTTCTTAGCCTTGTAAACCCTGAAACATATGCTGACATTCAGAAAAAATATCCAGTTAAGTTAAAGCAGGTATTTAATAGTAGCAATAAGTATTCAGCTTTTACGACAAAGGATGGAATTACATACTATAAGGGCGCACCTGAGAAACTGATTGAGAATTGCACAAAAGTAATGGACTCAAGTGGTGAAATTGTAGAGAATAACGACAATGACACATTAAGTAATGCAATTACAGCAATGACAAGTAATGCAATGAGATGCATTGCAGTTACAATGGCAGATGGTGATTTAGTAGAGAATGAAATACCAAATGACATGACATTCCTTGGAATTATTGGTGTTGTAGATCCTGTAAGAGATGAAGTACCGAGTGCAGTAAAAACAGTACATAAGGCTGGTATTCAAGTTATTGAAATTACAGGCGATTGTATTGAGACAGCAGTTGCAGTTGCTACAGAGTGTGGAATTTATAAAAATGGAGATTTGGCACTTACAAATGATGAATTTGAAGAGATGTCAGATGATGAAGTAAAGAGTATAATTCCTCGATTGAGAGTTATTTCAAGATGCTCACCAAACACAAAACTCAGACTTGTCACATTAGCACAAGAGATTGGAAAGTCAGTTGCAATGACAGGTGATGGTGTAAATGATAGTCCTGCTTTAAAGAGAGCTGATGTTGGTTTTGGTATGCAAGGTGGTTCAGATGTTGCAAAAGAAGCATCAGATATTGTATTAACAGATGATAACTTTGCAAGCGTTGTAAAGGCAGTAGAACTTGGAAGAACATTTATGCACAATATTATGATGTTCCTTGAATTCCAGTTACCTATCAATATTTCACTTCTGATTCTCAGTGTTATCTATCCAATGATTGCAGCAGGTGCATTACTCGCTTCAGTTCAGATTCTGATTGTAAATATCATTATGGATTCCCTTAATTCATTATCATTTGGTGGTGAACCTCCAAAAGATGAATACATGACAGAGAAACCTATTAAAAAAGGTTCTGGCTTATTCATAAGAGGAGCAAAGAAACGTATTGCAATAAGTACAGTAGCATTTATTGTACTCTATGGAATTATTACATTTAGCCCAATTGCTAATATGTTTGCGACTGAGACAGAAGCTATAACAGCGAGATTTGCTTTATTATGCTTTATGGCAGTATTTAATGGATTTAATATTCGTACAGAGCATATTAATTTATTCAATGGCATTGGAAAGAATAAGTTATTTTCAGCCATTGCAATCGGAATTTTTGTAATGACATTTGCTCTTTGCAACTTTGCAGAAAATCTTATTAAGGTCACAGCTTTAGATTTCAAACATTGGGTAGTAGTTGTAATTTTAGCATTTATGGTTATTCCAATTGATCTTATTAGAAAGATTATTGAGAAGAAAAGAGAGAATAAGTAATTGAGGAGATGAGAATATGATAAGGAGAGATAAAAGTTATAAAACAGTAGAGATTATTACTCTTATATGTTTTTCAATTAGTGTTATTACAGTATGTATTACACGCTTTATTCCATTTATTTTTCTGACATTACTCACATTCCCAATTTCTTTTAAATTATTAAAAGGGAAGGTTGACAGCCTTCCCAAGAATAAGGAGGAAAAACAATATGTCAATTAGTTTAGTTAAAGGTCAGAAGATTGACCTTACAAAAGGCAATGCAGGTTTAAACAAAGTCGTATTTGGTCTTGGATGGGATACAAATAGATACGATGGTAATGCAGATTTCGATTTGGATGTATCAGCATTTTTTACTGATGATTCAGGAAAGGTAACAGGCGAACAGGATTTTGTATTTTATGGTCAGCCACAGCATCCAAGCGGAGCATTGATTTATTCTGGCGATAACAGAACAGGTGTAGGCGATGGCGATGACGAGACAATGATTGTTGAGTTAAATAAGATTCCATCTAATATTACAAAGATTAGCTTCTCAGCGACAATTTATGATGCAGAAAATCGTTTACAGAATTTTGGAATGGTTGATAATTCGTACATTAGAGCATACAACGCTGATACAAATGAGGAACTTTTCAAATATGAACTTAATGAGGATTTCTCATTAGAGACAGGTGTTATTGCAGGTGAGTTGTATCGTAAGAATGGTGAATGGAAGTTTAATGCAGTTGGTTCAGGTTACAATGGTGGTTTAGCTGCTATTGGTAGAAATTTTGGTCTTGATTTATAAAATGGAAGGAGAATATATATGTCAGTAAATTTAGTAAAAGGACAGAAAATTAATTTATCTAAGGAAGTAGCAGGTGGTCTTACAAAGATTATGGTAGGACTTGGATGGGATGCTGTTAAGAAAGGATTATTTGGTTCTAAACCAAACATTGATTGCGATGCTTCAGCAATTATTTTAGGAAAAGATGATAAGTATCGTACATGTGTTTATTATGGTGACAGATCAGCAGAAGACAGATGTGTGTATCATCATGGCGACAACCTCACAGGAGATGGAGACGGTGATGATGAGCAGATTACAGTTGACCTTGCGAATATTACAAATAAGGTTGAGAAGATTGTATTTGTAGTAAATATCTATGATTGTATTTCAAGAAAGCAGGATTTTGGACTTATCAAGAATGCGTATATTAGACTTGTTGATGAGTCAACTGGTAAGGAAATTTGTAAATACAATCTTTCAGATGATTATGCTGGCAAGACAGCAATGGTATTTGCAGAGGTTTATAAGAAAGACGGAGAGTGGAAATTTAACGCTATCGGTCAGGGAACAAATGATTCAAGTGTTAGCGAATTAACAAGAAGATACAAGTAGGAGGATTTAATTATGTCAGTTTCATTAAGTAAAGGACAGAGAGTAGATTTAACAAAGGGTAGACCGTCATTAAAAAACATTCTTGTTGGACTTGGATGGGATATTAATCATTATGATGGAGAAGCAGATTTTGATCTCGATGCCTCTGTGTTTATGACAAAAGAGAATGGCAAGGTTGGCAAGGATGAGGATTTCATTTTCTATGGTAATCTTGAACATAGTTCAAAGAGTGTAAAGCATATGGGAGACAACCGTACAGGTGAGGGAGATGGAGATGATGAGGTTATTAAGATTAAACTTGATAAAATCCCATCAGACTATGAGACTCTTGCTGTGACGGTCACAATTTATGATGCTGAGAGTAGACTTCAGAACTTCGGTATGGTTGGAAATGCATATGTGCGTGTAGTAGACGAAGAGACAGGCGAGGAACTTATTCGTTTTGATTTAAGTGAAGACTTCTCTACCGAGACTGCATTGGTCGTAGCTGAAATATATAAACATAATGGTGAATGGAAGTTTAAGGCTGTAGGAAGTGGTTATAACGGTGGATTAAAGGCATTATGTAATCAGTATGGAATTGATGCAGAGTAGGAGGATTGTATGACAAATTTTATGTTTATTATAATTGTGGCGATTGTATTAATTGCACTGATTCTTTTCTTTACTCCTTTTGGTAAACAGCTTAGAGTAAAGTTTAAAGGAAGAACAGATGAAGTAATGCGTCAGGATGCACAGACACCAGAAGGTGCTAGAGATTATTACAACGCAGCCATTAGAGAAAAGGAAGATTTTTATAATAAGGCGTCTGCTACATATGCTGAAATTTCAGGAAAGCGTGATACAGCAGAAAAAGACTTATATCAGGCAAATAAAGATATTATGCGTGTTACACAGCAGATTAATGCTTGTCTTGATGAAAATAAAGAAAATGAAGCAATGCAGTATGCAATGAAGAAGTCTACTTTGGAGAATAAGATTAATGTACTAAAAGATACAATTGAAGAGATGAAAGAAGCACAGGCTCACCAAAAAGACATTCGTGATCAGGCAGCCGAAGAATTGCAGAAACTTAAAGAGGAAAAGGAACAGGTTCTTTTCCAGATGGAAGCCGATAGTCAGATTATCGAACTTCATCAGAGTATGGATAGTCTTAATACAAATAATGAGAGCGATAGAATGCTTGAAAGAGTTCGTGAAGGAGCAAGAAAGACAAGAGAACGTGCAGAGGGAAGTAGAATTGCATATGATTCTAGCGCACAGGCTAATGAGAGAAGACTTGCTAATTCTGAAAGAGAGCGCAATGCTCGTCAGATCCTTGATGATATGAAGAGACAGAGAGGTAATAAGTAATGATTGTATTAAACATTGGAGTTTTCGTAATCTGTCTTGGAGTATGCTTTGGAGCAGGTTTTATTGTAGGAAAACGTAAAAAGAATAAATAATTCAAGAGTTAGTAGGTGTCATAGCCTACTAACTCTATCAAAGGGCAATAAAATAAACCTTTCAATTTATAAAACGGAGAATATAAGAGTAGAAACAATTAACAAAAAATAAATATAAGAAAGAAGAGGTACAAAATATGGATGGATTTATGATGTTTAAAAAGGCTTTACAGAAGCACTTCGATGAAATGCAGAAAGAGGCAACACATTTATTTGAAGTAAATGTGGACAAAGATGAATTATGGAATACATATCTTGATAGCTTCCCTGCTGGTACAAATGAGATTTTCAGAGAGCGTAGAGAACATGATTGTAGTTGTTGTAGACAGTTTATTAAGAATATTGGTTCTGCTGTCACTATCAAGGATAACCAGATTCATACGATTTGGGAACTGAATCTTGGTGATACAACATATCAGCCAGTATGTGATGCACTTGATGCTTTTGTAAAAGCTCATACAGTCACAGATATTTACACAACTAAGTTCCCTAAGATTGGTACAGATTTTAACTTTGAGGAAATCAATGGAAAGTCTCATCAGTGGGATCATTTCTTCTTAGAGCTTCCAAGTAAATTTGTAAATAGAAGTAGTCGTTCTAATGAGGAAGTTAAAGGACAGTTCAGAGATACAAGAAACGTATTTAAGCGTTCTCTCGATGAGATTACTATGGATGCACTTGACACAATTCTTGAACTTATCAATTCAAATACACTTTACAAGGGTGAAGAGTGGAAAGGTGTACTCACAGAGTTTAAGAAGTATAAGAAGGAATATGATAAGCTAACTTCTGATACTGAAAAGGATTTATATGCTTGGGAGAAGTCGGTAACAGCAGGTATGGCTATCGGTAGAATTAGAAATTATTCTATTGGAACACTTCTTATTAATGTAAGTGAGGATATGGATCTTGATACAGCAGTTAAGAAATATGAGCAGATTGTCGCTCCAAGCAATTATAAGCGTCCAAAGGCTATTTTTACAAAGAAGATGCTTGAGGATGCAAAGAAAACCATCACAGAGCTTGGATACATGGATTCATTACAGAGAAGATTTGCTAATCTAAATGATATTACTGTAAATAATGTACTGTTCTCAAATAAGAGTGCTGCAAGAAGAATGGTTGGTGCAAATGATATTTTTGGTCAGATGGAAAAAGATGTTGCTGTAAGTCCTAAGAAGTTTTCTAAGGTTGAAGAGATTTCAGCACAGGATTTCATTGATAAGGTACTTCCAACTGCAAAGGAGATTGAAGCTTTTGTAGAGAATAAACATGAGAAGAACTTTGTTTCTATGATTGCACCTGTTAATCCAGACGCTAAGACAATGTTCAAATGGAATAATGGATTATCTTGGGCTTATTCAGGCAACATTACTGACTCTGATATGAAGCAGAATGTAAAAGCTGCTGGCGGTAATGTTGACGGTGTACTCAGATTTTCAATCATGTGGAATGAGGGACAAAATGACAACAGTGATCTTGATGCACATTGCAAAGAACCTGATGGAAACGAGATCTATTTTGGCAATTGTAGAAAACCTAGTATGTCAAGATGTGGCGGTCAGTTAGATATTGATATTACACATCCTATGCAGCAGATGGTGGGAAAGCCTTCTGTGGAAAATATTACATGGGCAGATATGTCACATATGAAACCAGGTGCTTATAAGTTCTTTGTAAATCAGTATGCAGCAAGAGGAAGTAAAGGATTTAAGGCAGAAATTGAATTTAATGGTGAGATTTTTGCGTTTGAATACAATAGTCCTGTTTCTGGTAATGTTCAGGTGGCAGAAGTTACGCTTGATGAGAATGGCAACTTCTCAATTAAGGAAAAGCTATCTGGAAGTTCATCTATTTCAAGTCGTGAGATTTGGGGTGTAAGCACTAATCAGTTTGTTCCTGTATCAGTAATTAGTTATAGTCCAAATTATTTTGATGAGCAGGATGGAATTGGTCATAGACATTTATTCTTCTTCCTGAAGGATTGTGTGAACAACGAAGAGCCTAATGGATTCTATCTTGAGTTCCTTGACAATGATTTAATGAAGCACAAGAGAGTATTTGAGGCATTAGGGGCTAAATGCCATGTAGAAGATACTGATGATCAGCTTTCAGGAATCGGATTCTCTATGACAAAGAGAGCAGATTTAGTTGTTAAGGTTAAGGGCGCAACAGAGCGTGTAATGAAGATTAAGTTTTAATTAGAAAAGGAGATTATTATAATGACAAACAACGAATTATTTATTAATGCAACAAGAGTAAACTATCAGTTCCCATTCAGAGGGATGATTAATGTAATTGATTTGTGGGATTTATCTCTCACAAATCTGGACTCAGTGTTTAAGACACTCAATGCGGAAGTAAAGAAGTCTGAGGAAGAGAGTCTTCTGAATACTAAGTCAAAGGAAGACGAGGAGATCTCTAACAAGATTGAAATTGTTAAGTATATTGTTGGCGTGAAGCTGGATGAGAAAAAGAAGAGAGAAGATGCTAAGAAAAATGCTGAGATGAGACAGAGATTGCTTGAAATCAAAGCTAAGAGACAGGATGCGGCACTTGAAAATATGTCTGATGAGGATCTGGATAAGGCACTTGCAGAATTAAGTGATTAATTGTTACAAATATACCATATATAGCATTAAAAATAAGCGATATATACTATATATGGTATATATTTTACATTAGAAAGAAAACGCACTTTCGTTTGGAATTTTGGAGGTGAAATATGAATATTTTAAACATTATTTTATTGATTATGGGAATTTTTAACCTTATTGTTGGGATAACATGGACGAAAAAGAATGTTATCAACTTTGTATTCAAGTTATTATTCTTGGCAGGTGATGGACATGTATTATCCAAACAATATGAAAAAAGAGGAATTTGATAAATTCCTTGAAGAGACTGGATATGATGAGAAATCTGAATAAATCAGAGAATAATATAAATATAGGTGATCACTTATTATATAAAAACAATATAAACATGCTAATTAAAGAAAGGAATTAAAAACTATGAAAAAATTATTAAGTGCTTTAATTGTAACCATGATGATTGCAGGTTCTACTATCCCAGCATATGCCTGTACACCACCACTTAATCCGCCATCTGTTAAAATCCCAGATATCAACTTTCAGCCTGATGGTGCTTTAGAAGATGCTATTAACAATGCTGTAAAAAACTGGCTTGAGAAATGCGTCCTCGGTACTCCGACAGTAAAATATGCATCTTACTACAAGAGTGCATCAAGGTATTTTCATTACAGTCACGTAGCAGTCAAGTGGTCAGAGGTCGAAAACGCAACAACCTATAAGGTGCGTATCACAAAAGCCGATGGAACTTACAAAGAATTTGATACAACACATACATCATTTTACTCTACCAATTACAATGATGATTTTATCGCAGATGGTATGGACGGAGCTACAGTAAGCGTCAAAGCTTATGGCGATAACGATACGTTTGGCTGTTGGTCAGATGATACTAATATTGTGAGATTTAGATATTAGGAAATTAAGTGAGTAATTGTTACGATATACCATATATAGTATTAAAAATAAGGAATATATACTATATATGGTATATGTTTTATATTCACAGTAAATGCACAGTTCTTGTGAAATTTTTGGAGGTGAAATTATGTTCGTTTATGGAAGATTAAAAACTATATTTATGAAACCATCGGAGATACCTAAAGAAAAAGAAAAGGAATATTTTTGTGTAGGCGATGTGCCGGAAGGTGGTATAGCAACTTATAATCAAGGATATTTTATTCCTCACAAGACATTCAGTGAAATAGTAAGTAAATATAATTCAGAAATAGAAGAATTAAAAAATACATTGGAGAACAAAGAGATCGAATATGACAAATTGAAAAGAAAATACGATAAATTATTGGATAGGGTGAGTTAATGTCAAATTTATATGTATATCTAATTCGTTCTCAAAACAAGGATAATAAGGATATTCCAAATTTCAAGGAACGAGTAAAAACAGATATATAAAATTTAGGAGATTAAGACAATGACAATTGAACAGATTAAGGACAAATTAAAATCAAAAGAGTATGACTTCCTGAGAACAGATAAGAATTTGGGTAATAATATCATTATTTTAACTCTTGGTGGAAGTCATGCATATGGAACAAATAATGAGGGTAGTGATTTAGATATTCGTGGTTGTGCATTGAATAGCAAAATGCAGATTTTCACTAATGAGAATTTTGAGCAATTTGTAAACAATGAAACAGATACCACGATTTATGCATTTAATAAGTTGGTCGCATTATTGAGTAACACCAATCCTAATACAATAGAAATGCTTGGCAATAAGCCTGAACATTATTTTTATGTATCACCTATCGGTCAGGAACTAATTAATAATGCACATTTATTTTTATCAAAGAGAGCTTGTCATTCGTTTGGTGGTTATGCTAATCAACAATTATACAGATTAAATCAGAAAGCTGCACATCAGATGTCGCAGTCTGAATTAGAGAAACATATTCTAAAGACTCTTGAATTTATGCAGACTGACTTCACAAAGAAATATACACCATATGAAGATGATTCTATGAAATTATATATTGATAAAGCTGTACAGGAAGATTATGACACAGAAATATTTATGGATGTAAAATTACATCATTATCCATTAAGAGATTATTGTTCTATGTGGAATGAGCTTCAGAATACAGTTCGTCAGTATGGAAAAATTGGTAAGAGAAATGAAAAAGCAATTGAACATGGTAAAATCGCTAAACATTCAATGCATTTAATTCGCCTGTATATGATGTGTTTGGATATTCTTGAAAAAGAGAGAATAATCACATATAGAGAAGATGAGCATGATTTGCTTATGGACATTCGTAATGGTAAGTATTTGGATAGCAACGATCAGCCAATCCCAGAATTCTTTGAAATGGTAAATGATTATGAAAAGAGATTGGATTATGCGAAGAAAAACACAAGTCTTCCTGATAATCCTAATTATAAGGCTATCAATGAATTTGTTGCTAGTGTAAATGAAAGGGTGGTAAAAGGTGAAATCTAATCTAAAAATTGAAATTCCATCTGGTGCAAATGAAATTATTCATACTTTACAGAATAATGGATATGAGGCTTTCTTAGTCGGAGGGTGCGTAAGAGACAGTATCCTTGGAAGACCAATTCATGACTATGATATTACAACTTCTGCTACACCAGATGAAATGATGAAAGTATTCAAGGACAAGAGAATTATTGAGACTGGATTGCAGCATGGAACTATCACTATTGTAATTAACGGTGAAGGATATGAATGTACTACTTACAGAATTGACGGTAATTACTCAGATAGTCGTAGACCTGACAGTGTTACATTTACACGAAACCTTGAAGAAGATTTAAAGCGTAGAGATTTTACAATCAATGCAATGGCATACAACAATGAAGCTGGTCTTATAGATCCGTTTAATGGTATGAAAGATATGAAATACCACAAGATCAGATGTGTTGGTAGAGCAGAAGATAGATTTTCAGAAGATGCTTTAAGGATTTTACGTGCTATTCGGTTTGCTTCACAACTGGGATTTGTGGTTGATTCTGATGCAAGTTTGAATATTCATAAAATGTATAAGAATTTAGAGAATATATCTACTGAGAGAATCAACAGTGAGTTCTGTAAAATTGCATTATCAAGCGAGTTTTATATACAGATAGTATTATTTCGTGAAGTATTCTCGTTATTTATTCCTGAAATTAAAGACATGTTTGGCTTCCCACAGAATAATCCATATCACATCTATGATGTATGGGGACATACAGTACATGCAGTACAAGCTTATGAATGTGATTGTGAACCCGACTTGAATCCAAGAGATTTGATTACGTCATTGGCTGTATTTTTTCATGATATTGGAAAGCCACATTGTTATCAAGATGGCGAGGATGGCATTAGACATTTCAAAGGTCACGGAAGAGTAAGTGCTGATATGACCAATGAAATAATGAAGCGATTAAGATTTGACAATGATACAAGAGAAAAGGTCGTTGAATTAGTCTATTATCATGATGCTACTTTTGAGGTGGGAAAGAAATATATCAAGAGATGGCTTAATAAAATCGGAGAAGAACAGTTCAGAAGATTACTAAATGTTCGCAGAGCTGACATTAAAGCACAAGCAGATATGGCTCAGGAAATAAGATTACAGAAGATTGATAACATCGAATATATTTTAGAAGAAGTCTTACAAGATGATGAATGTTTTTCTCTAAAGGATTTAGCAGTTAATGGAAAAGATGTAATGGATACAATGCTTATTAAAAGTGGAAAAGAAGTTGGCTACTGGCTCAATGAAATCTTAACTCGTGTAATAGATGGAAGATTAAAAAATGATAGAGAAGATCTTATTTATTGGATGACTGGTATTACAGATGGTTGGATAGAGTATTAACAATAAAATATAGCAGATATATTGATATGATTCAATATATTCAAGTGAAGGGAGATATGTAAGGTATGATAAAATTATTTACTCATACCGATCTTTGATGGAATCGGTTGTGGTATTTTGGCAAAACTTGCATTTGGAGATGATGTAGATATTTCATATTGTGATTATGATAACATTGATTTAAGTGTCAAGGAGTTTATTGATAGTGAAACAAAATTTGATATGTGTATTATTACAGATATTAGAGTAAATGAAGATACAGCGAAAATTATTGATGACAGATTTGATAATTTCTATTTATTAGATCACCATCCAACAGCTCTAGGACTTAATAAGTATCTTTGGTGTTCTGTGACTATCGAGTATGAAGATATGAAACTTGGAACTATTAAAACCAGTGGAACAGAGATGTTTTATTATTGGTTAATCGAGAATGGGTATTTAAAAGATTCAGAGACATTAAGAAGATTTACTGAATTAGTGAGAGATTACGACACTTGGAGATGGTCAGAACTTGGCGAAGATGGAGTTATTTGTAAGCAGGTGAACGATTTACTTTATCTGTATGGTCGAGATGATTTTATTCATTGGTGTATTTCAGAAATCCATGATGAGGTATTCCCAAGATTATCTGCTAAAGATGAGGTTGTTCTGAAGATTAAGCAGGATGAAATTGATAGATATATCGAGGAGAAGAATGAAACCATGTTTACCAGTCCTATGTGTGGTAAGGTTTGTGGTTTTGTATTTGCAGATAGGTTTGTTAGTGAATTAGGTAATAGACTTTGTAAAATGCACCCTGAAATTGATTTTGTGGCAATGATTGATATTGATGGTTGTACGGTATCTTATAGAACCGTTAAAGAAGATATTGATCTTGGTAAAGATGTAGCAAGTTTATTTGGTGGCGGTGGTCATCCCAAAGCTGCTGGTTCAGAATTTAGTCAGAGTATTAAGTTGAAAGTTATTGAGGAAATCTTTGAATAGTGAGGTTAGAATATGAAAATTATTGTAGATAAAATGCCTAACGAGCCAAAAGAATGTATCTTTTCTGAATGTATAAATCAGTTGCGTGGTAATTATGCATGTAATTTATACCAAGGAAGAGGGTGTGAACCTAATAGATGTGATTTTTTAAAGCCAATTGCAGATTATCATGCGGTTGAACATATGGGTGATAACATAGCAAGAATGATGTCCATAGAGTGAGGTGAAATAGATGAAAAATGAATTTACATTATATGGTGTAATGGATAAATTAACAGGAAAATTAGTAAGTAATATTACAAGCCCTCGACACAAATATTGGGAAACAAGAAAAACTGCTGAGAATGCGGTTAGAAATTTTATGTCAAGACGTTATAATGCTGATAGGCAGCTAGAAGTTGTAGAAATTGAATGTAAGGTAAAAGTGGTAAGCGAGGTAGAAGAATGAAGTATAGAGAAGAAAATAAAGACTTATTTACAGTACCAGAAGATTATTATTTAGCACATTGTATCAGTGCAGATTTTGGAATGGGTAAAGGAATTGTAGTTGAGTTCAATAAAAGGTTTGATATGAAGAGAAGGTTGCTGACAAAATATCCATATTATTTTGACCAGTACACCCATAAAAGAATTGGTGGTGACTGTTTATTAGAAGCTAGAGTATTAAATCTTATTACAAAAGAGAGATATTTTCACAAGCCAACAATTATCACAATGAGACTTGCACTTGAAAAGATGAAACAGATTTGTTTGGAGAATAATATTAAAAAGATTGCAATGCCTGTAATTGGTTGTGGTTTAGATAGGCTGAACTGGAATGATGTCTCAGAACAAATTAAAAATGTTTTTGCAGACACGGATGTTGAGATTTTAGTATGTAAGAGGTGAGAGAGTGAAATTAACAATTGATATTCCAAAAGGATATGAAAGAGATTTTATCGCTGATAAGTTCAAAGATTTCTTTTCAAGAGTAATTGCAGATATTAACTGTGATGGAATGTGTGGTTTTTATGAAAAGGAAATCGCAGAAATGTTTTTAGAAGCGTTTGATAAGGCTATTGTTGGTGATGTTAATTTGAATGCAAATGTCGTTCCAGTAGTAAACATGTCTTTTAACGAAGAAGATATACAGAAGATGATTCAAGATGAATTAAAGAAATTTCAAGTAGAGAATAATCTAATATAGAAAGGCGAAAATTATGGGAAAAATTATTGAAGAATATACAAGTGAATATGATGTTGGTGATGTAGTTATTTTTAAAACAGAAGATTGTTTGTTGTTGGGAATTATAGAAGGATATTATATTGATCATAGTTGTAATAACTCTTTTTGGTATGATATTAGAATTAATAAAACAAATGTTTATACATATTCCAATAAAGGAGATATTGCAGAGTGGGATATTATTGGGAAAATTGAAGGGATTCTAAAGGATAACTGCTTTAATGAAATAATCAAATTGTAATATCAAACTTTTCTATTCAAAGGTTGATCAGCCAAATTTTCCAAAAAAGTAACAAGAAATATTTTTTTCATTCGGTTAGGCAGACGTGCCTATTTTCGAGTGATTTTTACAACAAAATAATATTAAAACGAAAGGATTTAACAGTAACTCCTGGGTAAAAATGATTGCGCAATCTCTGTAGATTAAAGGATTTTGACAGAGAATAAAGAAAAAAATAATTATTGTGAGAAGAACTGGAAGTTAGTGAACTTCTGTGAGTTTGATAAATATGCAACAAGTTCTTATTGTGCTATTCACAATGAAAACGAAAGTAAAAATCTTGGTGATATTACTAAGGTTGATGAAACAAAGCTTGAACCATTTAATATGATTTGTGGAGGTAGTCCCTGCCAGGATTTTTCTGTCGCAGGTAAGCAGAAAGGTTCTGTATGGACTTGTAAAGATTGTGGACATGAGTATAACCCACTGACAGTTCATTGGTCAGAAAGAGATAAGTGTCCATGCTGCGGAAGTAACAACATTGAGAAGACTCGTTCATCTCTTTTAGTAGAGTATCTGAGAGTTATCAGAGCAAATAAACCGAATTTCGGTATGTACGAGAATGTAAAGAATATTGTGGGAAAGCAGTTTAAAGATACATTCAAGATGTTCACAGATGAGTTGGACGAGTATGGATACAATGTGTACTGGAAAGTCCTTAATGCAAAAGATTATGGTATTCCTCAGAATCGAGAGCGTGTGTATCTGATTTTTATTAAGAAAGAATTGGACAATGGAAAGTTTACATATCCTAAACCATTTGATAATGGAATGAGATTAAAAGATATCCTTGAGGAGAATGTTGATGAGAAATTCTATATTTCAGAAGATAAGGTTCAGAGATTCTTAACAAATCTCAATAACGAAGACGCTTTATTATACGATGCTTGTCAGGTTAAAAGAGAAGGAAAATCAAGAGAATATAATGATTTCTGTCCTACTTTAACAGCAAGAGATTATAAAGATCCACGTCTTGTAAATGATAATAGAGTTAAGCAACTTGGGAATATTGTCAGTACAGGAAATTGGGACAATCCACAAAGAGGAAGAATTTATTCATCGGAGGGTTGTAGTCCAGCTTTAAATTGTTGTGGTGGTGGTGGACTTGAGCCAAAGATTGTTCAGCTAGGAAATGTAAATCCATCTGGCAAAGGTATGAATGGTAATGTATTTGACGAAAATGGATTAGCACCAACTCTTACAACAAATAAGGGTGAGGGTAATAAGATTGCAATTCGCCAGGCAACTAAGAAAGGATATATTGAATGTGAACTTGGTGGCGTAGCTGATTTATCATATCCAGAGTCTAAAACAAGAAGAGGAAGAGTCCAGGAAAATGGTCAGATTTGTCCAACAATTACTGCAACTGAGACAGGGGGTTGTAGAATTGAATCACCTATTAGAATCAGAAAATTAACTCCGAAGGAGTGTTTTAGACTTATGGGATTTTCAGATGAGAATTTTGAAGCTGCTGAGAAGATGGTAAGTAACAGTCAGTTGTACAAGCAAGCAGGGAATTCCATTGTAGTAGATGTTTTATATTACATATTGGTTGAATTGTATAAGGCTATGCCTTATCTGTTCGATGATTTGAGATTAAGTAGTTTTTTCTCTGGGATTGGCGCATTTGAGATAGCGTTGAACAGATTATATGAAGGAATAAACTCTGGAAATTTTACAAATCCGCAAGCAGATTAAGTTCTGCTTGTGGTGATAAATATACTACTATAAATGATTTTGAATTAACAAGAAGTAAATGGGTTAATGATAAATATAAAAAATTTTATGAAGAAAAAGGTTATTTTCCAAAATATTTCGATGTTTATAACGGAACAGAAGTGAAAGATTTTGCTCCTACAATATCAACAAGAAGTAATGGGGCTATGGGAAGTGGAACTTTGCTTGTTATATGTAATTAAGTAGAGAATAACATAATATGAAGTTCGCAGGAATGCGGAATTTCTTGTGATAAAAGGAGGAAATATGGAGATAAAGAATGCGAAAATTGACTATGTAAAGCTGTATATTGAAGACCATGATATTTTAACATTTAGCATTGGTCTTGATCTTGACATTGGGTGTTGTGAATTAGGAGGATATGCACTAGATCAGTCATTTAGGGTTAATAAAAATGACAATAGATGGGATTATGAAAGAAAATCTTCGCCCGCTGGATTAGATTGTATGAGAAAAATCATGGAAGTTGTAGGTGTAAGAAGCTGGGAAGATTTAAAAGGGAAGTATGTTAGATATGAGGACAACGGATGGGGTTCTCGTATTACTAAAATTGGAAACATCATAAAAAATGATTGGATTGATATTGATGATTTTATGAAGAATTACGATTACGAGGATTGGATTGAAAAGTTTAGACGATAGGAGAATAAGTAAATGGTAGTTGGTGTAAAAATAGGTGAAGCAAAAAAGACAGCAAAAAAATATGAAAGTTTAGGATATGTATATATTAAAAGTGAAATTGTAGATAACGAATATATGAAATTGATATTCCAAGATCCAATTGCTTCAGAAGAGAATAACACAACAGATATTCAATTTCATGAAGGTGATTTTGTAGAAAATAAAGACGGAAAAATTGGATATATTTCATCTATTTGCCATTGTGATGAGTGCAAGAAGCGTGGATTCTTTGAACCAACAATTACATATTCTGATGGAACAACAGATTATATTAGCAATTATTCTGTTAAAACTGTTTCGTCTGATTATAAGCAGATTGGAACTCAAAAATTTTCAATGAAAGATGAGTTGAGAAATAGAATAGCTGCACTTGAAAAAGAGAATAAAGAACTAAAGGAAGAAGTAGATAATCTCACTATTCAAAGAAATCATGCGGTTGATTTATGTTGCTTTTATGAAATGGAAAGGAATGGAAATAAACAATGATAGATATTCAATGTAAAGACGGAAAATATATTATTGACGCAAGGATTCATAGTGAAGTTGATACAAATGATATTGCAAAAGTGCAGGAAAGATTTACTTCTGATTGTGCTTATGAGTTTGCAGAAGCTATGAGAGAAGCAGTAAACGTTAGCCATTTGGTAATGAAAGAACAAAGGGAGGTAGATTAGATGGGAATGTTTGATAATATTCAAGGAGAAGTAAAATGTCTTAATTGTGGAAAAGAATTTATAGCAGACGATCAGATTAAATGGGCTGATTGTTTACTCAAATATTATACAGTTGGTGATAAAATTTGTGCCGATAACGGTGATGGAGAATACACATATGGTTCTTATATGCGTCCATCGTTAGATACACAATGTCCACATTGTAAAGCATGGCAACATTTTAAAGCGATTGTTAAAAATAATATATTGGAAAAATTAGAAACAACAGAGATTTTCGAACAAAAAAGTTACCAAGAATCATAGATTTCTTTTGGCGAATATATTAGCAGGAGGTGATGCGATGAGCAAGATTTACGATTACGAAGAATATCAAAATCGGCGAGTAAAAGTTACATATACTGATAAAAGAAAATACAGAGAAGAAAATATTGTTGGTTTATATGGACAAGTTATTAAAACTACAAGTGGATCAATAGCGGTTCAGATTGATGGAATGTACAATGCAGCAAGTTCAAATGGATTGTATTGGTTCAAGAGAAGCGAATTGAATATTGTCAGAGATGAAAGTGAGGATAATAAAATGACAGGATTTAGTAAAGTGGCGATTGTAAATTTGGTAGATGATTACAATAAGAAGGATTATGGATTTGCTTTATACGATGAAGATATTAATGAAATTGTTAAGTATAATACCAATCATCCGTTATATCTGATTGTAAATGCAAGAAGGAAAGACAACAAAGTTCTTGGAATTTTAAAAGAAATTAAGTCAGTAGAAGAATATGGCAAGGGCGTAACAGCTCAGGTTGTCGGTGTAGTTAATATGAACGCATACAATGCAAGAATTGATGAGGAAAATCGTCAGAAAGAAATTGCAAAGCAGAAAGCTTCTATTGAGAAGGAGTTAAAGTCTGAGATTGAAAAGATGAATAATATTGCTTTATATGAAAAGATGGCAAAGGAGCATCCTGAGAATCCAAAACTTGCTGAACTTGTTAATGCACTAAAAGAGTTAGGAGAATAAATCATATGAAGAAGAAAATTTTAGCAATTGCATTAGGATTGACATTGTGTATTGGAATGACTGGATGCCAGTCTGTTACAAAAGATTTTGGTGGATCAACAACAATTGAGCTTGAACCAAACCAGAAACTTGAAGAGATTACATGGAAAGATGATTCGTTATGGTATCTTACAAGACCTATGACAGATGACGACATTGCGGAGACACATACATTTCAACAGTCATCAAATTTTGGAGTGTTTGAGGGTACTGTAACTATTATTGAGAAGAAGGAATAGTATGATAGACAACGAATTACGTCAACAATATAGACAAGCTGCTAATGATTTGAAAATAGCATTTAAGGAGACTTATTTGTACGGATTGTGCGAAGAAATTGTGAAGAGATTAAGTAAGATTTTGAGGTGAAAGTAAACCGAAGTTTCATTGGACGATAAGAAAGAGAGGTAAAATATGGATATTTGTTTAACAGTATTAATTGGATTATTAGGACTTTGTATAGGAGCACTTATTGAGAATGGAATTTCTTTTAAGATTAATCATGATTATATACTTAGAATGAATGATATATCTGAAAAGTTTACAAAAAATCTATTAGGCACTATGGATAATTATTTTAATAATGTGATCAAGCATGAAGAAAATTATTTTACAAGTACGATGACAGGTTTGGCAAAAGCAGTAGACGATATAAATAAGGTTTATGAGAAGCCAATTTGGAGAAAAGCAGAGGAAGAATTACCACCGTGTTCAGGATTATATTATGGCAAGATTAAAGGTAATCCACATGGAGAAAATGCTATGTGGAAAGTAGTATATAACGACAATGAATGGAACTTATCTGGCTATCCTGATAATAAAGTAGAAATTAGTGAATGGACAGAGATCTATTAAAAGCACAATAAATTTGTTTCCTTGGGGTTAGGAGGTAGAAATGGCAAATTTAAATTTAGAAGATTTTAGTGAAGAATACAGAAAAACAGCACCAATGGAGTGTTCTTTGTATTTAGCTTCTTGTTTAGACAAAGATACACAAATGCAGTTAAAGAAAGATTGGAACGAAGTTGGTGGTGTTAAAGTAATTCCATATTGGAAATGGTGTATGGAACATATTGATGTAACCTATCACAAATAAGAGAATAATACAGAGAGGTGAACGAAATGGAATTAATATTACAAGGTTGGATAGGACGCAATAGCGAAGGCAATTTAGGATTAGCTGAAGAAATTGATGATTATTATGAACCAATAGCAGAATCTATTATGGATTATTTCAATTATACAAAACTAAACAGAGGACTTGGCGAGAAAATTACCACGATTCCAAATGCGAATCTATGCTGTTGGTTTTCTGATGAAAAATGTACCTTAGAAGAAGCACAGATGAACTTTGACAGTTATATACTTACAGGAAATCTACTAACACAAGGGCATTATACTGGATATTCAGAATGGACTATTACTGGATTTAATATTGATGTACTTGTGATTGGTGGTCACGATTTAAAAGAAGAGTTTGGGAGTCATGTAGGACAGTATATACATTTGATATTAACGGATTAGGAGAATATATAAATGAGTAACTGTGGCAATAATGACTGTCAATGGCACAAATATTGTGAAAGCGGTTTGATGTGGTATGACGAAGATATTACTGAATGTCGTCATTGGATTAAGCCAAAACCGACTAAGATGAAAAATATAAAAGTAGCGGAAGCTGATTATGATAAGGCAGTTAAGGTATTAAAGAGGAACAAAATAGAGTTCAAATAAAATGAAAGGAGATGAGATTCGTGTACACAAGAAGGAATTCCTTACTCCAAGTAATTAATGAAATATATGGGTTCAAAGTCTCGAATAGTTGATAACATTTTACCGATTATTCAAGAAAGATTGCGAGATTATAATATCAAAACATACATAGAGCCATTCTGCGGTGGTTGTAATGTAATCGACAAAGTTCAGTGTGATACAAAAATCGCATCTGATAATCATAAATATCTTATCGAAATGTTCAAGAATCTAAATCAGATTCAAAATCTCCCAAAATTTATTACAAAAGAACATTACTCAGATGTAAGAGAGTGCTTTAACAAAGGATTATCCACATATCCTGATTGGTATATTGGAGCAGTTGGTTTTCTCTCAAGCTATAACGGCAGATTCTTTGATGGCGGTTACTCAGGTATCGTACATACAAAAGCTGGAACTGAAAGAAATTATTATGACGAAGCAAAGAGAAATTTGTTAGAGCAGATTCCAAGGTTAGAAGATATTCAATTCCAATGTGGAGATTATGAAGAGTTATATTCTGATAAAGTTGACTGCTTATTTTATTGCGATATTCCATATAAGGGTACGAAACAATATGGATCAAGTAAGAACTTTGATTATGACAGATTTTGGAATTGGGCTGAGAAGATGAGTGAGAAGAATATTGTATTAGTCAGTGAACATGAAGCACCTTCAGAATGGGATTGTATTTGGCAACAGGAAGTCAAGAGAACGATTGACAATACAAAGCGAGTTAAAGCAGTAGAAAAGTTATTTGAAATAAGAGAATAATTTAGTGAGGTGAACGAGATATGAATATGTCTGATTTAATTGGTAGAGAAGTAAAAATTGGTGACAAGGAAGGTGAAATAACTAATGTATTGGGTATTGGTTATGAAGTAACATTCTTTAATGTTGCTGATGGTAGAGTATTTATTGATGCAAGAGATATTTATGATTATCTTGTTTAATGAAACGGAGGCGAATAAATGGCTGATAAATTAATCAATAAGCAGTTGGCAGACATTGACGAATTATTACAGTTTCTATCAGATAATGGATTTGATATTGATGATGGAGTTTGGAATAAACACGAAATGTCCTTAAGAGAAGTGTTTGATGAGTACAAGAAGAATACTATTCCAGATGTAGAAATTGGACAGACTGTATGGGTTATTAGCAGAAATTATCATGACATATATTCAATCAAAGAATGTCATGTGCATAAGAAACAGATTGGAGCAAGATATACGTTTTCTGTAAGAGGTAGATATTATTATTGCGGAACTTTCACGAAAAACAGTATTGGCAAGACTGTATTCTTTTCAAAAGAAGCTGCTATTGAGTCATTGAAGGGAAAAGAATATAAGTTGGAAGGGTGGACTTGAAACTCGCATTCATTTTAAGAAAAGGAGAAAAAATATGAAGGTAACGATTGATATGGAAAACTTAGAAACACTTGTTCAAACAACAATGGAGAAAAACATTGAGAATATTGTTAAAGAACAGATTGAAGGAACTGTTAAAAAGGTTGCTGATGATCTTGCTAAGAAAACTATTGAAGAAAAGGTTTCTGAGAATTTTCAGCGTTTTGTTGATGAATACATAGCAAATACCAAAATCAAAGTTGGTGGAGATTATTGGGGTGATACGGAAGAAAAGGAATATACAGTAGAACAGTATATTAAGAAGGAATTAAAAGAAAGACTTGATTCTAAAAAGCTTAGAGCTAAGAAGAAAGGACACACAAGTTCATATAATGATGATTTTGAAAATGTATCATTTGAGGAATATATCAATAGACAGTTTGATTTTGATGACATGATTAAAAAAGATCTTGATAAATTCATGGATGATATTCGTAAACAGGTTAATAAGACGATGAAAGAGACTTTTGATAATTCAACGAAGAGTATGTTATCAAATGCAGTGCTTAATATTCTTGGTGCAAATGAAACTTACAGACAGATAGAGAATAATATTAAGTGCATTGCAGACAAGCAGGTATAAGATATGGAAGAAGAAATTTATGAAAACAATTATGAAGACTGCGATTACTGTGAAACGACATACTATGAAAGCGACACTGGATATCGTGAATATGGTTGCAGTTTTATAACTGGTGATGAGAATGATTATCCTTGTATGGGTGGCGAATTAGGTTTTGGCTGCCCATTGTCATTCAAATATAGAATTGAGAAAAATTGAACTTCAAAAAGTGCTTAAAATAAGGCTTTTAGCAATTGAAATTTAACAATAAACCTGTCTTTCATTGGCTTAGAAAGAAGAATAATTGAACAGAAGGAGGATGATACATACGGATTTTGTACAAGCAGTAGAGGAACAGATTAATTTATGTGAAGAACATTTAAATTATAAATGTGGAATATTTGTTAGTGATAAAGAGCAGTACGAAATTGCATTAAAAGTTATTTCAAATTTGTTATCTGGATATGGAAATGTTTATTGTAGTAAAAGTAAATATGAAGCATTTGCAAAGTGGATGAACAACGGTAGTATTATCAAAATCATATATCCGAATGAGTACGCAAGAGGAAGCCGATATAGTGGCGCAATCATTAGTAATAGTCTTGATAGAGAAATTGTAAATACATTAGTGATGCCACATCTAATTGATTATCGAAACTTTAGAACTGGCATTGAGGAGTTTCTTGGTATCGAAGATGACCTTGGTGATATAAAAGAGAGAATATTTACAGTAGATATTACACCTGAAGATGCTGATAAATCTAAATATAATTATGATATTTATAAGAGTTTAGGTATATCACAAGAAGCCGTAGATGCCATTATAGAACAATGGATGAAATTGGCAAATAAAATTAATATTAACGATGAAAATATGGAGGATTATGTAGTTATGGGCAATGAATATACTGCACCTTATCTGAAAAAACAGAATGGAACAGGTAAAATTTACATATATAAAGCCGAAGGTATTCCAAGAGAGAATATTGAATATGAGACGGAGTTTGTAAACAGAACTAAGGAAACATATCTTAACATTACAGGAGAAGAAACTATTGAAGCGCTTGATTTTCATAATAAAATCAATGTCCATCTTTTTATTGATACGGATATTTATGATGGATATGAAGTACATATTATGAATGGACTTGTACATGTTATTCTTCATGAAATTATCAATGAACAGCCTGTGTTAAAAGATATGGGTGCAAGGAATGAATAAGACTTGAATGCGATATTTCATGTGGTCTATGAGGTGAAGCAGTGAAAATTAAAGATAAGATACGAGAAAAATTAAAACGATGGTTATTTGCAGAAGAATTATCAAAGTTTGAAACAGCAGAACAAAACTACAAAAAGGCTGAAGACTTATATAGCAGATCAGCAGGATATCTTAACGCTGCAAAGGATGAGTACACATGGTCATTAAAGATGATCGATGATTGTCATAAGTTAATAAATTCTATGATAGATGTTGGAACTGATGTAGGATTTTGTTCTGATGACCATTCATGGGCGGTTGTGTGTATTAAAGGTCATCCAGAATATGTGAAATTTATTCCATTGTCGCATAAAGACGCACGAGATGTATTGGATTTTTTGAAACGATTTAGATATTCAGACAGAGTTGTAGATTCTCCATTTGCGTTTAGAGATATGGTTGACCATTGTATTATGGAAAATCCATTTGGGAAATAAAAAAGGAGACAGAAAGAAAAATGAAGAAAATATTAATTATTTTACTAGCAATGTTAATTTTGACATTCTCATTAACAGGATGTGCTAAGTGTATTAGTACAGAAACTTCTACTGTACAAGTACAGATTACTGGTGAATATCATAAAGCTATGTATATTACGCCTGTTTTAACGGAAAAACAACAACTATGATTACACATCCAGCGGTTTATAGAATTACTGTTGAATACAATGGAGTAGAATATGATATTTCTGGTAGTGATACATATAACAAATATTCTGACAAAATTGGAGAATATACAAATGGAACATTGCAGACCAAAAAATATGATGGTGGTACTGTTAGATACAATATTGTTGAGTTAGAGTAAGATTCACCTTGTTTTTGGATTATATTTATTATCCATATACAATTTATATGCTGTTAAAGTAGAGTTTGGATAAAATGAAAGGAACTTGTAATGACTAAGAAAGAAAAATTACTTGAATATATTAAGAAACCAGTATTAACTACTGCAAGAAATAGTATGGGATGTGATGAGAATTGGTACAACTCATATTATGCAATCAAGGAAACATTTACGATTGAAGAAATCAATTTTATGTCTGATAAGGAAGTAGAGAATCTTGTAAGACTTGGAGATTCAATGTCGGAAGCATTTTATTAAAACATGTGAATTTTTGGTTTCTTGGCTTGTCACGAAAACTATACAATATTCAGGACAAAGGTGATTGATTATGAGAATTGAAGAAAGAGAGTATATTGAACCAGAATCCATAAATGAAGAAATTATAAATGCTATAAATACAGTTAAAGAGTATTGTAGTACACATGAAGAATATGAAGATTGCAGAAGATGTGTTCTTGGAGATGGTATTCATCATTGTGGATGTAGTAGTCCTTATTTATGGAGTATTAGAAAGAAGTAACAGAGAATATAACAAAGTAAGTACAATTAAAGAAAGGATAAATGTTCACATGTGAGTAAAGCTGCGCAGCTACTATTGGTGAACAAATTTGAGTAGTACAAATAGAAGTAATGCAAGAGATGAACATATTGCAGATTATTATGTCACTCCTATTAGTGATATCGAATTATTTTTAAAATCATTTCAAAAAGTTGTTCCTTTAAACTGGAACAATTCTATTATCGTTGATCCAACTTCAGGAGGTAATCCCAAAACAGACAAAGATGCATATCACCCTATGAGCTATCCAACAGCCATTAAGAATATTTATGGGGATTGTGAAATACATACATATGATTTACGAGAAGATAGTTTTGCTGAAAATAAGTGCGATTATTTAAAGGAAAAGTTACCTTATAAACCTAATATCATTATTACAAATCCACCGTTTGCTATTGCAACGGATATTATAGAAAAAGCGTTGCAGGATGTAGATGATGATGGATATGTGATTATGTTACTTCGACTTAATTTCTTTGGTAGCCAATCAAGAGAATGGTTCTTTGAAAAATATATGCCTGAATGGGCTTTTGTGCATCATATCAGAATTGGTTTTACAGATAAGAAAGATAAAGATGGATATACGATTTTTGATAAAGATGGAGTACCTAAGCGTGGCAGTACAGATTCTATCGAATATATGCACGCTGTTTGGCACAAAAGAAATCTAAAACCTGATTATACAAAGCTTGTATTGATTTAGGAGAGTGTATATGAAATACAAAGTTAATATAGAAGAATTATTAAGTAGAATCGTAGAGGTAGAAGCCGATAACGAGGAAGATGCAGAGAATAAAGTAAGAAAAATGTACAACAAGGAAGAAATTGTGCTTAATGCTGATGATTTATCGAGCGTTGAGCTATTTGTACAGTAAATTAAAAATCTCAATCTCTGAAATGCCTTAAAGTCAGGGCTTTCGGAGAATGAAAAGCAAGGGAAACCACGTTTCATTCGAGGAGGTGATTGAGTGAATACATCATGTGAAACTTGTAAATGTAATACCTGTAAGATGAATGAAAATGGTGGCATTTATGGTGGATGTTTTGATTGTGAAGATTGCAAAGAGCAAAATCTGTACTGTGAAGATTGTTCAATGTATGAATATGACAAATACAGATTGAGTAATTAGGAGAAATTTATGGGTAAATCATTAGAATTTGTAAAAGAACGAATTGCATCAGGTCAGTGCAATGGCATGGAGAATAATAAATATGAATCTATGATTGAGCAGGATATACGAGAGTTATTTATGGTTGTTAATTACACCAAAAATGGAAAAATTTTAGCAGATGTACCTTATCTTAAAGGTGACAAACCTTATTTTAATGTAATTATTAAGCATGATCCAGATGCAGATTTTGAATATTTCACAATGCAGCGTTGCAATTGTGATGGAACATTTGTATTCTTTCAAGATTTAATGGGTGAGTGCATAGATAAAATGATTCATCTTAAAACCTGTAATGTGAATAAGGAGATTCCAAAAGATTTAACTGGATATTCTATTGTCTACACTGTCGGAGATTTTGTATTGGCAGAAGAATTTGGTGATGAATTTGCAACAAAAGAAAAACCTTGGATGAAGAGTAGATTTACGGCTATGTTACCAATTAAGTTTAATGTAGCAAGGAATGAAGAATAATGTATTTTGATTTAAATATTGAAGAATGGAATTTTAAAAATGATTACGAAGACATCTATTTTCTGCTTCATTGTTTATACAATGCAAAAACTGAGTTATACGACAGAGGTCTTACTTATATGAGAAGCAGATATGATCCGACTGAAGCATTTATAGATGGCTCGAATAATGGCTGGAATAGAAGGAGATCGAATTGGTATTCCAAGAAATTATACGATAAATGTGTGAAATGTATTGAGCTAAAAACAAGAGGTCATTTTATACACAGACATTGGAAAGAATGCGTTTGGAAGTACAAAGGTCTTTCAGCACAAGAATGGATAAATTTATATCAGCAGTTAATTAAAGAAAATAAATACGACAGTTGGATATTGGAATATATAGAAGAGTGGAAACAGGAATGAAGCATTTCTTTAGGAAAGGAGAACAATAAATGGAGACATTTTCAATAGTAGATAAGATAAATGTGGATAAATTGAATACGAAAATTGCAGAATTTCTACATAGGAAAGGACATGAACCTTATATATTTGCAAACAAAGAGACGCTTGAAGCATTGGCTAAACCGATTGAACAGGAATTAAAATTCGTATCAGCAGCAACTGGTGTTACGACTTCGTTTAAAAGTTGTTTTATTGGTAAGTATCAAGATAATAAAATGTTTAGAGATGATACATTAAAATTCGGTGAAGTTGAGCTGCGATAAGAGAATATATAGGTGACAATAAATTATAAGGAGATATATTTTATGAGTAAGAAACAGCAATTTAAGGGTTTGAAATTTAATTATTCCATAAATGGGAAAGGATTGAAAAGTAAATATAAGACAATTGAGGATTTCTTAGATACAGAATTTCCGAAGAACAATAATCCATTGTCGCCTACTCTTGATACAGAGATTACAGGAATTAAATGGAATGGTAATACTATCTCTATTTCCAATAAAATTCACACAGTAAGAGATTTAGTTAACTTATTAAGCAAGGAAAATGTAGAAAATGTTTTTATTTCAAATAAAGACATTAGATTACATGAGTTTAAACCAAAACATGACAATCTCATCAGAAAATCCACATATTCCATAGATGAGGTATACGATAAGGTTAAAGATGTTTTGTTTGAGAAAGATAAACGAGTTGCAAAAGTGGATATTGATGGAGATTTGATTAAGGGTAATAGCTAGAGATACCAAACATTTTTTACTAAAGGTTGTAAATGTGTAGTTTGTGGAATTGAAGGAAAATATTTTGCAAAAGAAAGACATTTGCAGGATAAGAATTATCATCTGAATTTGTATGCAGTTGATGATAATGGTGATGAAATTTTAATGACAAAAGATCATATTATACCACGCTCAAAAGGTGGTATTGATGATATTAGTAACTATCAAACAATGTGTAAGCTTTGTAATGAAGCAAAAGGCAACAAATTAGAAGATTAAAAATAAGAAAGGAAAAATAGAAAAGTTCCTATAGGATAAAGTGCGCACTACTTACTAAGGTAAGAGGAACTTATGTATTGTGCTTATATCACAACATTAAAAGGATTAAGAAAACATAGTAACGCTGATAGATTACAGTGTGTAGAAGTATTTGGACAGAATGTAATTGTAGATTTGAGTTATCAGGAAGGACAGGGTCAGTTATCACTTGAGTATGCAACAGATAACAACCTTGTAAGGAAGAAAGACGAAAACGGAAACAACATTGGTGGTTATATGGATGCTGAGAAGAGAAATGTAACCGCTATTAGACTTAGAGGCGAGAAGTCAGAAGGACTTGTATTACCAATTGAAACACTTGCTAAGTATACAGATATTTCAAAATTAAAAGATGGCGATCAGATTACAGTTCTTGGTGGTCATGAGATTTGTCAGAAATATATTCCAAGAGGAAAGAATCGTTCAAGAAGTAATGGAAATAATTCAAATAAGAAAAATAAGTTTCAGAAAGAAACAGTATCATATCCATTTTTTGAGGAGCATAAAGATACAGCACAGCTTGCATATAATATGTCAGCATTTAAGCCAGGAGATACAATTTATATTACTCGTAAGCTTCACGGAACATCAGCTCGTACTATGAAGACTGTTAAGGTTACAAAGAAGAATAGTAAGCTGAGAAAGTTTTTACATATGCAGCCAAAGATTACAAGAGAAGTTTCTGTTGTATCTGGTAGTAGAAGAGTTGTATTAAAGGATATGACAAAGAATGATGGATATTATTCTGATAATGGATTTAGAAAGAAGTACCACGATTTATTAAAAGACAAGCTTCCTGAAGGTGCTGAAATTTTCTATGAAATTGTCGGATATGTAAATGAAACAACACCAATTATGGGTTCAGTATCTAATAAAGGTGTTAAAGAAAAGGAATTTACAAAGAAGTTTGGCGACACTACGACATTCTCATATGGCTGTGAACCAGGTGAAAATGAGATGTATGTATATCGAATGACAATGACAACAGCAGATGGAACAGTTGTTGAAGTACCTTGGGAGACTGTAGAAGTATGGTGTGACAAGTTAGGTGTTAAGCATGTACCTGATTTAGAGAAGTTTATTTTTACTACACCAGAAGATTTAAAAGAAAGAGTAAACAAATATCTTGATGGTATGCCAGCAGATGAAATCGGCAAGACACATGTTGCCGAAGGTGTAGTTGTTCGTATTGATAACAGAGCAACATTTACGGCTTATAAGGATAAAGTGTTTGAGTTTAAGGTAATTGAGGGAATTGCCAAAGATACATCTGATGTACCTGATATGGAAGAAGCTGAAGAGTTATTTGAGGAGACTTTAAATGAATAAACCTACACTATGGATCACATGTGGCTTGAGTGGTAGTGGCAAATCAACCATTGCCACTCAGATTGCCAATGAAAATCCAAATACAATAATCGTATCATCAGACGCAATTCGTGAAGAATTGACTGGTAATTACGAAGATCAAGAACATAATGAAGAAGTGTTTAAAATTTTTCATGATAGAATACGCAAGAATTTAGAGAATAAAAAGAATGTAATTGCAGATGCAACTAATCTGACTATGAAATCTCGCAGAGCAATTATGATGAAAGTAAATGGTCTTGAAGTACATAAGGTTTGTGTAATTATTCCAAAACCATTTGAACAGTGTAAGATTGATAATAAAAATCGTGAGCATCCTGTTCCTAATGAAGTATTGGATAAACAGATTAGAAGATTTCAAATCCCATTTTACGAAGAAAAATTTGATGAGATTCAGATAAATGTATTTCATAAAGAGAATCGTTTAACTCTTGGAGAAATGTTTTCTATGATGGAAGGGTTTGATCAGAAAAACCCTCATCATACTATGGATTTATATAATCACTCATTTCATACATATGACTTATTTAGTAGTAAATGCTATCCAGCAAAATATAATATAGCTGCATTATTACACGATTTTGGAAAATGTATTGTCAAACATTTGATGAGAATGGCATAGCTCATTACTATGAACATCATGCAATCGGTTCTTATTTAATTTTAGAGAACCTATCAGGTATATTTTATGAAGATATTGGTGACATATGTTTTCTTATCAACTATCATATGATGCCTTTTGGTTGGGATACTGATAAAGCAAGGCAACGTTGGAAAGAAAGATTTGGGGAATATAAGTATAAGATGCTTTTAGATTTCAATGAATGTGATAGAGAGAGGTAAGAAGATGAATTATTTTATATCAGATCTACATTTTGGACATAAAAACTGTCTATCCTTTGACAACAGACCTTTTAAATCAATCGAAGAGAATGACGAAACGATTATTAAAAATTGGAATAATACAGTAGAAATTGATGATGATGTGTACCTTCTTGGAGATATTTCGTGGTATAACACAACAAAAACTATTGAAATTTTTAACAATCTGAATGGAAATATACATCTAACCAAGGGCAATCATGATGGTAAGTTGCTAAAGAACAGAGAATTGCAGAGTAGATTCTGCGAAATCACCGATTACAAGGAGCTTGATCTTGGTGATGGTAAGATTGTAGTTCTGTGCCATTATCCAATTCCTTGCTTTAAGAATCACTACTACGGAAGCTACCATCTCTACGGTCATGTACATACAGGTTTTGAAGATAATATAATGCAGCAAGTAAAATATCAGATGACAGCTTTATATGATAAGCCATGTAATATGTGGAATGTCGGATGTATGAAAAGTTATATGAATTACACGCCAAAAACGTTAGAAGAAATCATTAAGAGTGGAGAATAAAGATACAAGAGGTGATTCGATGAGATGCAGAGATTGTCCTTATGGGATTGAAGATTTTACATTAAGAACAGAAATGTATAAATCGGTATATGGTGAATATCCAAATGAAGATAGAGCCAATCAATCAGAACAGTTTGTTTGGTGCGATAAAGTTGGTGGCAAAGTTTATTCTTTTGGTCATTGCAGTGATTGGTATGAACAGGCTGAAGAAAATCATAAGAATTATTCTAAGAAAAAGAGAATAAACAAACGTGAGAGATATTTGAAACATCAGAATCATCTCAAATATTTATATGAAACTGTTGGTGGTTATTATCCAACGCCTGTTAGATATGTGGATGAAATATGGATTAAGGGTGTTGGTTATGTTAAAAATCCAAAGCCATATTATCAAAGATTGTATCGTGGTAAGAAAAGTAAATATTTGAAACAGTTATCTAATAGAAAAATACGCAGATATAAAGGTGAGTTGCATAATGGTTATCGGCACATCCATAAAATTTTTGATTGGTGGAATGAATTTTGTTAGGAGAATAAAAAATGAAGATAGAATTAATCAAATTAAAATTCAATGACACTCATTCATACAAGTACAAACCATTTACATATTGCTGTAATAAAATTCAGAATGATAAAGCCATTGTATTTACAGGTGAAGATATAAACGACATTGGTGGAGAATATAAAGATGAAGGTATTTTTATTCCTCATTTCTGTACTTCTCATACAGAAGTTATCACATCATACGAAGACGAATGGGAGCAGACAGATAATTATCCAATCCAGTTCTGTCCTCATTGTGGTGAAAAGATTGAAATTTCTGTTGTAGAAGAGATTGGTGTATCTGATAAGTACAATGAACTGACTAAGCAGCGTGAAGAATTATGGAAGAAGTGTCAGAGAACAGATAGTAAGAAAGAAGATTGTGAGCTGAGAAAGCAGGTTAGAAAGTTGGATGATCAAATAAACGATTTCTATGAATTAGGTGAGTGGAAAGGAGAATATTAAAAGTGGCAAACAGATTATTATTTGAGGAAGACGTAATCAAAGCAGTTGATAAACATACAAAAGATGATGATCGGCTAGACGATGATATTAGCTGTATTCTTGAAGAATTAAAATCACCAATCTTTGTCGGTTCAAAAGAAGCAATAAATAACTTGAAGGTAGAGAATAAACCAATGCAGAGGCAGAGACGAGTATTATTATTTGAGAATGAGAATCTTGACTTAGAGCAGCGTGGTAACAGATATTATTTATCCCTCTATGATAAGGAAGGAAAATTTCAGAGAGAAGTCACTATTGATGTTAAGGATGACTACAGTGTTGAACTTAGGAATTGTAAGTAGAGGAGCTTTATGAGATCAGAGATTAAAAGACGACAATTTTCTGAAAATCATCAATCTTGGTTCTCCCATGATTATGCTTGTTGGGCAAATAATCACAACGGTTGGAGAAAGATGAAAAAGAAGAATCGTAGATTATTTAAAAAGAAATATAGAAGAGAAGTTGAGAAAGATATTAATAAAGAATTAAATGATATGCAGTAACAGTAATTTCAGGTTTCTTTTGGTAACAAAGAGAGAATATTAAAGCAAGGAGGTAAGAAAAAATGAAGAGACAGATTCGTAGAGGAGTTTTTGAAACAAATTCATCAAGTCAACATTCGCTCTGCATTATGAAAAAAGATGAACATTATACGCCAGATGAGATTATAGAAAATTTCTGTTTATTTGATGATGAAGAAACTGGCGAAGAAGATTGTGAATGGGACATCTGGGATCATGATATGGAGTTTGGTAGAAGTCCATTTAGAGCATTAGGCAATTTCCATGACAAATGGTTATATGCTTGTGCTTCATTAGTTCATGAATATAATGATAAGAATTATAAGGAACTTGAAGCTCTTGCATTAAAATATGTTCCTGGTCTTAAAAAGATTGTCGTTCCTATGATTTCAGATTCAGTCGCTGATAAAAATCATCCAGAGAATAAAGATAGTGATTATGCAAAGAAATATGGTAAGACAGAGAATGAACTTAATGAGTGGCTTGGACAGAAAGAAAAGGATTGGGGAATTGACACAATCGAATATTGGGAAAGTGACGATGGTTATTTTCATTTTGAGATACCATATACAGGATGGGTTGACGAAGATATGCTTAGTGGATTCCTCAAAGAAGAGAATATATCATTAGAGGAATATCTGACAAATAAGAAATACGTTGTTATCCAGGATGGTGATGAATATTGTTATTGGTTAGATATGAAGAGAGCAGGATTAGTAAATATGGATGCTATTGATCATGAGTATCCAAAAGATGATGATGAAATGGAGAATTAAATTATGAAGAGACAAATTAGACGTGGAGTTTATGAAACTAACTCATCAAGCACACATTCACTTACAATGTGTAGCGAGGAGGAATTTGAACAGTGGAAGAATGGCGAACTTCTTTTTGATGAATGGGGTTTTGAGTCATTTGTAAAAGTAAATAGTTTATCAGATGATGATAAGAAATATGCAGCACAAGACTATGAAAATCATAAAGATGAATTTTCTAAAGATTGGTCAGACTTGTCAGAATCTGCGAAAGAAAAGTATTATACCAAATACGCAAAAGAGAACAATATTGTAGACGAGGATGCAAAAACCTATGAGGAGTGGCGGTACAGTAATCTTGAAACATTTGTAGATAGATATACAAGTAAAAGCGGAGATAAAATTGTTGCGTTTGGTAAATATGGATACGATGATTGATTTAATTTAGGAGGATTTTAAGAATGGAATTATTAGGAAGATACATAAATGGTAACTTTAAAACCACAATTTTGAGCGATGGAACAAAGATCAGAGAGACAGAAGATAATGAGTTTGTACCAGCCTTTGCAGAGAATATGGATATAAAAATTTGTAATTTCTGCGATATGGGATGTCCATTCTGCCATGAAGGTAGCACAACAGATGGAAAATTTGGAGATATTTTGAATGAGGAATTCATTAACACACTTCATCCGTATCAGGAAGTTGCTCTTGGGGGCGGAGATGCTACAAGTCATCCTGACTTAATTCCATTCTTACAGAAACTCAAAGATAGAAAAGTTATTGTAAACATGACGGTAAATCAGATTCATTTTGAGAAAAAACAGGAACTCATCAGAAGACTTGTTGATGAAAAACTTATCTATGGTCTTGGTGTATCGCTTGTAAATCCCACAGAAAAATTTATCGAACTTATTAAGAAATATCCAAATGCGGTCATTCATGTAATCAACGGGGTATTAAAACCATCGGACGTAGAAGCTTTAGAGAATAATAATCTGAAGATGTTGATTCTTGGTTATAAACATTTAAGACGTGGTGATGATTTTTATTCAGAAGATCATGAAAACATTATTGTAAAGCAGAATTGGCTATATGAAAATCTTGCAGATATTATTGAGAAATTTAAGGTAGTTAGCTTTGATAATCTTGCAATCGACCAGTTAAATGTTAGAAGATTGATGTCTGATAATGAATGGAATGAATTCTATATGGGCGATGACGGTAATTTTACTTATTTTATAGACATGGTAGAGCGTAAATTTGCAAGAAGCTCAACAGCAGCATTTGATAAGAGATATGACTTATTGGACTCAGTAGATGATATGTTTCAAAAAATTGTATCTGAGTAACTTCAAATGAATGCAACATATCCTTGGATTATAGAGGTGATATATGAGATTAGTAGACGGTGATGCACTTTTAGAAAAGTGGAGAAATTTATCTGAAAGAGGAAGAATTGAATTTGATCAAGTAATCATGTGTGAGCCAACGGTTGATGCAATTGTCGTGACTGATAAAAAGAAGCATGTGTCAAAATTTGATTTTGACGACAATAGACCACAATGCTGCATAGACCACGATAAGTATTTCTCGACATGTGACACTTGTGAGTTTGGAGAATAACAAAAAATTTATAAAGGAGAATATTAAACATGGAAACAATTTTAAGATTATTAGCAGAGAATCCAGAAAGTTTAGGAGAAGTAGTAAAAACATATATTACAAAGTACAAAGAGCCTGTATATGATGTTCTGAAGGAACTTATGATTATTGCAAAGGATTATTCTGAGAATACTGAGTATCCTACAATTCAGGCGAAAACTAAGAAGAACATGTTTGATGCATATGTAAGTGTTGGTTTTACAGAGGATCAGGCATTAGCACTTATGATTAACGATAATATTCAGCTTATGAAGAACATTCAGAAGTCAGTTAATAATACTTCCGTAAAGAAGAGTAAGTAATGGTTTCGCAGTAAACCAATCTTTCTTTTGAAATTTTAATCATATCTAAGCCATTCGGCTATGGGAATCCCAACAAACAAGAGAATAAAATATCAGAAAGGTGGTGAAAAGTAGTGCATCCAAGTGATTTTTTTGAAAATTGCTCATTGAGGACTGGAATTGATACATTTGAAATTTTTGATAAAGATTTGAAACAAAAATTAAAAAATATTCATCCTAAAAATTTCTTAAAAACAAAAATCACCTTACCTGTTTATAAGATAAATCTATCTTATGTGACAGAAAAAGGAAATTACAAGACAGTTGATAGATATGCTGTAATGGATTCGGAGTCAGATGATGAGTATGTAGATTTTTGGATAGATATGTTTATTCAGGATTATAACAAAGATAATCCAAACCATAAAATGACAAAATGTGAAGTCAACAGTATTGAACGAATCTGCGAGGCTGTACTACCACTTGGTTAGTTTTTCACCATATGTATTTAATGCCTTTGATTAGCAAGGGTTGTCACAATGATTCATAAAACGGATCATTGGTTTATATGAATCGAAAAAGTAATGTGATAGTGACGTAAAAAGACACTCACTAAGTATGGCTTTACCTCATTGAAATGAAATAAATTTCAGTGAGGAAAGTACATATTGGTACAGAAAGCTAATACAATTGAAGAATTATTACAGGATTGTCCTGTAAACTCAATAATAGGAGACAATTTAATAAGAGCGTGGTCAAAAATTAACAGTCACAAATATAAAAAGATAGTTTGCTCGATTTCAGGTGGATCAGATAGTGACGTGATGCTTGACATTGTATGGCGATGTGATAAAGACAATAAAGTTGATTATGTTTGGTTTGATACTGGTCTTGAATATCAAGCGACTAAAGAGCATCTAAAATATTTGGAAAACAAATATAATATAAAGATAAAACCATATAAGGCAATTAAGCCTATTCCATTATCATGTAAACAATATGGTCAACCGTTTATAAATAAACAAGCTGCTGAATACATAGATAGACTTCAAAGACATGGTTTTAAATGGGAAGATAAATCGTTTGATGAATTATATAAGGAATATCCTAAGTGTAAAGCTGCTTTGCTATGGTGGTGTAATTTAAAGGAATCGAATGCTTTTAATATTGCAAATAATAAATGGCTTAAAGAGTTTATTATTGAAAATCCACCAACATTTAAAATTTCATCAAAATGTTGTCAGTATGCAAAAAAGGACGTTTCTCATAAATTAATAAAAGAAAATACATATGAATTAAATATAGTTGGTGTGCGAAGAGCAGAAGGTGGTGTTAGAGCTACATCCTATAAGTCGTGTTTTAGCGAAGGCGATAATGGATGCGATAATTATAGACCTCTATTTTGGTATAAAGATTCTGACAAAATTGATTATGAAAATGCTTATAATGTTGGGCATTCAGATTGTTATGTTGTTTATGCCTTACCAAGAACTGGTTGTGCAGGCTGCCCATTTGGTAGAGATTTTGAATACGAATTAGAAGTAATTCAAAAGTATGAACCGAAACTTTATAAGGCTGTTAATAATATTTTTGGCGATTCTTACGAATATACAAGGAAGTATCGTGAATTTGTAAAGAAAATGAATAAAAAGTAGAGAATAACAAATTGAGATGTTACGAAAGCCTTGAAAAATAAGGCTTTTAAAACCTCAAAATATAAAAATATTACATATAAAGGAGATTTTAAATGAAGAACACAAATTGGAAAGTGCCAGTAATTATTGGCGTAGGAGTATTAGCAGTTGTTTTGATGATTGTATTTGGTGTACAGAGTTCGCAGAATAAAGCTATTGTACTTGAGGAGCAGGTAAATACAGCATCATCAGATATTAAGGTACAGGAAAAGCGAAGAGTTGACCTTGTGTATAACCTTGCTGATTGTGTAAAACAGTATGATAAACATGAAGCTGATACATTGACAGCGGTTGCAGATGGTCGTGGATCAACAGGAGATATTGAGAATGTAACAACAGCTATTACAGCAGTTGCAGAAGCATATCCTGAGCTGAAGTCTAATGAGAACTATAAGACTCTTATGAATGAGTTATCTATGACAGAGAATATGATTGCAGAGTATCGCAGCAATTACAATAAGCAGATTAAGGAATATAAGAGATATGTAAGAAAGTTCCCTACAAGACAGTTTCTTGGATTGCTTGGATATGAAGTACAGGAATATGAGTATCTGGATTACAATGCACCAGTTGATGCTCCACAGGATTTATTTAAAGAGGATTAGTCTATGAGATATGGTAGAAAAGGTTTTGATTTTGGCGATTTTGAAATAACAAAACGTGAAATCTTGGCTAGTATTTCTATCATTGCAGTTATGATTCTGTTTGGTATTCTGATTTCTTCCAAGATTTCAGAATATCAAATGGATAAAAATGAAATTTATAACAAAGCTGTTAAGATAGAAAGTCAAGAAATGTTCCAATATGGAATGGATACAAATGTTGGTAATGCGTTTGTATATGGTGATTTGAAAGCAGTTGATACAGTTACATATCCTGAAATTGGTGGAGAATATATGTATGTAGAAAAAATCAAAGAGCGATACACAATGCATACAAGACAAGTAGCTCATACAAGAACTGTTAATGGCAAATCACAAACTTATTATACAACAGAAACATATTGGACTTGGGATAGAGTCGGGAGTGAAGATATTAAGTGTAAAGAAGTATCATTTTGTGGAGTAAATTTTACAAGTAATAAAATTGATTTGCCTGGTACTGATTATATTGACACTATCAAGGAATCAAGTCATGTAAGGTATAAATATTATGGTGTTGGTACTGAATATAAAGGAACAATTTTTACAGATTTGAGAGATAAAACCATTTCAGATAATACATCATTTTATAATAATTCGACTATTGATGAGACGATAGAAAGGTTAGAATCTGATTTTCCAATTATTATTTTCTGGATTTTTTGGGTTATTTTAATCGGTGGAATGGTATTTGGGTTCTACTATTTGGATAATAGGTGGTTAGATTAGAAAGAATTTTTTCTTTCTTGTGAAGATTGGAGGTGTAAATATGTATCGAGAATTAAAAGGCAATGAAAATTTTTCAGATAAATACCCAACATGGATTATAGCATATTGTTTAGATACAGATTCATTTTTTGCAACGAATCAAAGACACTTCTTTTGGGAATATGATGATGAATTCCAATGCGAAAACGATGCAATTAATTATTTCAGAAACCATTTGAATGAGTTTAGAAATGCTAGAAAAGAAATATTGAATAACTGTGGTGGATGGAGCATTGATAAGGATTTGTTTTTAGAAAATACAAAAGAAAGTTTTTCAAATACAAATAGTGGGGATAACACTAAAATATTAGGATTGGATATTGTTCAAACGCCAGATTCTTACGCTATTCAATATGTAAAGATTGTTCAAGCAAGAAAGCATAAGAAAAAGAGAATAAATAAGAAGTGGCTTAAACATTATGGGTACAAAAAAGTAATTGTCAATAGTAAAGGTTGGAATATGAAAACGCACACCGATGGAACCGTTGAATTTGTGAAATAGAAGCGGAATGAGGTGATTAATATTTCAGAACTGCATGATAAATTTGAAATAATAAACGCTGCTACGAATGCTGTTACAAATGCTTTAATAGTTGGTAAGCAGATGGACAAAATAGGAAAAATGATGAGCGTAATAATAGAAGCTCGAATACAAAATGAACTTGAAAAAGAATATAAAGATTTACTTGAACAAGAATATAAGGATTTAAAGGTAGAGTCACAAGGAGACTGGCTTGAAGATTTACTTAAGACAGCTAAAGAATTTGACATTTTAGAAGATTTGGCAGTTGTTTCTGAACCACCAAAACAAGATATATCTACTCTTAAGAAGAGAATAAAGTATTGTAAAAATCCTATGGAGAAAAAGAAATTAGAGCAGGAATTAAATGCTTTATATAAGGAACATAAAAGAAATAGGAGAACTACTGTATGAAGGGTAAATATAAAGGCTGTGACATAGAAGTAGGACTAGATAGCTTGGTTTTTTTAACCTTTGCAGTGCTCGATAATGGATACGAAGTGACAAGTGGATTTTCTGAAAGTAGTGATTCTGTAAGAGATTGTTATAGGTATATGAAAAGTGTAGTAGATGACTATAAAGAACATCCAGAAGATTACGAATAGGAAAATAATATTATGAAGTTGATTAACAAATATGCGAATTCAAGATATTCAAAAATGAATGAATATTATTGTGAAATCACAACAGAGTTGGACAAGCTTGCTGGACTTGATCCTAATAGACATTGGAAACATTATGTACTTTGTGATTATAAGGATGGTTGTTTACCTATCAGAATTCCAGGTGGAACACTTGGAAGTATTGAATACGATGAGAATAAAGTGATTACAAAAATTCATGTTTGTACTGATTATGTTGTAAAACTTATCCTTATGATGTAAATGAGCAGCTTCAGAAGTTTATTGGTCAGGAGATAGAAATAGGAGAATAAATACATGAGAACAGAGAATATAGAAGTAACATTTAAAATTCCAATTCCAGTTGATACACCTGATTTAAATGGTGTCATATATTCAAAAGAAGCAATTAGAAACGCTTATAAAAATGTAAAGGATGTTCCGATTGAAATACCATGTAGTGAAGGTCAGTTTCTTCCTATTGGAGTAGCACATGAAGTTGAATTGATTGAAGATGAAAATGGTATGTATATTACAGGCGTTGGTCTTGTCTGGCATGGTGGCACAGAAGAAAGCGTTGAGATGGTTAATGATAAGGTGACAAGTTTTCATGTGTGTGGTATTGGAATTGCGAAAGAATAGGAGGATAACATGGCAGATAGACAGACCAAAACTATACAGTGGACAATAAATCTTCCAATGAACTTTCCTTCGGATTGGGATGACGACATGATTGAATTTCATCTTAATGAATCAAATTGGTGTTGTAGCAATCTTATTAGTGAACTTGAAAAGTACGATGAGAAAAATGGCTGTATTTGTGGCATATGTGAAGCAAAAGTAGTAGATAAAATAGAGAGCTTGATAAGTGAAGAGAGAAATAAAACACTTAATGAAGTACTAAAGGCTTGTGACATTGAATGTGGATTGTACAGTGGTGATGTTAAGAATCTTACAAGACACGTTTTGATGAGAGTGTTGGATGGATTGAGAAAATAATAGATAGGAGATGAAAAATATGGATAATATAACACGCAGAGAAGAAGTAAATCTTTATGAAGCAATTCAAAAATCGTTTCCTAAAATTATAATCAAGGATCTTACAGAACACGAAAGAATTTGTCCTGTCTGCAATGGTCTTGGAATGAGAATAGCAGACAATATTTATGGAATCGAAGGTGATAATTCTGAAGTTGGCAGAAAATATCATTTTCCATACAAGCATCAAGCACTTACATTTTGTCAGAGTTGTTATAACGGAGTGCAGCGATTGTGTCCTTATTGTGGAAAGCCTTATAAAAATCAGGCTTATTTACATTGCGACTGTGAAGGACAGAAGAAAGTCGATGAAGAAGAGAGAATCAAGAAGTGGAATGAGAAAGTAGCAAATGCAGTAGCTGTTGATGAAAAAGATGTAGACACAATGCTGTACTGTGAAGAGTTTGACGAGTATTACGACACAGTTGACGATTTCTTTGACGATTATGCATGTAATCCTGAAGAAGATGGTGATGAAAGACCAATAAGATTATGGATAACATCTGTTGAGAAGATTTCTGTTGATGCAGCAAATGTGATTGAAGATGCTTGCAGCTATTTACATGAGGATGCATATGAGCAGTGTGATGAGGGTTCTTTACAGAAATTATTAGATGATTGGTGTAAGAAACAGACAGGAACAACTACATATTATCCTTGTTATAAGCAGTATGTAGAGATTGATTGGAGTAAATATTCAGAGGAATAATAGAGAATAAATATCTGTGAGGTGATGAAGTGAAATATATAGAACGAAAAGATTATAACAAGGTGATAACAGTTAAACTTGTGATTCCAGGTGGTTGTAATGCGAAATGTCCGTTTTGTTACAATAAAGATAAAGATATGTTGTGTGATAAGCAACAGTTTTTAGATAATTTCATCGAATCACTTGATAATATTATAACAAGAATAGGTGATAAAAATCCTATATCAGTTGATATAACTGGTGGTGAACCAACTTTAGATCCTGAATATTTATCAAAAGTATTTATCAAACTAAAAGAGTTCAATATTAAATCAAAGGTTCTTAGAGTAACCATGACAACAAATGGTACTCATCTAAAAGAAGTAATCCCATATATGAAAGATGTTGTTGATTATGTAAATATTTCAATTCACGATTGGCGACCATTAAGAAGAGAAGAAATACTTGGATTTTGTTTTAATGGGATTGACTACAAGGATATGATTCAGCAGCTTAACAATATTGGAATTACAGTATCAGCGTGTGCAGTTATATTTAAGAAAATTCCAAACTTTGTAAAGTGGAGAGACTTCTTTATTGATTGGGCGAAAGATGTAGGGTTTATTGCAGTAAGATTTAGATGCGATGTTTTTTGGAATGATTCTGATGTGTTTGATTCCTATTTAACAGAGTCGATGAGTGAGACTGATAAATTTGATGTTATAGATTATGAAAACACAACGGATTCTCATTGGTGTAGACTTCGCAGAAAAGATAAGATGAGAGTATTTTTCTTACATGGTGTTTTAGACACCTCAATCAAGACAAAAGGTATTGAATATGTAATAGACACTGATGGTCATTGTTATTGCGATTATTACAGAAGGACTAAAGTAGAAGATTATCAATATGAAGTTGGAAAGATTTATGATGCAGTGAGCGATTAAATAGAGAATAAATATTTGTAAACAATAATTTTATATCATAGGAGGAAATAAATATGATGAACAATTTTTTAAATGGTATGTTTGGTAAGGTAGGAAGTGGAATGTGTAGACTTTCTATGAATGGTGGAATTGCAGTTAAGACAAATGGTGGTTATAAGACATATAACATCAAGACTGGCAAGCTCACAAACTGTAGTAACTTTGTATTTGATATTGGAGAGGAATTCTTCTTTATTATTCCAACTAATAAGGTAGAGAAGGGTGACATTATTCTTGTAAATGGCAAGCCAAGATGCGTTATTGAAGCGGATAAGACAAAGATCACAGTAATCAATTATGAGGATTCAACAATCGAGACTGTACTTCCTGAAAGACATGTATTTATGGGTAATACATATTTTTATGGCAAGATTGTTTCAATGTTTGGTAGTGACATTATCAAGGGTAAGAAAGGTACAAACAATATCTTCAAGTATATGATGCTTTCTCAGATGATGAAAGGTGATAATGGTTCTACTGGTATAATGAATGGCAATGGTGGAATGAATTCTATATTACCACTTATGATGATGGGTGGAAATATGGGCGACATGTTTGACGGAATGTTCGACTTTGATATGAGTGGCAATGATGACGATGATACAGAAGTAGACGAAGAGGAGGAAGCATAATATGGGATGTGGTTCATGGACAAGAGATAGTTATGTAAGTTATTTAACAACAAAGGGCATGGGTGTTTCAACGGATGGTATGATTAGAGGTTCTTATTCTAATCAGGATATGTTTAAGGCAAGAAATATTGATTCTGCACTTGATCCCAAGAATGTTATTAGAGAGTGTTGCGATACAGAGGAACATCCAAACACAATTCCAGTTATTCTTGCACTTGATGTAACTGGTTCTATGGGACAGGCTGCTGTTGAGGTAGCAAAGAAGTTGAATGTAATTATGACTAAGTTATATGAAAAGGTTACAGATGTTGAATTCCTTATCATGGGTATTGGTGACTTAGCTTGTGATAGCTGTCCAATTCAGGCTTCACAGTTTGAGTCAGATATTCGTATTGCTGAACAGCTTGACAAGATTTATTTTGAATTTGGCGGTGGTGGAAACAGCTATGAATCCTACACAGCAGCATGGTATTTCGGTTCTCGCCATACAAAGCTTGATTGTCTAAATCGTGGAAGAAAAGGAATCATTATTACAATGGGTGATGAGCAGTTAAATCCATATCTTCCATTTAAGAGTAGCGGTCATGGCTTATCAGAGGTGACAGGGGATAATCTTCAGTCTGATGTAGAGACTAAGGATTTATACGAAGAGGCTTCTCAGAAGTTTAACATTTATCATTTAGATGTAAATCATTGGCACAGATGGAATGAGGCAGAGATTGTAAAATCTTTTAAGAAATATCTTGATGATACACATTTTAGAAGAGTGACTATGGATAGTATTACAAATGAGATTGTAGATATTATTGTTAGTGAAGCAGAGAATAATGTAACAGATACAGTTACTACACCTTCTAACTCAGAAGGAATTACTTGGTAGGATAGGAGATTTAAAAGATGAAAGACATTAAGATTGTATGTGGATCGAATTGGGGAGACGAAGGAAAAGGTTTAATGACAGATTATTTCTCACAGAAACCTAATAGTATTGTTGTTTGTTCAAATGGTGGTGCTCAGAGAGGACATACCGTAACGACTCCTGATGGAATCAGACATGTCTTTCATCATTTTGGATCTGGAACATTCAATAATGCAAGTACATATTTATCTGAGGATTTTATTGTTAATCCAATTATTTTTAAGCAGGAATATGATGAATTGATAAAATTAGGATATATACCAAATGTTTATATCAATCAAAATTGTATGTTGACAACACCTTTTGATATGATGGCAAATCAGATTATAGAGGAGAATCGTGGAAAAAATAAACATGGTAGTTGTGGATTAGGAATTTTTGAAACTATCAAAAGATACAAAGCTGGTGTAACTGATGTAGATAATCATATCAGGGAATATTACTTAGAACAATTTGAAAGAGAGAATATCATATTAACAGATGAATGGTCAAGAATATTCTTTGATAATGGTATATTTGAACATTTTTTGGATGATTGGGATTTTATGAATAATCACTCATTGACTATATCAGATAATTATTTCTTAAATCAGTTTGACAATATTGTGTTTGAAGCTGCACAAGGTTTATTACTTGATCAGAATAATACCGAATATTTTCCACATCTAACACCGTCTAATACAGGTATAGAAAATCCCAAGAGAATAATTGAAAACGTTGAATGGAATGATGAGATAAATATTGAAACTTGTTATGTATCTCGTACTTATTTAACAAGACATGGTGCTGGTAAATTCCCATCTGAATGTAATAAGAGATTTATCAATGAGTATATGTTTGATAAAACAAATGTACCAAATCCATTCCAGGATACATTGAGATATGGAACACTTGATTTGAGAGAATTGTATAGTAGATGTTCCGATGATGTAGGAAATTTTGGAGACGAAAAATCAATCGCCATTACACATTGTAATGAATATGATTGGGATAATGATAAATTGATTGAATTATTCAAGGATTGGAATATTTATTATTCAGATGGCGAAACACATAATGATGTGAACTAAAAACAAGAAAGATTCGTTTCCTTTGGAATTTTTTACAGAGAATATAAGAACAGGAGGTACAAATGGGAACACGAAATTTAACAATTGTATATAGTAATGGCGAATATAAAGTTGCACAGTATGGACAGTGGGATGGGTATCCTGAAGGTTTAGGCGTACAGTTGCTTAAATATCTTAAAGGGATAAATATTAACGAATTAAGAAATGCAGTAAATGATTGTACATATTTGTCTAAGGAAGATTTTGATGAGATAAATAAGAATATTGATGAAGTAAAGAAGGATAATCCAAGATTTTCATGGCAGAAGTTTTATCCAGAATTATCAAGAGATACAGGTGGAGATATTTTAGAGCTAATTATGTTTAAGAATAAAACAAAGTTGCAAAACTCATTAAACTTTGCAGCAGATAGCCTTTTCTGTGAGTGGGCTTATGTTATTGATTTGGATAAGAATACTTATGAAGTATACGAAGGTTTTAATAAAGAGCCACTAGATGAATCTGAAAGGTTTTATTTTTTAACACCGATTGCAGAGAAAGAGTATCGAGAAAATCCCAAAGAATATTATCCTGTTAAATTTGTTACAGAATATAGTCTTAGTAATCTTCCTGACGAAAAAGATTTTCTCGAAGATATTAGTAAAATCTGTGGTTTTGATGAGGAAGAGTAGACTTGGTATATCTGTTTTTCTTGCGGAAATTTGAAAGGAGAATATAAGAGTAGGAGGTAAAATTAAATGCATTATTGTGTTCATTTACTCACAAAAGAATTACCAAGTGAGAATAAAATTGCAACAATTATGAAGCCATACAATTCAGAACTTGTATATGGCTCAGATGAAGAAGACAAGCAGATTAATTATCCAGTTTTTACATGGGATTACTATCGAATCGGTGGCAGGTACAAGGCTGAATTAAAACTAAAAGTAGATGAAGAAGGATCTGCAAATAGTGAATATTATAATTGGGGTTATTATGACAGACAAGATAGGAACGGCAGATTGTTTTGGTCAAGTCTTTTATCAACATTAAAAGAGAATATTACACCTGAATGGATGTACCATGAGGAAGATTGGTTTATGAATATGGGGTTTGGCGATGGATACATTCTTGTCGATGGAGCAAAACAAAGCGATGTTTTAAATATTAACAAGCTTGGATGTTACGTATGTATTCTTCCTGACGGTTCAGCTATTGCAAGAAATTCATGGAATGGTAAAGATATCATCAAAGATGAAAAATTCGATGAAAAATATAAACAGGCTATAACAGATAATATGGATGGATTTATTACAGTGCTTGATATCCATGATTAAGGATGAATTATCGGTTCTTGCGAAATTGAACAGAGAATTTAAGGAGATATTAATGAGAGAACATACAACAATTTGTAAGGTTGATGTTGGACAGGATTTAAACGATTTAAAAAATGAGATGCTTTATTGTTTAGATTATTTTGAACATAGGAATCATCCTGTTTATGGAATTTTTAATGGACAATTATATGTTGCGTATGAATGGGCTAAAAATATAGAAGATATTAATTTGTTTTAATTTTAGAGAAGTTGAGAGGAGAATAAATATATGAAAACATTAAGTAAAATTTTAGAAACACTTGAAAAGATTAAAACTGATATTCGATTTTTAAGTGAAGCTTCACATAGTAGATATTTGGATATTTCTAAAAATCTGAGTGAATATAAAGCAATAATTGAACAACAGGATAGAATATTGCAGGCGATATTCAAGTCGTATGCAAATAGTGAAGATATGGAATGTATGGTGTTTGTTCCATATAGAGGTAAGCCAGTTGTAATTAAAAATGGCGAAGTAGTCAGTACAGATAATATGACTTCATTTGATGTCGATTGGGCTTATGACAGACGAACTGAAGTGACCGTGAGAGGAGAATAAATATATGACTGGTAGAGAATTGTGCAATTTAAAACCTTTGAAAAATTACTATCATTTTGAACAGAAAAATTAATGAATAGGAGAATATATAAATGAACGAAGAATTTTTATTAATCGTAGAAAGCTTAGAAAAATATAAGGATCTATTAGAAAACAAGAATGATGAAATTTGTGACGGAATGACTGAAGGCGAGAAGAGAGCATATCAGTTAGGAATTACAAATATGTACGAAATGTTGAAACAAATTACTGAGCATGATCGTAATGAAGGTAACTATAACGTATTTGTTCCTGAGATTAAGGAAGAAGAATCTGGCGAATATGATTTAGAAGATTTTGTTAAATGGGATTCTAAGAACAGAGAATAAACAAGTACGAATTATCGGTTTCATGTGGAGGTAAAATAAATGAGTTGTAAATATCCAAAAGAAAGTAGAATGCATTATGCGTGTGTTTTATGTGATGAAAAGAATGTATGTAAAGATACAATTACTTCTTTGCCTTTAGCAGACTCTAACATTCCTATGCCAGAAGTACAGACACCAAAGAATATTATTCCGTCTGCATCGGAAGCAAATAAGATGACAAATAATGCAATTGATAGTTGCACTACACAGCAATTAGCAGAATTATCAAAATTGATTAGAGATGCGATTGCAGATGGCAAATTTTCAATCAGTGAAGATGGTTGTTTAAAACCTGAAACACGAAAGAAATTAGAGGAACTTGGTTATAAAGTTGAAATTGGCAATCAATATAATGAATCATATTACAGTATCAGTTGGAGAGAAACGAAATGAGGTGTTACATATCGGAAATTTAGTAGAAGAGATGAAGAAATATGATGATGTAGATGAACAGACATTGTGGTGGATAAATAAGGCACTTTCATATTCTGGTTATCCAAGTCATGTAGAGAAACAAAAAATAAAAGAACATATAGAGGAGATTGAAACGATGGAGAATAACAAAGTAAGAAAGTTTATTGATTTATTACTTAATGGGGACACGGTTGAAAATGCAACTAAGACATCAGGTATTGGTGACATGAAGATACATGATATATGTGTTGCTATTTCAGGAATGGAATATGCAAATACACTTGAAAGTTTTGTAACTCATACAAAGGAGGCTATTCAGACAGTTAAGGATTTGGATGATGCGTTAGTAGGTTTAAAGAAATCTTCTGAAAAGTAGAGAATATATAACTGTAAACAAAATACGAAAGGAGTATTAGAGTAACCGGTTGAAACTTGCAAGACTCTGAGTAGTAAAACGATGGCATGTATTTATAGATATACAGATTTAACAGACAACATTATTAAATATGTAGGAATTGTATGGAGTAACAACAGGATATTAAAACAAAGATTATATGAGCATAGTAAAAATGATGAGTGGTGTAAAAATGGAAAATTTAAAATTGAATACATCAAAGTACAATCGAGAACAGATGCAGAATTCCTAGAAGCACATTATATATCATTATATCATACTGACAAATACTACAATGATTCCAAATCAGAATGGGGAATTAGTTCATTTGTTCCGTATAAAGAGTCTGACTGGCAAGAATACGATGATAATACATACATAGAAGATTATATTGGAGATTTCGTTTCAGAAGATCAAATGGCAGAAACGATAACTAAACAAATTTTATTATTAAAAAATGATGATGAGATTTTATCTTTTGGACGAAAACTTAGAGCAAAGAAAAATAGACATACTGTTAAATCCGATACGGAATATAAATTTTGGAGGAATGTTTTAGACTTGATTAATAATAAATTAAAACAAACTCTATTCGGTTCAGAAGATATACCTGTTGAAGTTGATTTTGATGGAAGTGGAAATATAAATATTTCTACAGAATACATAGATAGAATTGTTTATAAGCCATATAGCAATAAATATATTATACCTGCATTATGGAAAGATGAATTAAATAAAGATGCTTTAATTAATCGTTTACATGGAATGTCTATGCTGATAACTTCAATTTTAAATGTCATTGCGGTTAATACCATAAATGTATTTGGTGAAGCAACAATATGTAACAATGACGAAATAAAACTCTCATTAGATGATAAGAAAAATTTATGTTCTATTTCAAAGCAATTTGAAGATAAATCTTCGTTTGATATAGAAAAATGGACGAGACATTATGAAGATTTTTGTGAGACATTTGGTAATGGAGTAGGAATATGTTATACAGACAGCAAAAATCCTAATAGATCACATACTCTTTATGTCAGAAATGAGGACGATAATTTTCAAATAACAAGCGGAAGTGGTGTAGATTTATCAAAGGAAAATTTAGAGGTGTTTATTAAAATGTTAATAGATAAGTATGAATTAGATATAGCATAAAATTTCGATTTCATGCGAGGAGGTGAAATCTTGGAAAAAGTAATTAAATATAAATGTTCTGAATGTGGAAAATTATTTGACGCACCTGATGATGCTTTAGCTTGTGAAACAAGACACAAAAGAATTGAGAGAGCTAATGAGATGCTTGATAAAGGATATACGTTGAAGCAAATCAATGACGAGTGTAAGATTTGGAACTTTGTACCAAAACATTTAGAGAATGTAAATAAGGATAATTGTTTCAAAATCAGCTATTGGCAGTGTTGTGATAAACCTGCATATCGAATTACTAATATCTTTTTTGACGGAAAGGTGAATGTATGGGGTTGTGGTTCATGGGATGGATATTATGGTAATCGACTTAGATTAAATAGCAGCGATTTAATGAACCCAAGACCAAAAGAAGAATTATTTATAGATAGTAGATATGCAAGTAGATGGTAATTATAAAGGAGAAATAATATGGATAGAAGTGATCTCGCAGAAAGAATGAAAGGCTATGAAAAAAGGAATAGATATTATCTTCAGCGAAGAATGCCAGTGATTTTGAGGCTAGACATGAGAGCTGGACATAGCTTCACAAAAGGATTTAAAAGACCGTTTGATGAAGTTTTTATAAAATCAATGCAGAATACTGCTAAATATTTATGCGAAAATATTCAGAATTGCAAATTATCTTATCAACAGAGCGATGAAATCACATTACTTCTTATTGATTATGATAGGCTAAATACAGATTGTTTCTTTGATTATAGAGTTGATAAATTATGTAGTATTACAGCAAGTATGGCTACGATGGCATTTAATAAATTTTTTGAAAACTATGTTGACGAATATAGATTTAGTAAATGGGATGGTGTTTCAAAATATGAGGATGATACATGGGGATATATTCAGACATTACTAAATGCAGTTGACAAGGGTGCAATGTTTGATGCTCGTTGCTTTAATATTCCAAAAGAAGAGGTAACAAATAACTTTTATTGGCGACAACTTGACGCTTCTCGTAATTCAATTCAGATGGTAGGTCAAGCCAATTTCTCACACAAAGAGTTAAAGAATAAATCATGTAATGATATTCAGGATATGCTTATGACTCAGAAAGATATTAACTGGAATGATTTACCGATTTATCAGAAGCGAGGAAGCTGTTGCGCAAGAAATAAGGTTGTTATTGAATCTGATGGAGTTATGGCAATCGCACAGTTAAGAGATGCTTCTAAATTAGAAAATGAGTGGATTATTGATGCAGATATCCCTATTTTCAAGGGCAAAGGTAGAGAATATATTGATAGATTAGTTTTTGTTGGTGAAGAGTAAATAATATACTATATATAGTGACTGCAATACGTTATAAACACTATATATAGTATAAAAATCAAGACCAAAGGAATTCTGACATTTCTTGAGGAGGTTGTATGAATATTTTAAAGAAAATATTTTGCAAACATAAAAATAATAGGATTGTTTGTTGGCATTGGACTCATGGACAAACTGCTAATGATATTAGATTTTTAGAAATTCAGAAAAAATGCAAAGACTGTGGCAAATATCATTTCAGCTACATAAAAGATTGGAATCAGTGTAATAAATTTATCGCAAAATATCCAAATAAAGAATGGTCTAATACCTGCAAACCAGTTTTAAATTAAATAATTTGGAGAATATTATTATGGATAATATGTTTTTGGTGCAATATGAACCACTAACAACAATGACAAGAAGAATTTTATCTTTAGGTTTTGAGCCAAAGCCAACTCAAGAAATGATTGAAAGATTTTATGATGAAGTAAATGCTTCTGATTTTTATCATAATTCAATTGTTCTTGTAGTTAAAGCAAAAAGTATGGATGAAGTTAGAAAACAGGTTATTGAAACTTTTAATGTTTTATATAGGAAGTAATGGAGAATAATATTATGGAATATAAAAGAAGCTGTAGAGCGTGTCTTAATTTGATACGAGATCCAGTTGATAATTACATAAAACATAAGGACGAAATCGAAGAAGTCCTTAAACCATTCACAGTAGTTCCACGAAATAAAATATCTACATTTGATATAAATCAGTGGTTATATGTTACTTCAGTTAAACAAGATAAAAGATATGTAAGAGCAGTTGAGATTTGTAAGGGTAGTAAGATTTACAGTACAGATGAAAATGACCTATACAAATTAGACAAAGAGTTAAATGAACTTGGATTTAAGACAAGAATGGGTAGAAATTGCGATACAGGAACTTTAAGTATTGCAGTCTTGGAAGAACCTGAAGAGGTAAAAAATTGAAAATATGTGTAACAGGTCACAGACCAAATAAATTATATGGATATAATCTATCTGATCCACGGTGGCAGAGATTAAAAGAGCAGTTCAAATCAATTTTAAAAGAGAATAATTGTGAGGAAGCAATTACAGGAATGGCTCTTGGAGTTGATACAGTGTTTGCATTGGCAGTATTAGAATTAAAAAACGAAGGATATGATATTAAGCTGCATTGTGCAATCCCTTGTAAAAATCATTCCTGCAAGTGGATTAAAGAAAGTGTTGACCAATACAATTACATTCTTTCTAAAGCAGATATTGTCAAGTTGGTATCTGATGAAGAATATAAGCCTTGGTTAATGCAAAAAAGAAATGAATATATGGTTGATTTAGCTGATAGAGTTATTGCAGTTTGGGATGGTTCAAAAGGTGGAACAGCAAATTGCATAAAATATGCTGAGAAGGTTGGTAAAGAAATTATTAGAATTGAACCATAAAACAGAGAATATATAGATGGAGATGAGACAGGGTTGAAAGAAACATGCGATATTTTAGAACTACGAGAAAAGCTTAATAAATATGAAAAACTTGGAACATTTGAACAGATATGTAGAAAAGTCAATGAAGAAGATATTTTTAAGTTTTATTATTGTGAAAGCCTTGATAAATATTATGTTGGAAAACGATGTGGAAATTTTTACTATGCTTATGTAGAAATATATCCTGATGGTGATATTTGTTTAAACTATGAATGGTCAAGATATTTGCCATGGGGCGAACACATAGTAGATGAAATAACGGAGTGGAAAGAATTTACATATCCAAGTGAACCTAAAGAAATTTCGTTTGAAAAATGGTTAAAGGGCTTTATTCGAAGTATTAAAACTAATTAATTTTTAAAATTCATTCGAGTCACAATTTCCCATAAAAATGGAAAAAGAGTTGGATAATAAGAGAGGATAAGTAAGTGAAACAGTTTAAAAATAAGTTTATAGGATTTAAACGAAATATTGAAGAAATGAATAAATACATTGACAAGATGCCGTATCATGTAATAATTGATCCAGCTGAATATAAAGAAAGGTTTGGATTTGACTGGTTATATGAACAAGATATTGCTGAAATCTTGGATAAAAGAATCGAAGAGAAGCATGACCTGATAAAAATGGTACAGTATGTCTGCCCACTTTGTCATTGTGAGAAATGGAAGTTCCCATATCCTATAGGTCATTTTACAACAGAATGGCGGGAGTGTTGTGGTTACGTTGGAAACATCAACAAGCATCATAAATTCTACTACATGAAAGATATTTATAGATGTTAGGACGAAACATCATAGTATGTTATCAATTAAATAATAAATTGCTGTTTCATGTGGATTTTGAGGAGGTGAGAAAAGTGTCACAGTTTAGATTTAATGAAGATTTTGCAAATAATTGGGAGTCAGGACAGATTGTTACTTGTGAAGAAAAAGAGAATGATTATTTAGTTGATAATGTGGCTCTTATTGAAAATGAAGAACTTCTGAAACATGGTGAATTTATCACAATGAATGTTGAGATTTTAGGACATATGGAATTAAATGGCGCAGATGATTTATTTGTGTATGATAGAGATTTTAAACCAGGAGACACAGTGCAACATTTCAAAGGTGGTTTCTATAAGATTGTTGCCATTGGAACTAATACAGAAACAGAAGAAAAGATGGTTGTATATCAGAGTTTAAAGGATAAAAGAGTATGGATTAGACCATATGAAATGTTTATCAGTAAAGTGGATAGAGAGAAATATCCAAACGCTGATCAGTCATATAGACTTATCAAAGTAAAGATTACTGTATAAATAGAGAATATAAGTGGTGGGAAATGAAGAATTTGGATAGGCAGTTATGTAAAGCAAAGAGTATTAGTAGTGGTCAATGGGTTTGTGGATATTATGTAAAAGGTTTAGATATGTATGACAAAGAAGTTCATCTAATATTTGAACCTGCCACGATATTTTATTCTAGTGGCGAAACCGATGGTTTTGAAGAAATAGATCCAAAGACATTGTGTAGATGTACTGGTAGCCATGATAAGAATGGTAAGTTAATCTTTGAAAACGACATTCTAAACGGAGAATTATATAATGTAGTCTCTTATGGAAATGGTGAGAATGATTTTCTCGGAATGAATGTTGGTTGGTATGTTCAGAGAGATAACTTCGAATCATGGTGTGAATTAAATGATTTGGAAATGTATGAAGTAACAGGAAATATCTTAGATAATATCTAATCAGTCTTGAACAAATCAGTTCAAAAAATTCCAAAAATAAAATGTCACGAATAATATATAAAATCCGTGACAAAAAAGAGAATAAATAAATGCGGATGGCATTTGTTTGGGTGGAAGAACAGCATACCCTTGGGTTTTTATACTCAAAAATCACTGATTATACATAGATGTTTACATAAATTAACTTCTGTGTTCCAGTCGTAAGACTATTCAAATATAGTTATCAAAAAATTTTATTACATATTATAAGGAGGATTCATTTAATGAATTTTGAAATGACAGGAAAGTTAAGTATTCCAAAGGAGACAGATGAGTTTCATCCTGATACTGAGAAAACTTATGAGTCTGGTTGGGTGCGTAAACAGTTAATGTTTAATGTGGCTTGTGGTGATAATCGTCATATGCTTACAGTAACAGCAGGTGCTTTCGGTGATGGACATGGAGATATCTATAGTTTCACTAAGAGCAGTGTAGATGAGAATGGTAATAAGGTCAAAGGCGAGTCAATTAAGATTCCATTTAAGGAGAGACTTACTTCACCAAAGTTAGCGGAGATTGCAGAGTTCAAGAAGTTTATTGTTGACCTTGAGAAACCTGGTCGTAGATATAAGCTTGAGAAGGCGGCTGAAAAGATTAAAGAGGGTGCAAGTCTTACTGATGAAGAGTTAAAAGAGATCAGTCTTGAGAATGAAGCTGATGTAAATGCCGAACTTGAAAAGAGTAATAAGAGAAGACATGAGTTTATTTCCGAGTGGGATTTTATTGATTTTATCAAAAAGGTAATTAACAGTGGAAAGTTTTCTGATAAGAAATTCTTTATTCGTGGAAATGGCGAGTATCAGTATTCAGATAAAAATGAGAGAGTATATGAGTCTTATGTGCCCAATCGTATTTATCTTGCAGCAGATGATGCAGAAGAGTCATCTACAGCAACAATCAATATTTTATTTAACTCTGAGAGTTTAGATGATATGAGCGTTGAGGAGAAGGGCAAGTATTATGTGAATGGTTACATGATGGAGTATGACAATAATCGTAAGGGTAATATTCCTGTACCAGTTACAATTACAATTCCAGTTCCTTCTGATGATGCAGATGAAAAAGCCAAGAAGAGAGCAGAGTCAATTAAGCATAAATTTATGGTTGATGATGATACATTCAAGGAGTATGGAGCTGTTGTTAATATGTTGAATGGGGCACAGAAAACAGAGATTACAGAGGACATGCTCACTGATGAACAGAGAGATGATTTAGAGTGCGGATTAATTACTATGGATGATATTCGTGCAGAGCTTGGTGGAAATGTATATGGAGAGAGAATCAGAGAGTATCAGTTCTTAAAGCCAGCAAGAGGATTTACTAAAGGAAGACAGGATACGGTGTACACAGAGGATGATATGGTTATAAAGCCACTCGAAGAGGAACTTCCAGATGGTACAGAAGATTTATTTGAAGATGACGATGATGAGCTTTAAAAGAGATGAGGGCGTTTGCCCTCTCTCAAAATTAAATAATATTATGGAGGAATTATATTAATGAAGAAACCTATGTTACAGAGATCAGCAACAGAGATTAATAAGATTACAGGATTTATTATGGGTGTTCGTAAGTTTGGTAAGACAAGCTTGTGGGCAGATATGATTAATGCAAAGTTTGGAGATCCAGAAAAAGGATTGCTCGTATCATGTGGAATGGAGCATGGTACTAATATGATTGATAATATCTTTACTACTCACGCTAATACATGGAAAGATTTAGTAGAGGTTAAGGATTGGCTTATTAAAGAGAAAGGCAATGAGCACAATGTTGAGATGGTGTGTTTCGATAGTGCAGAAGAGTTTTTTGGAATTGCAGAGTCAGAGGTAATCAGATTGTCTATTCTTGAGAATGGAAAGAAGATAAAGTCAATTAAAGCTGCTTATGGTGGATACACAAATGGAGAGAAAGAATGTGCAAAGCTTGTAAAGAAGTTCCTTAATGACTTATATAATGCAGGAATTATGCCTTGGATGATTGGTCATACAAAGTTAAAGACGGTTAAGGATAAGGCTTCTCTTGATGAGGAAGGTTTCCAGAGATTAGGCTCTTCTCTTATTGCTGATTATGAGAGTGCAGTTGCAGATTGCTTTGATATTATTGCAACAGGACTTATTGACAGAGAAATTGAAGAGAAAGGTGAAGGCGATAGCACAAAGCGTTATGTTAAAGAGACAGAGCGTAGATTATACTTCCGTGGCAATGAGATTGTAGAAGCAGGTGGTAGATTAAAGGATTTATCGATTCCTGAGTATATTCCATTTGATCAGTTAAATATGGGACAGATATTTATTGATACTATTGAAACTGCACTTAAGAATGGTCGTGTTGATGCTACATCATCTGAATCAAAGAAAGTTGTTTCTAAGAAGTCAGCCCCAATTAAGAAAGAAAAGCCAGTAGAGTCAGATCCGATTGAGGATGATATTGACGATATTGATTCACCAGTTGAGACAACAGTTGAGAAAACAACGGAGACATCTACATATCCTGATGATTTAGATACTGTTATCCGTAAGATGTATAAGGAGTGTAAGGATGCAGAACTCAAGGCATCAGTCAAGAATGTAATTGCTGAGTATGGTAAGCTCAATGACGTTGATGAGGATGGATTAAAAAGAATCTACGATATGATGAATTAAGTGAGGTATAGCACATGCTGGTAAAATGCAGACTGTGCGGTACTAAGGTAGATAGAAATGAAGCATTCAAGGTAGTAGTAGGTGGTAAAAACACCTACTATTGCAATGAAGCTGAATATCAAAAAGTATTGCACGAGAGAGAAGTAAAAAATAATACATATGAGTGCATTAATCAGATATTTGGATATAAAGTTCTAAATTCTGCACTGTTCAAAGAGATAAATCTTTTATTGGAGGTATATTCTTATGAACATATTTTGGCATATCTAACAGAGAATAAAGAGTATATAACAAAGGTTCTTGAAAAAGATTTTGTAAGTGAATATGCAAAGATTCGATACTTCGCTGCAATACTGAAAAATAATATTGCTGATTTTAAGATGAAAGAACCTGAAAAGCCCAAAGAGGTGAATATAGATATGCCAATTATAAATTATAAGAGAAGAAATAAACGTAGAAGTTTATCTGAAATTGAAGAAAGTGTAGGTGATTGACATAAGTGAGTTTATTACAGGCGTGAAAGAAAAGTATCCTGCTCAATTATTAAAAGGTAGGATTGAAATAGAGGGTAATGTCATTAGTTGTTTCTTTAAAGATATGCTTTTACTTGATGATACAACATTTGAGCAGAAAGATTTTGTGACAGCAGATGGTCTTTTTTATTTTTCTTTATTGAAAAATTTACGAAAGAAGGGATTTTATTCTCTGGATGAAATTACCATTTTGTCTAATATGAATCAAGAAGTTATTGAAAAATTTGAGGATAAAGGTGGTTGGGAAACAATTCAACACCAAATTGATATTATCAATACTCAGAATCTGTCTCTTATACACATCTCCGAGCCCACGAGACTAAGGCGAATCTCGT
>ENA-OZEV01000028-OZEV01000028.1-human-gut-metagenome-genome-assembly--contig:-NODE-28-length-60986-cov-10.462261_pt1 | contig 60986 bp, 52 predicted proteins | sample MGYA00244613_ERZ653624 | MGnify/ENA primary metagenome ERZ653624 (study PRJEB26926, sample SAMN06164936) | human gut metagenome | biome: ENVO:00009003; feature: ENVO:2100002; material: ENVO:00002003...
GTGACGGGGTCGTTGCCCTCGCCATACCAGCGCCAACCCATTTTCATAGGCATAGAGAAGTTCCTCCTGTCGTTATTTATCTTATGGCACGCGCAGAACGCCTGCACGTTCTTCTTGCTTATATTCTAATATATCAGTTTTAAAATAGCAATACGCACAATGCCGTTTTTTTGTGTTTATTCTTGTATACTTTACACAAAAACGGCAAAATGCCAGTTTTTTAACAAGGTTTTTGGGCAGTGTGCTGCTCTCCTTCCAAGTTTCTCCTGTTCTTGCGGTCAGCACAGCTTTTCGACCGGTTTGCGTAAAAATATGCCCGCTTCCGTTAAAAGTCCGTTCTGTGGTACATTTGCCCTGTTATACTGCAATTACACCGAGGGACGGCAGCGTCTCCCTCATCTACTGGAAAAGAGAGGCACACTATGGACGAAAGCAACTTTGTGGTAAAGACCATTTTCCACGCCCGCGGCAGCTCCGAGGTACTTACCGAAAACTATTTTGCGACCCGGAAGGAGGCAGAGGAATTCTGCGCCCTGACCGACTATGCCATGAAGCTGAACTACGGCGCAGAGCAGCAGCTGGTGACCACCGAGATCGTGGCGCTCTGACCCGCCCGGCGCAAAGCGCAGCCGGTTGACAATTCCTGTAAAAACCTTTATATTCAAGACACGCAGCGCTCCGCAAAAACCGCCGGGCGCGCCATCTGCTTTTACTTTTATATATAAAGGAGGATCCACTATGGTTTCACCTGCCAAGTGCATTGCCGGGCGTTCTGTTGCCGATTGGATTGCGGCATATCCCGTGGTCTCTGACCTCTGCGCCCTGAAGGAGACTGCATGGGTAAACCCGGACAAGCTGCCCTTTGCACAGGCTGCGGCCGCCTGCCCGCTGACTTTGGCCGACATTGAGGACGCCGCCGCACGGCTGGAGCGGTTTGCGCCCTATCTTGCCGCCGTCTTTCCCGAGACTGCCGCGACCGGCGGCATCATCGAGTCCCCTGTTCAGCCCATCCCCCGGATGCAAAAAGTGCTGGAGGAGCGCAGCGGCACCCCCATCGCCGGGCAGGTATGGGTCAAGTTGGACAGTCATCTGCCCATTTCCGGCTCCATCAAGGCGCGGGGCGGCATTTACGAGGTGCTGAAAACCGCCGAGGACATTGCCCTGCACAGCGGAATGCTGCACCTGACCGACAACTACGCCATTCTGGCAGAGGAGCGCTTCCGCAAGCTGTTCTCGCAGTATTCCATCGCGGTGGGCTCCACCGGCAATCTGGGGCTTTCCATCGGCATCATGAGCGCAAAACTGGGCTTTCAGGTCACTGTGCATATGTCCGCTGACGCGCGGCAGTGGAAAAAAGACCTGCTCCGCAGCCGGGGCGTCAAGGTGGTGGAGTACGCCTCTGATTACAGCATCGCCGTGACCGAGGGTCGCAAGCTGGCGGCAGGCGACCCCTACTGCCATTTTGTGGATGACGAAAACTCCAAGACCCTCTTTCTGGGCTATGCTGTGGCTGCACTGCGGCTGAAAAAGCAGCTGGACGCGCAGGGCGTCACCGTGGATGCGGAGCATCCCCTCTTCGCCTATCTGCCCTGCGGTGTGGGCGGCGGCCCCGGCGGCGTGGCCTTTGGCCTGAAGCTGCTGTTCGGCGATGCCGCACACTGCTTCTTTGCCGAGCCCACCCACTCCCCCTGCATGATGCTGGGCATGGCTACCGGCGAAAACAGCAGCGTCTGCGTGCAGGACTTTGGCATCGACAACCGCACCGCCGCCGATGGTCTTGCCGTGGGGCGCGCTTCCGGCTTTGTGGGCGGGCTGATGCGCCCCTTTATGAGCGGCTGCTACACCCTGCAGGACGAGCGGATGTATACCCTTCTGGCGCAGCTGGCAGACTCCGAAAATCTTTACCTTGAGCCCAGCGCTCTGGCGGGAATGTACGGCCCGGTGCTCACCCAGCCCGGACAGCTGCTTGGCACTTACACTGAAGCCGCCCTGCCCGCCGGTGCGCTGGCAAACGCCACCCATCTGGTCTGGGCCACCGGCGGGAATATGGTCCCCCGGGAAGAAATGCAGCGCTACTACGCAAAAGGTAAGGCGCTGGCACAGCAATAACAAACAAAAGCCGCCTTTCGTGCCAACCAGCACAAAAAGCGGCTTTTTATCGTCTTATTTCAGGAGCAAAGAACCTTGCGGAAGCTTATTCCGGCAGATCCTCTTCGTTCTCGAGAGAGTGCCAGACGTTCTGGACGTCATCGTTATCTTCCAGAGAATCCAGCAGCTTGCCCATCTGCTTCAGCTGATCGGGGTCGGTCAGGCGGGTGGTGGTCATGGGCACCATGGCCAGATCGTCGGACAGGATCTCGTAGCCCTTCTCCTCCAGAGCCTTGACCACAGCGGAGTAGTTCTCGGGGTCGGTGGTGACCTCGGCTGCGTCCTCGCTGGCATCAAAGTCCTCGGCACCGGCATCCAAAGCGTCCATCATGGCCTCGTCGGCGTCCTTATCCTCCAGAGAAATGTCGATGACACCCTTCTGGTTGAACAGGAAGGCCACGCAGCCCATAGCGCCCAGATTGCCGCCGTTCTTATCGAAGTAGTGGCGCAGGTCGGCAGCGGTACGGTTGCGGTTGTCGGTCAGGGTCTCCACCATGACTGCCACGCCGCCGGGGCCGTAGCCCTCGTAGGTGATGGCCTCGAACTCGGTCTTGTCGCCGCCCTCGGCCTTCTTGATGATACGCTGGATGTTATCGTTGGGCACGCTCATGCGCTTTGCCTTGGCGATCAGGTCTGCCAGCTTGCTGTTGGAAGCCGGGTTGGGGCCGCCGTCACGGACGGCAACGCTGATCTCGCGGCCGATCTTGGTAAAGACCTTGGCGCGGGCGCCGTCAGTCTTTTCCTTCTTGCGCTTAATATTGTTCCATTTGCTATGTCCAGACATGGGAAAGAGCCTCCTAAATTTATCGGTATCTCCGCCTGCGGGCAGACGGGCTGTGGTCGCCCGCTTGTGGCAGCACACAAAATCTAACTTTATTATTTTATCACAATCCACCGGCACGTTCAAGCCTGAAAAGCCCGATTTTCGCCCGGATGCGTGTAAATCTGCGGTTTACAGCAGCCGCAGCGCCTTGGGGTAGTGGTTTTTCACCCGCCCGCCGGACACCTTGCCGCCGCCCAGCGGCCAGCCGTCCACGGTCACACAGCACCAGCCGTCCGCTGCCGTGCGGGCTTCCACCTCGCGGCCGGAGAGGTACTCGGTGCAGCGGCAGTCGGCAAGGGTCAGCTGCTCGCAGTTCGTGCACAGGCTGCCAAAGGCCGTAAACAGATGATGCTCCGGCACAAAGCGGCCCTTCTGCACGCTGCCCACGAACACCCCCGCCCGCAGCACATGAAGTCCTGTCTGCGGAAAGGCAACCGGCAGCAACACACCACCGCCGTGCACCACAGCCGGGCGCTGCGCCAGCGCGGGGAAATACTGCCGGGCAAACTCCTGCCATGCGGCAAGGCTTTGCGCCGGGGTGGCCTCCCCGGCCCCGGTATCCCGGGTGCGGCGGCTCGTGCCCTGCACGGCGTCCCGGCAGGCGCGACTGTCTGCGCGGCGGGCGCTGCGGGCATCTGCGGCCTTGGCAGGCTTCGCCTTGCCCTTGCCCTTTTTGCCCGCCTCGGCAGCGGCGGCAAGCCAGAGCTGCTCCTCCGGGGTGTATTCCCCCTCCGGCGGCAGGGTGCGGGGCGTACCGGTCTTGACCAGCCGGGCCATAAAGTGCCCCTCGCCGCCCTGACAGGGCCAGATGCGGCGCACCTTGCTCACATCCAGCGGCAGACCGCCGGTGCGGTTCTCTTCGCCTACGCTGCCAAAGGTGTAGTCCACATTGCCCAACACATCAGCCAGTGCAAACTCCGGGTGGCGCTGCAAAAAGGCCGCCACCTGTCCTTCGTCCTCCTCCGGCGCAAAGGTGCAGGTGGAGTACACCAGCTGCCCGCCGGGAGCCAGTGCCGCTGCGGCGCAGTCCAGAATCTGCGCGCCCAGCTCTGCGCACTGCTTTACCAGTGCCTCGCAGTGCTGCTGCAGCGCTACCGGCTCCTTGCGGAACATTCCCTCGCCGGAGCAGGGCGCGTCCACCAGCACCCGGTCGAAAAACTCCGGCAGCGCCTCGGCAATGCGGGCGAGGGTCTCGTTGAGCACCACGGCGTTGGAAACGCCCATACGCTCAAGGTTGCTTTTTAAAATTTCGGCGCGCGCAGCCACATACTCGTTGCTCACCAGCACACCGCGCCCCTGCAATGCCGCCGCCAGCTGGCTGCTTTTGCCGCCGGGCGCGGCGCACAGATCCAGCACCCGCATCCCCGGCTGTACCCCCAGCAGCGGTGCTGCCGAGGAGGCCGATGGCTCCTGCGAATAGAACACCCCCGCATGGTGGTACGGATGCCGCCCGGGCTTAAAGTCCGGCTGATGCACCACAAAAGCCGCCTTGCAGAAGGGCGAGGGTTCCAGCGGAAAATCCGCCCTCTGCGCAAACTGCTCCGGTGTGGTGCGCAGCGCCGACACGGTGACCCCGCGCTCTGCCGTCTGCTGCGGGGCGGCATACAGCTGCTCGTACCGCTGGCCCAGCAGGGCACGTTCCCGCTGCTCAAAATATTCCGTAGGCATATTCTTTTCCTCCCATGGGATGTATAAAGCCGCCGGCTGCGGCCACACTATGGACTGTGAGGGCGGCCCCGCCCCCACAGCAACGACCGAAAGGAGCATTCACACCATGGAAAACCGCAGTGAGAACCGCAGTACCAATTGCAAGAACCAGACCTCTAACCGTACCAGCAGCAAGACCACCAACAGCGCTACCAACGAGCACAAGCACCCCAACCAGTACACCAAGGGTGCCGATGACGAGAGCGCCAAGAACTCCACCAACAGCCGTTCCACCAACGCAAAAAACAGCCGCTGATGGCGTAAGCAGCATCTGACGGACCGCAGATGCCAACAAGCAAAGCCCGCTGCCCTCCACCACTGGTTTCCAGTGCGGAAAGCAGCGGGCTTTCGCATTCTTATTTCTGGTCAGGGTCAAACTGCTGCCACAGCACCTCAAACAGCTGGTGCACGCGCTCCAGTTGTCCGTTCAGGTACAGCCAGCCCAACAGGCACTCGAAGCCGGTGGAGGCACGGTATTCCTCCGGGGAGGCGTGTTTGGCAACGCTGGCCTTGCTGGCATTGCGGCCGCGCTTGAACACGGCCAGCTCGTCCTCGGTGAACAGCGGCTCCAGCAGCTGCTCCTCTCTGAACTGCGCCTTGGCAGAGACATACTTGACCTTTTCGGCGTTCAGCTTTCCGGCTGAAAGGCGGTGGTGCTCCACCAGACGCTGGCGCACCAGCAGCTCCAGCACGCTGTCGCCTACAAAGGCCAGCGCCAGCGGGCTGAGCTCCCGCGGGTCGATCTTTTCTGATTCGTTCATGATGCTTTATCCTTAGAAGATATAGTCGAACTGATAATCGCCGATGAGGATGGTATCGTTCTCTTCCACGCCCTTCTGCACCAGCGCGTCCAGAATGCCGCTCTCGCCCAGCTGACGCTGGAAGAACTGCAGGCTCTCGTAGTCGTCCACGTTGCTGCCGGCCAGAATATACTCCAGCCACGGGGCATCCACGCTCCACACATGGGCTTCCATGCGCTGGATGGTGAAGTCGCGGCCATTCTTCTTGGGTTCCTGCTTTTTGTACTCGGGGGTGAACACCGGCACCTGCGGGATATCCTTGAGGCGGTTGTACACGAGCCCCGGCAGCTGCTTGACGCCCTGCATGGTGGCGGCAGAGATGGCCACGAAGGTCAGCCCCTTGCCCTCCACATACTGGCGGAAGGTCTCGATCTGCTCCTCGGTGGCAAGGTCGCACTTGTTGCCCACCACGATCTGCGGGCGCTCGGCCAGCACGGGGCTGAACTTTGCCAGCTCCTCGTTGATCTTCTCAAAGTCCTCGATGGGATCACGGCACTCGCTGCCGGAAACATCCACAACGTGCAGCAGCAGGCGGCAGCGCTCCACATGGCGCAGGAAATCGTGTCCCAGACCGACGCCCTCGCTGGCACCCTCGATCAGGCCGGGAATGTCGGCGCAGACAAAGCTTGCGCCCTCACCCACCGACACAACGCCCAGCGTGGGCACAAGGGTGGTAAAGTGGTAGTTGGCGATCTTGGGTTTTGCCGCGCTGATGGTGGAGATGAGGGTGGACTTACCCACGTTGGGGAAACCGATCAGACCCACGTCCGCAATCAACTTCAGCTCCAAGGTCACCTGCAGATCCTCGCCGGGCATACCGGGCTTTGCAAACTTGGGGATCTGGCGGGTGGGGGTGGCAAAATGTGCGTTGCCGTAGCCGCCGCGACCGCCCTTAGCAATGGTGACCGGGGTGTGGTCGGACAGGTCTGCGATGACAAGGCCGCTCTCTGCGTCCTTGATCACAGTGCCCAGCGGCACCTTGATGACCAGATTCTCGGCATTTTTGCCGTGGCACAGGCTTGCGCCGCCCTTGCCGCCCTCCGGGGCCACATACTTGCGTTTATAGCGGAAATCCATCAGGGTGGACAGATGATCGTCCGCCACAAAGATGATGTCGCCGCCCCGGCCGCCGTCGCCGCCGTCCGGGCCGCCCGCGGCCACGAATTTTTCGCGGTGAAAGCTCACCGCACCATCGCCGCCCTTGCCCGCATGGAGCCATATCGTGGCGATGTCGATAAAGTTAGTCTGTGCTGCCATACAGCCCCTCCTTAGCTTTATAGGCCTTTGCGTTTCAGCGCCCTCATCCGGCACTTCGTGCCACCTTTCCCCGACCGGGGGAAGGCTTGCAAACAGCGCCACACGAACGCATAGCCTTATTTCATCAAAAAGAGCCGGGCCACGAGGGTCCGGCTCTACGATTGCAGTTATTCAGAAAGAAGTTACTGCTTAACGCTGCACTTCTTGCCGCTCTTGCCCACGCGCTCGAAACGGACGGTGCCGTCCACCAGAGCAAACAGGGTATCATCGCTGCCCTTGCCAACGTTCTCACCCGGCATGATGTGGGTGCCACGCTGACGAACCAGGATGTTGCCGGCCAGAACGAACTGACCGTCTGCACGCTTGGTGCCCAGACGCTGTGCTGCGGAATCGCGGCCGTTCTTGGTGCTGCCTACGCCCTTTTTATGTGCCATTGTAATTTACCTCCTTAGCCGTTGATCGCAGTGATCTCAACCTTGGTGTAGGGCTGACGATGGCCCATACGGCGAGCACTGTGCTTCTTTGCGCGATAGGTGATGATGTTCAGCTTCTTGCCCTTGCCATTCTTGATGACCTTGGCAGAAACGGTAGCACCCTCAACAACAGGAGCGCCAACCTTCACAGAACCCTCCTCGCCAATAGCGAGAACCTGATCAAACTTCACTTCGGAGTCGGCCTCAACGTCCAGCTTTTCGATGTAGACGATGTCGCCCTGCTCCACGCGGTACTGCTTACCGCCGGTAACAATGATTGCGTACATTTTGTTCATTCCTTTTCGTTGTACTCGCTGGTCGTAAAGGCAGGCCCTTACAGCGGGCCATTTCAGGCGCCCACACCATGCGGCTAGAATATTATAGCAAAAACCAAACCGGATTGCAAGAGGAAATTTCCCTTTTGCGCAAATTTTTTACGCTTTTTTCTGCCCGGCCTGTTCTATGGCGGCTTTCACCTGCGCATTATAGGCCTCGGTCTTTTCCAAAAACAGCTTGCGCGGGCTGGAGGCCAGCAGCTGAGTGTCCTTACCCGCAAAGGAGATGGGGCCGTCCAGCTTCTTTTGAGCCGCCTTGTTCTCAGCGTTCAGCGCCAGCGGCACAAACAGGGGCTTGTCCTTGAGCTTGCGGGTAAAGTACACCTCTGCCGCAATGCCCGCCACCACGGCGATGCCTGCCACCAGCTGGGATACCCGCAGCCCGATGGAGGGCACCAGCATCAGGCTGTCGGTGCGCAGACCCTCGATCCAGAAACGGCCTGCGCCGTACCAGATCAGATACCGCAGGGTGATGTCGCCGTTGAACTTGCGTTTTTTGATGTAACGGAACAGCAGGAAAAAGCCCACAAAGCACCAGATGCTCTCGTACAAAAAGGTGGGATGCACCGGCAGGTTGGGGTCGATGACCACACCCTTGGGCACCGTGACCGTGCTGCTCATCAGATAAGCACGGGTAGCCTCGCTGTACATTCCCCACGGCAGGGTGGTGTTGCAGCCAAAGGCCTCCTGATTGAAAAAGTTGCCCCAGCGACCGCAGCCCTGCCCGATGAGAAAGCCCATGGCGGTAAGGTCGAACATGGGCAGCACCGGCACGCCCCGCCACTTGCAGGCCAGACCGCCGAACAGAAAGCCGCCGATGATGCCGCCGTAGATGGCAAGGCCGCCATCCCGGATGGCGATCATCTCCCAGATGCTCTCATATTTAAAAGGTGCCATAGCCACATAATAGGCGCGGGCGCTGATGATGCCCAGCACTACGCCAATAAGGATGACGTCCACCATGCTGTCCGGGTCTACGCCAAATTCCAGACTGTGCCGGAAGGCAAAGACCAGCGCCAGACACAGACCCACTGCGATGCACACGCCGTACCAGTAGATGCTGACCCCGCCGATGGTAAAGGCCACGCGGTTCAGGTGAAAACTCAGTCCCAGACCCGGGAACTGTACCAGATTTGTCATTCTTCTTCCTCCTCGTCCTCTTCTGCCGCCTGCGCCGTGCCATCCGGCAGGATGTACATGGTAGCCATGCGGTCGGTGCACAGGATGTGCTGCAGGGCAGCGTCCGCATCCTCTGCAGTCAGCCCGGCCAGCATGGAGATCTGCTGCGCCACCGTCTGGCCGCTGAGGGCAAAGTCTGCCATCTGGCTGGCCGAGTCTTCCACGTTTTCCAGATTTTCGATCAGCTGGCCGTACTTTTCGTTCTTACACAGGGTAAACACTTCCCTGTCCACCCCTGCGGCGCGCACCCGGGCGATCTCGTCCAGCAGTAGCTGCCGCACGGTGTCCGGCACATCGCTTTCGCCAGTGAACAGGATGCAGCAGCAGCCGTCCACCCGCAGCACCTCGCCGCCAAAGCCGGGGTTCACAAGGCCTTCGTCATACAGGCGGCGGTACAGCGGCGACATCCCGCCCACGATGCAGCTGAGCACAAGGTCGTACAGCGCCTCGGTGCGCAGATCGTCCGCAGGCAGCGGCTCTTCCTTAAAGCCTACGCCGAAGCAGGGCTTGGAGACCGGCATGGTCAGCGTTTTTTCCGTAGCGGCAAGGGTCATAGGCTCCGTGGCCCACAGCCGCTGCACCTTTTCTGCCGGGCGGGGCTCCATCAGGCCGTGCCGCTTGCAGGCGGCAAGGATCTGTTCCATGGTGGTGTTGCCGGCCGCGGCCAGCACCATATTGCCCGGGGCATAAAAGGCCTTGCAGCTGTCGTACAGCATGGCGGACGTGATCTCAGCAATGCTTTCCACCGTACCCGCAATGTCGCTGCGGATGGGGTGGCTGTGGTACAGGCACTCGAACAGGCCGGTGATGAGCCGCCAATCCGGGCTGTCATCGTACATTTTGATTTCCTGCCCGATGATACCCTGCTCCTTGGCGATGGTCTGCTCGGTAAAATAGGGGTGCCCTACCATGCCCAGCAGCACGTCCAAGCTTTCGTCCAGCTGCTGGGTGGCGGTGAACAGGTAGCAGGTGCGGTCAAAGCTGGTAAAGGCGTTGGCGTTGGCACCGGTCTTTGCGTACTTGGCAAAGGCATCGCCGTCCTCGTCCTCGAACATTTTGTGCTCCAGAAAATGCGCCACACCCGCCGGCAGATGCACCGTTTGCCCGTTCAGGCAGAAATCTCGGTCGATGGAGCCGAACTTTGTAGCATAGATCACATGGGTGCTGGAATAGCCCGGCATGGGGCGCACCAGCACCGTCAGGCCGGAGGGCAGGGTCTGCCACTGGTCGGCCACGGTCTTTTCCAGCAGGGTCTGGTTATTCTGCGGCATGGGCAGCATCCTCCTTTGTAAGCAGATAGCTGACCGAGAGGGTCAGGCGGCGCAGGATATCCCGCACCTCGTCTTTGGTCACGGCGCGTAGAGCATTCCGCGCCTGCTCCGGGCTCTGGATAGGTGCAGCGCTGTTGGCACCGGCGCGCAGCACCTCGATGTAGTACCAGCTTTCGATGCCGCCAAGGCTGTCCTCTACCCCGTTCATGCCGCTGAGCAAGCCCCGGCGGCAGTCCTCAAATTCCTCGTCGGTAATGGGGCCGGTGCACAGGTCTGCAAGTTCCTTCAAAATGGCCTGCTCTGCGCGGGCGGCATCGGCGTGCTCCACACCGCTGTTCACCGCCATGCTGCCGGTAAAGCTTTGGAAGGAGGAGGAGCAGTAGTAGCACAGATGGTCCCGCTCCCGCACATTGAGGAACAGGCGGCTGGTCACGCTGCCGCCGTACAGCGCCATGGCAAGGCGCACCGCTGCCAGCTGCTGCGGCTGCATGGGCTGCCCCAGTGTGAACAGCATACACAGCTTTGCCTGCACCATATCGTAGTTTTCGGTCTTATGCACCGGTGCAATGGCAGGCATGGCCATGTTTTCCACCAGCGGCAGCGGGGCGCGGTCGATGCAGGCAAGCTCTGCCAGCAGGGCGTCCCGGATGGCGGCGGTCTGGGCAGCATCACAGCCCAGCACCAGCAGCTCGATGTTTGCAGTACGCAGCATCTGGTGATATACAGCGGTCAGCATGGCGGGGGTAAGACTGTCCACCTCTTCCAGATAGCCCTCCTGCCGCACGCCTGCCGGGCTGTCACCAAAAAACTCCCGGTTGGCCTGATGCAGGCAGTAGATGCGTTTATCGTTGATTTCATCCTCAAGGCCCTTTTTCAGCATCTGCTTTTCAATGCTGACGGCCTGCGGGTCAAAGCAGCCGTCCACAAAATACGGATGGAAGGCCGCACCCAGCGCGATTTTGGTATACTCGGCGGTCAGTGCCTCGCCCTCCAGCGCAAAGGCATCCTTGATGCCGGTCACGCTGACGCAGAGGTTGTGGTTGCAGCCCATAGGGCGGGCGTCCACGGTCAGGTCTGCGCCGTAGAGCTTTGCCAGCTTTTTGGTGAGGCGGGTCATATCCGGGCAGTCCGCATAGCCGCGCTCCATCACCAGCGGCAAAAGCGCGTGGGCAGTGGCCGTTTTACGCTGGGCCGGGAAAGCAAAATGGATGCTGATGCGGCAGCGGTTGAATTTAGAAGCCGGGTCGCAGGAAAGATGCACGCCCGGTGCAATGAGAGTACGTTCCAATGATAGTTCCCTTCTCTCTGTGCCGCAGCACAGAGCATTTGATTCAGTCTGCCCTCTGCAGGGCGATGAACTCTTCCAGGCTCAGGCCGCTGGCGCGGATGGCAAGGGCGTTTTCCACCCCTACATAGCGCCAGTGCCACGGCTCGAACACGATGCCGGTGGCGGCCTGCCGGTCCTGCGGGTAGCGCAGGATAAAGCCGTATTCCGCCGCGTAGGCCGTAAGCCACTCGTAGGCGCGGGTCTCGGCAAAACCGGTGTCCTGCTGCGGATTGTCCGCGCTGAGGATATCTGCCGCGTAGCCGGTGCCGTGCTCGTTGGCGTTGGCGACGGGCTGGATGGTAGCCGCCAGACGGGCGGCTTCCTCCTCGGACTTGCGCTTATCGCGGTAGGTCTGCACCCGGGCCCCGTAGGCGGCCTGACGGGTGTCGGCGTCCTGATAACCGGCCACAAGGATCAGGCTGACCCCATCCGCCTGCGCGGCGGCGGCCATACTGCGATACTGCATGGCAGCTTCGGCCTCCAGCTGCTGGCCGGTGACCTCGTCGGCGGTGTCCAGCAGCGGGGCGGGCTCGGCGGTATAGGGCAGGTTGGCGTTCACCAGTACCAGCCGGGCATCTGCGGCGTTAAATACATAGTCTGTGCCGTCGTACACGCTGGCTGCAAATACCTTTGGCCCGGCCAGCAGGCCGTGCACCTTGGGCAGCAGCCACAGGATGCCGCCGGTCAGCAGCGCCACCACTGCCGCGCAGCCGGCCAGAAACAGTACCCAGTTGCGGGCCAGCCGCAGCATTTTGCGGCGCTTCCATTGTTGATAGGTCAGGCGCTTATCAGCAGGCGCTCTGGAGGTACGGGTGGATTCACTCATGCGGCGGGGCTCCTTTTCGGCATTGTTGCAGCGCCGGTGCGCCGCACAGATTCAAACTATATTATACACCCCTTTGCAATTTGTGTAAACGCCGCCGTGTGTAAAAAAATTATGACCCGCCCGCCCCCGGCAGGGAGCAGACAGGCCACAATTAAAAATTTTACGCAGATCAGTCAAACAGCATATCGTGGATGGCACCGACAGCCTTGTCGGCGTCTGCACGGTCGATGATGCAGGAGATCTTGATCTCGCTGGTGGAGATCATTTTGATGTTGATATTGTTGTTGGACATTGCCTCGAACATCTTGGAGGCAACGCCGCTGTGGCTCTGCATACCGGCACCCACGATGGAGACCTTGGCGCAGGTGGTGTCCACGCTGACATCGCTGAAGTGTGCACTTTCCTTCAGCACACGCATGGCCAGCTCGGCTTCGCCTTCGGCACAGGTAAAGCTGATGTCCTTCTTGCCGTCGCGGCCGGTGGACTGCAGAATGATGTCCACGTTGATGTTCTTCTGTGCCAGCAGGCCGAAGATCCTAAAGCTCATGCCCGGCTCATCGGGAACGTTGAGAATCGTGATAACGGCAACATCGGTGTCCTTGGCGACACCCTTGATCAGCATACCTTCCATGTCCTTTGTAACCTCCTTAACCACCGTACCCGGGATGGGGTTCAGGCTGGAGAGCACCTCCAGCTCCACATTGTACTTTTTAGCCAGCTCCACGCTGCGGTTGTTCAGCACCTGTGCGCCCAGAGATGCCAGTTCCAGCATCTCGTCAAAGGTGATCTCTTCCAGCTTACGGGTGTTGCTCACTTTGCGCGGGTCGGCGGTATAAACGCCCTCCACATCCGTGTAGATCTGGCAGCGGTCAGCGTGCAGGGCAGCGGCAATTGCCACAGCACTGGTGTCGGAGCCGCCGCGTCCCAGAGTGGTGATGTCATCCAGCTTGTTCAAGCCCTGGAAGCCTGCCACCACCACCACGCGGTTGCGCTCCAGCTCGGAGGAGATTCGCTCGGTCTCCAGCCGGGTGATGCGCGCCTTGGTGTAGGCACGGTCGGTACGGAAGCCCGCCTGCCAGCCGGTCAGGCTGATGGCATGGCAGCCCAGCTCGTTCAGCGCCATGGCCAGCAGTGCGATGCTGATCTGCTCGCCGGAGGCCAGCAGCATATCCATCTCACGCGCCGAGGGGTTATGGGTGATCTCCCCTGCCTTGGCGATCAGGTCATCGGTGGTGTCGCCCTGTGCGGAGACTACCACCACTACGTCATTGCCCGCGTTGTGGGTGTTGGCCACGATCCGCGCAACGTTGAAGATACGGTCACGGTCCTTTACGGAAGAACCGCCGAATTTCTGTACGATCAACGCCATATCTTGTCACTCTCCTCTTTAACGCCCCGCGCTTGCGGGGGGCTTGCCGGGCGGAAGCGTTCTTGCACTTCCCTTACCCATTTATCATTCCACGGTTGCGCCGGTGTTATCGGCATCCAGCTGCAACAGTGTAAATGCTTCACATCCGTCCAGACCTTCCAGCAGCTCCAGACCTTTTTCCAGCTTGGAATAGAACTTTTCGGCCTCGGCCTTTTCTGCCACTGCCATGACCGTGCTGCCTGCACCGGACACATACACGGCCTTTGCGCCGCACAGCCGCGCCATATCGAATACCTCGCGGGAGCCGGGCATCAGGGGCATCCGGTACTGCTGGTGAAGCTTATCCTCGGTGGCAATGGCCAGCAGGTCGTGCCGCCCCTCGCAGAAGGCTGCGGGCACCAGTGCCGCACGGGACAGGTTATACACCGCGTCCTTATGGGATACCTCTTTAGGCAGGGCAGCGCGGGCTGCCTCGGTCAGCAGCTTGTAGTCCGGCACGATGGCAGCAAAGCAGAGGCTTTCATCTACATTCCGCTTGACCGAATACACCTTGCCGTCCTCGAACACGCTGCTGGTCAGGCCGCCCAGCAGGGCCGGAGCCACGTTATCGGGGTGTCCCTCAATGGCAGTTGCCAGCGTGAGCAGCTCCTGCGTGTTGAGCACATCGCCCAGCATCCGGTTTGCGCCCAGCAGACCCGCAATGATGCAGGCCGAAGAAGAGCCCAGACCCCGTGCCATGGGGATGGGGTTCGTCTGGGTGATCTTAAGGGGCGGGATTTGCTTGCCAACCTTTTCGAACAGACCCTTAGCGGAGCGGTACACGAGATTCGACTCGCCTCGGGGGATGCGGGTGCCGTCCGATGCCGAGATCTCCAGCACCTCGCTGTCCTCAAAGGTGACCGTGTTGTACAACGTAACTGCCAGACCCAGCGCATCGAAGCCGGAGCCTACGTTAGCGCTGGTGGCAGGGACCGAAACCTTGATCTTCATTGCCGCAGTTCCTTTCCGTTACACTTCCTCGGGCAGACGCTTGAGCACCAGCTTCACGCTGCCGCCCACGGCCTCCACCTTGCGCGCGGCCTCTGCCAGCGCACGCTCATCGGCGCGCTTCACAAAGTAGGCGCAGCCCTCGTACCGCTCATCCACCACCTTGCCGTAGCCGTAGATGGCCTCCACCACAGCGGGTGCAATGCCCGCCACACGCACATAATATGCAGCAGGAGCCGGGTCGGTGAGCATGCCGTCCACCGGGTCCGCAGGCTGCCAGAACAGGCTGTCGTGCACCTGTGCGCCGTTTTTCAGCGCATCCACCACGTCTGCCACCACAGCGCTGGCGGTGGGCAGCTTGCCTGCGCCCTTGCCGTAGAACACCACATCGCCCAGCATATCGCCCTTGACCAGCACCGCGTTGAACACATCGTCCACGCTGGCCAGCTGGTTTGCCTTGGGCACCAGACACGGCTCTACACCGGCGGCCACGCTGCCGTCCTTGCCAAGCTTCATCCATGCGATCAGCTTGATAACGCAGCCCAGCTTTTCGGCGCTGGCCACATCGGCGGCGGTAATGGCGCGGATGCCCCGGGTGGGGATGTTCTGGGGGTAGATCTGGTGGCCGCACACCATGGAGGACAGAATGGCGATCTTGCGGCAGGCGTCGCGGCCGTCCACGTCATCGCTGGGGTCCTTGGTCTCTGCGTAACCCAGCTCCTGCGCAATTTGCAGCGCATCCTCAAAGCCCAGTCCCTCCCGCACCATCTTGGTGAGCATGAAGTTGGTGGTGCCGTTCACGATGCCCTCCACCTCGGTGATGACGTTGGCCGCCAGGCACTGGTGCATGGGGGTGATGATGGGCGTACCGCCGCCCACAGAGGCCTCGAACAGGAAGGCGCAGCCGTGCTCCTTGGCCAGCGCCAGCAGCTCTGCGCCGTAGGTGGCCACCATCTCCTTGTTGGAGGTGCACACGCTGCGGCCGCTCTCCAGACACGCCTTGACGTAGGGGTAAGCAAAGCGGGTACCGCCGATGGTCTCCACCACCACCCGGATCTCCGGGTCCTGCAGGATCACGTCGACATTCTTGACCACCAAGGGCTCCACCGGGTTGCCGGTAAAATCCTTCGGGTCCAGAATATATTTTACCTCCACCGGTTCGCCAGCCCGGCGGGAGACGCTTGCAGCATTGTGGCACAGCACCTCGTATACGCCACTGCCCACCGTGCCAAAGCCCAGAATTGCAATTTTAGCCATACTCTCTTTCCCTCGTTTCCTGCTTTGTTACAGGTTATACCCGCAGCGCACACTCACCACCATGCGCTGGCGCGAAAGCTTTTCGGTCAGTTCCTCCGGGGACATCTGCATGGTATCGGTGCGGATGGTGACCGCCACCAGCGCAGCCCCATTCTCCGGGGTGGACTGGTTGATGGTCACAATACTGGCACCTGCGGCGCTGATGCCGGCCAGAAGGCTTTGCAGCGCGCCGGTCTCGTCCCGCAGGGTGGCCATGACCGTGATGACCTCACGGCCGTTCTCTGAATCAAAGATACAATCCTTATACTTATAAAATGCACTGCGCGAAAGCTCTACGGCGCGGGTCGCAGCCGAAATGCTGCGGGCTTCGCCGCTGGCCAGCAGCTCCTTGGCGCGTACCACCTTGAGAAAAACCTCCGGCAGCACCTGCGCATCCACCAGATAAAAACGGCGTTCCAACTTGTTCACCTCTCAAACACAAGTGTTCTTGCAGAAAATATAATAGCATCCGAACCCCTGCAATGCAAGAGCCCGGATGCTATTTTGTCACTTTGTCCAGTTTTGTCTTGTGAAGTGCGCCCTGTCCTTGCCGGATTTTTCAGCAAAGGGGTGAAAAAGTACGATTTTTGTCCTTATTCCGTGTCCAGTGCACTGGTATCGGTGGGTATGACCGGCTGGGTAGGCACAGCATCGTCTGTGTTCTCGGCAGGGGCAGCAGCCTGCGGTGCGGCATGAGAATAGGTGCAGGTATCGGGCAGGTCATCGGCACGGTAGTAGCCCACGGCAGTGCTCGGGCAGCCTGCACCGGCCAGCAATCCGCTCTGGGTGCAGTAACGGCGCTCCACCACGCCTGCGGAGGTGGGGAATGCCTTATAGGGCAGGTCTGCCTGTGCCTGCTCCATCAGTGCCTTCCACGCCATAACACAGGTGCGGGTCTTGGCCTGCTGCTTGGACAGAGTCTTGGTCATATCGTAAGGTGCATCATATCCCCACCACACAGCGGTGACATAGTAGGGCGTGCCGCCCACGAACCACAGATCCTTTTCGTCGCTGGCAGTACCGGTCTTACCAAAGGCCTCCATGCCGTTGGAGTTGGGGTAGCGGCCGCTGGCAGTACCTACGCTGGAGAACAGAACGTTCTTCAGCAGACGGTTCATGACATAAGCGGTATCGGGGGTCAGTGCCTGATAGCTGGTGGCGTTGTTTTCCAGATAGATGTTGCCGTCCCGGTCCAGCACACGGGTATACAGGTGCGGGGTGGTGTACTCGCCGTCATAGAAGATCTGGAAGGCTGCGGCCAGCGCCATGGGCGTAACGCCCTTGGTCTGGCTGCCCATAACCATCTGCGCCAGACCCACGTCGTTGGTGGGGTCCAGCGTATTCAGCTGCAGGGTGTTGTAGACGAAGTTGAAGATATTGCTTGCGCCCACAAGGTCGCCCACGCGGACTGCGATGGTATTCAGCGAGCGGGCAAGGCCGTTCCACAGCGGGAGATCGCTGCCGTCGCCATAGTTGCCGCCGTAGTTGCGCGGCCAGCTGCGCCATGCGTTGGGGTAAGCGCGGAGCTGCTTGTCGGAGAGCCCCATCAGGCCATTCTTGCGGCAGTAGTCCTCGTCCCGGATGATCATATCCTGCTTCTGGTACAGGGGGGAGTTGTTGAGCATGGTGGACCAGTTGACCAGACCGTACTCAATGCCCAGCGCATAGGCACCGATGGGCTTGATGGTAGAACCGGTCTGCCGCTCCACATTATAGGCGCGGTTCAGGGAAAGGCTCTTGGTCTTTTCGCCCAGGCCGCCCGCAATGGCCAGCACGTTGCCGTCATAGTCCAGCGTGACCATAGCAGCCTGCGTGCGCACGTTGCGGTAATAGTAGACGGTGCCATCCTCGCCGGTGCGGGTCTTGGGGGTGCCGTCTTCATTGAACACCTGCACATCATCGTCCGAAATAGAGGTGACCTCTTCCTCATGCCAGCCCGCCGGGAAGTAGGCATCGTCGGTGTTCAGCATCAGGTTTTCCATCTGGGACTGCAGCTTGGTATTGACAGTAGCTTCGATGGTAAAGCCGCCGGTGTAGAGCAGCTTCTGCGCCTCGGACTCGCTGATGCCCTCCTTGGTCATGATGTCCTGCACGACCTCATTGAACAGTGCATCGGTGAAGTAGGAGGTGACGGTGCTGGGCTTTTTGCCGCTGTCTTCTTCGGCCAGCACAAGGGGCTGTGCAGCGCCGTTGCGGTAGTCCTCCTCGCTGATCACACCCTGCTGCCACATATTGTACATGATGAAGTTGCGGCGGTGGATCAGATTTTCGGGGTTCGTATAGGGGTTATAGTTGGTGGGGTTTTTGGTAATAGAGGCAATGGTAGCGCACTCCCACAGGCTCAGCTGGCTGACGTCCTTGTTGAAGTACTCGTTGGCCGCCGTCTGCACACCCTGAATGGTGCCGGTAAAGCTGATGGTGTTCAGGTAAGCCTCCAGAATGGTCTCCTTGGAGTAGCTGCGGCTCAGGCAGAGGGCGCGGTAGATCTCGCGCACCTTGCGCAATGCGCCATCGATACCGCTGGCGCTGTTGTCATCGGTCAGGTTCTTGATGAGCTGCTGTTCCAGTGTGGATGCGCCCTGCTTGGAGCTGTAAATGGGCAGCAGATACTCATTGATCATTGCGCCGATGGTGCGCTTGAAGTTGACGCCGGGCTCTGAGTAGAAGTCCTTATCCTCGGTGCAGATGAAGGCATACTGCAAATTGGAGGGAATCTGCTCAAGGTCTGCCCAAACGCGGTGGCTGTTGGAGGAGCGCAGGGTGGCATACTCCACCTGTGCGCCGGTATCCGGGTCGGTAGCTACCACCATACTGGACTGGCTCAGCTGGATGTTGTCCAAGTCCAGCAGGTCACCGTCGTTGGCAGTAGCCTGCACCACATAGAACACCATGCCCACGGCCACCACGCTGCCCAGCATAATGCCAAGGCAGAGCACCGTAGCGACGGTGCGGCCAATGAACCGCAGAATGGGATGCTTGCTCTTTTCCTTTGGCGACTTGGGGCTTTTGGGTGCCTTGGGTGTGCGGGTACGGTTTTCCGCTGCGGAGTGTACCTCGCGGCGGCTCTGGGAAACATTGACCTTACGTCCCATCGGGCGGGCAGGCTGCTCCTCGCCGCCCCGATGGATCTTTCTCATCTCATTGTTGGAGATAGGGATCGCCTCCTGACATTTCAAGACTGTTGCCGGGCATAGCTGCACCGGGCTTTATCCACATCGTTTGTGACACGAAATTTCAAACTGCAATACCATATTATAACACGCAAGCCCCAGCCGGGCAAGAACCAATCTTTGCGCGCTGAGCAGATATAAATAGTATAACACACTCTCTTGTGGAAAGTACAGTATCTGCGTGTGAAAATTGTCTGCTATCCGCCAAAACGGGGCATACTTACCGGGGAAGGGAGTGTTTTTTATGCGCAAGCTGTCTGTCTGCCTGTTCTACGGGCTTTGCGTATTCACCATTGTATTCAGTCTGTTCTGGATGGCGCTGCCAAAGCTGCCGCTGTCCCAAAGCCCCGCCGGGTCTGAGACCGACCCCGCCTCTCCCCTGAGCCTTGCCGCGCAGGCAGTGCCCCAGACGGACACCGCCCGCTACTGCCTGCAAGACAGCGGCGGGCGGGTGGCGGTGTATACCTGCCGCGCCGACGGCACCCCGGGCACCCTGATCCGCGTGACCGGCATCTACACCAATCTTCTGCCCGAAAACGACGCCTTACGCATCAAGCGCGGGCTTGTGGTCAACAGCCCCCGGGAGCTGGACCTGCTGCTGGAGGATTTGGGGGAGTAAATGCAACGAGCCGCTGCACGATGTGCAGCGGCTCGTTGCATTTATATGATTCAGGCTTCCATTTCTTCCAGCGGCACAAGGTATTCCTTGCGGCACTGCTCGTACTCCAGCATATAGTCCTTGCTGGGGCTGTGGTGCATGATGTTTTTCAGGGTGTGAGAGTCGTAATCATCGCCGGCCTCCATGCCCACCATGCGCACCGCAATGTTGGAGCAGTGGTCGGAGATACGCTCGGCGTTGTTCAGCACATCCAGGAACACCACGCCGGTGTCGATGGAGCAAATGCCGTCCTTCAGGCGGAGGATGTGCTGGTCGCGCAGACGCTCCACCATCACATCAATGATCTCCTCCAGCGGCTCCACCTGTGCTGCCTTCTGGACATCATCGTTTTCAAAGGCCTCGTCCGTCAGAACCAGAATGCGCTCCAATGCGGCATCCAGCAATTGCAGTTCCTTTTTGGCGCTCTCGCTGAAGCTGGCTTCCTTGTCGTACAGCTCCTCGGCCTTTTCCATGATGTTCACGGCATAGTCGCCGATGCGTTCGAACTCGGTGACAAAGTTCAGCAGCTCGGTCACCGCGTGGCTCTCATCGTCGCCCAGCTCCTGATCGGTCAGTTTGATCAGGTAGTTGGTGATCTCCACCTCCATGCGGTCGATCAGGTTCTCGCGTACCTTAATGGCGCTCACGGTCTCCTCGTCCATCTTCAAAAGCAGCGGCGCGGCTAGACCCACGTTGCGGGCGGCGCGGCGGGACATCTTGATCACCGCATTCTTCGCCTGCTGCAAGGCCACTGCCGGGCTCTTGTACAGACGCTCGTCCAGCACCGGCATGCTCAGCTCCTGTGCTTCCTCCACGCTGCTGGGCACCGTGAGCATCGCCAAGCGGCTCAGCACTCCGCTGCAAGGCAGGAACAGCAGCATGGCGCATACGCTGGACAAAGTATGGATGTTTGCAATGGAGCTCTTGTTCATCACATCGCCCCACATGGGGATGCCGATGGTGAATTGCACCGCATAGATCAGCGCCAGCAGGATCACACTGCCGATGACGTTGAAGTACAGGTGGATGAGCGCTGCCCGCTTACCATCCTTGGAAGAGCCGCCGATGGTGAGCAACGGGGTGAACGCCGTACCGATATGTGCACCCAGAATGATGGGAATGGCAGAGCTGAAGGTGACAAGCCCTGTGCTGGACAGTGCCTGCAGAATACCCACCGAAGCGGAGGAGGACTGGATGATCACGGTGACCACCACGCCCACCAGAACGCCCAGAATGGGGTTGGTCATAGTGACAAACAGATTCTGAAAGACGGCGCTCTCCCGCAGGGGAGCAACGCCGGTATCCATCAGGCTCATGCCGGTAAACAGAATGCCGAAGCCCAGCATGATCTGGCCGATATTCTTCTTTTTGGCATTGCGCAGGAACACATAAAAAATGCAGCCAATAAACGCCACCACGGGGGCAAAGGTCTTGGGCTGGATCAAGGTCAGCCACAGGCTGTCGCCTGAGATATCCGCCATGCGGATCAACTGACCTGTTACCGTAGTACCAATATTTGCACCCATGATCACGCCTACCGACTGCGTCAGTGTCATGATACCGGAGTTGACCAGACCGACACAAATAACCACCGTACCAGCCGACGACTGGATGACGCCGGTGATCAGTGTGCCGAAGATCACGCCTTTGATGGTAGAGGAGGTAAGCTTTTGCAATACGCCCTGCATCTTGCCGCCTGCCAGCTTTTCCAGACCGGCGCCCATGATGGACATGCCGTACAGGAACAACGCAACGCCGCCCAGCAGAGAGGTAATGTGTGTGATATCCATAACGATACTCCTAATATGAAACTTCCCTTTTTATCCTTTACAGCACACAGCCGCCGGAACCTTGCACGCACAGCGCCTGCCCTGTTCCGGAAGCCGCTTATTTTTATTATACCATCAAAGGGGGCGTCTCAACAAGGTTTATTTTACAGGAAAGTTACTTTTTTTACACATTCCGCAACATATTTCCGGGCGGCAAACAAAAAGATTTCCGTTATTTTACATACATTTTACATTCAGCTTTCCCAGATGCGATATGCCGCCGCTTACCCGGCCAGCTCTTCCATGGCCTCCCGCACTGTGTCGGCCGAAAACAGGAACACACCACTGCCGGTGTATACCTCCACATGATTGCCCACATAACGCAACTCAAAATCCTTCATGGTGTTTCCCTCCTGTGTTTCTGTTTTGTTCCGGGGCTTTCCCGGTGAACACAGTATCGCATAATTCAGATACCATAAAAAGGACTTTCAAAGATTTTTGCGGATTTTTTGCGTAAAAAACAGCGTATGCTCCCCAGTCTGCTCACGCTGTACACGGCCATTTTCCTCGGAGATCAGGTCTTTGGCAGTCCCCGCAGCGCCGCATTTCCGCAGGAAACAGGCGCTGGAGCTGCCGTTTTCCGTCACGACCCCTCCTGTGAAAATGGGATAGCGGAGCGTCCGCAGACGCCCCGCTATCCCGAATTAAAAATATATTTTCCTCTGACTATGCCCAAAGCGCACGCAGCGGGCATTCCAAATCGTCCCCCTGCGCCAGCATTATTCTGCCGCATCCGTCACCCGGACGGGGTAGCCTTTCCGCACACAGCGCACCGCGTAGCGGGAACCGCCGCCGGAGGTGCAGGTGAACAGGGTCAGATCCCAGTTGTCCGTCTCGGTAGCGGTGGTCATCTCCTCAATCTGGGTGGGGCGCAAAGTCTCCACGCTCTCCACCTCGTAACTCCAGCGCAGACCGTCCGCATCCGTAAAATAGACCGAACTGCCGATGGCCAGCCACTTGATGGGGCTGAAGTGCATTGCGTAGTTGTGGCCGCAGATCACAAGATCATCGCCATAGGTGGTGCCGCTGTACCGCCCGGGGGCGATCTTCAGCCCGGCGTAGCTCCACTGCGCCATCACCGGCAGCTCCCGTTCTACCGCCGGGATGGAAAGCACCCCGATGTAGTCCCGCCCTTCCACCTCCACAGTGGTCATCTCCTGCGTCGGGTCCAGCACCGGCTGCGGGGCTGCGGTCTCGTTTTCCTGCCGGTGCTCCGTGATGGTCTTTTGCATGGTCTGCTCCAGCTCACCCAATACTTCCTGCGAGGCCTTTTCTGCCCGGGCTGCATCCCACCGGTTGTAGCCCAGCAGCCCGGCGGCGCATAAGATCAGCACCGCACCCAGCACCATGCACAGCCTGCCGATTTTCCGTTTCATTGCATTCCATCCTTTATATATAATAGTATCATCTGCTTCAGTATACCATTCCCCGCTCCGGTTTACAACCGTTCTTGCGGTCGTTTTTTATCGGGCAGCAGCGCGCAGACCAGCCGCACCATCTGCCCGGTCAGGGGCAGCCACACCAGCGCGCACAGTACGTTGAATAAGGTGTGTGCGTTGGCGATTTGCCGGGCGATCACGGCGCACTCCACCCCTGCGGGCGAGCACAGCCGCACCAGCGCCGCAAAGGGCTGCAAGAGTGCGCAGCACACCGCCGCGCCGCTCAGGTTGAAGATGGCGTGGGCTGCCGCCACCCGCTTGGCGTCTCTTCCCTGCCCGATGGCGGCAAGCACCGCCGTGATGGTGGTGCCGATGTTATCCCCCAGCAAAATGGGAATGGCCGCCGTCAGCCCCAGCAGGCTGTGCACGCCGTCTGCCCCGGGCTGCGCCGCCATGCTTTGCAGCAGCGCCACTGTGGCAGAGCTGCTTTGCACCGTTAAGGTCATGCAGACGCCCGCCAGCAGCCCGTGCATGGGACTTTGCTGCACCCGGGCAAGCTCCAGCCGGAGCAGAGGGCTTTGCAGCAGCGGTTCCATGGCGCTGCGCATCACCGTAACGCCCTCAAACAGCAGTCCGAAGCCGAACACTGCCTCGCCCACGCAGCGGCCCCGCCAGCCTTTACAGGCCAGACAGAGCAGCACCCCGCCAAACAGCAGCAGATACCGCCAGCCTTCCACCTGAAACGCCAGCAGCTGTGCCGTGACTGTTGTGCCGATGTTCGCCCCGAACACCACCGGAACCGCCTGCCGCAGCTGCAACAGCCCCGCCGCCAGAAAGGCAATGACCATAACCGTGACCGCTGAGCTGCTTTGCAGCACCGCCGTTACCGCAGCACCAGTCAGCAACCCTGCCACCGGGTTTGCGGTGCACCGCGCCAGCAGGCTGCGCAGACGCCTGCCCGCTCCCTGCTGTACTGCCCTGCACAGGCTGTCCGTCCCATATAAAAACAACGCCAATCCGCCGAATACCTGCAACAACACTTGGAATCCCTGCTCCATCCGCACCCTCCGTTTCTGCCTGTCCTTTATTTTTATGCAGCGAGAGCCGGTTTGCGCATTGACAAAACCTACAAGTTTTTTGTGAATTTTTGTTTAATATTTCCCTATTCCCTTGCAATCCGGCTGCAAAAGGAATATGCTTATCAGGCGTTAATACTTAACATCTGTTAAGTATTTGAAAAATGCAAACGAGGAGGGACTGTCGTGTCCGAGCCAAGCACCCCCAGCTTTCAGGGGATGTGCCACTATATCGGGCAGCTGAGCAAGGCATCCAAGACCGGGATGCGGGCGGCGCTGGCCGATTGCCCCAAATGCCACTTCAATATGCTGGAAGGCCTGCTGCACGCCATCAACTGTCACGGAAAGGACGGTGCCATCTACGTCTCCGACCTTGCCCGGGAGATTCGTCAGCCGCTGCCGGCGGTCTCGCGCGGGCTGCGGCTCATGGAGCAGGACGGCACTGTGGTGCGGGAACCGGACCCCGCCGACCGCCGCAAAACGCTGGTGCGCATCACCCCCAAGGGGTACGAGCTGTGCCACCAGTGTGAGCAGGCTCTGCGCGACTACTTTGCCAGCGTGCTGGCACGGTTAGAGCCGGAGCAGGTAGCCCAGATGGACGCGCTGCGCGGCGCGCTGATGGATGCCATTCTTGCGGAAAATGCCGCGCGCAACATTGACCCGAAGGGAGAAACGAACCATGACAAAGATCTTTAAGCAGCTGGCCCGGCACTGGGCGGTCTGCCTTGTGGTGTTCGCACTGCTGTTCGTGCAGGCGTACTGCGACCTTGCCCTGCCGGACTACACCAGCAAGATCGTGGACACCGGCATCCAGCAGGGCGGCATTGAAAGCCCCCTGCCCCAAACGGTGCGCCAGAGTACGCTGGACGCGCTGAGCCTGCTGATGAGCGAGGAGGATGCGCAGAAGCTGCAAAACGCCTACCAGTACTACCTGCAGGACGATGGCGTGTTGCAGCTGCGCTCCGACCTGACCGAGGCCGAGCGCACCGCACTGGAAGATGCTGTGACCACCCCGGACATCGTGCTGTATATGGCTGCCGCACAGGCCGCCAACACCCCCGCCGGGCAGAACAGCATGGGCATGACCGGCCTTGCCGAGATGCCCTCTGCCGCTGCGGACACCGACACCGAGACTGTTGCCCCCACGGCAGCGAATCTGGACACCGTTTGCAGCCAGTTTGCCGCCATGAGCCAAATGCCCGGCTTTGACCGCAGTATGCTGCAAAAGCAGCTGGACGGTGCCATGAGCCAGCTGGACAGCACCCTGCTAGAAAACCTGAAAAGCCAGTCTTTGCTGCTGGTGCAGCTGGAATACGAGGCGCAGGGCGTTGCGCAGGATGTGCAGATGGGTTACCTCTTCCGGGTGGGCGGCCAGATGCTGGCGCTCACCCTGCTGATGGTGGCCGTGGCTGTGGCCGTGGGCTTCCTTGCCTCCCGGGTATCTGCCGCCATCGGCCGCGACCTGCGCCGGGAGACCTTCTCCAGCGTTATCGGCTTCTCCAATGCGGAGATCGAGAATTTTTCCACCGCCTCCCTCATCACCCGCACCACCAACGATATCCAGCAGGTGCAGTTCGTCTGCGTCATCCTGCTGCGCATGGTGGCCTACGCGCCCATTCTGGGCATTGGCGGCGTGCTGCACGTTGTAGGCAGCAGCTCCGGCCTTTCCTGGATCGTGGTGCTGGACGTGGCACTGCTTTTGTTGCTGCTGCTCTTCCTGATGAGCGTTGCCATGCCCAAATTCAAGGTGATGCAGCAGCTGGTGGACCGGCTGAATCTGGTCAGCCGCGAAATTTTGACCGGCATCATGCCGGTGCGCGCCTTCAGCCGCGAAAAGTTTGAGGAGCAGCGCTTTGACAAGGCCAACCGGGAGCTGATGGGCACCCAGCTGTTCACCAACCACGCTATGGTGGCTATGATGCCCTTTATGACCCTGATCATGAACGGCACCAGTCTGCTCATCGTCTGGTTCGGCGGCAAGGCCATGGACGCCGGCACTATGCAGGTGGGCGAAATGATTGCCTTTATCACCTACACCATGCAGATCGTCATGTCCTTCCTGATGCTGGCCATGGTGGCCGTCATGCTGCCCCGCGCCGGTGTGGCTGCGGATCGTATTGACGAGGTCATCCGCACCAAAGCCTCCATCCACGACCCGGACGAAGCCACCGCAAAAGCTGCACAGGCGCACACCGACTGGCAGGGCGTTGTGCAGTTCGAGGACGTGAGCTTCCGTTACCCCGGTGCAGACAGCGATGCGCTGGAACACATCAGCTTTACCGCAAAGCCCGGCGAGACCACCGCCATCATCGGCTCCACCGGCTGCGGCAAATCCACCCTGCTCAACCTGATCCCCCGCTTTTACGATGTGACCGGCGGCAAGGTGACCGTGGACGGCATTGACGTGCGCGAGATGCCACAGGCACAGCTGCACGACCTGCTGGGCTATGTGCCCCAGAAGGGTGTGCTGTTCAGCGGCACCATTGACAGCAACCTGAAATTCGGCGGCGAGGATATCACCGACGCACAGGTGCACAAGGCCGCCGCCATTGCACAGGCCACTGATTTTATCGAGGCAAAGCCCGATGGCTACCAGAGCCCCATTGCACAGGGCGGCTCCAACGTATCCGGCGGCCAGAAGCAGCGGCTTTCCATTGCCCGGGCAATTGCCAAAAATCCCAAGGTCTATCTGTTTGACGACAGCTTCTCGGCGCTGGACTACAAGACCGATGTAACGCTGCGCCGCGCTTTGAAGGCACAGACCGACAACGCCACTGTGATCATTGTGGCACAGCGCATTTCCACCGTGCTGCACGCAAACCAGATCCTTGTACTGGACGAAGGCAGGCTGGTGGGCAAGGGCACCCACGCCCAGCTGATGGTCAGCTGCCCGGAATATCAGGAGATCGCCCGCAGCCAGCTGAGCCAGAAGGAGCTGGCGCTGGATACCCTGAATACAGAAAAGGAGGGTGAGTGATATGCCCAGACCCGGACGTCCCACCACCGAGCGCGCCAAGGACTTTAAAGGCACGCTGCGGCAGCTCATCCGCACTATGAGCCACTACAAGCTGCCCCTTGCGGCAGCCATGCTGTTTGCTGTTCTGTCCACCATCTTCAACATTGCAGGCCCCAAGGTGCTGGCAAAGGTCACCACCGCCCTTGCCACCGGCTGGATCGCCCGGCTGCGTGGCACCGGCAGCATCGATTTTGTGTATATCGGCCGTATCCTGCTGTTTTTGCTGGGGATGTACCTGCTGAGCAGCGCCTTCAGCTTTATTCAGGGCTGGCTGATGACCGGCCTTTCCCAGAAGGTCTGCTACGACTTCCGCCGCCAGATCAGCGAAAAGATCAACCGCCTTCCGCTGGCGTACTTTGAAAAGCGCACCGTGGGCGAGGTGCTCTCCCGCATCACCAACGATGTGGACACGCTGGGACAGAGCCTGAACCAGAGCATCACCCAGCTGCTCACCAGCGTGACTACCATGATCGGTGTGCTGGTGATGATGCTTTCCATCAGCCCCCGCATGACCCTGATCGCCCTGCTGATCCTGCCGGTGTCGCTGGCGCTGGTGCTGGTGGTTGTCAAGTTCAGCCAGAAATACTTTAAGGCACAGCAGGCCACGCTGGGCGTGGTCAACGGTCAGGTAGAGGAGGTCTACGCCGGCCACAATGTGGTCAAGGCGTTTAACCGCGAGGCCGTGGTACTGGCAGACTTCAACGCCGCCAACGATAAGCTGTACGAATCCGCATGGAAGAGCCAGTTCCTCTCCGGCCTGATGATGCCCATCATGAACTTTGTGGGCAACCTGGGCTATGTGGCAGTGGCTATCGTGGGCAGCATCTTTGCCGCAAACGGCGTTATCACCATCGGTGATATTCAGGCCTTTATCCAGTACGTCAAAAACTTTACCCAGCCCATCCAGCAGCTTTCGCAGGTGTCCAATATGCTGCAAAGCATGGCCGCTGCTGCCGAGCGGGTGTTCGAATTCCTGAACGAGCCGGAAGAAGAGCAGCTGGCAGACCCCGCCCACCGCGCCGACCCCGCCGATATTGACGGACAGGTCACCTTTGACCATGTGCGCTTCGGCTACACCCCGGACAAGACTGTTATCCACGACTTCAGCTGTACGGTGCAGCCCGGTCAGAAGGTAGCCATCGTAGGTCCCACCGGCGCGGGCAAGACCACCATGGTCAAGCTGCTGATGCGCTTCTACGATGTGGATTCCGGTTCCATCACCCTGAACGGCCACGATGTGCGGGACTTTGACCGCAGCGCTCTGCGCGAGGGCTTTGGCATGGTGCTGCAGGACACATGGCTGTTCAAGGGCACCATCATGGAGAACATCCGCTACGGCCGACTGGACGCCACCGATGAAGAGGTGATCGCCGCCGCAAAGGCTGCCAACGCCGACCACTTTATCCGCACCCTGCCCGGCGGCTACCAGATGGAGCTGAACGAGGACGCCTCCAACGTCAGTCAGGGACAGAAACAGCTGCTTACCATCGCCCGTACCATTCTGGCAGACAACCGCATCCTGATTTTGGATGAGGCTACCAGCAGCGTGGATACCCGCACCGAACAGCGTATCCAGACCGCTATGGATCGTCTGATGGAGGGCCGCACCAGCTTTGTTATTGCCCACCGCCTTTCCACCATCCGGGACGCCGACCTCATTCTTGTGATGCGGGACGGCGACATTGTGGAGCAGGGCACCCACGACCAGCTGATTGAAGCCGGCGGCTTCTACGCCGATCTGTACAACAGCCAGTTCGAGGATGTTGTGGATTAAAGCACCTGTTATCGCAATATAACCGCAAAAAGAGCACCTGTTGCCTTCCTTTCTGAGGACAGCAGGTGCTCTTGCTTTTTTATTCCACCACCGGTTCCAGCTTCAGACCGAACAGCTTTTCCGAGAGGGACGGCAGCTGTTGCTGCAAGGCTCGGACATAAGCCATTACCACCGGATCCTCGCGCTTTTGCCCCAGCACGATGCCAAACCGGTGTCCCCTGCCCCAGTCCAGCACCCGTACAAAGCTGAGGTCGGGTCTGCGGTAATAGACCGCCGGGACCATCTTGAGCGCCGGGTCGCCGTAGGCTGCACTGCGGATGCCGCCCACCGGCGTAAAGCTCACCCCGCGTTCCAGCCCCTCCTGCACCAGACTTGTCTCGTAAACGGTCTGGTACATCTCCTTGATAAGCAGCCAGCGGTACTGCAATGCCTGCTCTAAAGTCAGCCTGCCCACTGGCATATCGGCGGGCGGGTGGATGGGGATGCAAAGCTCCGGCACATAAAGCAGCGGCACAAAGGTAAGCCCCTGTGCGTAAAATTCTGCGCTTTCCAGCTGGAAGGAAAGATCCATCTCCCCTTTTTTCAGGCTGCGCCAGACCTCGCTGCGGTTGGCACACCACCCCAGAATGGGGGTATACCGCAGGCACAAGTCACTCGTCAGGGAAAACAGGTCGTATGCGAACATCCGCATTGCCTCATGACACCCTGCGATGATCAGATGTCTTTCCGGCGGGTTTTCCTGCTGCTGCACCGCGCGGGCATGGCGCACCGCCTGCTGATACAGGGCTACCAGCTGCTTTGCCTTGGGGTAAAAATCCCGCCCTGCCGGGGTCAGCACCACCCGGCGCGGTACATGCTGGAACAGCTCGAACTGCAATTGCCCTTCCAGCGTGCGGATCTGCTGCGAAAGTGCCGACTGGGAGAGATACAGCGCCTCTGCCGCCGCAGAAAAGCTGTTCAGTTCCACGATCTTTACAAAGCCTTCCAGTGCGCTCTCGTTCATGCGTTTCTCCCTCCCGCAATACATTAGGTTAGCCTAAATTATAATATAAAAAATATGAATTGTAAACAGCACTCTTCTACGCTACAATTGTTAAGGATTCGGCAAAGTGCCTTTTGCTTTGCTGCACGATAAGAAGGAACACAAAGAAGAATAAAAAGAAAGAGAGCGTACCTATGAACAAGATCTCCCGTAAGGGCTTTATCAAGATTGCCGCTGCCGCCGCCATGAGCGGTGTGACCGCCGGTGCTCTGGCTGCCTGCAATGCCGCCTCCGGCTCTGCTTCCGCTTCCACTTCCGGTGCTGCCGGTCAGTACATTCCCGGCACCTACGAAGGCACTGCCGAGGGTATCTCCTCCACCGTCAAGGTCACCATGACCTTCTCCGACAGCGCTGTCACCGATGTGGTGGTGGACACCTCCGGCGAGACCGCTTCCTTCGGCGCTGCCGCTGCCGATGAGCTGCGCGAGCAGCTGCTGGCTGCCGGTTCTGCCGAGATCGACGGCGTTTCCGGCTCCACCATCACCTCCGATGCCGTGATGAAGGCTGCCAAGAGCTGCTACGCACAGGCTAAGGGCGAGGCCGTGGTCTCCAGCGTGCAGCTGCCCACCGGCGATGCAAACGACTGGCTGGGCACCGAGCCCGATATCGATGAGACCGCCATCACCGAGACCGTGGACACCGACATCCTGATCGTGGGTGCAGGCAACGGCGGTATGTTCGCTGCCGCCTATGCTGCTGCCAACGGCCTGAACTTCCGCGTCATCGAGCAGAACGCCAACGTGCAGGACACCCGTCACTGGTACGGCGCTGTTGATTCTGCTGCCGCTAAGGAGGCTGGCGAACCCGCCACCGATAAGGCAAAGCTGCTGAGCGAGATCTCCCGCTACGCCTCCGGCAAGTGCGACCAGCGCGTGGTCAAGACCTGGATCAACGAGTCTGCCGCCATGCACGACTTCATGCGCAGCATTCTGGAGGATAAGTACGGCTGGGTGTGCGATTTCACCTCCGGCAGCGAGGCTGCATGGCCTGCAGAGAATGCCGAGCACAACACCGACTACCTCTACCCTGTGCAGGAGCACAACTACATGGCCAGCGAGAGTGCTTCCGGCACACCCCGCAATGAGCTGCTGCTGCAGTACATTCAGGAGCTGGGCTACGATGTGGACTTCAAGACCAGTCTGGCAAAGCTGGAAAAGAACAGCGATGGCCGCATTACCGGCATCATCGCCCAGAGCACCGAGGATGACCACTTCATCCGCTACAACGCCAATCAGGGCGTGCTGCTGGCCTGCGGCGGCTTCCCCGGCAACCCCTACATGATGGAGCAGCTGGACCCGCTGGGCACCAGCGTGACCACCGCCTGCTCCTACTCCCCCGCCGACAAGGGCTATGGCATCCGTGCAGCAGTGTGGGCAGGCGCTAATCTGGACAAGGAAGCCGCTCCCATGCTGTTTGACCGCGGCATCGTTGCACCCGGTGTGGACGGCGGTTATGTGGACAGCGACTCCGCCTTTGGCGGCAAGACTTTCCCCGGTAAAATCCGCCAGTATAATCCCGGCACCCAGCCCTTCCTGAAGGTGAACCGCAACGGCGAGCGTTTTGCCAACGAGAGCTGCCCCTACAACGATATCGTCTACGCTGCCGCCCACCAGCCGGGCCGCGTCTACGCACAGATCTGCGATGCCAACATTTTGGAGGACGCAAAGCGTTTCCACACCATCGGCTGCTCTGCCCAGACCCGCAACGGCGGTGAGAAGTACATTCAGGGCAAGATGGACGAGGCTATCGAGGCCGGTGCACTGTTCAAGTGCGATACTCTGGACGAGCTGGCCGACAAGATGGGCTTTACCGGCGCTGCCAAGGATACCTTCCTTGCTACCGTGGAGCGCTACAATGAGCTGTACGATAAGCAGAACGATGAGGACTTCGGCAAGCCCGCTTACCGCCTGAGCGCCATTCGCACCGCGCCCTTCTACGGCTGCTGGCTGGGTGCTTCCCTGCTGACCACCGAGCAGGGCATCGCCATCAACGAAAAGGGTCAGGCTCTGGACACCAACAATCAGCCCATGGAGGGTCTGTACATTACCGGCGATATGTCCGGCAGCTTCTTTGCCAACAACTACCCCTGCCTGATGGCCGGTGTGGCGATGGGTCGCACCCTGACCTACGCCATGAAGGCAATCAAGCAGATGGCAGGCTTGGAGAACGCCTGATAAAGCGCAGTTCTCCGGCATCCTCTAAGCGTTTCTTCTTTTCTTCTTTTTCATGTGAAGAGGGGCGGTCCCATTTGGGGCTGCCCCCCTTTGCGTTTTTTGCCCCGCACGCCCCCTACACAAATGGCCGCGATTGTGCTATGATAAAGCTGAAAACCGGGCAGTTCATCCCACCCGGTCAGAGATCGAGGTGTTTGTACAAATGTCGGATATTCTGGATACCTTACGGCAGGAAGGGGTGGACCCCGCCCTGCTTACGGCGGTGCAGGAATACCGCGCCGCCCATCCGCTGGAGCAGGCGCTGCGCCCGCGCATCCCCGCCCCTGCCTTTATCTACTACGGCAAAGAGGTGTGGGAGCAGGCGCTGGCGGCTATCCTCTGCGGCGAAAACCTGCTGCTGGCCGGCGGAAAGGCCACCGGCAAAAACGTGCTGGCAGAAAACCTTGCCGCCGCCTTTGGCCGCCCCGCGTGGGACATCTCCTTTCATGTAAACATGGACGCCGCCTCCCTGATTGGCATGGATACCTTTGCGGGCGGGCAGGTGGTGTTCCGTCCCGGGCCGGTGTACCGCTGCGCACAGTGCGGCGGCTTCGGCGTGCTGGACGAGATCAACATGGCCAAAAACGAGGCGCTGGCGGTGCTGCACGCGGTACTGGATTTCCGCCGCGCCATCGACGTGCCCGGGTACGACCGCATCCCGCTGGCTGAGGAGACCCGCTTTATCGCCACCATGAACTACGGCTACGCGGGCACCCGGGAGCTGAACGAAGCGCTCACCTCCCGCTTTGCGGTGGTGCAGATGCCCACCATCACGCAGGATAATCTGGAAAAGCTGCTGCGGGCGCAGTTCCCGGATCTTGCCGCAAAGTATGTGCACCAGTTCGCACTGCTGTTTCTGGACCTGCAGAAAAAGTGCGACAGTGCCGAGATCTCCACCAAGGCGCTGGATCTGCGCGGTATGCTGGACGCGCTGCGGCTGATCCGCAGGGGCATCCCCGCCGGGGCGGCGCTGGATATGGGCATCACCAACAAGGCCTTTGACTCCTACGAGCAGGGGCTGATCCGGGACGTGATCGCCGCACGCATCCCGGCCAAGCTGGATGCCGGAAAGCTGTTTGCCTGATGGACGCCCAAAGCTACACCGCACAGGAGCGGCGCGCGGCCAATCAGGTCTGGGCCGCTGCCGGAGCCTACGGTTTTGAGCCGCTGTTTCTGGCCCGCAACACGGACGGCACCATTGATTTTTACATGAACTGCATCGTAGGGCTGGTGCACAAATACTACGGTGACGCGCTGATTCGGGACATTTTTTCCGCTTGGGAGGGTGACACACGCCAGCCCATGCTGGACGACATGGCGTGGCTGTACTTAGAAAACGCCGCATACCGGCTGGAGCTGCCCCGCCGCCCGGTGCTGGAGGCGCTGCGGTTTGCCCATGCGGACTACTTTTTTGCCATCCAGTACAAGCTTTCGCGGCAGGAGTGGATGGCGAAAAACCAGCTGGTATACACCATGCAGGCTGCGCGCTGGCGCAAAGTTCTGGGACGCACCGCCCCGGTCATGACACCTTACGAGAGCAGCCTTGCCGCCGCGCTGGAACCGGAGACCGTACCGGAACCAGCACAGCTCAAAAACGACCTGCTGGCGCTGTTTGCAAAGTTCGCCCTGTTTGACGGCAAGGTGCGCCAGAAGCCCGCACTGCATCTGCGGCTGCAAGGCTTTTGGGCAAAGCTTGCCACCAAAACCATGCCCACCCAGATGATCAAAACCGACCGGGTGACAGTGGAGCATTCCGGTGCGGTGGATGCCACAGGCAGCGGGCTGGCGGTGAACAAGCGCCAGGCAAACATCACCCTGAAGCAACGCGCCGCACAGGATCGCGCCTACATTGAAAGCTGCTTCGGGCGCTGCTTTTACCCGCCGGAGCAGCTACGCAAGACTGAGCAGGAGTTGTGCACTGGGGTGCATTTGGGCTGTCATTTGTGGTTCAGCGCCGGTGTACCCAGCCCGGCGCAGGCACCCACCCCGGAAGCGCGGCAGCTGGCGCAGCAAGCCGAATTGCAGGCCGAACGCAACCGCGCCTACTATGCAAAAAATCAGGAACTGCATCGAAGTGTTGTACTGCGCCTTACCGAGCAGATCCGCAACTGTATTCTGGTGCATCAGCAGCCCGACCAGCGGGTGGCACGCAGCGGCAACCTGTGCGCCGGGCGGGTGTGGCGCGCCCCTTACCTGAATGATAACAGAGTGTTTTTGTGCCCGGAGGAGGAAAACTGCCCTGCCTTTACGGTAGATCTGCTGCTGGACGCCTCCGCCTCCCGCCTGCACTGTCAGGAGGTGATCGCGGCGCAGGGTGTCATTCTGGCCGAAAGCTTGGCCAACTGCGGTATTCCGGTGCGAGTAAGCGCCTTTAGCAGCCTGCGGGGCTACACGGTACTGCGGGTACTGAAAGGCTTTGCGGACAAGAACCGGCAGAACATCTTCCGGTACTTCGCCTCAGGCTGGAACCGGGACGGTCTGGCGCTGCGAGCTGCGGGCGATCTGATTCAGTACGCCCCCGGCCCCGCCCCGCGCCACCTGATGATCCTGCTGACCGATGCCAGCCCCAACGACAGCCGCCGCATTCCGCCCACAGCAGAGAACCCGCTGGGCTGCGCCTACGAGGACGCCGCCGGTGTTACCGATACCGCCGCGCAGGTGCGCACCTTGCAGCGGCAGGGGGTGCGGGTGTCTGCCGTTTTTATGGGCGAGGACAGCAGCGCCGGTGCCGCCGCGCAGATCTACGGCAAAAATATGGCGCGCATCCGCGGCATGGATCAGCTTGCCCGCGCTGCCGGGCGATTGATCCAGAACGAGATCCGGGAGCTTGGCGATTGAAAAATATAAAATGACCCCTGTGGGAGCAACTCCTGCCTTAGCCGGCATCTCCCGCAGGGGTCATTTTTTCACAACCGCTTATCATAAAGTACAACCATGCTTTGAACTTCTGTTTGCTCCATGCCATAAGCTTTTGCAAAATTTTGTCGTCTTGAAGAAACTTGCAGTTGTTTTTTCCTCAAAAGTATGCTATACTACGTTCAGAGAAGTTTTATACAGCCTGTCGGCCCGATCACCCGGCTGGCGCTTTTACAACGTTTCGCTGTTTGCTTTTTAGGAAGGAGATCAATCATGGACGCTTCCCGTTATTTTGACGCCATGCACAACGCCATGTCCACCCTGCACGCCGGTGCACAGCTGCTGCTCACCATCCGTTTGCAGGACACCTGCGGCAACGATGCCTATCTTGAAGTAAAACAGCTGCCCGGGGAGCAGAGCGCCCTTGTGTGCTACTCCACCATGGGGCGGCGCTGCCTGAATTTTCAGCTGTTCCGCAAGGGCTGGCAGCTGTGCCACAATGCCGATGGGCAGCTGACCGGACGTTTTCCGTCCAGTGCCGACAGCCTGCTCAGCCAGACCGACTTCCGCGCCTACTGCCGGGAGGATCGGCTGGATGCCGCCCGCACCCAGCGCCTTGTGGAGGAACTGGGGCAGCGCGCCGGGACCAGCTATGTTGGTGCCATCCCGCAGAATGCCCGCACCGGTGCACAGATCACGGTGGAAAGCCACCTTGGCCGCGGCGCACGCTGGAGTTACTGGAGTCAGGACGCTTCTCCCTGCCTGCCGCTGGCCGCAATTTTGTACTGGTTGGCTGATTTTCTGGCCGGAAACGAGCGTCGCGCGTTGCAGTCTGACCCGCAGGCCGCCGCACTGGCTGCGCAGTGGCTGGCAAAGGACACCGCTGTGTTCTTCTGCCCCTCCCCTGCCCTGACGGTATCCTCTGCGACCGGTCATAGTGCCCCTGCTGCACGGCGCACCCGCCCCGCCCCGGTGCCTGCCGCACGCAGCAAGAGCTGGCAGAGCGTTCTGGCCGCCATGGCTGCGGTGTAAGCTGGTACCTTTTCAATCTGGTTTACATATAAAAGACGAGTGCTCGGCAAAACCGAGCACTCGTCTTTTTTACAAAATAACAGCAAAAAAGCACCCCGCCAACCGTTTCCGATCAGCGGGGTGCTTAGTGCTTAGAGTTTACGGTTCAGCTTACGCTGCACAGCACAGGGAGGAGATCACTCCTCGATGTAGCCGTACTGGAAGTACCAGTAGCCGTAGGGGCTGTGCCAGACGCCCTTCAGAGAAGAGCTCTGCAGCCAGAAGTCGTTGTAGTAAGCAACGGGGATGCAGCCCATATCCTCCATCAGGATGTCCTCAGCCTTATGCAGCTGCGCAAAGTGCTCGGCAGGATCAGCAACCTTGGAAGCCTCCATAGCAGCATCGAAGTCAGGGTTGGAGTACTTACCATCATTGTTGCCGTTGTCGGTGCAGAACATCTCGATCATGTTGGAAGGATCGTTGTAGTCCATGACCCAGCCGTTACGGGCAACATCGTACTCGCCGGCACGGCGAGCAGCGGTGAAGGCAGACCACTCCATCTTGCTGATGCTCAAAGTGATGCCCAGATCGCCCCAAGTCTGCTGCAGGTACTCTGCCAGAGGCACATGGTAGCCGGAATCGTTGGTGCTGTACTCGATGGTGGGGAAGCCCTCGCCATTGGGGTAGCCAGCCTCTTCCAGCAGCTTCTTAGCCTCGGCCATATTTGCCTCGTAGTCAGCTGCAATGTAGGGAGAACCGCCGTTCGCGTTGTCGTAGAAGTAGCCCTGCGCGTCCACGATGCCAGGGCCGACAATGTTGGAAGCAGCAGAGTAGGTGCCCTGCATGATGGTGTTGGCAACGTAGTCGCGGTCGATAGCCAGAGCCAGAGCCTTGCGGACCTTGGCATCCTTGAAGGCATCGCGCTGCAGGTTCATGCTGATGTAGTAGGTGCCCAGAATGGTGTCAACATAGAAGTCGCCGCCGTCCTCTGCCTTGGTCAGGCTGGGGATCTCGTCGGTGGGCACGTCCTTGATCAGGACAGCCTCGCCGCTGTTATAAGCAGCGAAGGAAGCGGAAGAGTCCTCCAGCAGCAGCAGGGTGATGCTGTCGGAAACGATCTTAGAGCTATCCCAGCCGCCAACGTAGTTGGGGTTCTTGGTCAGGACGATACGCTCGGAGGGAGTCCACTCGGTGATCATGTAGGGGCCATTAGAGACGAAGGTCTCAGCGGAGGTGCACCATGCATCGCCGTTGGCCTCAACGGTAGCCTGCTGCACAGGGCTCATGGATGCGAATGCGGCCATCTTGTCGAAGTAGGAGCAGGGGTAGGACAGCACGATGGTCAGGGTCTTGCCGTCATCGCTTGCCTTAACGTTCAGAGCATCGGGGTTGGGCTCTGCAGTGGGGTTGCCGTCTGCATCGGGGAAGCCGGCAGCTGCGTCGTAGCCGTCGATCATGCCCAGGCAGGTCGCTGCATAGGGAGCAGCGGTAGCAGGATCAGCCATACGCTTGAAGCTGTACTCGAAGTCCTTAGCGGTCAGGTCGGTGCCATCGCTCCACTTCAGACCGTCACGCATGGTGAAGGTCCAGGTCAGGCCGTCCTCGCTTTCTTCCCAGCTCTCAGCCTGGCCACCAATAACTTCGTTGTTCTCGTTGATGATCAGCAGGGGCTCGAAGATGGTGATGATGGTGTTGGCACCATCAACAGCGCTGTTCAAAGAGGGATCCAGAGTCTCGGGGTTGGGGCCGTACTGGACGGTGAAGCCAGCGGTGTTGACACTGCCGGTAGAAGAACCAGCAGCAGAAGAAGCAGAACCGGAGGTTGCGGTAGAACCGGACTTGCTGCCGCCACAGGCTGCCAGACCCAGAGCAGCGGCACCCACGCCTGCAACCTTGAGGAAATTACGACGAGAAATGCGTTTCATAATAATATCCTTCCCTTATATCAAATTTGAGTGTGCCAGGTTCCCCCAGCCGCCTCTATATTCGATCCGGTGCAAATGTACACCGGAGGAACACGAATGATTATAATGCGTTCTCATGCCGGTTACAAGTCCAAAACTTGGACTGTAACCATTTTGTGACAACATTTCAGCGCTAAGTTGAATTGCTTTCACCTTTTACTGGTGTGAAGTGTTCTCACTTCACGCGGTCAAGGTGATGGCAGGCTGCCCAGTGGCCGGTGGAGACCTCCTTGAACTCGGGCACCTCGTTGGCGCACTGCTCGTCTGCATAGGGGCAGCGGGTGCGGAAACGGCAGCCGGACGGCGGGTTCAGGGGGCTGGGCACATCGCCCTGCAGCACGATACGCTTGGACTGGCGGGCCGTAATGGGATCTGCCACCGGAATTGCAGAGATCAGGCTGCGGGTGTAGGGGTGGATGCTGTGAGTGATCAGCTCGTAGCTGTCGGCCAGCTCCACCATCTTGCCCAGATACATCACGCCGATGCGGTTGGAGATGTGCTTGACAACGCTCAGGTCATGGGCGATGAACAGGTAGGTCAGACCCATCTCCTGCTGCAGATCCTCGAACATATTGACGACCTGAGCCTGAATGGAAACGTCCAGTGCAGAGACAGGCTCGTCACAAACGATGAACTCGGGGTTCACAGCCAGTGCACGGGCAATGCCCACGCGCTGACGCTGACCGCCGGAGAACTCGTGGCAGTAGCGGTTTGCGTGCTCGCTGTTCAGGCCAACGCGCTCCAGCAGGGCGATGATCTTATCGTGGCGGTCCTTTTCGTTCTCGGCCAGATGATGGATATCAATACCCTCACCCACGATGTCGCCAATGGTCATGCGGGGGTCCAGACTTGCGTAGGGATCCTGAAAAACGATCTGCATACGGCGGCGGTAGGGCAGCATATCCACTGCGATCTTGTTGTCCTTATCGAACAGCAGGTTGCCGTCATAGTAGATCTTACCGCCGGTGGGCTCGTACAGGCGCAGCAAGGTGCGGCCGGTAGTGGTCTTGCCACAACCGGACTCGCCTACCAGACCAAGGGTCTCGCCCTTGCGGATGGCAAAGCTTACGTCATCCACAGCCTGAACGTACTTGCGGTTCTTGCCCACACCGCCGGCGGGGAAATACTGCTGCAGGTGCTGGACTTCGACCAGCGTCTTGTGTTCACTCATTCTGCCTTTTCCCCTTTCTCAAATGCAGCCTTCTGCTGCAGCCAGCAGTAGGTATAGTGGGTATCGCTGAGTTCGGTGCGCGGGGGCATCTCGCTCAGACAAATCTTCATGCAGTTCTTGCAGCGGGGCGCAAAGGGGCAGCCGGCCGGCGGATTCAGCAGATCCACAGGGGTGCCCTCGATGGGCACAAGGCGCTCGTGCTCTGCGGTGTTCAGCTTGGGGATGGAGTTGATCAGACCCTTGGTGTACTCGTGACCCGGCTGGTAGAAGATCTCGTCGGTGGTGCCGTACTCCACGATGTGGCCGGCGTACATGACGGCGATCTTCTCGCACATGGAAGCCACAACGCCCAGATCGTGGGTGATCATGATGATGCTCATGCCCAGCTTCTTGCGCAGATCCTGCATCAGCTCAAGGATCTGTGCCTGAATGGTCACGTCCAGTGCGGTGGTAGGCTCGTCAGCGATCAGCAGCTTAGGCTCACAGGCCAGTGCAATCGCGATCATCACGCGCTGGCGCATACCGCCGGACAGCTCGTGGGGGTACTGCTTCAGGCGCTTCTCGGGCTCGTTGATGCCAACCAGCTCCAGCAGTTCCTTGGCGCGTGCCCATGCATCGGCCTTGTTCTTATCGGTGTGCAGGCGGATGACCTCCACGATCTGGTTGCCGATGGTGTACACCGGGTTCAGGCTGGTCATGGGGTCCTGGAAGATGATGGAGACCTCGTTGCCGCGGATCTTGCGGAAGTCCTTCTCCTTCATGTTCTCGATCTCGTGGCCGTTAAACCACACCTTGCCGCCCACCAGCTTGCCGGGATAAGCGGTCAGGCCCATAACGGAGTAGGCGGTGACCGACTTACCGGAGCCGGACTCACCCACAACGCCCAGAACATCGCCCTGATTCATGGTAAAGGAAACGCCGTTCAGTGCCTTTACTTCGCCCGCAGGGGTGAAGAAAGAAAGGCGTTCTTCTTTGATGTCAAGAATTTTCTCGCTCATTTCTGTTCACCTCATCAATTCTTCAGCTTCGGATCAAAGGCATCGCGCAGGCCATCGCCGAACAGGTTGAACACAAGGATCATCACGCTGATCATCAGTGCGGGGGCGATCAGCAGATGGGGGTAGGTGTTCATGCCCTTAACGGCATCGGTAGCCAGAGAACCCAGAGAAGGCAGCGGGGCTGCAACACCCAGACCGATAAAGCTCAGGTAGCTCTCAGTAAAGATGGAAGCCGGGATCTGCAGGGTGGTGGTAACGATCAGGGTACCGATGCAGTTGGTGAGCAGATGCTTTTTGATGATACGGCCGCTGGAAGCGCCCAGTGCGCGGGCAGCGGTAACGTACTCGCTCTCCTTCAGGATCAGGATCTGGCTGCGGACGATACGCGCCATGCCGACCCAGTACAGCAGAGCAAAGATGATGAAGATGGAGATCATGTTGGGGCCAAGGGTCTGCATCCACTTGAAGCCGGGCTGGGTGGACAGCTTGTCCAGCGGGTCCTTCAGGGCCATGCCCAGCAGGATGATCAACAGAATGTCCGGGATGGTGTACAGAATATCTGTAATACGCATCATGATATTGTCCACCCAGCCGCCGGCAAAGGCCGCAACCGCACCATAGGTAGCGCCGATGATCAGCACCAGCACAGAAGCGATCAGACCAACAGACAGGCTGACACGGGTGCCCATCATGATACGCACAGCGAAGTCACGACCCATACGGTCGGTGCCCAGAATGTGCGGGAACACCTTTTCGCCTGCGTCGATACGCGCCTGCTCGGAGGCAGAGTATTCGAAGGGCTTCAGGTTGTTGCTGCCCTTCATCTGCTCGGAATAGCTGTAAGGCCAGACGGCGGGCAGCAGATAGGCAAAGATGGCAATGGCAATGATGAACACAAAGCTGACCATGGCGATCTTGTTCTTCTTCAGGCGGCGGATACCGTCCTTCCAGAAGTTGACGCTTTCGCGCATGACCACCAGGCTCTGCTTTTCCTCATTGCTGGCGGGCAGAAAATCCTCCGCGTTGAGCTGCAGGCTGAGCGGATTCTTTTTAATGTTTTCCATGAAAATCGCTCCTTTCTCTTACTGCAGTTTGATGCGCGGGTCGATGATCTTATAAAGGATATCCACGATCACGTTTGCAATGATGACCATGCTGGACAGCAGGATGGTGGTGCCCATGATCATGGTGTAGTCACGGTTGGTGATAGCAGACACGAAATCGCGGCCCAGACCGGGCACGGAGAAGATCTTTTCCACCACAAAAGAACCGGTCATCAGGCTGGCCAGCATGGGGCCGACGTAGGTGATGACAGGCAGGATGGCGTTGCGCAGTGCGTGCTTGAACAGAATCATGAACTGGGACACGCCCTTTGCGCGGGCAGTGCGCATATAGTCCTGACCCATGACGTCCAGCAGGCTGGAGCGCATCAGACGGGTGATATAAGCCGAGGGATAGATGGCCAGTGCGGTAACCGGCATGATATAGGCGGCTGCGCTGTTCAGGCCAACGGTGGGCAGCACCTTCATGTTCATACCAAACTGGTACAAAAGCAGCACGCTGGAGATAAAGCTGGGGATCGCGATGCCGCAGGTAGCAAACACGATAATAACGTTATCCAGCCACTTGCCGCGGTTGTAAGCGGAAATGCAGCCCAGCGGGATGCCCACGCACAGAGCCACCACCACGGCAATGCCTGCCAGACGGCAGGACACCGGCAGCTTGCTGGCGATAATCTGGTTCACGGTACGTCCGCGCTGACGCAGGCTCAGACCCAGATCGCCGTGCAGAAGGCTCTCCATGTAGTTGACGTACTGCACACTCAGCGGCTTATCAAGGCCATACTTTTCGGCCAGAGCCTGCTGAGCAGCGGCACTGATGGACTTTTCTGCCACGAACGGGCCACCGGGGACCAAGTTCATGACAAAAAAGGTAACCGTAGCCACAATGAAGATACTGAAGATACCCATTGCGACACGCTTGATGATGTACTTTGCCATCGTTTGATGCCACTCCAATCCTATCAATGAATTACTATTTTTGCTCTCAGGCCGAGCCACACTTTCCCGCAGTCCGCCAGCCTCACACATAGCGGACGTCTGTCCTTGGCACGCGGACAGAAAAGCGAATAATAAAACGATGGCATCTTGCGGTCGCATAAACACCATCGTCCATACCCGAGAAACACTCTATTTATTATAAGGATAACCACGATTTTTGTCAATTTACATGAAAAGAATTCACTTCATTATAGCAAAGCATGAGTGAAATCTTATACTTCATACAAATTTCCTGTATATTCGTAGGTAAAAGTGCTACTTTTCCGGCCTTTTGGGGGATTGTTTCGTTGGCGCGTACAATCCGCCCTCCCCTGTCGGCGTAAAAGGCAGCGTCTCTGCCGCAGAGTCATCCCTCCATGTCCTTGGCATTTTTCTCCATATTACAGCAAAAAGGCAAAACAAAACCATCCGCAGCCCCTTCTCCAGCACGGTCGGTGCCCGGGAAATGTGCTGCGGATGGTCCGTGGTCGTTTTGCGGGTCAGGAGTACAGTTTTGCGGTCAGCCGGGAGTACATGGCGCTCTTCTGCGCCTTATAGGAGGCCATGGCCTGATCCGCCAGTGCGGTGCTCTGGCCGTTGGCGGTCAAAATGGCGCGCATCTGGCTGACGATGCTCTCCACTTCCCTGTCGTAGGAGGCCTGCATCGCATACAGTCTGCCACTTCTGGCCAGCACGATGGATATCTTGCGCGCCTGTGTCTGCTGAGACTCCGGCAGCGATTTGAACTCTGCCTTTGCTCCGGCAATGCAGCTGTTCAGCTCTGCCTCGGCGCGTGCCTTGACGCTGTACAGCTGCCGCAGCAGTGCCTTGACCTCGGCCTCGTAGCCGGCCTCCTGTTTGCCGGAGGAGGACGCCGGTTTTTCTGTACCGGAATTGGCTGTACCGGCAGTCTCCTGCTTGCTGGAGGACGCTGTACTGCTGCTCTCCGTCCGGGAGGCAGCGCTCCCCGAAGAAGCAGAAGAACCTGCCGGGGAGGAAGCTGCACCTGTCTCCTGCTGCGGAGCGCTGGCGGATGCCTCCTGTTCCCCGTTGCCGGACGCGGCGGCTTCATCTGCCAGTTCCTCCAGCGTGATCTCACCGCTGAGCAGCTTATCGATCTCATCATCCGTCAGGGTGACCTGTGTGCTGTCCGCCGGGGCATCCGGCAGGGTTTCAGGAATACCGGCTGCCATACTGTGGAGGTAGAACAGCACGCCAAGAACAGCTGCTGCCAGCAGAGCCACCAGCGCGCCCAGCACGATCAACACGATTTTCAGAACCTTATTTTTCTTCATACTGAAATCCGCTGCCCGGGCAGAGTAATTCTCTGCCCGGGCAGTTTTCTCCTTACTTTAGGATCAGACCCACATGCCCAAAAACTTTTTGGGCTGATGCAGGGTCGCCGCGTCCAGTTCCTGATCATGGAACAGTTCATCGCCGTTGCGCACGATGCGGGCAGCAGCTTCCCTGCCCAGCAGCTTTTCCAGCTGCTGCACACCCTGCGCCATGCGGGGCGGGCGCTTGTCCGGGGAATGGGTGTCGGTGGAGATGACATGAACCAATCCCCACTGGATGAACTTACACAACTTTTTGCAGAGCTTAGGCTCCAGCAGTGCTCCTGCGTTGATCTGCGCATAGGCACCGGCGGCTACCCAGTCGTACAGCAGGGTGGGATCCTCCAGCACATAGGGGTAGCGCTCGATATGCGCGATCAGCGGCACGATGCCCTGCTGCTGCAGATTGTACAGGGTCTGCCGGATAAAATGCGGCTTGTGGGTGGTGGGGAATTCCAGCAGCAGATAAGCGGTGTTCCCCATGCACAGCGCCCGGGTGTCCAGCTCGCACAGGCCGGGCGAGAAGAACACCTCCGCCCCCAGCTTGAAGTCAAACTGCATGGGCTGTCCTTCCAGCGCGGCGGTCAGCTGTTCAAAGGCAGCCTGCCGCTTTGCCGTAAAGGCTTCCACCGTGGTGCGCTCGCTGTTGAAGTGGCTGGTGAAGGCGATATTCCGCACACCGTCCTCGTATTCCCTGCGCAGCAACTCCAGCGAGACCGTTGTATCCTTTGCGCCGTCATCGATGCCGGGCAGAATGTGACAATGCAGATCGGTCATAGCAGTGCTTCCTTATTCAGTAACATCAGCCTTCTGTTTTTCGTAGGCATAGTTGTAATTGTAGGCATAGCTGTATGCGTAGCTGGAGCCCTTGAGTGCCTTCTTCATGTCGTAGCGGGTCAGCACGCTGCCCAGCACCCGGACACCGGCATCCTGCAGCTTTTTCACTGCGCCGCGCACTGCATCGGCGGGGGCAAAGTCAGAGCGCACCACAAAGATCGCGCCATCCACATAGCGGCCAATGACGGCTGCATCGGTGACCACCGACACCGGAGGCGCATCAAAGATGACAAAGTCGAACTTTTCCCGCAGGGCATCCACCATGGCCTGCATCTGCGGCTGGCTCAGCATCTCGGAGGGGTTCGGCGGCGGAGTGCCGGCGGGCAGGAAGGTCAGGTTCATTTCCTTCAACTCATGCAGTGCCTCGTCCAGCGTGCACTGGTTGGACAGCACGTTGGAAACGCCCTTTACGTTGTGACCGGCCTTCAGATAGCGGTGCAGCACCGGCTTGCGCAGGTCGCAATCCACCAGAGCCACCTTTTTGCCGCTTTCGGCCAGCGTCAGCGCCAGATTGACCGCCACGTTACTCTTGGACTCTTCCGGCACGGTACTGGTGATGACCAGCGTGTGCACGTCCATGGAGCCTGCCATAAAGTCCAGATTGGTGCGCAGAGACTTGTAGGCCTCCACATAGCCAAAGGGCATCCCCTTATCGGTGATCAGCTGCAGGGTACGGTGCTCGCCGTCAGTTTTGTTCTTTTTGTTAAACAGATTCCACATCGTCTTACACCTCCGGGATCAGGCCCAGCACGGGCAGGCCGAGCTTCTTCTGAACATCTTCGTCATCCACAATGGTATCGTGCAGCAGGTGTGCCAGCACCAGCACGCCGCACACCACCACAGCGCCCAGCAGACCGGCCAGCACAACGTACTTCTTGGTCTGGGGGAACACCTTGTTGGGATCGATGATCACATCGCTCACCGCCTTGCAGGAACCGGCTTCCACCTTTTCCACCAGCACATCGGGCACGATGTCGGCAATGGTCTGTGCGATCTCGCCTGCGCGCTCTGCATCGGTATCGGTGACCGTGATCTGCATGATCTGGGTAGAGTCCACATCGGCAACATCCACCATCTTATACAACTCGGTGTAGGTCATATCCAGATCCAGTTTGTCGATCACCTCGTTCAGCACGGTGTTGCCCTTGATGATGACCGCATAGGTGCTGATCAGGTTCTTAGCAGAATTGAAGTTATCACTGGTAAAGGTGGAGGAGTTATCCTGCCGGGTATTCACGATCATGTTGATAGAAGCCTGATACTTGGGTGTAAGCGCAAACACGCACACCAGCAGGCAAATCAGCGCTGCCGCAACAGCTGCTGCCACGATCTGCACAGCATGCGCCCACAGCAGGCGGGCCAGTTCCATCAGATCAATGGTCTCCTCGTCCTCCGTGCTCCGGAGCGACTGTCCCATAGTTGCTTTTTCGTCCATAATAGCGAAACTCACCTTTCTTGTTTTCCGCAGTGCAAGAAATGTACACCGGGTTCCTATAGATACACATTCGTTTTATAATGATAGCACATCTTGTTGTATTTTACAAGTAAAAATGCCATTTTCTGCCGGCAAATATATGGACAAAATATGCCCTGCCCCGTACAAAAAAGGCATCCGTAGCACATGGATGGCTGCGGATGCCTTCGTTTTACAGATTTTTAGCGAATACGCTTAGCGGGAGCCCTTATCGTAGGGGATACCCTCGGCCTTGGGTGCCATGCTGTTCTTGGAGGTGAAGGCCAGAATGACCATGGAGGCCACAAAGGGCATCATATTATAGATGTTGCTGGACCAGTGCAGCTGCGCAAGGAAGGTAGAGTCTGCAATGTTGGCAAGGCTCTTGAACACGGCAAAGAACATGGCCGCGCCAAAGATGTGGAAAGGCTTCCACTGGCCAAAGATCATAACTGCCAGTGCCAGAAAGCCTGCACCGGCCACGCCGACTTCAAAGTTCCAGGTCTGCACCGGGGGCACGATATACGCCAGACCGCCGACGGCGCCCAGCGCACCGGAAAGGATGACACCGGCGTAGCGCATCTTGTAGACGTTGATGCCCACCGAGTCCGCAGCCTGCGGATGCTCGCCGCAGGCACGCAGACGCAGGCCGAAGCGGGTCTTGTACAGCACGATATAGCTGACCACCAGCAAGATCAGCCCCAGCGGCACGAACACGCTGAGCTCCAGCCCGCCGATGCTGAACAGGAAGGGCTTGTTGGAATAGTTCAGCTTGGCGCTGCCGCTCTCGCTGAAGTACTTGGAGATGACCACGGCAATGGCGGTAGCCAGCAGGTTCAGTGCCGTGCCGCCGATGGTCTGGTCTGCCTTCAGGTTGATGGAGGCAAAAGCCAGCAGCAGGCTGTAGATCACGCCCGCCAGCGCTGCCACCAGAATGGAGATCAGCACCACAAGGAAGGGCGACAGGCTTGCAGGCAGCATGGTCAGGGTAAGCACACCGGCCACGCCGCCGATGACCATGATGCCCTCCAGTGCAATGTTGATGATGCCGGAATGTTCGCTGAACATACCGCCCAGTGCCACCAGCATCAGCACGATGCCGTACAGCAGGGTATATTTGATCAGAAGCAGCATATTACTTGCCCTCCTTTTTGGTCTTTTCTGCGGCAGGCGCAGGCTCTGCGTTCACGTTGGTCTTTTCGGCATTTCGGAACAGCAGGCTCTGGATCTTGCCCCGGAACAGCATAGAGAATGCGCACAGGTAGATGATGATGCCGCTGATCAGATCCGAGATCTCAGTGGGGTAAAATTTGGTGGACAGGAAGGAGCCGCCAACCGAGATGTGGGAGATGAACAGCGCAGAGAACACAGTGCCGATGGGGTTCGAGCTTGCCAGCAGTGCCACCGAGATACCATTGAAGCCCATGCCCGGCAGGCTGGTGGAGTTCAGCGGGTTCCACTGGGACACGTTGGACAGATAGAACAGACCTGCGCCGAAGCCCGCCAGCGCACCGGCAATGGCCATGGAGAGGATGATGTTCTTCTTCTCGTTGATACCGGCATAGCGGGCGGCGTTCTTGTTCAGGCCAACGGCCTTGAGCTCGTAGCCGAAGGTGGTCTTGTTCAGCACCACCCAGATCAGCACGGCCACCGCTGCCGCCAGGAAGATGGCAATGGTGGTGCTGTTGGTCTGGAACAGCTTGTTCAGGCCGAAGTCCGGGATCAGGGACTGGGCAAAATCGGCGTTCTTGCTCAGGTTCAAAGTACGGGTGTTGCGCACATCGTACATGGGGCCGGTGCCGTTCTGGTAGATGAGCTCATTTACCAGATACAGGCCGATCCAGTTGAACATAATGGAGGTAATGACCTCGTTGATGTTGAAGTAGGCCTTGAAGAAACCGGGGATCGCGCCCCACAGGCCGCCCAGCAGGGCTGCTACCAGTAGGCAGACGAACCAGGGCAGCTTGAGCATGATGGCGCAGTACAGCGCACCGTAAGCGCCCAGCGTATACTGACCGGCTGCACCGATGTTGAACAGGCCGGTCTTGAAGGCAAAGGCCACGGACAGACCGGTCATGATCAGGGGTGCGGCATTGGCAAGCTCCTTGCCTACGCCGTAGGGGGCATCGTGGAAGCCGCCCTTGATGATGCGCACAAAGCCATCGCCCCATGCGTGTGCAGGGTTGATGGCTACCAGCACCAGAAAGCCCACCAGCAAACCAATCAGGATGCACAGCAGTGCAGCCAGCACGCTGGTAACAGAGCTTTGCAGGCTGCCACTGCGGGAAAGTTTTTTCTTATCCATGTGTTACTGCTCCTCCTTTCCCTGCTTGCGGGCACCTGCCATATACAGACCCAGCTCCTGCACGGTGGTGGTCTTGGGGTCAAACTCGCCCACGATCTCGCCTTCGTACATTACAAGGATGCGGTCAGAAAGGTTCATCACCTCGTCCAGCTCAAGGCTGACCAGCAGCACGGCCTTGCCCTTGTCGCGCTCGGCCACGATCTGGCGGTGAATGTACTCAATAGCACCCACGTCCAGACCACGAGTGGGCTGCACTGCCACCAGCAGCTTGGGGTCGCGGTCGATCTCGCGGGCGATGATGGCTTTCTGCTGGTTGCCGCCGGACATACTGCGCACGGTGGTCACACTGCCCTGACCGCTGCGCACGTCGTACTGCTTGATCAGCCGGTCAGAGTACTCGCGCACCTTATCGGCACGGATAAAGCCGCCCTTCTGGAACTCCGGCTGCCAGTAGCGCTGCAGCACGATGTTGTTTTCCAGACTGAAATCCAGCACCAGACCGTGCTTGTGGCGGTCTTCCGGGATGTGACCCATACCGTCCTTGGAGCGCTGGCGGATGCTCTCGTGGGTGATATCCTTGCCGTCCAGCGTAAGCTTGCCGCTAGACAGCTTGCTCAGGCCGGTCAGGCCGTAGATGAACTCGGTCTGGCCGTTGCCCTCGATGCCCGCCAGACAGACGATCTCGCCTGCGTGTACCTTGAAGGACACGTCCTTCACCACGTCCTTCTTGCGCTGGTCGTTGTGGATGGTAACATTCTCCACGTCCAGCACGGTCTCGCCGGGGTGTGCGGGCTGCTTTTCCACCTGCAGCTGCACGTCACGGCCCACCATGCGGCGGGAAAGCTCTTCCTTGGTAGTGCCCTTGATATCCACCGTGCCCATATACTTGCCCTTGCGCAGCACAGTGCAGCGGTCGGCCACAGCCATGATCTCGTTGAGCTTATGGGTGATGAACAGGATGGACTTGCCCTCCTTCTTGAACCCGCGCATGATCTCCATCAGCTCGTCGATCTCCTGCGGGGTCAGCACAGCGGTGGGTTCGTCAAAGATCAGGATCTCGTTGTCGCGGTACAGCATCTTCAAAATCTCCACGCGCTGCTGCATACCCACCGAGATATCGCTGACGAGTGCGTCCGGGTCTACCCGCAGACCATACTTTTCGCTCAGCGCCATCACCTTTTTGCGTGCCTCGGCCTTCTGCAAAAAGCCCATCTTGTTGGGCTCCACGCCCAGAATGATGTTGTCCAACACGCTGAAGCATTCCACCAGCTTGAAGTGCTGGTGCACCATGCCGATGCCCAGTGCGTTGGCATCGTTGGGGTTGCGGATGGCAACCTCCTTGCCGTTTTTCAGGATCTTGCCCTGTTCCGGCTGATACAGGCCGAACAGCACGCTCATCAGCGTACTTTTGCCCGCGCCATTCTCGCCCAGAAGGGCGTGTACCTCGCCCTTGCGCAGTTGCAGGGTGATATCATCGTTTGCCTTGATACCGGGGAATTCCTTGGTAATGTGGAGCATCTCGATCACATAATCCTCTGCCAATCTGCTCACTCTCCTTTCGTGCCGTAACGACACCTTTTCTATACTACAAACCATTATACCTGATTTTTTGCGGTTTGCACACGGCTTTTTGATTTTTTGTCAAAAAGCACAAGTAAAAGTATTACTTTTGTACGGTCTGCACGATTTCCAATCTGATTCTCCCACGCAGGCATACAAAAAGGGCGGGGTGCCCCTGCATGAGCACCCCGCCCCTATTACGGGAGTAATTCCGGGATAGCGATTACTGGATGTAGTTGACCTTGGTGAACTCGCTGACGGTGGGCTTGGTAGCGTCGTCGGAGCTGTTGTCCACAACGAGCTCGCCGGAAGCGATCTTGGTCTTCAGGGTCTCGTACTCGTCCTTGGTGAAGGTCTTGAAGTTCCAGCTGTCATCAGCAGTAGGCAGACCAACGTAGTCGCCGTCCTCCAGACCGAAGTTGCCGTTGGTAGCAGCGATGTTGCTCCACTCGCCAGCCTCGATATCGCCCAAAGCGGTGCTGACAGACTCAGACAGACCCTTCATGGCAGAGGTGATGAACGGGTTGTAAGCGTAGCCGTCCTTTGCCACGCCGTTGACACCGATGTAGTTCTGGTCAACGTCAACGCCCACAACGTAGCCGTTGTTCTTCAGGGCAGCCTCGACAGCGGAGGTGTAGATGCCGCCGCCGCAGGCAAAGACGATCTGAGTGCCGTTGGCATACCAGCCCTCCATACGGGAGGTGATGTTGGCATCGCCGTAGAACTGGCCGCCGTAGAAGTAGTTGATGTCAATGTTGGTGCCCAGCTCCTTTGCTGCAGCGTCAGCGCCCTGCACATAGCCGTAGCCGTAACGGATAACGGCGGGCACAGCCATGCCGCCCAGGAAGCCCAGCTTGGTGTAGCCGTCCTTAACAACGGCGTAGCCTGCCAGATAACCTGCCTGCTCCTCCTTGAAGGTGATGCAGTAGCAGTTTGCGGGGATGCTGTCGGTGCCGATATCGCCCTGAGTCACATCGATAGCGATGAACTTGATGTTGGGGTACTGCTCAGCAGCCCATGCCAGAGAGGCACCGTACAGGTAGCCCACGCAGACGATAACGTCAGCACCCTCGTTGACAGCCAGACGGATCATGGTCTCACGGTCCTCATCGGAAGCATCAGATTCGGGGATATAGTACTGGCAGTTTTTGCCCATGTAGCTGGAAACAGCAGCCCAGCAAGCCTGGTTGAAGCTCTCATCATCGATCGTGCCGGTATCGCAGGTCAAAGCGACCTTGGTGATCTTCTCAGCGCCGTCTGCTGCGCCGGAAGCGGCGGCAGAGCTGGCAGCTGCGGAAGAAGCAGTGCTGGTAGAAGAAGCGGAAGAACCACCGCAGGCGGTCAGAGCAGCGGCAGCGGCAGCAGCACCGGCCACAGCCAGAAAGTTACGACGAGAAATCTTCATAAGAAACTCTCCTTTTATTTTAAAAAATTGCGTCAAAAGTAATGAAATGTGCGCTCTGGCACATTTGCTGGCTCAAGTATAGCGGGTGGAGGTGACAGATGCAAGCAATTTCCGATTACAAATTCTTTACAAATCCCTTGTATAATTTATAAAAAAGTAATGCTTATTCACCAATTTATCCCTGCTTGCGCTGTTTTTCGCAGAAAGACATTTACTTTCCTTCCACGGCGCTGTTGCCCGCCACGTTGGAGGGGCCAAAGCCGAAGGGCAGCAGCTCGTCCATGCTGCGCTCAATGAAATCCTCCGGGGTCTTTGCCATAATGACGTTCAGCTCCGGCCCGCCGAACTCGAACAATGCCTGACGGCACACCCCGCAGGGCGAGGTGATCTGCCGGTTCACTTCGCCCCGGCGGCTGCCCACCACGGCAATATCCGTAAACGTGGTCACGCCCTCCGCCACCGCCTTGAACAAGGCGGTGCGCTCGGCGCAGCTGGTGGGGGTAAAGGCGGCGTTCTCCACGTTGCAGCCGGTAAAGATGCGGCCATCCGCAGCGCGCAGTGCAGCGCCCACCATAAAATCACTGTAAGGTACATAGGCCTTTTCCCGCGCGGCCAGTGCCATGCGGATCAGCTGCTGCTTTTCTTCCATGGTCAATTTTGTCATGCTGTTTCCTCCTTTTATGGGCAAAAACAGCGCGGCTGTGCCTTGGGGCGGCAGCCGCGCTGGAAAATTATGCGATCAGTACTCTGCACCCAGAGCGACCTTCATCATGTCGGTAAAGCTCTTCTGGCGCTCCTCGGCGGTGGTAATGTCGGGGGCCACAAAGCTGTCCGAGATGGTCAGCAGGCAGGCGGCGTTCTTGCCCAGCACCTGCGCGTTGGCAAACAGAGCAAAGCTTTCCATCTCCACGCACAGGCAGCCGTCCTCGTCCCGCAGCTTTTCCCAGTAGGTGGGCTTTGCGTCCGAGGGCTGGCGGTAAAACACATCCGAGGAGTGGATGTTGCCCTCGATCAGGGGAATGCCCTGCTTTGCAGCGGAGGCACGCAGCTTTTCGTTCAGGGCTGCGCTGGGCAGAGTGATGTTTCCAGTAAAGCCGCTCTGCACCCGGGCGTAGTTGCTCTCGCTCACAGCGCCGGTAGCCAGCACGGTGTCGAACAGCTTGGCCTTCTCGGTATAGCTGCCAGCAGAACCGATGCGGACGATATTTTCCACGCCGTAGAAGTTGAACAGCTCGTAGGAGTAGATGCCGATGGAGGGCATACCCATACCGCTGCCCATCACGCTGATGGGGCGGCCTTCGTAGGTGCCGGTAAAGCCCAGCATCCCGCGCACGCCAGTCACCTGCCGGACATCCTGCAAAAAGGTGTCGGCAATAAATTTGGCACGCAGGGGGTCACCCGGCATAAGGACTGTCTTGGCGAAATCGCCCATTTCTGCGCTGATGTGAGGGGTAGACATAGATGATCTCTCCTTTTTATTCATGATACAGCAGAGGGGCTTTCCCCCTGCGGAAAAGCCCTTGCTGCTATTTACCGATATTTGCTGCGGTTGAACACGTTCTGCGGTGCGATGTAAGAGCCGTTGCGCCGGATCTCGAAGTGGCAGTGGTTGCCGCTGGAACGTCCGGTGCTGCCCACATAGCCGATGAGCTGACCCTGCTTGACCGACTGACCGGCGTGCACCACCAGCGACAGGCAGTGGGCGTACAAGGTGGTGTAGCCGTTGCCGTGGCTGATGATGATGGAGTTGCCGTAGCCTGTACCCGCACCGGCGCGGTTATAGCCGGCCTTGGTCACCGTACCGCCTGCCGAAGCGTAAATGGGCGTACCGGCGGCGGCGCAGATATCCACGCCCTTGTGGCTGCCGCCGTACCAGCGGGAGCAGTTCCGATAGCCGGGCACCGGCCAGATGAACCGTCCGCTGCCGGTGATATAGGATGCACCGGAGGACACCTTTTTGGTGCCCACCGTAACTTTTTCAGTCACAGGCTCCTTGGTCACCACAGTGCTCAAAATCTGCTGGGAAAGCTGGTTGCCGTTTGCATCGTACACCCGCTGTGCCGTCACGGTGCGGATGCCGTTCTCGCCCTTCTGGGTAACGCGCTTGGTACCGGAGTTCAGCTCTTTGGACTTGGTGGTCTCGGTGGTGTAGGCGATCTCTTCCTCCCAGCTTTCCACCTTGGTGATGCGCACCTCCAGCGTCTCCTCCTCCCGCACCACGGTCAGTGCATCGCCGGGCAGGATCTTGGAGTTCTGGGTCAGGCCGTTTTCCCCGTTGGCGGTAAAGCCGGTGTTCATTTCACACAGTTCCTTCACGGTCAGGCCGTTTTTCTGGGCAATAGACCAGATGGTATCGCCGCTCTGCACCGTATAGGATTTTTCCGCCTGCTGCACGCCGGAGAGCAACTGCTCCACCTCGGCTTCCTCCTGGAAGCTCTCGTTGAAGTAGATGCCGTTTTCCAGCGTGACATCCTTGTTAAAGCCCACGGTGGTGTTGGGGTCATCGGGGTTCTCGTAGGGTTCCAGCAGGCTGCTGATGTACCGTTGCAGGCTGTTGCCGTCCGCACACACGGCGGTCAGCTCACCGTCCAGATATAGGGCAGTGCCCTCGCTGATCTGGTCGCTGGAATTCTTGAGGATGGCGTCAGCCACGTCATTTTCGTCCATCACGTCATGGGCGACGGTCACGGAATAAGTAGGCTCCACGGTAAAGTGCGCCTGCTCTGCGCCGGAATAATTGATACGCTGCTGCACGGCTTCCAGTGCAGAGTTAAACACCTCTTCGTTGGCCACATAGCCCACGGTCTTGTCGTCCACTTGCACCTGCAAAGCGTAGGGCTGGCGGATGGTGGTCTGGAACACGGTCACCATAACAGCCAGCGCTGCCACCGGCAGCACATACATAGCCATGCGGGGCACAAGGCGGATGTTGTCAGCGATGCCATGGGCAAGAAAGTGGCCGCTTGCGCGCAGCGCAGCGCCAAAGCCGTTTTCCTTGCGTACCCGGTGTGCGTGGCGCAGCAGCGCCCCGGTGCCACGCAGGGCAAGCACTACTGGGCCGAACAGATCCCGCAGCAGCTGCGCCGCCCCGGGAAAGGCCATGGATGCGATATTTTTCAGCAGTTCTCTGACCGTTTGCAGCAGACGCTGCAGCCCATGCTGCAAGCGGCGTCCTGTGCGGACCACGGCATACTCGGCGGAAAAGCCGATGGCGTACAGCGTCTCGCCCACCATAGGTGCTATGGGATTGTGCAGCAGCTTGTGCCACAGCTTTTCCCAGCGGTGCTGACGCTTGCGGCGAATCCTGTGCCGCCGCAGCACGCCCCGGCATTGGAACTGCGCCCACAGCGAGCGCAGCTTCTGGCGGCGGGGCTGCCGTACAGGCTGCGCAGCAGGCTGCTGCTCCTTTATTTTATCTTCAGTCAACGGGATTTTTCTCCTTCCTGCGCTGCTGCAGGGCATTTTTCCGGCCCGGAACACAACAGCTAGATGGTGTACGTTCCCCTGTTCAAAAGGCCAACAGGGCCTGTACACAATACACTCTCTTTTTATTATACACTTTGCATGGTTTGAAACAAGCGCTTACATAAAATTTGGCTATTTTTTCACGCAGTTTTCACGAAAAGAGCGCTTCCATATCCGGCGGCAGCGGGCTTTCCACTGTGACGGTGCGCAACTGCAAAGGCATTTCCACCCGGATGCCATCCGGCAGCGGGGTGTATACAGGCACGGCAAAGCTTTGCCTGGCGCAGTGCAGCGCCTGCCGGGCAATGCGCTCCCGGCTGCCGCCGTAAAGATCATCCCCGGCAAGAGGATGGCCGATGGACGCAAAGTGCACCCGGATCTGATGGGTGCGCCCGGTCACCGGCACGCAGGCTGCAAGGCTAAGGCCGTTTTCTTCCTTTATAATAGTATACTCGGTGCGGCTGGGCTTGCCCTCGGGGGTAACGCAGCGCCCGATGATGCTATCGCCCCGGCGGCCGATGGGTGCATCGATTGCTCCTTCCCCCAGCGGCAGCGCGCCCTGCGCGATGGCATAATACAGCTTTGTCACCCTGCCTGCCAACAGCGGCGCGGCGTAGGCGTTTTTGGCCGCCAGTACAAGGCCGCTGGTGTCCTTATCGATGCGGTTCACTGGGCGGAAAACCGGGCTGTGGCCGTGGGCAGCCGCCCACGCCGCGTAGCCGTTGGCCAATGTGCCCCCGGGGTAGTTCAGGGTGGGGTGAACCGCCAGCTGCGGCGGCTTTTCCAGCACCACGGCAAAGGCATCCTCGTACACCACCTTGACCGGGATCTCCGGCTGCGGGGTCACGCCATCCCCCTCCGGCGGCAGGGCAAAGGAGAGCATCTGCCCGGGATAGATGCGCCGGTTTGCCAACACAGGCACGCCGTCCGCAAAAAAGCCGCCGCCCCGGAACTTGACCGCCCGGGCAAGATCCGTAGAGACGGCACACTGGCGCAGAAAGCTGCGCACCAGCACCCCATCGTGGGTGGTGGCCGTATCCGGCACGGCAAAATACAGCTGCATGGCCTGCCCTCCCCCTGCAAAAATCACAAAAACACAAATGATATTATAACAAAAATCCGTTTCACTTGCAAATCTTACTTTTTTATGGTATCATGAGGAACGGAAAACGAGTAGAACATACGGCGGCGGGGCGGCTTTGACCGCTCTGAGGAAAGTCCGGGCCTCACAGAGCACGGTAACTGCTAACGGCAGCCGAGGGTGACCTTAGGGAAAGTGCAACAGAAAACAAACCGCCGCAGCAATGCGGTAAGGATGAAACGGCGAGGTAAGAGCTCACCAGCGCATGGGTGACCATGCGGCTTTGTAAACCCTACCGGAAGCAACGCCTATATGGGACGTACAGCGCTGCTCGCGTGTCCCGAAGGCGGCACGAACCTGTCAGCAATGGCAGGTCTAGACAGATCGTCGTTTAATACAGAACCCGGCTTACGGTCTATCTCGTTTTCCATCTTTTGTTTTCAGCGCTGTCTGCGGTATGCAGGCAGCGTTTTTTGTTTCTTTAACCACACTGTCACTTTTCGTTTGGGCCGGTTTGTGGTATACTGAACAAAACCCCGCAGAGCACGTCTCCGCCGGGGCCTTAATTCAACAGACAGGATGTGAAATCCTCCGATGAAAGATGGTTTTTTGAAAGCAGCTGCCCTCTCGCCCTCACTGCGGGTGGCCGACTGCAACTATAACGCTTCCCAAATCGTATCTCAGTTACAGGACGCTGCGGCCCGCGGCGTCAGGCTGGCGGTGTTCCCCGAGTTCTGCCTCACCGGCTACACCTGCGGCGATCTATTCTTGCAGCGCACGCTGCAGCAGGGTGCGCTGGACGCCTTGCAGACCGTGCTGGACGCCAGCCGGGAGCTGGATGTCGTGGCCCTCGTGGGCCTGCCGCTGCTGGTGCGTGGCAAGCTGTACAACTGCGCCGCCGTCCTCTGCGGCGGGCGTCTACTGGGCCTTGTCCCCAAGACCTACCTGCCCAACTACGGCGAGTTCTACGAAAAGCGCCAGTTCACCCCGGGCAGCACTGAGGTGGAAAATGTGACGGTCTGCGGGCAGGAGGTGCCTTTCGGTACGTCCCTGCTCTTCCGCTGCCGCCAGATGCCCAGCTTCGTTCTGGGCGTGGAGATCTGCGAAGACCTGTGGAGCGCTCTGCCCCCCTCCACCTTCCACACGCTGGCCGGTGCCACCGTCATTGCGAACCTTTCGGCCAGCGATGAGACGGTCGGCAAGGCCGAGTACCGCCGGGCGCTGGTGTCGAACCAGTCCGCCCGCCTGCTCTGCGGCTACCTGTACGCTTCTGCCGGCCACGGCGAGAGCACCCAGGACATGGTCTTCGCCGGCCACGACCTCATCGCCGAGAACGGCGCCCTCCTCGCCGAGACATCTCCCTTCGAGGGCGGCTGGGCTGAGACGGAGCTGGACTGCCAGCGGATGGAGTCGGAGCGGGCGCGCAACACCAGCTTCGAGCCCAGCGCTGAGGGGTATCTGACCGTCGATTTCGACCTTGCCCTCACCGAGACGAAGCTCTCCCGCTGGGTAGACCCCACACCTTTCATCCCCCACGACGAGCGCCGCCGGGCCGAGCGCTGTGAGCTGATCTTGAAAATGCAGGCTGACGGCCTCGCCAAGCGCCTCGAGCACGCCCACGCCAAGACGGCGGTCATCGGCATCTCGGGCGGTCTGGACAGCTGCCTCGCTCTGCTGGTGGCCGTCCGCGCCATGAAACAGCTGGGCCGCCCCACCAGCGATGTGCTGGCCGTGACCATGCCCTGCTTCGGCACCACCCACCGCACCCGCAGCAATGCAGAAATCTTATGCGACGAGCTGGCCGTCAGCTTTACCGAGATCGACATCGCCAACACCGTCCACAGCCACTTCAAGGACATCGGCCAGGACGAGAGCGTGCTGGACGTCACCTTCGAGAACGGACAGGCTCGTGTGCGCACCCTCGAGCTGATGGACACTGCCAACCGCACCGGCGGCCTCGTCGTCGGCACCGGCGACCTCTCCGAGCTGGCGCTTGGCTGGGCCACCTACAACGGCGACCACATGAGCATGTACGGCGTCAACGCCGGTGTCCCCAAGACGCTGGTGCGCCACCTCGTCCAGTATGAGGCCGACATTGCCGCCTCCGCCGAGCTGCGCCGGGTGCTGTTGGACATCCTCGACACCCCCGTCTCCCCGGAGCTTCTGCCTGCCAAGGACGGCGAGATCTCTCAGAAGACGGAAGACCTCGTGGGTCCCTATGAGCTGCACGACTTCTACCTTTATTATGTTCTCCGCTTCGGCTTCGGCCCGTCGAAGATATTCCGGCTGGCGAAAGCGGCCTTCGCAGGCCGGGCCGAGTACCCGGACGAAGTGCTTTACAAGTGGCTGCGCAACTTCTACTGGCGGTTCTTCGCCCAGCAGTTCAAACGCAGCTGCCTGCCCGACGGCCCCAAGGTGGGCAGCGTCACCCTCTCGCCCCGGGGCGACTGGCGGATGCCCAGCGACGCAGCCGCCGCGCTCTGGCTGGCCGAGCTGGAACAGATCCCGCTCAAAGGATAATTTTTTATGAAGCAACACAAAAAACTGCTGATAAATCTGGTCTTTGCTGCCGTCATTCTGGCCGCAGCCGCCGTGCTGCTGCTGGTGCGGAAAGCAAACCAGACCGGTGCGCCTCTCTGCGCAGAGCTCATCTACGGCGACAGTAACACCAGGCTGACCTTTCCCCTCGAAAAAGACGCCGATTACGATGTGGACACCGGCTATCTCACCGTCCACATCAAAATCCAGGACGGCGCGGCCCGCTTTGTAGATTCGCCCTGCCCTGACCACATCTGCGAGTCCTTCGGCTGGCTCAGCGAGGAAGACCAGACGGCCACCTGCCTGCCCGCCCGGGCTGTGCTGAGCATCATCCCCACCACATGATGGCACACACATCCAAAGGAGTGAACGCCTATGTTTGACGAAAACAAGCATACCCATCCCCAGAATAACGACGAAGGCCCCCGACACATCCACCGGGGCATCAAGCGCAGCGAGCCCGACGAAGTGGAGGTAGACAGCGCCGATTTCTTCTCGCCGGAACCTCCCCGCCCCAAAGCACCGCCGAAACCGGCACCGACGCCTCCGTCTGAGCCGCCGAAGCCTCCGGTGCCGCCCCGCAGACAGTGGGAGCCGCTGCACCCCAGCGAGCCCACCCCCGCTGACGACAAACTTCCGAAAGGAGGAATGGTCTTGCTGGTACTGCAAGCCATCCTGAGCCTTGCCGCGCTGGTGCAGCTCTGGCGCACCCAGATGCTGCCGGTGCTCTACCTCGTTATCATCACTGCGCTTCTGGTGCTGCTCTGGCTGCTGGTGCGCAAGTGCCTCGCCTCCCGCAGCGGTGCCGTCGTGGCCCGGGTGCTGTCCGTCCTGCTCTGCGCCGCGCTGGCCGTGGGCTGTGTCTGGGCGCAGCAGGGTCTGACCGCACTGGACAGCATGACTTCCGGCCTGCTCACCGGCGCAGAGGCGAATAAGATCACGAAAGAACCGTTCGTCGTCTACCTCAGCGGTGTAGACAACCGCGGCGAGCTGACCGAAAAGGCCCGCAGCGACGTGAACATCCTTGCTGTGGTCAACCCCACCACCAAGCAGGCGGCCCTCATCAACACCCCGCGCGACTACTATGTCGACCTCGCAGGCACCGACAGCAAGGACAAACTGACCCACGCCGGCCTCTACGGCGTCGAGACCAGCATGGCCACGCTGGGCAACCTCTACGGCGTGAATGTGGAGCACTACCTCCGCATCAACTTTGCGGGCTTCATCAACATCATCGACGCCATCGGCGGCGTGGACGTCTACTCCGACCAGGCCTTCACCTCGGTGGGCAGCCCCGGCTACTACGACCCCACCACCTTCGCCGAGGGCTGGAACCATCTGGACGGCAAGTCCGCTCTGGCTTTTGCCCGTGAGCGCCACGCCTTCAAGACCGGCGACATCCAGCGCGGCATCAACCAGATGAAAGTCATCGACGCGATGGTCAACAAGCTCAAGTCTCCCGCCCTGCTCATGGGCTTCTCCAAGCTGATGGACGCCGCCGCCGATTGCTTCGTCACCAGCCTCTCGCAGGAACAGATCTCTGCGCTGGTCCGGATGCAGCTGGGCGACCTTGCCAACTGGGACATCCAGAGCTACACCGTCACCGGCTCGGGCGCGAAGAGCACCAAGTGCTACTCCGCCAAGGGCCAGAGCCTCTACGTCATGAAGCCGGATGAGAACTCGGTCAACGAAGCCAAGGCCCTCATCGCTGCGGTTCTGGGCGGCGAGGACAAGCTCACCAGCACCAGCCAGACCCCCGAGAAGACCGATGTCTTCACGCCGACCGCCGACCCCAACGCCGGTGCATCCATCCCGGAGGAATCTCCCGACAGCGTTATCGCAGAAGAGCCCGCCGAGAGCGAAGTCCCGGCGGAAGAGGCCCCCGCTGACAGCCAGCCCGCCGAGGGTGACGCCTCCGGTGAGCCCAGCGCTTCCACCGAGGTCCCTGCAGACGGCAGCGAAGAAGCCCCGGCAGACTCCACCGAGTCGCCGTCCTTCAGTATGCCGACCCAGGAGCAGGTGGAGCAGGCGGCTTCCTCCCTGCATCAGGCCGCTTCCACCGTGCTGGACGCCCTGTTCGGCTCCGGCAGCGGCGACGCTTCCAGCGCTGAAAATGATGCAGCATAATTGATAAACAGAAAGATCCCGCAAAGCAGCTGCCTTGCGGGATCTTTGCGTTTATGCTTATTTCAGGATGTCGCTCAGCACGCTCTGGCCGTCCAGCGTGGAAGCATCCACACCCAGATAGTCGCAGATGGTCTGTGCGATGGTTCCGAAGCAGAGCCTGGTGCCGAGGTCAACGCCCGGTTTGACGCCCTTGCCGCAGATGAGATACGGCACATACTCGCGGGTATGGTCGGTGGTCTTGGTGTAGGAGGGGTCACAGCCGTGGTCGGCCGTGACCATCAGGATGTCGCCCTCCCGCATCCCGGGGATGAAGTCGGCAACGAACTTGTCGAACTCGGTGGCGGCGGCGGCGTAGCCTGCCACGTCGCGGCGGTGGCCGTAGAGCATATCGAAATCGACGAGGTTCACGAAGGCCAGACCCTCGAAGTCGCGGGTCTGCAAAGCCTTGGTGAAGGCGATGCCGTTGGTGTTGCCGGTGGTCTTGATCTTTTCCGTCACGCCCTCGCCGTCGAAGATGTCGAAAATTTTGCCCACGGCGATGACGTCCCTGCCTGCGTCCTTGAGCAGATCAAGCATGGTCTTGCGGGGCGGTTTGAGGCTCAGGTCGTGGCGGTTGGTGGTGCGGTAGAAGGTGTCGGCGGTGCGGCCGAGGAAGGGGCGGGCGATGACGCGGCCCACGCCGTACTCGCCCCTCAGCATCTCGCGGGCGATCTCGCAGTAACGGTACAGCTCATGCACCGGCACAAGCTCCTCGTTGGCGGCGACCTGAAACACGCTGTCGGCGCTGGTGTAGACGATGAGGGCATCCTCCTTCATGGCCTGCTCGCCGTAGTCCTTCAGCACCTGTGTGCCGGAGTAGGGCTTGTTGCAGAGGACTTTGTGGCCTG